>Ga0126372_10000781_pt1 | contig 11911 bp, 9 predicted proteins | sample PanSoiMetaPlot_6_FD_92762 | JGI IMG/M metagenome (GOLD analysis project Ga0126372, IMG submission 92762) | Tropical forest soil microbial communities from Panama - MetaG Plot_6 | ecosystem: Environmental > Terrestrial > Soil > Tropical forest > Bulk soil | place: Panama | collected 2016-02-17
GAAAAAACTCGGCTTCGCGGCACTCTCCTGCTTCAGCCTCGTGGTCATCAGCGCTGCTTTGTCGCCTACCGCGGAACAGCCGGCCATCCAATTCACCAATGTGACGCGTGCTTCAGGCATCCAGTTCACGCATTTCAAGGGCAACAAAGGGATTTCGATCAACCTTGAAGAGTTTGGCCCTGGCGTCTGTGTGGCGGACTTCGATGGTGACGGTTGGCCGGACATCTACTTTGTGAACGGAAGAGATCTGTACGGCCGTGGTATCAAGACCCAGAACGCGCTGTACCACAACAACGGCGATGGAACCTTCACCGATGTAACCGCCGGGGCCGGGGTGCCCGGAACCGGCTTCGGGCTCGGGTGCGTGTGGGGCGATTACGACAACGATGGCCATCCGGATCTGTTCATCACGCAGTATGGCCCTAACGTTCTCTATCACAATAACGGCGATGGCACGTTTACCGACGTCACGCAAAAAGCGGGTGTCGCGGGAATGGACTTCAACACCTACTTTCACGCCGGCGCCACGTTTTTCGATTACGACCGCGACGGCAAACTCGATTTATATGTCGGCGGCTACGTCGCGCTGCCCCCGGGCGCGCAGCGCTACTGCAACCTCGGCGGAGTAACCAGCAGTTGTCCGCCAAGCGCTTATGAAGGCAGCGCGGACATTCTGTATCACAACAACGGCGACGGCACGTTCACCAATGTCACAAAGAAGGCGGGCATCTATCAAGCTGGCGGAAAGAATCTATCGGTCGGTGCAGCCGACTACGACAATGACGGGTGGCCCGACCTGTTTGTGGCGAACGACGGCTTGGCCGCCTACCTGTACCACAACGAGCGCAATGGAACGTTCAAGGAACAGGGCTCGCTATCCGGCATGGCCTTCAGCGGGCAAGGGCGCACCATGGCGGCGATGTGCATCGCGCTAGGCGATTACAACAACGACGGGTGGCTGGATCTGTACATTTCCGATTTTCAGGGCAACTCCGACCACCTCTGGAAAAACGACGGCCAAGGCTTTTTCGATGAGGTCAGCGATCATGTGGGTATCACCTTGCCCACTCGCGCCGTCCTTAGCTTCGGCGGGGGGTTCTTCGACTACGACAACGACGGTTGGCTCGACCTGTTTATTGCCAACGGTCACGTGTACCCTGAAATCGAGCAGGTCTCACCGGAAATCCGATACAAGCAGATCAACACGCTGTTCCACAATGACGGACAAGGCAAGTTTGTCGACGTTACGAGGAGTTCGGGGGAGGGACTACAAACTCCATCGGTGGGCCGCGGTGTTGCGTTCGCGGACTTCGATAACGACGGCTTCATGGACCTGGTGGTGGCCAACAACAACGACCCGCCGCTGCTACTGCACAACGGTGGCGGCAACGGAAACCACTTTGTTTCGTTCAAGCTGCTGGGAACGAAGAGCAATCGGGACGCCATGGGAGCGCGCCTAAAGCTTACGGCAGGCGGGATCACGCAGATCCGCGAGGTAGCCGGTGGAGGCAGTTATCTTTCCCAGAGTGACCTGCGGGCGCAGTTCGGGCTTGGGAGCGCCACGAGGGTTGACCGACTGGAAATCAGTTGGCCGAGCGGGCTCCAGCAAACCTTTCGTGATTTCCCGGCAGACCAGTTCTACAGCATTCAGGAAGGAAAGGACGAGCTGGCGCGCCAGACCACCAGCAAACCCGCCCAAAGACGGTGAGGTTCGGAGAAGCATGCTAGGATGCAACGAGAATCCCTACTCTTCCAGGAGCTTGCGATATGAACTTCGGATGCCGTTCGGCGGTCCTGCTTGCCATGGTGGTCCTCGGGACATGGCCACTGCTCGCCGGGACGAAGATTGTGCATCGTTGGGTGCTCACCGGCCTGCCGATGCCGCAATTCAAGAGAATCCTGGTCGCCGGGGTCATGGAAAACTATCTGGTCCGACAAGACTTCGAAGATGAGATGAAAACGCAGTTGGCGAAGTACGGCGTAGACGGTGTTTCGAGCATCGACTTTCTGCCGCCGAAGAATGAAATGATGGAAGGCGAGGCCAAACAACGCATCAAGGAAAGCACGCTCGATGGCGTCCTGGTAGTGCGGCCGAAAGAGGCGCGCAAAGAAAGCGAAGAAGTCGTGACCGGGGGAGTGTATATGCCGCCGCCGGGATACTACTCCTTTTGGCCCTATTGGAACATGGCCTACGGCAACTTTGTTCCGACGAGTTCGTACACCCAGGAAAACATAATCGTCCGCGTCGAGTTCAATTTGTACTACGTGAAGGACGAAAAGCTGGTGTGGAGCGGGGAGAGCGACACCGTGTATTCGAAGGATTTCGAAAAGCTCGGCAGAGACTATGCCAAGACCCTGGTGAACCAGCTCAAGCGCGACGGCGTAATCAAAAAGAAGTAAAGCGAGACTCTAGTGGCGAAGCACCAGCGTACTGGCAATCATGTCGTGCAGGGCCTGACGCCGCTCGGTGAAACCCGCCATAACAAAGCCGATTCCGAGGGGAATCAGCCCGCTGACAATCTTGGCGAAAAAGCGCCCCGTGGCACGGCCAAACGTGACTCGCTGTCCCGCTAAGTCAGTCACATAAATCCCCAGGGCCTGTTTTCCCCAGGTCGCCTGTTTCTCGCCGCTCTCGAGATACGCGAAGTACAGCCACTTGGCCACCGCGGCAATCGCGGCCAGGGTGAGTATCAGGCTCAAAAGAGCCATAAACTGCGCCGGGTCAACCCGTTCGACGTGTCCGCGGGGCAGGGTTTCAAGCATCGCAACGCCGCCCATCAGAAAGAAGAAAGGAACGAACAGAACCGTGACGGCAAAACCGATAATGGCGGAATCCAATAAGTAGGCCACAAGGCGCAGCCAGAATCCCGCAAAGGTTACATTGGACGCGTAAACGATTGCGCCAACCCCCGCGTGCGGGGACACGCTTCCCCCAGAGGGGACGAGGACTGCAGCCGCCCTGGTTACCGGTGTGCCGCAGGACTGGCAGAACACGGCATCCTCGGCGAGTACCGCACCACACTTGGAACAGTACAAAGTGAGCCTCCTGCGATCGGGAGAAAAGATTCCCAACGGTCGTTATTGCCAGCAAGTCCGGTTCGTATGGGGAAAGCTTTATTCACAACCCTCCTGTTGGAATTGCTCGAGCCGCCTGCGCGCCTCCGGATTCCCCTTGCGAGCCGCTGCGGCCAGAAGGATCCGCGTCTGGTCACAGTTTTTCGGGACTCCCCTGCCATGCCAGTACAAATCCGCCAGCGCGATTTCGGCGTAGGGGTTTCCCTTCTCGACGGAGATCCAAAGCAGCTGGACAGCTTCGCCTGTACCGACGCCGGAATTTGCTCGGAGAAGCTGTTCTGCCTGCAAATATTCCGACTGGCCGGGGTCCCGCGAGCCCGCCGAGGTACCCGGAGAGGAATTGGTCGCGGGAGGTGAATGGGAAGGCGGAGGGTCGGCGGCCGACGCTGGAGTCGAATCCGCAGCCGGCGGCTCCTGAATCGCGGGCTCGCTGGACGCGGGAACAGAGGGAGAGGGGGGTGGGTCAGGGGCAGGCGCAGCAGTTGCCGAGGGCTCGGACGGGTGGACTGAAACCGTGGCATTCGCAGACGACGGCAACGTTCTTTCGGACCTGCCACCCATCCTTTCGCCGAGCCAGATCAGGCCCTGGCCAACTTCGCCGTGAAAAACGTAAATGCCCACCGTAAGGGCAAGAATGAACATGATTGAAATGGCGCTCGACAAGGTGAGGTCTTCCGTCCACGGCAAGCGGGGCTCGGCGGCCTGTCCGTCCAGACCGGGCAAGTGCTGGCGAGGAGCTTTTGCCGGCCCTGATGAAATCCCAGCAGGTTGCATCAAGATGGAGGAAATATCGGGCACGTTCGGATCGCGTTCAGGGGGCTCAGAGTCTTCAAGCGCCTCGGCCTCGTAGGTCGGTGACGAGCTGTGCGGCATGCGCCACCGGCGTTCGATCATGAAGGAAACGGAACTCGCCGCGGCTGCCGGGTTAGCTTCTCGCGCGAACGGGGGAAAGCCTGGCTCGGAGTTTTCCTCGGAGAAGGCAGCGACAGCTTCCGGCGCAAAGGCCGGCTCGGTGTTTTCTTCGGAAACGACAGGGTGCTCCACAGCTTCCGGCGCAGAGGCTGGCTCGGTGTTTTCTTCGGAAACGACAGGGTGCTCGACAGCTTCCGGCGGAAACGCAACGTCTTCGGGGGCCGAGCGCTGGTCATCTGGCCGTTGGGTCGACGACTGGTCTTCGCTCGATTGCGGCGCTGGCCCAGCCAGCACCTTTTTGGCGTCCGATGCGGACGGCTCTTCCTTCTTCGGAGGAACCGGGCGCGGCGGGGCTGTGCGCATTTCCTCGCGCAACTCTTCCATCGTCGGCGCCGGAGGATGCGGGATCGGCGCGTCTTGCGCCTGCGTCGATGGTTCGTCGGAGCGGAGCAACCACTCATCGATCCTGTCCCGGGCGCTCGCGGGAATCTCGACGAATTTCACGCCGGCGATGCGGCCATTCTCTTCGATCCACTCGACCACACCCTCGCCTTCGATGCGCGTAAATTCATCCAGAGAAAAGACAAAGGAGGTTTGCTGACCGGCGCGTAACGGGATCATGGCGCGCATGGCGAAACCATCCTCGGAAAGGTCGCGCATCATCCCGCCGTTGGCGGAAGGCAGCTCAACATAGACAAGGCTCAGCGGTTTCTTTCGCAGCTTTTTTCGTCGTTCGCCGTCTACCGTCATAGTGGATTCGGATGAGTGCATTTTATCGCGTCCGCCGGGAATTTAGGTAGTTAGGAATGTTGCAACTAGTGCACATCGCGCGGGGTAGGGAGTCATGTGACCAGCTGCAACATCCCGGGGCGCGCATCAAGACCGATCCTTGAAATGTTCATGTCGCGGCCAGGGATCGGTGGTAACATTTGAGCGGTTTATCCCGCCCGGAACCGCCACGGCAAACAGAGTCGTATTCATCGAATTTCTCGGCAAGGAGACCGGCCATGCGTTGGACACCCGGCGGAACCAGTGATGACATAGAGGATCGCCGCGATCAATCCGGCGGCGGAGGCGGTTTCGGCGGTATGCGGCTTGGCCTGGGCGGGCTGTTGATCCTGTTTGTGCTGAGTCTCATCTTTAGGCAAAACTTCTTTGCGCTGTTGGGCGGAGGCGAAGGGCCCTCGACCGGCTCGACAGTCAGTGGGCCGCCTGACACGGCGAGAGACGAAGCAGAGAAGCCGCTGGTGCAGTTTGTTTCTTTCGTGCTCGACGACACCCAGAAGACGTGGGAGCAGCTTTTGCCTCAGCAGGCAGGAGTGCCTTATCGCCACGCGAAGCTCGTGCTCTTTCGCAATTCCACTGCATCGGGGTGCGGCGGAGCAGAGTCGGCAACAGGCCCGTTTTATTGCCCGGCCGATGAGAAGGTCTATATCGATCTGGGTTTTTACGATGAGTTGAAGCAGCGCTTTGGCGCACCCGGAGAGTTCGCGCAGGCTTATGTGCTCGCGCACGAGGTGGGGCATCACGTCCAGAAAATAACCGGGGTTGAGCGCCAGGTCCGGCAATTGCAGCAAAGCAGTCCCCAGTCGGGCAATCGACTCTCGGTGATGATGGAATTGCAGGCCGACTGCCTGGCAGGAGTTTGGGCGCATTCCACTCAGCAGCGCGGCCTGCTCGAACGTGGCGACGTGGAATCCGCGTTGGGAGCAGCTGCCGCGGTGGGCGACGATCACATCCAGAAGATGATGCGCGGCCAAGTGCAGCCCGAAACGTTTACGCATGGGAGTTCGGAGCAGCGAATGCATTGGTTCACGCAAGGCTTGAGCAGCGGCTCCATCGCGGGATGCAACACGTTTTCCCAATAGAGTAGCTGACATTTTGGACGGCGGGTCAGCCGGCTGTTCATCGTTTGCATCACGTAGAGGGCAGAGGGCTGCCGGGGCCGGGAACGCCCGGATCGCGGATCTTCTCGATTGCGGCTCTAGCCGCTTTGGACTTCTCCGGGTCCACCCACGAGTCTTTCGTAACCAAAGTCGTTTGCGTCGGAAGCGCAAGCACGGCACCGGCCTTTTCGAGTTCATCCATCACCTGAAGAAGAAGCGCTTCCTGGGTCGCAAGGTAGGCGCTGAATTCCGGCTCCAGAATGTAGGCAAAGATTTCGATTTCCAGCGCGTATTCGGCAAAGCGGAGGAAGCGCACACGCGCGGAGGAATCTTCCACCTTGGGATTCTCGCGAAGAAGTTCCCGGATCTCCCTGAGAACATAACGAACGTGATCGGGCGAGAGGTCGTAGCGCAAGCGAATGACCTGCTGGCAAAGAAACTTGTCGCGAAAACGGAGATTCTCGATCGTGGAGCTCGCCAGAACGCCGTTGGGTATGGAAAGCACAGTGCGTTCTGGCGTGCGCAGCCGGGTGGAGCGAAGGCCGATGTCCTCGACGATACCGACCTGACTGTTTATCCTGCAGACGTCCCCGACGACGATGACCTTGTCAAACAGAATCGAAACGCCGCCAAACATGTTTTCAAATGTCTTTTGTGCGCCGAGACCGAGGGCCAGGCCGCCGATGCCTACACCCGCGAGTGCCGTGCTGACATCGACGCCCAGGGTTTTCAGGACCGTGAGACTCACGAAAAGGAAAACGACGACTTCCACAAAGCGGCGCACCAGCGAAACGATGGAGCGCTCGGCGTACAAGCCTCGATGGCCAAGGCTCGCTCCCACGCGCCGTGAAATCGCGCGCGTAGCGGTAGCCACAATCCAGTAAAAAGCAGCCGCGACCAGGATGAGAATAATTCTTCGGTAATACAAGCGATAAAGAATCGATGTGCCGATGTAACTGACGAACCGGTAATGGATAAAAATGGCCAGACAGAGCGTGATCGGGTCCGGCCGGAAAAACGGCTGGCGGGGGCCGAGAGTCAACCCGCGTTGCTTGGCGCGGTACCGCAGGAGGGTCTGGACGAAAAAGGTAATGAGGCGCGCGAGGAACACGGCGACCGGAGCGAAGAGCAGAAGGGCAAGCCACTGCCAGAGAGGCATGGCCATGAAACGATTTATGATAAGCGTCCGAGGGATGTTCTTCTCGAGCGCCGGAAATTGCACACTTTCGAAGACCTCCGGCACGCGGTCGAGAGTTTTGCGAGAGATGTACCAGAGCTTGCGTCCCTGTTCGTCTTCGACGCGAACGAGAAGAATCGGGAAGTCTTCACTCAGGCCACGGACTCCGCCAATCTGCTCCTGGTCTGCCGGCAAGCCGTCGTCGAGATGGCCCAGCGGGTCGTTGCTGAGGGAATCCAAGGGACCCGAGAATTTCAAACTGAGGATTGTAAATAGCTGTGAAGCGAGGTTTTCTTCATCCGCAGTCGAAGGCCGATGGCGAGCCGTGGAAGGTTGGAAATACCGAATGGCCACGTTGTATCGCTCTTCGCCCGCGGCCTTAATGAAACCGAGAAGGCTGCCTTTCGGGGTTTCGCGCTTTAGTGGATCCGGCGGCGGGGAGGCTTGCGCCGGCGCGCTGGCCGCCGGCGAGAGAATACTAGGGACTTGCGCGTTGGCGAGGCGCGCCACAAGCAGGCAATAAATGAAAACCAGAATCAGCCGGAATGCGCGACAGAAAAACATGGATCGTGCTCCGAAGACCACTTCATTCTAGCTGTTGGGCCCGCGCAATTGAAGGCATGGCAGAGGCGGGGAAGGCAAGACGCTCCTGATGCTGCCGCAGGAGGAATTGGTCGGTCATACCCGCGATGTAATCGCAGACGACAACATGACGCGGCACATCGCCGACCATCGCCTCATAAGACCCGGGCATTGTACCCGCTTGGTGCAAATAGAACGCAAAGAGCTCCTCAAGGCAACGGATCGAGCGCTCGCAATCCTCGGTGATTAGCGGATGGTTGTAAATATGGGCAAACAGGAAGCCCTTCAGCAGCGCGTTCTGGTTGCGGGCAGTATCACTGAACCGCGCCAGGCGAGCCGGTGCGCGCCGGATCTCTTCCGGCGATTCGATGTGCGCTTCGAACACCAGTCGCTGCGTGCTGGTGATCAAATCGCTCGCCAAATGATCGAGCACGTGGCGCAAGGCCTCGTTAAATTTGAGTTTGACGCGTGCGCTTGGGTGCTGGGCATCGACCCTGGCGTAAAGCTCGCCGAAGAAAGGAACTTCCTGGCAAAGCATCTCGAGGTCGAGGAGGTTGGCTTCGAGAGCATCGTCTAGATCGGCGGTGTTGTAGGCAATCTCGTCCACCCAGTCGATCAATTGTGATTCGAGAGGAGGACGGAGATCGAGCAGGTACTCGCCAAGTTCAGGAAATTGCTCGGGGGGATAGTCGCGGGAGTGCTTAATAATGCCCTCACGCACTTCGAAGGTGAGATTCAGGCCGTTAAATCCAAGGTAGCGGTGCTCGAACTGCTCGACGATGCGCAGCGCGTGGAGGTTGTGATTAAAGCGGCCGCCGTAGACGCGCATTAGTTCGTCGAGTTTGCGTTCACCGGCATGCCCAAACGGCGGGTGGCCGATGTCGTGGACGAGTGCAAGCGCTTCAACAAGTTCCGAGTTCAGCCCGAGCGCTCCGGCAACCGTACGTGCAATCTGGGAGACTTCGAGCGTGTGGGTGAGCCGGTTCCGGAAGTGGTCCGAGAAGCGCGCGGTGAAGACTTGTGTCTTGGCTTCAAGCCGCCGGAAGGCACGGGAATGAACGATGCGGTCGCGGTCGCGGGCGTATTCGCTGCGATAGGGATGCGGCTGTTCGGGGTAGCGGCGTCCGCGAGATTTGGCCGCCTGCATGGCCCAAGGTACGGGAACGCTTGGCGTTTCGATGGCCGAAACCTCCGCCAACGGTTGCGTGCGGCCCCTTGAATCAGGACTTCGGAGTGAGCATTTCCAGTCCGCGGTCCGCTTCGTCAGCAACCGAAGTGTTGGGGTAATCCTTCTTGAGCCGTTCGTAGAGCGCCGTGGCCTGCTTAGGATCGGATTGGCGAAGGATACTCCCGAGTTCGAGCAGCACCATGGGCTTCGGAACCAGGATCGAGTCTGTCGTGGAAAGGGTCCGCAGGGTCTTCTCGGCTTCAGCCATATTCCCGGAGCGTTCCGCGATCAGCGCCGACTGGAACTGCGCGAGCGCGGCGAGCTCCTTGTCGGAACCTGCGTTCAACTTCTTCAGCTCTTCGGAGGCCTGATTGAGGCGATCCAAATCCATCAGGCACAACGCCGAGTAGTAGCGCGCCAGTTTGCCCGGGTTTGTGCCAGGATATTTTGAAGCGACCGCCGCAAATTTCACTTGCGCATCCTGGGAACGCTGAGCCGCTTCCTTGTACGCAGGCTCACCGGGCAGAGCGGGCTGGCCGGCGGTGACGAGGGGCGCCTGATACACCTTTACGGCCTCGTCGAACGCCACTTGTGCCTGATCATTCTGGCGGGTCGAGTAAAACCTCCAGCCGAGATAGCCCGCGGCGATCACAATAACGGCGAGAAGGGCGATTGCTGCCAGGCGGGTGTGGGAAAGAACGGCTTCTGCGCCATGCTCAAAGGTTTCCCGAACTTTGTCCTGCTTCAGTTCCTTGCGCGAAATATGCTCAGCCACAGTCGGTCTCCTGCCAGATATGCAATTCTTTATCGTAACATAAGTGCGGCGCCAGGGCGCCCAAAGCGCGGTAACCCTTGTTGCAAAAGTGGTGTCAATACACCTCGCCACGACGACAGACGTGCTAGTTTAGAAACATGCAGGCTGGATGCGTCCATTGCGGCCAACAACATCTGCTGAAAGATGAGGTCGTGGCAAAGCACGCCAAGGTGCAGTTTCGCTGCACCCGGTGCGACAAGACCACCATTGTCGAACTGAAGCGGCGCACCGACGAAACCGTGGTCATCTCCCCCATGCCGTCCTTTGCCCGGGCGGACGCTTCGACACAAAACCTGCGTCTTCCGCCCGCGGACGAAAGCTTGAATCTTCCTGCTGGCGTGAGCGTGGTCCTAACCGTGGAAAGCGGGCCGGAGCGGGGCAAGTCCTTCACCCTGGCGAACCCGCGCACCGTGCTGGGCCGGAAGGGTGCTGACATCGCGCTCGAGGATCCCGAGATTTCCCGCCATCACTGCGTCCTCGAAGTCCGGGACCAGGTGGTCAACCTGAAGGATCTTGATTCGACCAACGGAACGTTTTTTGCGGAAGAGCGGGTGCGCGCGGCCATGTTGCGCAACGGCGACTTCTTCCGCGCCGGAAGCAGTACCATCCGAGTGTCCTTTCAGCCCAGGTGACACCGAGCCGCGGAACGTGCGCGCCCTTGCCGGGGGTAAGATACTCACGCGGGCTTGAGGGCCACTCCGCAAAAACGATGAACCGCCTCTCTGTCTGCGTCATCGCCCAAAACGAGCAGGAGAATCTTCCGCGGCTGCTAAAGTCTGTCGAAGGCATCGCCGACGAGGTCGTGGTGGTGGACGGCGGCAGCACGGATCGAACCGGTGAGGTCGCACGGGAATTTGGCGCCAAGGTGTTCCCGCGCGCGTTTACCAATTTCGCCGAGCAGAAGAACTTCGCGGCTTCGCTGGCTTCCAATGATTGGATTTTCATGCTGGATGCCGACGAAGAACTCAGTGGGGAACTGAAGCAGTCCGTAATTGAATGGAAAGCCGGAAAACCGGAGTTCCGCGTATACGAAATGCCGCGGTTGACCTGGTATTTGGGCGCGTGGATTCATCATTCGCACTGGTATCCCGACTGGCAGCGGCGCATGTACCGGCGTGACCAGGCGGCTTTCGCGGGGACCGTTCACGAGGCGCTGCGCTTCGCCGGCCAGCCCGGGCGACTGCGCGGAGACCTGCTGCATTACACCATGAGCGATTTTGCCGAGCACGAGGAAAAACTCGAGCGCTATACCACCGCTCTGGCACGGCAGATGTTTTCACAGGGGAAACGCCGTTGGCGTGGCGCGATGTGGGTTGCGGCGCCCTGGAGCTGGGTCCGGCACTTCTTCCTGGGAGCCGGCTTTCTCGATGGCTACCGCGGCGCCCTGATCGCAAAAATGGCCGCGCGAGGCGTGTGGCTCAAATTCAAGAAGCTGGGTGAACTGGTCGAAGCCGAGAAGCGCGCAAAAAGTCAGGGTGCCACGTGATACCGCTCTTCGTGGACCTCGACCGAGAGTGGCGCGGAGGGCAAAGCCAGGCCCTTCTGCTCCTGAAGGGCCTGTGCGAGCGCGGGCACAGCGCAGAGTTGCTGGCCGTGCGGGGTTCGTTGCTCGCCAAGCGCGCACGGAAGGAGAGGGTCTACGTTCACACCGTCGGCAGATCATTGAGGCGTTTGTACGGCGCAGCGCAAATCAGAAAAATGGTCGCCGAGGGCCGCTTCGACCTGGTCCATGTAAATGAAGCACACGCGTTGAGCGCCGCCTGGCTGGCGGGCGCCCACAAGCGGCTACCAATGCTGTTGTCCCGCCGGATCGGGTTCCCTCTTCAGAAGAATTGGGTTTCGAACTCGCGCTTCCGTGCGCTGACGCGCTTCGTGGCCAATAGCGAGCAGGTTCGGCAGACTCTTCTCGACGCAGGAGTCCCTGCCGAGCGGATCTCCATTGTCAACGAAGGCGTGGAAATCCCGGAGTTGCCGTCACCCGTGGAGCGGGAAGCGGCGCGAAAAAAGTGGCAGATTGCTGACGGCGAATACCTGTTTGGCTGTGCCGGCGCTTTTGTGCCCGAGAAGGGCCAGCGGCATTTGGTCGAGGCCCTTGGCGCAATTCGTGGAAAATTTCCACAAGCGCGGCTGCTGCTCACCGGCAAAGGCGAGACTCTAGGCGAGATCAAGGAGCTGGTCGAGCGGCTGAACTTGCGGGATATCGTGATCCTGCCGGGTTTTCAAACCCACATGCGCGACTTTTATGCCGGTTTGGATGCCTTTTTGTTTCCATCGGAATTCGAAGGACTGGGCACGGC
>Ga0126372_10000782_pt1 | contig 11910 bp, 6 predicted proteins | sample PanSoiMetaPlot_6_FD_92762 | JGI IMG/M metagenome (GOLD analysis project Ga0126372, IMG submission 92762) | Tropical forest soil microbial communities from Panama - MetaG Plot_6 | ecosystem: Environmental > Terrestrial > Soil > Tropical forest > Bulk soil | place: Panama | collected 2016-02-17
ACGCGCCGCGGCGATGGGCATCATCAATGCTGGGACTGCTGTGGGAGCGGTGGTGGCGCCTCCGCTCATCGCTGTGATTTTGAGTTATCTCCACTGGCGCTGGATTTTCATTTTCACTGGAGTCCTCGGCCTGCTTTGGACGGTCTGGTGGTGGTTCGGGTATGTCTCACTAATTGAGGGTGTCACATCTGGCGATCAGGAAAGAGAACTTACGGAATATGGGCACACACTCGCCAAGGAATCCCTGCGGTGGTTAGATCTGCTGCGGATTCGTGCGACCTGGGGACTAGTGGGCGCGAAATTTCTGAGTGATGGCGCCTGGTACTTCTATCTGTTCTGGCTGCCAAAGTATCTTTACGACGCACGCGGCTTCAATGTGAAAGCGGTGGGCACGTTCGCATGGATCCCTTACGCTGCCGCGGGAGTCGGGTGCTTGCTCGGAGGATGGTTTTCGAGTGAGTTGGTGCGTCGCCACTTCTCAGTGGACACCTCAAGAAAACTTACGCTGGGGTTGAGCGCGGCGGTCATGCCATTTGTCATCTTCGTTCCCTACCTACCCGTGTCTTGGGCGATCTTCATTTTCAGTCTCGCGTATTTTGGCCAGCAATCGTGGTCCACGTTGGTGATGGTTCTTCCTACGGACATGTTTCCATCTAGAGTGGTGGGATCGGTCGCGGGTTTGGTTGGTTTTGGCGGAGCGATGGGCGGAATTGCATTCGGGCAGGTCGTGGGATACCTACTGGATCACGGCTTTGGCTACAGTCTCGTGTTCAGGATTGCCGGAAGCCTTCACTTGATAGCGTTTCTTGTCATCCAGTTTGCCATCCCGACTGTCTCGCAGCTCAACCTCGGAGAGCCTCTGACCTATGAAGGAGCGCGATGAAAATCACCGGCGTTCGCACTCGGGTCGTGCGCTGGCGAGGCAAGACGGCTTCCTTGCCGCCCCATTTCTGCACCAATCCGATGGATCTGTTGGACCTTCCGGACTCTTCCATGCAGACATTCGCCTTCCACGGATGGCTGATTGTGGAGATTTTCACTGATGCTGGTCACGTCGGAATAGGGAACGCCGCTCTAGCTCCGCAAGTCACAAAGCAGACCATTGATCTCTACTTGAAACCTCTGTTGATCGGTCAGGATCCCTGGGATACCGAATTTTTATGGCAGCACATGTATCGGAAGACAATCGCCTTTGGCCGCAAGGGAATTGGCATGGTTGGTATCAGCGCGGTTGATATCGCGTTATGGGACATCCTCGGCAAAGCAGCCAAGCAGCCCGTGTTTCGTCTGCTGGGAGGCAAGACGAAGCAGCGAATCCCGGTGTATGCGTCTCGGTTGTACAGCGCCGAATTGAGTGCGCTCGTTGCGGAGGCAAAGCGCTACGAGGCCGAGGGATTCAAGGCGATGAAACTTCGATTTGGATGGGGCCCTGTCGACGGCGCTACCGGTATGCAACGCAACCTCGAACTCGTGAGAACGGTGCGCGAAGCGGTAGGAAATGAGATTGATCTCATGGCCGACGCTTACATGGGCTGGACGTTGGACTACGCCAAGCGAATCTTGCCGCTTCTTGAACCCTTCAACCTCCGCTGGCTTGAAGAACCAGTGATCCCTGATGACATTCATGGTTATGCAGAATTGAAGTCTCAAGCACGCGTTCCGATTGCTGGTGGTGAGCACGAGTTCACTCTTTATGGATTTCGGGAACTGCTTGAGGCGCGCGCTCTCGATTACATCCAGTTCGACACCAATCGCGTCGGAGGTATCACGCAGGCACGCAAGATTTCAGCACTGGCGGAAGCTCACTCGGTGCCGGTGATTCCTCATGCCGGACAAATGCATAATTACCACCTCGTGATGGCAAGTTTGAATTCGCCAATGGCTGAATATTTTCCGGTCGTTGACGTGGAAGTCGGAAATGAATTGTTCTGGTACATCTTCCGTGGCGAGCCCAAAGCGAAGGATGGCTTTGTCGAACTTGACGATAGCGTCCCGGGATTGGGACTAACCATCGACGAGAACGCGCTGGAGAAGTTCGAAGTGATTGAATAGAACGCGAAAGGAAATTGAAGCTTGCGGCTCGTTCAAATCAAGAAAGGTGCTGTTCGGCGGGTAGCTTTCGTGGAGGAGCCATACCTGCGGTTGATCGACGGCACCCCGTCAATTTACGCGTTAGCGAACTTTGCTTTGGCTGCCAATATCGGCATGACTGAGGTCATTCGGCAGCGCGACCGGCACGAACAGCTGGAATATGACCCGATCTATAACGGCGAGTCGGAATGGCGGATCTTGCCGGCGATCGACCACCCTGACGAATCGGCTCGCTGCCTCGTGTCGGGAACGGGACTAACTCACCTTGGCAGCGCACGAAATCGTCAGTCGATGCACGAAGTCCGGCCGGAAGATCTGACGGACAGCATGAAGATCTTCCGCTTGGGCTTAGAAGGGGGGCGGCCGCCCGCCGGACGCATAGGCACTCCCCCGGAATGGTTTTACAAAGGGACAGGCACAACTTTGCGCGCGCATGGCGAGCCGCTGGATATTCCGTCTCACGCCGAAGATGGCGGCGAGGAAGCAGAGATTGCCGGCGTTTACGTGATTGCGCAAGACGGACGACCCTGTCGAATCGGAATGGCTACGGGAAACGAATTCTCCGATCATCAATTTGAGAAGAAGAACTACCTGAACCTTGCTGGCTCAAAGCTACGGACGTGTGCGCTTGGACCCGAGCTGGTCTTAGATCCCAACTTCGAATCGATACCGGTAAAGATCAAGATCGAGCGCGCTGGGCAAGCCCTCTGGTCAAAGGCATTTTGCAGCGGCGAAAGGGAGATGTGTCACAGTCTGCAGAATATCGAGCATCATCACTTCAAGTACGAAGCGCACCGGCGACCGGGAGATGTGCATGTGCATTTCTTCGGAACCGATTGCCTCAGTTTTAGCGATGGTATTCGCTTGCAGGAGGCTGATGTCATGCAGGTGGCCGCCAAAGGATTCGGACGGCCGCTTCGTAATTCAGTACGTGTTTCCGGTACCAACCCTTCCATGATTGAAGTGCTTCCTCTCGGGTGACTGAACTTATGTCGAAACCTCGCGTTGCGTTCCTGGGATTGGGCACGATGGGAGCCGGGATGGCGGGTCGGATACTATCGGCAGATTTCCCTCTCACTGTCTACAACCGAAATCCTGAGAAGACCGTGCCGTTCTCGCGGAACGGAGCCACCGTCGCAAAGTCACCAAAGGAAGCTGGCCAACACGCTGAAGTCGTCATCAGCATGGTCGCCGATGACGGGGCATCACGAGATGTTTGGCTCGGCGAAACCGGTGCCCTTGCCGGAGCCCGGCGCGGGTGCGTGTTGATTGAATCCAGCACGCTGAGCGTCGGATGGGTAAATGAATTGGCGCGCCTCGCGGGACGGGCCGGGTGCAAGTTTCTGGATGCCCCGGTTACCGGTACCAGACCTCACGCGGCCTCCGGCGAACTGACGTTTCTCGTGGGTGGGGCCGTCGACGTACTCGAGTCCGTGCGCCCTGTCCTTTCGGTCATGAGTCGCGAAGTAATTCACCTAGGTCCGAATGGCAGCGGCGCGATGATGAAGCTGATCAACAACTTTATCTGTGGAGTGCAGGCCGCCTCCTTCGCGGAAGGGCTTTCGATGATCGATGCGGTGGGGTTGGCTCGACACCAGGCGGTGCGCATCCTCACCGAGGGTGCTCCAGGCAGTGGGATTGTGAAAAGGGTTGCTGCCCAACTGGGTGTCGAGGGCGGTGATCCGAATTTCAGGGTCAGGCTGATGGCCAAGGATCTCTCATACGCCGTCAGAGAGGCGTCGGAGCAAGGTCTTTCGTTGGGGACCGCAAAGTCGGCGCTCGAGATTTTCAAACTTGCAGTGGAGGCTGGGTACGGTAACGAAGACTTCTCTGCTGTCACCAAGGTGTTCAAGAAAGCCTAGCCCCTAATGTCTGCGGCAGCGCCCGTGCGAAACGATAATTCACTTACCAGGTGATACGCACTAGGGACAAACCTTGGCGTGGCAAATCAAATTGCAGACGCGTGCCGCCCTTCTCGATGCTGACCCACGCCGGAGAACTTAGCATTTGCAACTGCCCTGATGCTCTCAACTCCTCGTTCTTTGCGTCGCTTGGGGACTGTGGCGAGTCCATTCCTTTCCAAACGGAGTATGCGTTGCTGTGATCGGTATCCACACGGAAGTGCTCAAGCAGTGCTCGGCCTACCGGGGCCGGCAGGGCCTCTACTGAGAGATCAATACTGGCGGGCGATGCGGGAAGATCATCATCGTGATAATTCCAGACCATGATGTCGATCTCGTGATCGCGTTTCGTTGCGATCGCGTTAATGTCCGGCCTCTTTCGAACACCGTCTTGGACAATCTCTGTGCTTTGGATGGCATCGGAACTGGTGACTGCTACTCGTGTTCCACTTAACATCCCAAACATGCGAAAGGAGTTGAGTACGGCCTTATCGATTCCGTTTGTGGCCAACGTGCGGAAGCCTTCGAAATACGGCTGCCCTTCGAACTCGAAAGCCCAGGTTACGATTCCGAGAACCTCGACATGGTTGCGGTCTGCAAGTGCCAGAATGTTATTCAGGACTTCGGCCTCATAGCAGGCGTACAGTGGACCATTGCGGTAGGAGTTCTGCGGATTTGTTTTCGCGGAGCAAGCCGCGCATCCTTCCGGGTCGGATTCACCTAAAACGATAGGTGTCTTTCGCCACTCTGGAAAAGACGCCACTACCTTGAAGCCCTGCTCGATTGCCGTGAGATGACGTGCAATTCCCATTTGCACATGGTCACCCTGCCACTTTGGCGCTCCTTTCGGGTGAAAGCTGATGAAATCCAGAAGCGAGCCCACTTGTCCGGTGACATAATTTCGCTGATGAGCGCAGTGGTCGAGAAACGATCGTAGAAACTCGGTGGCGTGTGGATTGGCTGGGCCGGTACTATCAGGGCCGCCGATCCGTGCACTCGGGAACGCACGCAATACCGCATCGACAGAAAAGTCGTACAGCTTGAAATATTCCTCCGGGGTACCCTTCCAGTAGGCTATGTCTGGCTCGTTCCACACCTCCCACAGCCAAGCTTTCAATTCGGCCTCACCGTAACGCTCACGTAAGTGGCGCACAAATTGGAAAACCAATTCGGACCACTTTGCGTAGTCCTTGGGTGGATACGCCCATCCTGTGTAGATGCTATCGACCGGACCCTGCGGAAAGGTGTGACGATAGGGATCTGGATGGACCGAGAGCGCCTGGGGCATAAATCCAAGCTCAACCAACGGCGTGATGCCTGCTTCCTTGAACGTGTCGAAAATGCGGTCGACAATTTGCCAGCTGTACACCGGACTACCAGTGGCATCTTCGGTGTAAACATTCGTGGAGCCCCACTTCAACGAGGCAGATCCGTCACCGCTCGTGAACAGGTTGTGAACGCGAACGTAAACCGGGTGCGGGCTGATTGCCGAAAGTTCGTGAAGCAGACGCTTTCCATTAGCTGCATAGGTGTAATTGGGTTCGTCGTACCCAAAATAGCTCCACGCACTCGACATCGAACCAACGGACTTGGACGCATCAACTCGAATACTGACCGAACCAGAAGTTGACTGCGCAAAACAAGAATGCCTGCATGCGAGGAGTAGCGCGATAGCTGAAAGAACCCAACGAATGCTTTTCGGGAGGCGATGCAGCAATGATGCGAAACGATAGTGTGACGGGTTCGACATGGTGAAGGAGGCTCCGTGCTTCAACGTCTGGAGATCATAAACTGTAATCGTTTACAGTATGGCTCCGTGTGTGGATAATGCCTGCGAAAAGAAAATCTTTTCGGCAAAAGCAAACGTTTGCCATAACTGGCAGCGTGAAATGCAGGACGTTTGGTTTTTCACTCGCAAAGCGGATAGGAGAAATCAAAAATGTTTTCCGATAAAAGACGACAATTCCTGCAGCAGATTGCCGGAGCCGGCGCCGCTTGCTCCGCAAACCTTTTCCTTCGTCCCTTCTCATTCGGCCAAACGTCACCAGCGCCTTCAAACGATGTCACACGCATTTATCTCGATTCGCGTCGCACGATTTCACCCATCGACCCCAATCTGTTTGGCTCATTCCTCGAGCACTTGGGCCGTGCCATTTACGAAGGCATCTACGATCCGGGTTCGAGTCTGTCGGACGCGAATGGCTTCCGCAAGGATGTGGCGGATGAAATTCGTCAACTCGGAGTTCCGATCATTCGCTATCCAGGTGGCAATTTCGTTTCAGGTTACAACTGGCTCGATGGGGTTGGGCCGAAGAAGGATCGACCGCGCACGCTCGACAAGGCATGGAACACGATCGAGACCAACCAATTCGGCACCAACGAATTCATGGCATGGTGCAAACTCGTCGGCGCAAAGCCATTAATGGGGCTCAACCTGGGAACGGGAACACCTGAGAAGGCGGCCGCGCTAGTCGAGTACTGCAACGTAGAGAAGGGCACGAAGTGGAGTGATCTGCGACGCAATCATGGCATTGAGCAACCGTACAAAGTCGAACATTGGTGCTTGGGCAACGAAATGGATGGTCCGTGGCAGATCGGACACATGACAGCGGCGGAGTACGGCATGAAAGCACAGGACGCCGCCCGTCAGATGCACTACGTCGATCCGTCACTCAAGTTAATCGCTTGCGGGTCTAGTCACCCTGGCATGCCTACTTATCTTGAGTGGGATCGTGAGGTCCTCGAGCACTGCTATGAGCATGTCGACGGTCTGTCTCTTCATCGATACTTCGGCAACACTCAGGAAGACACGGGTGGCGATACGACGAAATACCTGGCAATGAATCTAAGCATGGAAAGGCAGATCGCAGAGTCGCTGGCCGTTTGCGATCTGGTGCGGGGGCATAAGCGGTCGCCAAAGAAGCTCTGGCTGTCATTCGACGAATGGAACGTCTGGTACCGCGCACGCACTGGCGATGCCGTGAATGGTCACGAGCAGGAAGCCCCGCACCTGCTCGAGGAGGTCTACAACCTCGAGGACGCATTACTGGTCGGCGGGATCCTGAACACGCTGATGCGTAACGCTGACCGCGTGAAGATCGCGTGCCTCGCGCAGCTCGTTAACGTCATTGCTCCGATTTCGACGAATGCGAAGGGATCGATACGGCAAACCATTTTTTATCCCTACAGCTTCGCACTGCAAAATGCGCGCGGCAATGTGCTAAACATGCTCGTAGCGTCGCCCACCTATGACGTTTCTCAGATGGGTCCGGTGCCGTACGTGGACGCAGCGGGGACGTTGAACGCTAAAGACGGGAAAATCTCGTTGTTCGTCTTGAATCGAGACTTGAATAAATCGCGCTCAGTGGAGATCAACTGGCAAGACAAGGCTCCGAGCCAGGTTCTAAGCGCGACAACACTGACGGGCACGGACCTGAAAGCGGTTAACAGTTTTGATGCTCCCAAACGAGTTGTTCCCCAGGGAGCTGACAAGCCCGTCACGACCGCTGGGCGTACCAAAGTGGAGGTCCCTCCGCGTTCCTACACGATGATTCAGTGGGCGGGGTAACCCACGCGGTTCGCTTAACCAATGGGTGATTGACGAAGTTCGCTCACACAACTCCGCGCTTTCCGGCGGGGGGGACAGTAGGAAATCGTTTACGCCAAGTCCCCGATATCACTCACATTTCGAGTCGTTTAGCTGCCTACAGGTTTGCCTGTAGAGCAGCGGAAGCCAAGTGCGATTTGTCCGCGCCAACATTGGCGAAAGGTTAGAAAACACGGGCTTATGGCATGCCCTCCAAATCAGTTCTAGTAGAAAAGTATTAGATTTTTCTTGACAAGGGGATTTGCCGGGGCGTAGCTTTGGCGGCCATACAGCAAGCGTTTACTCGGGACGAGCATAACGCACGTCGGGGAGCCAACGATGAGATCCTACCTTGTTGTGGGGCTGGCTGTTCTGATCACTTTCTGCCTGACGGAGTCCCTCCAGGCGCAGCGTTCTGACCGTGGCGTAATTACTGGGATCGTGACCGAGGCGACTGGCTCCGCCGTCGTCGGTGCCGACGTGAAAGTACGCGGCGACCAGACGGGCGTTGAAACGACCCTAACGACTAACTCTGCGGGTGCGTATACGACTCCTCCGCTCGTGCTCGGGACCTACACGGTTACGGTCAACCACCCTGGCTTCAAGACGTCGGTGAATTCGGGAATCGCGCTGCAAGGCGCGGAGACGATCCGCAAGGACATCACCTTGACGGTTGGTGCAGTTACCGAGTCGGTCGAAGTGAAGGCCGAGGCGGAACTGAACGTGACCACACCCGACATAAGCCACGTAGTGGACGAACGGTACTACCAGGACATCCCCACCATCACAGCGGCCGATGTTCGACTTGCCGAAGCTGTCCTTCAAATTCAGCCCGGCTATCTCCCCATGAAGCCGAACGGCGACCCGATGTTCCGCGGCAGCCAGTTCAATTCGCGCATCAACGGCGGCCAGACCATGGCGACCGAGAACTTCTTCGATGGGGCTGCGTTTGGATACGCTGTTGGACATCAGCAGAGCCAGGAGAGCGCGCCCCCGATCGAGAGCATCCAGGAAGTAAAGGTCATCACGACCAGTTACTCCGCACAGTATGGTCACACCAGCGGTGGATTCATTGAATACACCTCAAAGCCCGGAACCAACACTCTGCACGGAAGTGCATACGAGTTCTTTGCGAACGATGCACTGAACGCACGCGGATTCTTTGACACAGACTGCGATGCCACGGGTCACTGCGTGCCGCGCAAGAAGACGCCTCTGAAGAACAACAGTTTTGGATTCACCTTAGGTGGGCCGGTCGTGATTCCGCACGTCTACGACAGTCATAGCAAGACATTTTTCTTTACCAACTTTGACTGGACTCGTCTCCGTTCCGGTGTTCTGCCCGGGTTCGGGAACACAACGCCAATCGACGCTTTCAAGGCGGGGGACTTTAGTTCCTGGCCAGATCAGATCTACAACCCGTACAGCACCACTGTTTCAGCGGGAGGGGTTGCGAGTCGAGATCCATTTATGTGCGACGGTGCTGGGAATCCCATTGTCCCGAATCTGGCGGGCGGTCCTGGCGCACCGGGCTATGGCATACAAGCCGGTGGCACGCCCTGCAACAAACTTCCAACCCAACTATTCAGCACGGTTGCTACAAGAGTCGCCGCCCTCATGGTGCATCCTGATCGGGCCGGTTTTAACAACAACGTCGCGGGCAACCCGGCAGGCGATCAAACCTGGCTGCTCAATGCACGCACCATCGAGTTCCGCGTGGACCACTCCTTCTCGCCCAACTTCCGCATGAATGAGAGCTTCTACTGGGGCCATCGCCCCTCGATCCGTAACTGCGGTGAGGTCGCAGGCTGCACAACGCAGTTCAACGGAGAGACGGAGCCACAAAAGAACACTAGTTATTACGGAAACGGCTTTTATCAACGTATCGCGACTCATCACACCCACACACAGTTCGACTGGATCATTCGACCAAATCTTCTGAATCACACCACAATTGCGTGGGACCGCTGGTTCATGGGAGGAAATCCACTCTCAGCAGGCGCTGGCTGGCCCGGGATCCTTTGGGCTGGCACACCTGGAGAGACAATTCAGCCACAGGGCGTAGGAGGACTTCTCGATCAGACTGCGGGTCCACCTCTTCTCGATTTTGCCGGGAACATTCCTTACAACTCCCTGGGTCAGTATGGGTGGGGTAAGTTCGGGTTCCTCACAAACAATCGTTGGCAATTCTCCGACGACCTATCCTGGGTCAAGGGGAAGCACACGATAAAAGTAGGGTTTGAGTACAGGTGGCATCAGTTCCCATTTTCGGGTTGGGCTAACGGCAACCAGGCTGGCGAATTCCGCTTCGACCGGCGTGAAACCGGGGGATATGACAGTGCGGGCGCTCTCATTGCCAACTCCGGCGAATCTTTTGCGTCGTTCTTGTTGGGACAGGTAGATTCCTCGACCCAGAACATTCCCTTCCATCCTATGTTCTATGAGGCCTACACATCGCCATGGATTAATGATGAATACAAGGTCAGCAGTCGACTAACTCTGACGCTTGGTCTCCGCTTCGATTACCAGTTCGCACGCACGGAGACGCAGGATCGGTATTCCACCTTCGATCCAAACACCCCGAATCCTGGGGCTGACGGACTTCCCGGAGCCATGGTCTTTGCGGGGCATTGCCAAGGCTGCAATGGAAAGCGCACCTTCGAACATCCAAACCACGATGCTTGGGGTCCCCGGTTAGGCTTTGCGTATCGGGTAAATGACAGAACAGCCATTCGTGGCGGCTACGGCATTTACTACTCGGGGATTTCGTTCGATCAGTTTATCGGTCAGCCGACCATCGGTTATGTTTCCAACCCGACGGTGGGAAACATTTCGACCGGGCATTCCCCAGCCTTCTATCTGGATAACGGATTTCCGGCCACCAACAAAGCATGTCCGGGTGGTACGGATCAGTCGCCTTGCATCATTCCTCCGCCGTTTATCTTTCCGGATGTGGCCAACAACACTGCACCGATTGCAGTGGCACCGAACGGGCTTACTTTGCCGCGCTACCAGAACTGGTCTTTAACGTTTGAGCGTCAGCTCAACGATAACCTGAAGTTGGATGTCTCCTATATTGCGAATCGAGGGACTCGTTTGACGGCGGATTGGCAGAAGATGGGCGTGGGTGCCAACATGAATCCGTCGAGCATTTTGTCCACTCCGAATGCCACGCTCACCGCAAACTGCAGTGCTGGTAACGCGCCTGGTGGTATTTGTGCAGGTGGTGTCCCCCTGCCATATAGCACCTTTAACGGCACAGTGGCACAGGCCTTACGAACGTATCCTCAATACCAGAACATTCTGTGGCGGGACGTTCCGCTCGGAAGCAGCATGTATAACGCCTTGGAAGTGGTCTTGGAGCAACGGTATTCACATGGTCTCGGCTTCCGTGTGGGATACACCTACTCCAGGCTGAATAATGACGGATCAGAAAGCGGACAAGGCGGTGATGCCGGAGCCAATGGTGCCGTCCAAGATCCATCCTGCCCACAGAAGTGCGAGTGGGGACTCAGTCGAGATGACACACCGCACGTTTTTCTCGTTGGATTCACATGGGAGGTACCGTTCGGTAAAGGTCTCTCATCGCGTGCAGGGCGTCTCGCGCTTGGTGGCTGGAACTTCGCCGGAGCCCTCCGCTATGAAAGCGGGCGGCCTCTCAATATCACAATGGACAACCCGCTTGGCAGCTTGCTGTTCAACGGGCAGCGACGGCCGAATCGGGTAAAGGGTGAGACTGCGGTGAAGCGTGACAACTTCAACCCGAATATTCCGACCGAACGCTATTTCAACGCTGCCGCGTGGTCGGATCCAGGACTCGACCCCACGACCGCCAATCCGCTATTGGGCAACGCTCCGCGACGCGACGGGTCGGCTCGTGCCTTCCCGACCTACAACGAGGACATCAACGTATTCAAGGTCTTCCCAATCAAGGAGAGGCTGAATCTGCGGTTCGAAGCTCAATTCGGCAACATCTTCAACCGCACTGATTTTTGCGATCCAAACACATTTTTCGGTCCATCGAGTTTCGGAACCGTCAACACACAGTGCAACCAACCGCGTTCGATTCAGTTCGGCTTGCGGTTGAATTACTAGGAGAATTGAAACTCGGCTCTGCCTTTACGCGAAAGACGGAGCCCGGCGGCCTTAAGTGATCGTGAGTTGTGACACGAACTGCATATCCAGGCAGAGGTGGTGGTGTGCTCGCGCACCGCTCCTCTGCCTTTTTGTATTTCTGGGCACGATAGCTGCTTCCGCCAGCGATTCGCGTCAGGCTGTTCAGAAAGCCGCAAGCCTCGTTGAGCAAGGCAAGCTAGAAGAAGCCGATCAAGC
>Ga0126372_10000784_pt1 | contig 11898 bp, 12 predicted proteins | sample PanSoiMetaPlot_6_FD_92762 | JGI IMG/M metagenome (GOLD analysis project Ga0126372, IMG submission 92762) | Tropical forest soil microbial communities from Panama - MetaG Plot_6 | ecosystem: Environmental > Terrestrial > Soil > Tropical forest > Bulk soil | place: Panama | collected 2016-02-17
AAACTCGGCCTGTTTGCTGCCGGAACCGCGACGCAGAAGTACATGCAGGCAATCCAGGATCAGCAAGAGATTCTGGGCGCGATCGCCGACATCGTGATCGAAACTTACGCCATGGAGTCGGCTGTACTGCGCGCGCTGAAGCTGATCGAAACTAGGGGCGAAGCCGCTTCTTCTTTACCCGTTGCCATGACCCAGGTTTATCTGTCGCAGGCGATGGAGAAGGTCGAAGCCGCCGCCAAAAAGATCGTTGCCGCCGTCGCCGACGGAGACATGATGCGCACGCAACTCGCCGTCCTGCGTCGCCTGGCCAAGCATGAGCCGTTCAACACCATCGCCGCCCGCCAGAAAATCGCGCAGCGGATGGTCGAAGCGGGCAAGTACGTGCTGGCCTAGATAGCGCTGGCGTAGATCGTCTTGGCCTGGATGGACCTCGTTTGGCGAAACGTTCTTCGGATTGGGACCTCGAAAGGTGTTGGAACGCTACGGAAAAAGCGCGGGGGGTTATTTTCTTTGCGCGCTATGAAGGAGAGCTGGCCAGGCGCATAGCGGACGGTAATGTCCCTCACTCGCTGACGGAAAAAGCCATTCTCGCCATCGATCTGCCTCCACTGCGGGCACTAGAAAAAGGACGGTTCATGGCACGAGAGACTGGATCGTGCCCTTGGAGATGCGGCAAAAGAAGGCCAGATCTTCTTTGTGAACCCGAAGCATGACCGACCTGCGGGAATCTCCCCCGCCGCTTCGTTTCACGTGACCGAGCTGCTGCAGCGACCGATTATGGCAGGCAAGATTCAGTGCATCGCCACATCGACGCACGCTACCTTCGCCAAGTTGCAGGGAGACCCGCACTGGCTTGCGGAATGCTTTGAACCCATCGAGGTAGCTCCGTTCAATGAAGAGGACGCCATCAAGGTGCTACAGGGCATCAGGAAGGTTTACGAAATGTTCGACAATGTCTAATAAACCGACGACGCCATTGCGCACGCTGTTCTCTGGGCCAGCAAATACATCAAGAACGGATTTTTGCCGGGCACTGCTGTTGATGTTATTGACGAGGCGGGGGCAGCCTCCCAAGTGCAGCAAGGTTTACTGCCCGAGGAGGTCGTCGAGGTTCAGAAACGCATTCGTTTCATCGTAGAGCGGATGGAGGCTGCTATTGCCGGTCGCGAATTTGAGAAAGCTCGCTTTTATTCCAACGCGAGCGCCAGGCCAGCGACAATTCGAAAGAGGTGCGCAAAAAACACAGTCTCCACGACCCCCCCCGCAGTGAACGTGCGTCGCGAAGACATCCAAAGAGCTGTCAGCGCCCTGGCGGGCATGCCGATTGAAAGAATCCGTTAGCCTAACTAGCCGCTAGAATTCAACCCGCGGGCTACTGCACCTTCGCGTTCCTTCGTGTCCTTCGTGGTTCGCGCTTTTTTTTACCCCGTGATTTTTCGCTTCCTCTCCCCTCTATTTCCCCTTCAGCTCTTCCATCACGCCCTGGATCAACTCCTTCGCATCGGCCAGGTTCTTCATCACCATCTGGATGTCCATTACCGGCTTGCCCGGCCAGCGCTGGCTCTGGCAGTAGACGCCGTGTTGCCCGACCAGGGCCATGGCGTCAGTGACGAGATCCATGGTTACGGCCAGCCGGCCTCGCGGAACGCCCATCATGAGTTCGAAGCGCTCCAAGTCTTCCTGTTTTTCTTCGTATACGGACATGGCTCGATTGTATCGCCGGCCTCCAATGCCGCATAATGTCTGCGTTTTGCTGTCTGTGCTTCATTTCATACGTCCATCAACCAGCGATACTAAAACTTTCTCTGTCTTTCCCTGCGGGCTTTCGCTTTCTGCGCGGCCGCGTCTTAGGAAAGCGGGGACTGAAACGCAACTTCCAGAGGAGCCAATCATGAAGAAGATCGCAACCCTCGCTGCCGCCATTTTGACCCTCACTCTCTTCTCTGGCGCCCAGAACCCGCCTGCCAGCCCGGCCGCGCAGGCGGAGTGCAAGTTTCCCGACGGCAAGACCATCAAGGTGGAGTACTCCAGCCCGCGAATGAAGAGCCGCAAAATCTATGGCGGACTTGTTCCTTACGGCGAAGTGTGGCGGACGGGCGCCAACAAAGCCACGGCCTTCACCACCGACGCCAGTCTCACTGCGGGCGGCAAAGATATCCCCGCTGGCTCCTACACGATCTTCACCGTCCCCACCGAGAACAAGTGGACGCTCATCGTCAACAAGAAAACCGGAGAGTGGGGTATTCCCTACAAGTATGAATCCGACGAACTGGCGCGCATCGATATGAACGTCTCGAAAACGTCGGGGCCCGTCGAAAACTTCACCATCGGGTTCGAACAGTCGGGCGACACCTGCACGTTGAATCTGGACTGGGAAAACACTCGTGCCTCGGTCAGCTTTACGGAGAAGAAGTGACGCTCGAAAACTGATCCGAACGGCTACAAATCGGAGACACAAATCCGGGCACCAGCTCCGATCACTAGGTACCTTAACCAACTCAGCGACGGCCGTCGTTACCGGGCGGCTGTTGCTTTTTACTGGCCGAGTTTCCACAGGAAATCGGAACGCCACTCTCTTTTGAAAGTACTAGAATTCTTTAGGACGGTTTATCCGAGATACCAGCCGGGAGGGGTCCATGCCCGTCTACGATTACATCTGCCAGGATTGCAGCAAACACTTCGAAACAGACCTAACCCTGACCGATCACGATAACCAGAACGTTGTTTGCCCGAATTGCGGGAGCAAGGATGTGGAACAGGAAGTTGCCGCTTTCTACGTGGTAACGTCCAAGAAGAGCTGAAACCTGCGCGCCCAATCAGCCGCTTCCCCTGAACACGAAGGGGTTTCGTGTCTCTTTTCGGATCGTTGAGCGAGGTTTGGTCACAGTCGGCAAATCCCACACCCGCAACCGAACTTCAACTGTCACTGCAGCGTTTTGACCCTGGCCTTGGCTTTCGCTAACAATGGTGCCGGCAATTCCGAATAGCCTTCTTTGGCGGCAAGCTGTTGCCCATCGCTGAAAACCCAACTCAGCAGGTCGTTCAAAGCAGTGGCGCGTCGAGCATCCGACGATTTTGTCCGCAGATAAAGCCAGGTGAAGCTTGTAATCGGGAACGATTCGGCGCCGGGGGCGTTCGTCAGGGATGCGGAAAACTTGTTCCAGGCCGGCGCCTCCTCGGCGTGGCAAGCAGCCGTGATCGTCTCTGGTGATGCCTTCACGAACTTTCCCGACGCGTTTCGTACTGCGCCGTGCGGGATCCCGTTCTTTACCGCATACTGTGCTTCTACGTAGCCAATCGCGCCAACCTCGCCTTTCACTTTGTCGGCCATGTCAGAACTGCGCTCCGCCGGAGTTCCTACCGGCCACTTGGGCGAAGCGCTTGTCCCAAGCTGTTCTCGGAATTTAGCGCTCGTCTTCGACAGAAACTCGCTGAAAACATAGTTCGAGCCCTTGCCTGCTGGACGGTATACGACCTTGATGGGCAGATTGGGCAGAGACGCATCCGGGTTGAGCTTCGTAATCTGCGGAGCATTCCAGCTCTTCACCTGGCCAAGAAAAATTTCCGCCAGCAACTCGCCCGAGAAGCGAAGATCGCTATGCACATCCGGCAGGTTGTAGATCGGGACAATCCCGATCAACACAGAGGGAATTTGGATCAGGCTTCCCTCCTTGCTTTCCGCCTCCGTCAGCTGGGCTTCGCCGGCGCCGAAATCGCCGCTGCCATGAGAGATCTGCTTGATGCCTTCGCTCGTGCCGATGGGAACATACCGCATCTGAATCAAGGGATTGCGCTTGTTGTACTCCTCCGCCCACTTGTTGTAGAGAGGCGCAGGAACGCTGGAACCCGATCCAACCAGGACGATTGTTTCCTGGGCTCGGCAAATAGAGGGATACAGGCCGGCCGCCAGGAGAATCAGCCACCAGCCCACCAGGTTGACAATTCGGGTGGAACGTCCAGGTGCAGCAGTACTAGCTCTTCCTTCAATCTTCATCGCCGGCCCCCCTTTTTCCGTGACGTGGTTCCAGTGTAATGCTCTCGAGCGCGGGCAGCCCGGGAGCGCTCCCACTCTGTCTACGGGGCCGTCAAACCACTAACTTAAAACTGAAATCCGAAACTATTGCGGCGTGCGCTTCCATCGCAGCACAGGCTTGCGCGCAGCCGCGACCTCATCCAATCGCGACACCCGAGTCGAGTGCGGAGCCGCCAGCACCATTTGTGGATCCTCTTCCACTTCCTCGGCAATAGACTTCATCGCTTCGATGAACAAATCAAGTTCTTCTCTTGATTCACTCTCGGTTGGCTCGATCATCAGCGCTCCCGGCACGATCAGCGGAAACGCGGTGGTATAGGGATGGAATCCGTAGTCGATCAGGCGTTTCGCCAGGTCCATCGTTCGCACGCCCTTTTTGGCCTGCAGCTTGTCGCTGAAGACCACCTCGTGCATGCTGGGCGTCGAATAAGGCAAGTCGTACTTACCCGTCAGCCCCTGACGGATATAGTTTGCATTGAGGACGGCGTCTTCGGTCGTCTGCCGTAGGCCATCCGGACCATTCGCCATGATGTAGGCCAGCGCCCGCACAAACATTCCGAAATTTCCGTAGAACGCCCGCACCCGTCCCACCGACATCGGGCGGTCATAGTCCAGGCCCAGCGTGCCGTCCGCCTTTGTCGTCAACACGGGTTTGGGCAGGAATGGCTCGAGCATCTGCTTTACGGCCACTGGTCCTGAGCCGGGCCCACCTCCGCCATGGGGAGTCGAAAAAGTCTTGTGCAGGTTCAGGTGCATCACATCCACGCCAAAATCGCCCGGCCGCGCCTTGCCCACCAGCGCATTCATGTTGGCTCCGTCCATGTACAGGAGCCCGCCCTTGGCGTGCATGATCTCGGCAATCTTGTGGATCTCCTGCTCGAACACTCCCAGCGTGTTCGGATTGGTGAGCATCAGGGCTGCGATGTCTTCGTTCATCTGCGCCGACAGCGCACCCACATCCACCATGCCGCGCTCATTCGACTTCAGGTTCTCGACCGCGTATCCGACCGTCGCCGCCGTCGCCGGGTTCGTGCCATGCGCCGAATCCGGGATCAGAATCTTCTTGCGTGGATTCCCTTTCGACTGCAGGTATCCGCGCACCACCAGCAATCCTGTCATCTCGCCGTGCGCGCCTGCCGCCGGCTGCAGCGTGATGGCATCCATTCCCGTGATTTCGATCAGGGCTTCGCTCAGCGTTTTCAGAATCCGCAACGCGCCCTGCGAAATCTTCTCCGGCTGGTAGGGATGCGCGTCCGCCAACCCCTCAAGCCGCGACACGACCTCGTTCACACGTGGGTTGTACTTCATCGTGCATGACCCCAGCGGATACATGCCCAGATCGATGGCATAGTTCCACGTGGAAAGCCGCGTAAAGTGGCGGATGATTTCGATCTCGCTCACCTCGGGCATCTCGCCCAGGTCCTTGCGCTCAGCCCCGCCTAGCAGCTTGCTGGCGTCGACCTCAGGCACGTCCAGCGGCGGTAACTTCCACGCCGCCTTCCCTGGCGACGACTTCTCGAAGATCAGGCCTTCGTTTTGATTGACATGCCGGGTGGCCTTGCGGGTGATGTGCTTCATCGCACCACCTCTTCCGCTTCCGGCGCTGGCTGTCCCGTTTCACTCTCGGCCAGCATCCCGACTGCAGTGTCGATCGCCGACCTCGTCGTCATCTCGGTACAGCACCATAGGGCCGCATTGCCCAGCTCGGGGAAAAACTTCCGCAGCGGGAATCCGCCCACGATCTTGTGACCCAGCAAGCGGCCATTGATGACGTAAGGATCCTCCTTCGTCTGCACCACGAACTCGTTGAATCTCGGCGCGCCTCCAAAGAGCACCGTTGCTTGTTTCCCGAATTCCGTTGCCGCGTACGCGCTCTTGGCCAGATTCTGTTTCGCCAGCTCCTTCAGCCCCGTCTTGCCGTACACCGTCATGAAGATGTTGACCATCAATGCGACCAGCGCCTGATTGGTGCAGATATTCGACGTCGCCTTCTCCCGCCGGATATGCTGCTCGCGCGTCGCCAGCGTCAGAACGAAGCCGCGCTTTCCGCTCTTGTCGACGGTTTGTCCCACCAGCCGCCCCGGCATTTGGCGCACGAACTGTTCGCGCGTGGCGATCACACCGCAGTAAGGACCGCCGAATCCGAGCGGCACTCCGAAGGACTGCGCTTCCATGGCGATGATATCGGTCTGTCGCGGCGGTTCAACGATGCCGAGGGAAACCGCCTCCGAGATCGCCACCACGACCAGCGCCCCGCGCTTGTGCGCAATATTGGCCACCGCCGCTACATCTTCGATGGTCCCAAAGAAGTTGGGCGACTGGATCAGCACACACGCCGTGTCCTGCGTGATCGATTTGTCGAGTTCGTCTAGGTTGATACGTCCGTTCTTGCCGAGCGGCACCGTGCTCAGCGGCATGCCCCGGTGCCACGCGTAGGTCGCCAGCACCTCGCGGTATTCCGGATGAATACTTCGCGCCACTGCGACCGACCGTCGCCCCGTCAACCGCACCGCCATCATCACCGCTTCGGTCGAAGCCGTCGAGCCGTCGTACATGGACGCGTTCGCCACCTCCATACCGGTCAACTCGCAAATCATGGTCTGGAATTCAAAGATGGACTGCAGCGTACCCTGCGAAACCTCGGCCTGGTAAGGCGTGTACGCGGTCAGGAATTCGCCGCGCGAGATTAGCGAATCGATGATCAGCGGCCGGTAATGGCGGTACGCCCCCGCGCCCAGGAAACTCGTGTATTCGTCGCCGTTTTCGCGCGAGCGCTGGCGAAACCAGTCGACGACTTCCGACTCCGCCATCTGCCGCGGCACCTTCAGGTCCCGCCGCAAACGATATTCGGCTGGAATCGGCGCAAACAGGTCATCGATCGACCGCGCGCCGATAGCCTTGAGCATCTCTTCGCGATCGCGTTTGGACTTCGGTAGGTAACGCATAGGGAAGTTGGTTAGATGTCGCGCCGGCTCAAATGGATCTTTCGTCCGTGTCTCTTGTCCCTTTTCTCACTGTCTCCCGAGCGCGCATGGGTCCCGCCTCGCGGACTTCATGAAAGTCGAGGGACCCCTACGGCAAAGGACTCCTTCACTCCATTGGCAACCGCTCTCATCAAACGGCGATGGGTTCGTAGCTTGGCTCCTCCAATTCTTCAATCCCACAATTCGACGATCTCTAGTGTCCGCCTTCCTCCGCGATGAACTTCTCGTAGTCGGCCGCCGACAGCAATGCGTTCAGCTCACCCGGATCCTTCAGCGCGACCTTGATCATCCATGCGGAGTGCGCGTCTTTGTTGATCTTCTCCGGAGACGTTGCCAATTCTCCGTTGACCTCCGTCACCGTTCCTGAAGCCGGCGCGAACAGGTCGGAAACCGCCTTCACCGACTCTACCGTACCGAACGTCTTTCCTGCAGTGACCTGCGCACCTTGTTTGGGTAGTTCCACAAACACGATGTCGCCCAACGATTCCTGCGCGTAATTCGTGATGCCGATGGTCGCATTTCCCCTATCTGCCCTGATCCACTCATGCTCTTTCGTGTACTTTGCATCTGTCGGATAAGCCATGCTGTCGACCTTAGCTCCTCCCGTTTCTATTCCCAAACTCCTGTAACTTTGTCATCTCTATTCCCGTTTGTTCCCAAACTCCCATGATCTTTGTCATCCTGTCTCATCAAGCGCAGCGAAGGACCTGCTTTAGCTCGCGCGCCGCGGCCGCTTGTAAAACGGCGTCGGCACCACTTGCGCCTTTACGCCCTGTCCGCGGATCTCGACTCTCACCGTCCCACCCACGGCCGAAAACACGGGCGGCACAAAGGCCAGCGCGATATTTTTTTTGAGGAACGGCGCATACGACCCGCTGGTGACGTAGCCAATTGCGCGCCCCGCATCGTCGAGCACCTTGTATCCATCGCGCGCGATGCCGCGCTCTGTCATCTCCAGGCCAACCAATGTGCGCTTCACGCCCTCAGCCTTCGCCTCCTCCAGCGCGCCGCGGCCGACGAAGTCCAGTTTCTCCAGCTTGCAGAAGCGATCCAGACCCGCTTCCCACACGTTGACCTTGTCGGAGATCTCGTGCCCGTACAGCGACAACTTCGCCTCCAGCCGCAGCGTGTTACGCGCTCCCAGGCCGCAGGGCACCACGCCCAGGTCTTTGCCCGCTTCGAGCAGCCGGTTCCACACCATCGCGCTGGTCGCTTCGTCGGACGGAATATAAATCTCGAAACCGTCTTCGCCTGTGTACCCAGTCCGGGCGATCAGGATGTTCGACAACCCACGCACCGTTCCGCGCGTCACCCAGTAAAACTTCACCGCCGGGAGGTTCGCATCCGTCAGCCTCTGCAGCAAATCGACACCTTTCGGCCCCTGGATGGCGATCTGGGTAAAGTCGTCGCTAAGGTTTTCGACCACGCAATCGAACCGGCGCGTGTTGTCGCGCACCCAGTTGAAGTCTTTTTCCCGCGTGCCCGCGTTGATCACCAGCAGGTATTCAATCTCGGTCAGACGGTGCACGATCACGTCATCCACGAATGTTCCCTGCGGATAGAGAAGAGCCGAATACTGCGCCTGGCCAATCGCCAGCCTTGACGCGTCATTCATGCTGATGTGTTGCACCGCAAACAGCGCCTCGGGACCTTCCAGGCGGATGTCACCCATGTGGCTGACGTCGAAAATCCCCACGCCCGTCCGCACCGCATTGTGTTCTGCGATGATGCCGCCATACGACGGGTATTCCACCGGCATGTCCCAGCCATTGAACTCGACCATCTTCGCGCCCATCTGGCGATGGACGGCGTTTAGCGCAGTTTTACGGACGATCGACGTAGTCGCCTCGACTGGAGACAAAGATGAACCTCAAAAAGCAGTGGCGGGCTGCCTGGATGGTGAAACTCCATACCCTAACACGATGCGCCGGGAGCGGCAACCGCAGCAGGAACGTCCTGAGATCGGCAAGACCTAAAGCCGAGTTCATCTCGCCACCAACACTCGGGTTGTCTCACCAATCAGTGCTTGAGTTGTTCCAGGAGTGGAGCCGCGTTTTCTCGCAGGTTCGATTCGCCATCGGACCCGGCTGTCAAGCACGCCGTGACATGCCTGCTGCCGTGCCTTTTTGTCCGGTTACTAACGGAACTTTTCTCCCGTGCGCCGATCACACTACAGTTCTACTTATGGCGACGAAAACCAAGTACCTCTGCGCCCAATGCGACAAGAGCGAGCAGCGCTGCGAGTGTGAAAAATACTGCTGCCTCTGCCAGAGCCAGATCGATGCGCGTCTTTGCGACGACGGTCTCTACTACTGCCAGCCCTGCCGCGACGCCTGCGACTACAAAGTCTCCGACTGACGTCTCCCCCACCGCCTCGTCTGCAACCTTTGCCGCAGACGGGAAGCGCACGATTCCCGACCTTGGGCTTCGACAGAAGCGAGATGCTTGCATAGGGGAGGGCACGACTCAGTCATGCCTCTAGGCCTCCCCAGGCGGGAAGGGCACGTCGACAGGAACGCCGCGTTTGCTTTGGGGAAGGGCACGACTTCGGTTGTGCCGCGAAGCCTACAAAAATAGTGGGGCTTCAGCCCCTGAGGGATCGGAAGTCGCTCACGAAGTCCGCTCATCAAAGCGTGCCTAACAGCAAATTGCGGTCCGCGTCGCGAACTCCCGCACCATCCTCGAGCGCTCCCCAATTAGAATGACTCCCGCGATCGCCAACACGCGATCGACACCCATAGAAAGCACCCGAGAAATGATCGCACGACTGTGGCACGGCTGGACGCATCCCGACAACGCGGATGCTTACGAAAACCTTCTCCGCTCCGAGGTCTTTCCCCACATTCACCGCATCGCCGGCTTTGACGGCGCCTATCTGTTCCGCCGCCAGGCCGGAGGTGAAATTGAGTTCGTCACCGTCACCATGTTCGAATCGCTCGACGCCGTGCGCGCCTTTGCCGGCCCGGACTATGAAGCCGCCGTCGTCCCACCCGAAGCCAGAAATCTGCTGTCGCATTTCGACGCCCGCTCCGTGCATTACGAAACCAGAATTACACCTTAGCGCGGCTTTAGCGTTTACACCTTCACCCTCACGCCAGCCCGAAGGCGGAAGACTGCGAAAAAGCAGAAGGCGGCATTGGCGGATCGGGCCCATCATCCAGCGTGTCATTCTGAGAGCCAGCTGCCGAAATCCAACTTCCTGATTTCATCCTGAGCTCCGACATCCCAAATTTAGAAGCTAGAGAGTACTTTACAATATAAAGTGACATCGCCTATACTTGTCTGCGTGAAGATCAAACCTATACGGCATCTCGCTCGCGCTTCCGGCTGGAGGAAATTCGAGCCGCTCTGGAACCGGATCATCCGAGTTCGACGCGCCGACTGGCTCTTGCCGCTTGTGGAAAAGATCGGCGGTTTCGACGAACACCCGCCTGACAAATCATCGCAGCTCCCCGTCCCAAAATCGCCGGCATTGGAGTTCCTCGCGGCTGAGATGTACGACCGCTAGTTCAGACCTTCCCTGCCCCAATGTGATAAGGCTGGGAGCGCGTCTGGTAAATGCAGCGCCCGCGCTTTAGCCGATGCGCGCACTTCAGCCGACGCGCTCTACGGGAAGGGCACGACTTTACCTCGTGCCGCTCTGGAACACATTATCTCGGGGCTTTAGCCCCTGAGGGTCGCCGCCGTAAGCGGAACGTTTATGAGAGTGTTATCCGTCTTTCTTCGGCAACTCGAACCCGATCTTGCCGGCTGGGACGGGCTCAGGCGCCATCAGTTCCTTGATTGCCTCTATCAGGCTGGTGATTGCCGAATCGTGCGACTCCAGCTTGCGGTCGAGTTCATCGATTTTCGCCGCCAGCTGCCGGTTCGTGGAGAACATCTCGCGCAGCCGCACAAACGCGCGCACCACGAAAACGCTCATTTCCACCGCCCGGGTGGAGTTGAGCACGGTGGCCGCCATAATCGCTCCATGCTCAGTAAAGGCGTAGGGAGCATAACGCCGGCCGCCCCGGCCTTTCTTTGAGATCACAATTTGTGATCTCAAAACTTCCTGTTCCTTGGCGGTGAGCTGAAACATGAAATCCGCTGGAAAGCGTTCGCGATTGCGCTTGACCTGCTGGTTCAGTTCACGCACCGCCACCCCGTAGAGTTTGGCAAGATCCGCGTCCAGGATGACTCGCTGCTTCCGCAGGATCAGAATGCGCGATTCGATAGGTGCAAGGGAATGCCGTTTGGACATGAGAAGAAAAGTCTAACTGGCAGGAGTTTGAGGTCGCAATTCGCGACCTCTAACGGATCCCATTTCACCACCAAGGTCACGAATAAACACGAAGAGAACCATTCTGCCTGAGCCGCACCTTCGTGATCCTTTGTGTCCTTCGGGGTTGGAGCTCTTCTGCTTTCACCGCCAAGGTTGGAACTGGAATGTTCGAAGGCGGGCTTTCTCTACGGCGATTCATCTACGACCGATGTCCTACGTCACGCTCACTTCTGTGTACGTCCCGTACACTTCACGCAGAGCTTCGCAGATTTCACCCACAGTCGCGTACGCCCGCACCGCGTCGATGATGTAGGGCATCGTGTTGGCCGAGCATACGTTGCCGTCGCTCCCGACTTTGGGCTCCTGTGCTGCCGCTTTCTTCAGCGCATCCAGCCGACGGTGCACTTCTTCATTCGATCGCCGCTCTCGCAACGCCTTCAGCTTGGCCGTCTGTGCGCGCGCCACGGTCTCGTCGATGTACAGGATGTTCGGCGGCTCCTCTTCGATCACAAACTCGTTGACGCCCACCATGATTTTCTCATTCGCTTCGGCGGCGCGCTGGTATTGGTACGACGCTTCGGCAATCTCTTTTTGCGGATAGCCGCGCTCGATGGCTTTCA
>Ga0126372_10000785_pt1 | contig 11888 bp, 14 predicted proteins | sample PanSoiMetaPlot_6_FD_92762 | JGI IMG/M metagenome (GOLD analysis project Ga0126372, IMG submission 92762) | Tropical forest soil microbial communities from Panama - MetaG Plot_6 | ecosystem: Environmental > Terrestrial > Soil > Tropical forest > Bulk soil | place: Panama | collected 2016-02-17
AGCTCGCCACTCTTTGAGACGCCCTCGCCGTACATGATGTCGAACTCGACCTGCTTGAACGGCGGCGCGAGCTTGTTCTTGACCACCTTGACGCGGGTTTGATTGCCGACCACCTCGTCGCGCTCCTTGATTGCGCCGATTCTGCGAATGTCGAGGCGCACGGAGGCATAGAATTTGAGCGCATGCCCGCCGGTGGTGGTCTCTGGCGAGCCGTACATCACGCCGATCTTCATGCGGATCTGGTTGATGAAGATCACCATGGTGTTGGAGCGGTTGATCGAGGCGGTGAGCTTGCGCAGAGCCTGGCTCATCAGCCGCGCCTGTAGGCCAGGCTGGCTGTCGCCCATTTCACCTTCGAGCTCGGCGCGTGGCACGAGCGCCGCAACTGAATCGATGACGAGGACGTCGACGGCGCCGGAGCGCACGAGCGTGTCGGCAATTTCGAGCGCCTGCTCGCCGGCGTCAGGCTGAGAGATCAACAGATCGTCGACATTGACGCCGAGTTTTCGCGCATAGACCGGATCGAGGGCGTGCTCGGCATCGATGAAGGCGCAGATACCGCCCTTCTTTTGCGCTTCTGCGAGACAATGCAGCGCGAGCGTGGTCTTGCCGGAGGATTCCGGACCGTAAATTTCGACCACCCGGCCACGCGGCAAGCCGCCGATACCCAGCGCGATGTCGAGGCCGAGCGAGCCGGTGGAGACGGTCTCCACGTCCATCGACCTGTCGTTTTTGCCAAGCCGCATAATCGAGCCCTTGCCGAACGTGCGCTCGATTTGGGAGAGCGCGGCATCGAGGGCCTTCGATTTATCCATTGACGAACCTTCGACGAGACGTAACGCGGTGGTCATTGCTCCACTCCTTATAGGACCGGATTCGGAAGACTCGAACGGCAGTACGAGGTAATGTACACGATTTGTTCTAGGTTCGCAATATGTTCTTCGGGTTTGGCCAGTACCGTTTGGCCGGTGGCTTGAGCACCAGCCGAGAGGCCATTGCGTACTCCCGCCGGTTGATCAGGGGTATAAACGACCGCAACAGCACATAGGCCGCCTCAGTTGGCGGCCTCGTCATCCCCCTTTGTTCGAGGCTCGTTTTGGTAGCAAGCACTCATTTTTGGCCCACGCTTCCGCTTTGCCCGAACCCTTCTGGCCTGGGCCAAGGAGCCGCGCCCTGACCTTTGAGAGCTATCTCAATGATATCTCATAGCGCGTCACTAGGCGTCGGGAAGCATCAATCTACTGCCTTTCCGCCATAAACGTGGCATTTCTATCTGACTGTTTGTATCATGAACAGTCAGGATGGAGCAGCCTACTGCTGCCCTAATGCTTCCCGCAGGCACACTGAAGGTTGACAGATGAAGCTCGACAACAAGGGCGTCGCTGCCCTCAAACTACCAAGCGACAAGACCGACGTGATCTTCTTCGACAGCGCCCTCCCCGGCTTTGGCTACCGGCTTCGCAGCAACGGCGCTCAGATTCGCAAGTCATGGATTGTTCAATATCGGCATTGCGGGACGACGCGGCGGATGCTGCTCGGCAATGCCGAGGTCCTGACCGCCGATCAGGCACGGCTCGCAGCCAAGAACGCACTGGCTAAGGTCGCGCTTGGCGGCGATCCGCAGGCTGCGAAAGCAACACGCCGATCAGCGGACAAGTTCACCCTCGCCGCCGTGGTCGGGGAATTCCTGGCGGCCAAGGATGGGACCGTGCGCGCACGCACTCTCGTAGAGACGCGGCGCTATCTCACCGGGCCGCACTTCCGGCCATTGCACAACATGCCAATCGACCGAATTGCCCGCCGCGACATCGCCGCGCGGCTCTTAGTCATTGCCCGCGAGCGCGGCGGCGTCACAGCAGCCCGCGCGCGTTCCTGTCTCTCGGATTTGTATTCGTGGGCGATGGGGCAAGGGTTGGTCGAAACCAATCCAGTCGTCGGCACCAATCGGCCAAAAGCACCACCACCACGCGATAGGGTATTAGCCGACGCGGAGCTTGCCGCGATCTGGCGCGAGGCCGGGGATGATGATTTTGCCCGCATCATCCGATTGCTGATCTTGCTCGGTCAGCGCCGCACCGAAGTTGGCGGAATGCAGGAGCAAGAACTCGATCTTGAGCGCGGCACATGGACACTTCCGGCCAAGCGAACGAAGAACGGACATGCGCACACGCTACCCCTGCCCCCACTGGCATTGGACATCATCAGAAGCGCGCCCCGCATAATCGGGCGCGATTATCTATTCGGCGCGCGGGCGGATGGCTTCACGTCTTGGGATAGACCCAAGCAATTACTCGACGCTCGGCTCGGCGATCAGGTAAAGCCATGGGTGTTGCACGACTTGCGAAGATCCACCGTCACAAAGATGGCCGACATCGGTATTGCCCCACACATTATCGAGCAGATCCTCAACCACCGGAGCGGGCACCGTAGCGGCGTCGGCGGGATCTACAACCGGTCGAGTTATGAACGCGAAGTTCACAACGCGCTGGCAATGTGGAATGACCACGTCCGCAGTCTGATCGAAGGCGGCGAGCGCAAGATCGTGCCAATGCATCGGGGGGCGTAGCGCAGCACGGAGCATTGCGACGCCTTGCGATTTATAACGAGTAGGTCTATTTAAGTGACAACTTAATCCCCGTCTGATTCGCACGGGGACGCGTAGAGCAGAAAAACTTCTCGCGCGCCGAAGGCTAGGACAAATGTCCAGCTCGCGGCGCGTTTTCATTTGGGCGCCGCGAGCCCCTCGAAGGGAGAGTCTCGCTATGCCCACCGCCAAATCTTTCGACGACTATCAAGTGCTTCGCTGGGACGATTGGTGTGCGTCCAAGGGGTTTTCGCGCAGCACTGGTGACAGAATCCGTAAATCGGGAAAAGGCCCGCGTGTCGTCCAATTAGGCGAGCGCGCCATTGGCGTCACTCGCAAGGATGATCGCGAGTGGACCGAAGCGCGCATCAAGCGCACCTGATGCGTACCTCACCAATCTTCACGACAGAAAAAACCCCGGCGCGACTCGCGACCGGGGCCAAGGAGCTTTTCCATGTCGCTTCTAAGCAACAGCACGACGCCGCGCAATAGCGTTCAGCTAGATCTCTTCCCATCCTCCACGCCGACCATCATCGGCACCGTCATCCCGGCAGAGTGCCCCTGTAAGCACTGCGGCTCGATCACAGTCACAGTCGGCAGCAGCAGAGGGCCGCATTACGGATCGCTGAGATGCGACGGTCGCGGACGCCACAGCGGCTGGCTTCCCGCCTGGAGATGGCGGGCGCTCGTCGGCGAGCCCATCGTTGATGCCGCCGCACTCGCCTCGTCCTTCGCATTCGCGACCGGCTTGTCATCCGAGGTCCCCTGGTAGGCCCGTCATGTCTCTTCTCCCACCATCATCCTCTGCGGTCATCGCATTTCCTGGCGGCCCCGAGCCTGCGAACCCTATGCCGTGTGACAGAAACACCGTTCGACACTTTCTCACAATCGTAAGTGAGCACGCCGGGCACGCCTGCGTTGGCGTCGACGGCTATCTGCAAATCAGTCGAGTGCATCCCACTGGCGACAAGCTCACCATCTCGGGTCGGTTCAAGCCCGACGATGTCGAGCACATGCAGACAGCCGCGCTGGCGGACGCGAACGCCGGTTTCAATTCTTACGTCGAAGCTCGTCTTGTCAAAAACGCAACAGCGGGACGCGGCAAGGCTTCTCACACCGCCGCCGTGTTCGCGCTGGTCATCGACAGCGACGCCGACACCGGCAAGACGAGCACAGCACCATTGCCCCCCTCGATGACGGTCGAAACGTCACCGGGCAATCGGCATTACTGGTTCTTCCTCGAACGCGCGATCACGGTGAAGGCGGCAACCGAGATCGGCTCAGCCATGCGCCACCACACCGGGGGCGATCACGACACTGGCGTTCCAACGCAGCCTTACAGGATCGCCGGTACACCCAACTTCCCCGGACGCGCCAAGCAAGCGCGTGGCCGCGCTGAGATACATGCGACCTGCATCCTCGAACACACCGGCAAGATCTACGCCGCCGCTGAATTGCGCGCGGCGTTCCCGCAGCCAAAAAGGGCTGAGCGCAGCAGTGAGAAGATCACACGCGATATCGATTGGCGCGTTGCTGAAGAAAGTCTTCCGGCACATCTCCGATATCTGATCCAACACGGTGTCGACCTTGGCAAGCGTTCCGAGCAATTCCATCACACAATCGGATCGCTCAAGCGCCTGGGATGGAGCGCCGCAAGCATTGTTTCCCTGCTGACCAATTACCCTGACGGGATTGCAAGCAAGTTCAGAAACCGGCTCGAACAAGAGGTCAAGAGGTCTTTCGGAAAGTGCGAAGCGTCACAGCAAGCTGAGAAGAGAGCAAGGGGCGACGACGACGATGAAGATCTGGCCGAGATGAACGCGGCCTTTGCGGTGGTGAAGGTCGCTGGCAAGACCCGTGTGGCCGAGCTTGAGGAAACCCCGACTTATCCCGGTTGCCGCATCCCGGTGTTCAGCACGATTGCGGATTTCTGTGCGTTCCATGCCAAGCGCAATAAGGCTATCCCGACCGCTGACGGCAAAGGACAGAGAGAGGTCGGCCTGAGCAAATGGTGGATCGATCATCCGGAGCGGCGGCAATATGACGGCATTGTTTACGCACCCCATGGCGCGGAAAACGGTCGGCTCAACCTATGGACGGGATACGGCTGTGAACGGCGCTCTGGTAACTGTGGTCTCTACCTCGCCCATCTGCGGAATAACGTCTGTGCCGGTAACGAAGAACACGCCGAATACCTTTTACATTGGATGAGTGAGGTGGCGCAGCACCCGGAAAGGGCGGGCGAGGTCGCGGTTGTGCTGCGCGGCGCTGAAGGCGTCGGCAAGGGTGTGTTGGCCAAGCAATTTGGCCGCCTATTCGGTGCTCACTTCCGTCACGTCATGCAGGCGAAGCACCTTGTCGGTCACTTCAATGCGCACCTCCAGCAATGCTCGGTGTTGTTCGCGGACGAAGCTTTCTTTGCTGGGGACCGAGCACATGAAGGCATCCTAAAAGCACTCATTACCGAAGAAACATTACTGATCGAGCCCAAAGGCGTTGACACCTTCGCCGTCCGCAACTCGCTTCACCTCATCCTGTCGTCAAATAACGATTGGGTAATTCCAGCCGGGGCGGACGCCCGACGATTCTTCGTGCTCGACGTGGCCCGCACCCATATGCGGGACCACCAATACTTCGCGGCGATCGCCGAAGAGATGGACAGAGGCGGACGCGAGGCATTGCTCGATCTGTTAATGCGGCGCGACCTGTCGAAGTTCAACATCCGCTCGGTGCCGTTAACACCAGCACTTGCCAAGCAGAAGGCTTATAGCCGCCGTGGTGTAGACCGCCTGGTCGAGATCATGGCCCATGACGGCATCCTGCCCTGTGCGGATACCTCTGATCCCTCCATCACCGTCACCTCTGGCGAAGGCAAGGGAGAAGGCTTCTACCCTGCCGCCCGGACGCTATCCCCCGAACTCAAGCATCTGTCTTCGCAAGTCATAGCCGCGTCGCTGCAAGAGGATTGGGGCTGTAGCCGTTGGAAGTCGGGCTACCAGCGCGGCATCAAATTTCCCCCGCTGTTGGAATTGCGAGCCGCCTTCGACAAACGGCACGGCAAGCAAGATTGGCAGGCCGAGCCGGGGCAAATCATCGAGTGGGGTGGCTAAAAATGTTAGCGACTTTGTACCCGCCCACCACGCCCAAGAGGCCACGGCAGGGAAAGAGGAATAATTGGGCACCTTGTTCTTTATGGGGTGCCACAAAGGGTGCCCGAAATCCTGCTTGGAATTTATGCACTTGGGCGGCTTGGGCGGCTTGGGCGGGTCAAAAGTCGCTAAGAATTTTCGGCGGCAGGGGGGGAGAAATAGGCCGTGCAATTATCCGACGATGTGACCGGCGAGCGATTTCTAGAGGCTGTGCGAGAAGGCCGCGAGGTGAGCCGCGCTCACGGCCGACACAGCGTCGATCAGAAATCCCAAGACCGGCAACGTCACGATCTACCGCCGTTACAACAAGCCAGCGTATGGGCCGGTGGGTGATAGCTTGGATGACTTCAAATGACTTTAGTAACGGAATTTGAGCGCCCCGGCGTTACTAAAGTCGGCAAGAAAATTGGTCGGCCAACGCTGCGCAAAAACGGCATTGCGCTCAGCCCCCGCGAAAAGCAAAGGCGTTATCGTGAGCGGCTCCGTAAGGAGCGCGCCAGGTCATATTGCGAATGGTACGCCCCGCCGCAAGTCATTGCAGCTGCGCGCGCAGTGCTCGGGACTATCGATCTTGATCCGGCATCGAGTATCGCGGCCAACGTGGTGGTGCTTTTTCACGAAAGCCGAACCTCACCGCTCGGTAATCTCATTTTCCAACTTGCTGGATTTTTTCTATCTCGGCCGTTACAGGTTCAAGGGACGGCATCACTCGATCAAGCTCCTTCTCGTGCTGCCGCCACTTTTCGGGATGCGGTGGTGTTAACGTATTTCGCGAGAAGGGCAATGGATGCTTTAGCATCGAGTCGAGAACGCCATCTATCTCCAGGGATGCGAATTCGCAGAGCTTGCGGATCTGCATCTCGGAGTCGGCAACCAATCTTTCGTACTCAATAAATATTCGCGTGGTATATTCATCAGGTCCCTGAGGATAAACTGATTTGCTGCGCGCCATTGCGCTGCCGCGATATCGGGAATCGGCTTTCCAATAAGTTCCCGCCAGCCAGGCGGAAACAGAAAAGTCCATAATACGCCTCTGGCGTGCGGCTGCGAGTCGAGTTGGCGTTTAGCGTCCTGCCAGCCATCGATGAGGCTGCCAATGTTTGGCCGGGGGTCTCGATACAAAAAGATAAACCGGCAATCAGGAAAAACTCTTCGTGATGCAGCCGGGGCGTTCTGCTGGCTCACGTTCTACGTACAAACGTCCTTCTCGATCCCGAATTACGGAAAGGAGCCCGCCAATTACACGCTTGGAGGCACCCGGGTCAGCATCCGAATCATCAAGCCGGTCCCCCCGATCTCCCCACCTCGGCAAAACGCCGTCGAACTGGCGCGAGTGGTGATCGACCACACCGAAACTCTCGCCGCCAATAGTCCAGACATTCGCGCATTTCGCTAATGTCTCGAAAAGCAGCGTAGTTCCTGATCGTGGACAACCTAAAATGATTATTGGCCGATCGAAGGTCCGTTCAGGCGCCACAGGCATATCAAAAACAGAAACCCGTGTGCCAGACGGACTCCTACGCAGCTCATCCAATAGGCGCTGCAATAACTCGTCTTTCACAAGCAGGCTGACATCCCAACGTGTACCTTGTCGCAGGGGTATGATCGAGAGTGATGTGCCGCTGTCGTAAACTCTTTTTAGAACGTGGGGAACCCCCGTAGCACCAGGTGGAAAACGCACGTGGATACTTTTCATCTAGTCCTACCCTCAGTGGTCGGTCGACCGGCCGTTATCGCCGCCGCGCGGCAGGCCCGCCGAACAGCTAGTCTTTCGACCCGAAGCGCGCGAGCAGGTGCCGTTGCGCAAGCGACTGAAACTGCCGCGGCGGTCAGCGGGTGTCACGGGCATTTGGCAGCCGGGCAGCAAGCCGAGGTGCCTTCTTGTCTTTGGCCTCGGGGCAATCTATTGCGCCTTTGCTGAAAGAAGGCATCATTAATCATGCAACGGCTTTGGCCACAACACGCGAGGCTAAAATGGCAGCCTACATCATTGCTGAGCACCAGATCACTGACCCAGCAAAATTCGAGGAGTACAGGACTAAGGTTGGTCCGATGATTGCGAAGCACGGCGGGCGGTATCTGACCAAAGCGGGCAGCCATGTGATCCTATGATCCTAGAGAAGGAAAAGGCGGTCTGGCACCCGGAGCGCGTAGTGATCATCGAGTTCCCTGACATGGCGGCGCTGAATGCTTGGTACCAGTCTCCCGAGTACCAGCCGCTGATCGCCCCTCGTCAGGCGGCGGCAACCGACATGTGGATCACGCTGGAGGGCGCGTAAAGGGGGCTATTCGATCACCTCGTCGGCGGCGACGAGTAGCTTGTCCGGCACGGTGAGGCCAAGCATCCTGGCGGTCTGGTGATTGATGACCAGTTCGAACTTCGACGACTGCACGACCGGTAGGTCCGCGGGTTTCGTGCCGTTAAGGACGCGACCGGTATAGGCGCCGAGCTGACGAAACCCATCCAACAAGCTCGGGCCATGGCCGATCTCGTGCTGGCGCACGGCTTGCCGTGACCATGTATCTCTCCAGATAATCGTGCGGCGCCAGGTAGATGTAGCAGCGCCTTTCGCCGGTCACTGGGTGGGTGTAACGGAAAGAGCAACCCATAAGGCGATGTGCCTGCGGGTGCGGGTTGCATAGCCTGGCCATGTCGTCCATGTCGATGGCGGTGTTCTCTATCAGCTTTCCAGCAAAAGGCTGGTCATAGACGCTTGGCGGCAGCGCGCGGCGATTCGTTGGGTAAAGCCTGCCAGCAGAGGTTATAAATGCCGAGTGTCTCGCGCACCCTGCCCGAAGCACTGAAACGAGCGATTGCGGCCTATAAGCATGGTGAGTTCTCCTTGGCAGAACGGCTGTGCCGCACAATCATAGCGGCCAAGCCTGATTTTTTTGACGCCCTGCATCTACTGGCGGTGGTTGAAACAAAGCTGGGGCGTTTGAACGACGCGCTCACGAGCTATGACCGGGCGCTGGCGGTGCGGCCGGACTATGCCGAGGCGCTCTCCAATCGCGGCGCCACCTTGGACGAGTTGAGGCGCTTCGAGGACGCACTCGCGAGCTATGATCAGGCGCTGAGGGTGCGGCCGAACTTTGCCGAGGCGCTCAGCAATCGTGGCCTCACCCTTCATGAGCTGAAGCGGTTCGATGAAGCGTTGGCGAGCTATGATCAGGCGCTGAGGGTGCGGCCGAACTACGCCGAGGCGCTCAGCAATCGTGGTCTCACCCTTCACAAGCTGAAGCGGTTCGATGAAGCATTAGCGAGCTACGAGCAGGCGCTGACGGTGCGGCCGAACTATGCCGAGGCGCTCCACAATCGTGGCGTCACCCTTCATGAGCTGAAGCGGTTCGATGAAGCATTAGCGAGCTACGAGCAGGCGCTGACGGTGCGGCCGAACTACGCCGAGGCGCTCAGCAATCGTGGTGCCACCCTTCACAAGCTGAAGCGGCTCGATGAAGCATTAGCGAGCTACGAGCAGGCGCTGACGGTGCGGCCGAACTATGCCGAGGCGCTCATTGCCTCTCGACACAGGCCACAACCCATAGAACCCAGCCCGGAGCGTCGGTTGTTTGAAGCCTTATTGAGAGTCAGGGAAACAGCGAGCGATGCGACTCCATTTATAAAATATTGCGCCAACAATATGGACAAGTCGCACGCACAGTTTTTTCAAGACTTGCTCGTGTTGTTTCTCCTCAAAGAGAAGCGAGACGGATATTTCATCGAGTTTGGGGTGATGGACGGTATCACCTTGAGCAACACGTTTTTGCTCGAAAGCAAATATAGTTGGCGTGGAATCGCAGCCGAACCGGCTCGCTGCTGGCATCAGGAGTTGAGGCGCAATCGCACGTGTTCGTTAGACCACAGATGCGTGTGGTCAAAGTCTGGCGAGATACTGCAATTTAATGAAACGCCAGAGGCCGAGTTTTCCACCATCGACGCACTTTCAAATTCGGACCGTCATGCGGAGCATCGAAAGGAAGGCAACCGATATACTGTTGAGACCATTAGCCTTCGAGACCTTCTCCGAGCCCATGATGCCCCCAGAAGCATCGATTATCTTTCAATCGATACGGAAGGCTCGGAGTTTGCAATCCTCAACAGCTTTTTTCCAACACAGCACAAGGTTCGCATCATAACGGTAGAGCACAACTATACAGGGCAGCGATTAGATATTCATAGTTTGCTTACATCGTGGGGATACACCCGAATGTTTGAAGAACTCTCGATGTGGGACGATTGGTACATCAAGTCTGACCTCTTTGAATAAAACTCTGTTTCACTAGCTGTCGAATAGTTAGACTCAGTAGCTTTCCGACTAGAGCGGACGCCAACAGCCCCAGTCCGCTCGCCGGTTCATGCACGCGGTAGGCGTTGGTGATCTGCACAACCTTGAAGCCAAGCGGCGTACACCAATGCCACAGCGCTGGCGGCCGCCGAATGCAGGAGAAATACCGCCCCTCGCAGGCTCATTGCTCGCCCCTTTGAGATGCGCTGCACCGTGCCAGTCCCAATCCCGAGCGACTTGGCCACCTTCAAGATACCCATGCCCTTGGCAAGCCGCCTTCGCACCTTCCGCTCGGTCGTGCTGTCGATCTTCGGTCGGCCGAGCTTCACGCCCTGAGCAACCGCTCGGCCTGGTGTGCCATTGAACCTTTCCATTGCCAGCGCGACCAATTAGACGAGACCCCCTCCGGAAGACGCGTCTGGGGCCTTCCTACGGGTTCGGGAGCGACCGCCATGACACATGACCTTTTTAATCATCTAGAGACGCTCCGGAATGCTAGTTTCCGCGAGATCACTGTCATCGTAGCCGCCGATCTCGGCATAAATTTCGAGTGGACCGCAAATACCGTCCCAACGGGAAACGAGGCGCGGGCTGAGCAAAGGGCTCAACTAATAATCGATCAATGGGAAGAAACGGTCGAGATGCAGCCCGAGCCTCGTGAGCCGGTCACACCTCTAGAAAAGCTACTGCGGGAGCGCCACGAAATCTGCGAGCTAATTTTGGACATCCGCGAGGGGCGGCTAGCTGACGAAGACGAATGATGCATTGTGGCCGCTCGCAAAGGGCGGCCCTTTCCCTTACACAATCCCGAGGGGCGGATAGTCCTCGTGAGTCAGCCGCCGGGTGAAGCTCCGAAGTGCCGCCGCCGTGCGAGCATGGCGCAACATCATCAGCGCGTACCGTGTGGCCGACATCAAGTCATCGCCTTCCTTGTGCACGCGGCCGTCTTTGCGATGGTAGAGCCGAAATTCTTCGAACCAATCGGCTAGGTGCTTGAAGACTTTGAACCGGCCCAATTGCATTCTGATGAGCATATCTTGGATGCCGGGCACCTCGACCGACACTAACTTGTCATCGAACTGCGCGTGGATGTGCAGCATGTTGAGGCCCTGCTGCCGATACTGATCCAGCAAAGGGCCTGCCAGCGCCTTCTAGCGTTTCGCGTCTACCGTCACGCGGTCATGCCCATGGCAACTCGCTGCCCCACAGCCTGTGTGCGTTTTCCAGCAAACACTCCATTTCTGTGGTGGTGTGCGTTGCAGAGCGCTAGCGACGCGCCACGGTGCGGACATTTAGGAAAATCGCGAGGAACAAACCCATGCCACTGACCACAGACCCCCAGCAGCGGTTTGCCAATTACGACATTTTCAGCATTAGCTTTCCGATGTTCGATGGCACGAAGGAGGTCACATGCGTCGTCACAAGCGAGGTGCTGCAAGACCTGGCCGCACCGGATGGGCGACATCTTGAATCGACAGAAGACCTTTTCAGAGACTACCGGTCGAGAGTTGAACAGATCGCGAGCGACAAATACGACGCCGGAGATTTGACCGAGGGCGAAGTCCGTGTAGTGAACAGTGATATCAAAGCGTCGTGAACGCTTGCCCGCGCCCTCACGCCCTTGCCGCCGCCGCGCCGCCGAGTGCAGCCAGCAATTCCCGCCGTCCGATGGTGACTGTCATACGCCCCTCCCGCGTGAGGTGCGTAAAGGGAACGATACCACGGACACAAGGTGCCTCGCCGCGGCTGTCCGATAAATTTTTTCCCCCCTGGGGGCCTCCGCGCACGCCCGCCACGCGGCCCGCGCTGCCCCCGACGCCAGCCATCCCGCATCGCGGTCCGATGCACTTCCCCGGTTCTCCCTTTATG
>Ga0126372_10000786_pt1 | contig 11881 bp, 8 predicted proteins | sample PanSoiMetaPlot_6_FD_92762 | JGI IMG/M metagenome (GOLD analysis project Ga0126372, IMG submission 92762) | Tropical forest soil microbial communities from Panama - MetaG Plot_6 | ecosystem: Environmental > Terrestrial > Soil > Tropical forest > Bulk soil | place: Panama | collected 2016-02-17
CATCATATTGGGAACGCAGCCCGTCGATGAATTGCTTCAGTTGCGGCACGGAGGCAAATTCCGGTTTGCTCCCAGCCACCAGGTCTATGGCCTTTACTGCCAACGCCTTCCACTTTGCGACATCGGGAATGCGCACCGGTGCGCCAGCTTCGTCGGTCTCGAAGGCGAACGACTGACCTTTCGTCGACTCGATGAGCGGCGCCAAAAGCTGGGTCAAGGGAGTATTGCCTTCGATACCTCCGTCACGCAGGATGTAATTAATGCGATAGCCGTTCGCCAGCTTTTGCGCGATCCGGTATTCGCCTCGCTCGCGCGCCACAATCGACTCCGCAATCCGACCGTCTTTTGTCGTCGTGTCGCGCATTTCCATCGTGCCAACCCAGCGGCTGTTGACGACGGGCTGATACGGCAGATCGACAATGCCCTCGGTTTGTTCCTTGCCCAGGGATGCCGTTGTTATGGAGCTGCTCGCTGGCCTTCGCACCTTGGCCCGTGCCGTGCTCACCTTGATAGGCTGTTTGAGCGTGGTCGTGCCTGTGCCATCGGCGGTGGTTTCATTGCCCGTACCGGCGCAAGCGGCAAGCAGGACCGAAATGAGGGCGAGGGCAACCATGCCCATGCGTAACCTTCCGAACCCCTGCCGCTCGATACCGAACAGCGCACCGCCGCGCATGCAGGGTGGTAAAGTGTGAGCCATTCTCATCCGATGAGCCCTCTATGGTGGAACCTTGGAACCACGCCCTCGTCGCCTATTCCAGCCAAGTCTCACTCTCTCCGAGAGCGGTTTCAGGTTGGCGTTCTGCGCAACGTGCGGTCGGAGAGATCGCGCACGCGAATCGAAACCCGCACCCGCAACCTAGCTCCACGCTTGCAACTGCTGCGAGGCCCGCAGGGCAATGTGCCCAGCATTCTCGCGTTCACATCGATCAGGCCCTTGCGAGCAGGAAAAAGAGCTCGTTCAACCCATTAAGGAGCGATCTTCCTTTTCATAAATCACCATTTGTGTTGTGTGCTGACCACACGTGGCGTGCAAAGCTATTCTTTCTGAACAACGCTGCGGAGGCGTTGCGCATTCAACGCCAATAAACTCGTTGCCTAGGCATCGTTGCGATCCCTCCAAAAAAAACGCAAAAGGCGCGTACTCTGATCGTGAATGCAGGGTAGAGGGTCATGCTGTCCGGCACGCCTCTAGCAATATGCGCAACTTTTGTGGTCGACATCGCTGCAACTGCAGCGAGCCCCGCAACTGGCCAATCCCCGACCGGATGGGATCACCCAAAGCGCAAAATGGAAATAGAGAGGCACACGCTGGCGCTTTCGACGGAGACGCTCGATCGCAAAACACGATCCGTCACCCGTCTGAAGGCACAGGGTGTTCCGACGCCACGGAAGACGACGACGTCTGCAATTTGTTGGGCGCTACGCGGCAGTCTACGTCCTGCTTTGGTCAATCGGCTTCGTCGATAAGCTCGAGCGGCCGGACTGTTGACATCCGATCAACCGTCAGAATTTTCGCGGAGAACAAACGGGCTGGAATTAAAGCAAAGCGCGCACTGCCAATGAAATTTTCGATGGTGCGGATCTCACTATTGCGACCACTGGCGGTGAGGGACTCGGTGCGCAACGGTCGGCCCCCTCCAGCCAGGCTCGACGCCGACGTTCTGGGCGACACCGCGCGGGGAATCGGGTGATCGGGTATGCCCGCCAGAAGTGGGACGACGTCAGCATGGAGGCTTGATGGGCTTCGGCAGAGCTTGACGTCGACAAACTGCCGCGTGTCAATGCGCACCGAATTCGCGACAACAGCACTGGTGCACGACCGGTGGTCACAAAATGTCAATGCGTAGGCTGATCTATCTCTTGGTCGTTCCCGTGGCGTCGATTGTGATCGGCGTCTTCTGCCTTGCCTTGGCAATTGTCGGTGCTGCGAAGGATGCGTTTGGCCTTTATTTCGCGATCATTTTTGGCACCGTTAGCCTTGGCATTGGCGCGCTCCAACTTTGGCGTTTCAGTGTGGCGGATCCCAAGATCTCGCCCTTTCCGACGGTGGATGATTTGCCGTTGCAGGAGCGAGTTGGCGCCTTGCATCGGCTTATGTTGATTTTTAGCACCGTGATTATTCTGATGAGCGCAGTCACAACCTACCAACTGCTGCAACTGGCGCATGGATTCGAAGAAAAGGTGAGACTGCGGAAGCCCATCGCCGCTCTCTATAACCACTTCGGCTTCTGGCCCGCGGTCTTGCTCATTCCGGCCATAGGGCTGCTGGGTATCGTAGAACTGGTAAGAAAGCTGCGAGCAATCAGACAGGCCACGCAATCAGATCCAACAGGATCTGAATTGGGCTGAGAGCGTCGCATCCACAAGAGGTGCCGCGGAGCCGTGCTGGCCCCGCGCCCAAGGATGGCGCGTGTGGCCAGACCGGGCCGAGCGTAGCCTTTTCGCTGGCAACGTTCACGACGTAATTGATGGCCTGCGAGTGAGTTGGGCCTGGCGTTCAGAGACGAATAGCCATGGCAGGTTGTCAGTACAGGCCTCCAAGCAGCGTGCATTGCAGAGCCGCTATGCAGCGACCGAAGGCACGAGATGCTCCAAGAGCCACCGCGCCATGCCGGTCATCCTCGCATCCTCGTGCGATTGGCCCATCAACTGCGCACCAAGCGGCATGTCCTCTACCACCATGAGCGGCATGCTGACAGCAGGTGCGAACAGCATGGAACTCGGAAAGTTGAACACGGGATCACCAGTCGGTCGGGGCGACAGAGGTTTGCCTGGTTGATCACCCGCCCATAGTGGTGCAGGGCCAGGGCTGGAGAGCGTGATGACCGCGTCCGCTAGGGGTGCAACAGCCGCGTAGCATGCTTGTGCTGCCTCCCGGTCGATAAGAGCCGCGCGGTAATCGGCGACGGTCATGGCTTCGGCCTTGGCGAGGGTGGCTTTGGCACGTTCGCTGACGCCGCCCGGGCGTTCGTTGACGAGATTGCGCTGATACCAGCGGTTCTCCCAGCCGGTGATGGCGTTGCAGATAGAAGCGGCATCGGCGATGGCACGCTCCAATTTGTTGACCAGCGGATTGTCCGCTCGCCGGAGCAGCTCAATGCCGGTGCGTTCGATGCAATCGAGCAGGCTCTCGAAGGCGGATTTGCTCAACGCATCCAGCAGCTTCCAGCCTGCCGTCTCCAACACAATCAACCGCTCCGGTTTCTGCGCGGCTGGCGGTTGGCGTGGGCCGACCAGACCCACGCAGCCACGGTCACCGCCGGCGCGTTCAGCAATCTCGATGGCAACTCGCCACATGTCCTCGATACAGCCCGCATGCACGCCATGCGTGCTCATGCTGGTGGCCTGCCGTTCGCCGCGGTTGATTCCACCCTGGGTGGGTTTCAGGGCGACGTTGCCGCAGAATGCGGCTGGGCGAATGATGGAGCCACCAACTTGGGTGCCGATGGCAGCGGGGATCATGCGTGCGCCGACCGCGGCGGCTGAGCCCGAGGACGATCCTCCGGCGCTACGCGCTGGGTCGAAAGGATTGGTCGTTGCCGGCGGATGGGATCCGCCAAGTTCGGCCGTGGTGGTCTTGCCGACAATGACGGCGCCGGCTTCGCGCAGCGCCCACACGGCCGCATTGTCGCGTTTGGGGAAATTGCCGGCAAAAGCCTCGCAGCCCATCTGCGTGGGCATATCCTTGGTTTCGAGCAGGTCCTTGATGCCGATCGGCATGCCGTCGATGGAGGAGATGGGGTGCCCCGCCTTCCAGCGTGCCGTACTTTCGTCGGCGGCGGCGCGGGCGCCGGCCTCATTCAAGACGACGAAGGCTTTGACGATGGGCTCGCGCTCTTTGATGATGTCGATGCATCGCTCAAGATAGGCGCGGGGGCTATCGCTGCCCTCCCGAAAGCGGGGCACCGCATCATGGAAGGTGAGCGCCTTGAAGATGCGAGGGTCGTAGTATCGGGACGGGCTTGGGTTCATGAGCAGCACCTCTTCGAATGACCGACCCTAGCAGGCAGAAAGTGGCCGCGTCATCTGGCTCCGGGAGATTTCGGGCTGGCGTGCGATCGGCAGTGCGTTGCCGTTGTCCGGGCGCATATCGCAGCGGCGCTCGCCCCGGCATCTGTGGATGCGCATGACCGGGAGGTGACACCTTGGCCCGAGGAGCATGCGCACCTGCCGCGGCCACTGCCTTCCCTGTCTACTCCTGCCCATCCGGCGACACCGAGCCGCGATAGCGGACGATCAGGCCGCCGCCGAGCGGCGCGAACAAGGACACATCAAAATGGAAGGCGCCGTCTGACTCGAACTCGCGGCTGTCGCTGCGCGGCAGCAGCATTCTGGGAATTGGAATGCCAAGGAACCAGCCGCGCGACACCCACAGATGCAACGCGCCGTTCCGGACTGGCAGCTCCTGCTCGTAGTTGAATGCCCAGAACCGTTCCTTGTAGTGGTAGGGCCGCGACGGGGTCAGGTACGACCTAAAGATTCGCCCGGCGAAGTTTCGCTCCCAGATTTCTCCACGTGCCGTCCGGGTCTTGGTGATCGTCAGGGGAACACCGTCACCAGCGTCGGGAAACTGGAAAAACCACGCTGCCAATCGCGCAATCACGGCTGTCCCACGTTCTACCCAAGCTCGACCCGAAAAGCTCTCCATATCCTGAACGCTGTGCAGCCTGCGGACAGCCGGTGGTAAGTCATTCCAACGCTCCACAAGCGCCACCTGAAACAGGGTCGGCCTCGCGTCCTCGATCAGCTGTGTCTTGATCGCCAGATCGGACATAGCCTCCTTAATTTGGCCGAGCGTGGCTTCTGCAAGGCATGGGCGGGCGCCGGGCCGAATTGTTTCGGGCCTGCGCAGCAGCGCGCGCACGGCTACGCCCGGGACGAAGGGACCTTGTCCTGCCTCGGCGATCAGGTGCCACGAGCGCCGCACCGGCCGACCGTCCTTGGTGCCCGTGACATAAACGGCCATGCCGCCGCGGTCCGTGCCAAAGGGGAAAAGCATGGCCGACACACAGTGGACCAGCGGCACCTGCCAGCGTCTATTTCGTGCAAATCCGCTGCGGCGCAGCACGACCAGCACGCTGAGCGCGCAATTGAGGACCGCGAGTTCCATTCCGGCGCGGAACATCACGGAGCGGGCAGCAAAGAAGTCAGGAAATAGCGCCAGGTCCGGAACATTGATCGACCAACCGGAGCGCCGAAGCCCGTGGCCGAGCCCATATGTCTTCTTGTCCGACCAGGTGTCCATCTGACGCCACTGCCCGCCCCGCCAGACCCGCATGGGCATGCCAATCTGCGAGAGAAGGCCGGCAATGACCGAACGTCCCCTCGGCGCGCGGTTGCCCGGAAGGATCGCAGTTTCGATCACATCAATAGACGCCAAGTCTGCGGACATTGCCATCACGACCGCGGAGGAAATGCCGGGAACGCTGGAGGCGCCAGAGAGACAGAAGCACCCGACGGCTCGTGCCGCTCGGTCCAGCGTCTCTATGCCGGCTGTGAACGCTGGATCGTCGGACAAGTCGAGGTAATTTATCCGGTGTTCGATGCAGAACCGCGCAACGCCATAGGGGTCGCGTTCGCGCAACTGGAAGGGCCCCGCGGCATCGATCAGCACGCGCGGCGCCACCTCGCGGATTGGGACGAGGCTCTGTGAGAGATCAAGGCGTAGTGGGCAGCCCCCGTGGCGCGTCGCCCATTTTTCCGCCTTCCGGAGGTTGCGCCCCGCGACAAACACGTGATGGCCGTCGCGGAGGAGCAGCTGCGCGAGCCGCCCGCCGAAGACACCGTAGCCGCCGATGACGACAACCTTCATTCTATGAGGCGACGACGAAGCCGCGAATCGGGGGTCGCGCACATCCGTGTTCGTCCCAGGATCTGGTAGCGGTGCCGCGCGATACGCCGATAGATGAAGCCTTGGAGTGGGCGCGGAATCACCGAGACCACCTCCACAATGCGGCCAAGGCCACCGAGTCGGCGACCAACCCTGATCACGGCCTCCATCGACGTCCAGGCGTAGCCATCCGCGAGGTATAACCAACTGTCAGGATTGGTTGGATCGAGCCCGTAATGGGTGAGGACGGCTTTGCCGAGTGGGCTCTGCATGGGGCATATTCTGAATTCGCCGCGCTGATCCAGCCGCGCGATGAGACGCGCCCCCATGGAACAGAGCGCGCACTCGCCATCCATGAATGTGATGGGGCCGCGGTCGTCGAACGCCGGCACGGAGGGATCGTGTCGGTACGAATAGCGTTCCCGTCTGACAATTTGGCCCATCACGGCCCTGCACGACGTGCTCGCGTAACCCTTTCATTTTCGCCCAACACGCAACGATCTCAATGCGCATAATGCCGCTGCCGGTTCCCCAGGGTTCGACACCGGAAGGTGTCTACGCTTCCAACCGAAGCATGCCCAAGACCTCAGCCGGAACTTCCATCTCTTTGGTCATGTTGCGTACGGTGCAAGCGTGCAGGTGTTGCTTTCAAGTACCTCGTCGCAGTGATTGGATCGTTGCCCCTAGGTCCGTTGCTCAACACGCTCGCGAACTGCAGTATTTACACGCGTCGATCAAGCGCACTTGGCTCTCAAGCGCACTTTGAGATACCGGCACTGTTAACTCGCCGCTAACAAATTGGCGAGATCAATATCAACATTGGTGTGGGGACTTCCGATGAAAACGCTTCGATTGTTTGGCTGTTTGGCCATCGTCACGCTCATGGCCAATCCCAGCTTGGCTCAAACCTTAGCCATTCCTCAGGACGCTGTGGTTGCCAAACGCCCTCCCCCACATCCGCCCAAAGCCGGTCCGGCGCCGCTCATTGGTGTCGGCCTGCCGATGGTCGGAACCGTGCTGGCGGCCCTGCTGCTGGCACGTCGAGTTCGGCGCAGAGCATAGGGCGCCTCGGCTAGCGATCGCGACCGGTCGGCGGTGACGGCAGTTCGAGATCGCTGCCCCTGACTTTAAAGGAAGGTCACTCCTCGACAGCGTTCGATCTGGGCCTAGCTTGGGGTTGTCGGCCTGCCGCAATTCCTTCAGCCCCGAATGTTGTCGCCGGCCTCAGATGCTCCAGCGCGCTCGGCGAGCCCGGGGGCGTATGCACCTGCGAATGGCCCGAGAGCGCCAACTCGATCGCTCGACCAGACTGCTAGAGGTTGCTCACCTAGGTCTGGGTCAGCTCACGATCATCATGGGTCGGCTTACCTCGCAACAGAATTGCCAGCCGATCGCCGACGCCACGCTGGCGAGCTTGAGCGCCTGGGTGACCCACCTCAGTGAGCGCGCAAAGGCGAGCAGCACATGCGCCACCTCCTCGAGCTGCCGGGATCGCGTGGCGGAGCATTGACATCACGGCCGCCCTAAAACCGGGGAGTGGCTTGGTTGCGGCCAATAAGATCCTCGACGCCGACTAGAATTCGTCCCCTGTCGGCGTATAGATCAGTCGGCTCGCGTCGGTGGCGGTGGCACGCCATCTGGGCCCGCCAGGGCGATTACAGGCAGGGCAGAAAACCGCCCGAAAAGTGCAGCGCTACCTATCCGCCACTGTGCCGCCCGACTGCTCGTACTAGATGTGAGACTGACCACCTTGCGCCCAGCGCGCTCGCCTGATGCCGGATTTTGGGAGGGACGGACGTGCGCAGCCTTCAGATCCTCCATTGGACGCTCCTGCTGCTGTTGCTTGCGGTGGGAGACGTCTGCGCCCAGCAAACCGACAACGCCAATAAAGCCGTCGAGTTCGCCGATCGCCTGCAAATCTGGCGACAGTCTCAGGATCTCGAGGAGCGGATAACAGTGGGCGAGGAGCTCGTGGCGCGCGAGGGCGAACTCACGACTTGGCCGCTGTCCGAGCCGCGGGACGAGGTGCGAGCCGAGCTTCGGTTCGTTGTCGGTAGCGCCTACGCGATGCGCCCGCGTGGAGTTCGGGCTGACAACCTCGAGAGTGCAATCGCTCATCTTAAAGCTGTGCTGAGTATTCGCACAGGCGAGGCCGGCACTCAGGACTGGGCGAGGATCCACAACAATCTCGGCATCGCCTACTGGGGACGTATTCGCGGCGAGCGCGCCGATAACCAGGAGGAGGCGATCGCACATTTCGAGGCAGCGTTGACGGTGTTCACGCGCGAAGAGAATGCGCGAGAGTGGGCACAGCTGCAGAATAATCTCGGCATCGCCTACTGGAACCGGATTCGCGGCGAGCGTGGCGACAACCTGGAACGAGCGATTGCCCTATTCGAGGCCGCCCTGACCGTGTTCACGCGTGAAGCGGATTCCACCCTCTGGGGCCAAGTGCAGAACAACCTGGGCATTGCCTATCGTTCTCGGGTGCAAGGCGAGCGTGCCGAAAATCGCGAGAAGGCAATTCAGCACTTCGAGGCGGCGCTGGCCGTGCTTGCCCACGACAGCTCTCCGTTCGAATGGGCTTACGCCCAGAATAACCTTTCCAATGCCTATTTTAATCGCGTTCACGGTGACCGCGCGGATAACCAGGAGCAGGCCATTGCCCATCTTGAGGCGGCGCTCACGGTGTTTACCCGCGAGCAGTATCCGCGCGAGTGGGCGACGGCCCAGCGGGGCATCGGCGATGTGCTCGCAGACCGCATTCGGGGCACGCCGAGCGAGAACCGGGCCAGAGCCATTGCCGCCTACGAGGCAGCCCTCTCAGTATTCACGCGCGATATCTTCCCGCTCCAGCACATGGAGACGGCGCGCACTCTGGCGCGCAATCTGATGGAGGCGAAGGAGTGGCAGCAGGCGGGTCGCGTGCAGGCCAGCGCGCGCGAGGCTTTCCTGCTGCTATTCGGCCAGGGATTAGAGGAGACCGAGACGCGCGCGCTCATCGGCGAGGCAGGGCCGTTATTCGCGGAGTCGGCCCTTGCGGCCGTGCAGCGCGGGGAGCTTGAGGGCGCGCTCGAGCTTGCGAGCGAAGGCAGAGCTCAGCTGTTGGCGGTCGCCATGAAACTGCAGGCTCTCAATTTGCCCTCTGATGCGCGCCGGCGCCTCGACGAACTACGTGCCGCCATTCGCGCCGAGCAGGGGGCCGTCGATGCCGCTCGCGGCGTCGAACGGGCGGCGGCACTGGAAAAGCTCGCCGGCTTGCGGTTAGCGCTGTTGGACCTAGTCAGAAGCGCCACATCGGGCGGGAATGGCAAGGCGGAGACGGCGATCGAGCGGGTACGCAAGGTGCTCGGCCAGGAGGGCGGCGCCGTCGTGATGCCCATCGTTACCGGGCTCGGGGGAAAACTTGTGGTGGTGTCGGCGACCGGGGACGGCACACGTGCAAGCGTCGTCGATCTCCCGGAACTGACGCCGGAACGGCTTGCAGCAGTCCTCATCGGCACGGACGCCGGCAAGCCCGCCGGCTGGATCGGCGCCTACTTTATCAACTACCTGGACGGCGAAGAGCGCAGCAGCCGCTGGCCGGAGTGGACGGGCGCCATCGATGGCCTCGGGCCGGAGCTGTGGCACCTGTTTGCGGGCCGGTTGCACGCCGTCCTGAAAGAACGAGGTCTACAGCCCGGCGCCCGGGTGTTTTGGCTGCCGTCGGGCTGGCTCGGAATTCTACCTCTCGGACTGGCGCAGGATCCCGCAAGCAAGCGACGCTTTATCGACGACCACGAGATTGTCTATGCCCCGAGCCTAACGGCGCTTGCAATGGCCAACGACGCTGCCGGCAAGGCCGGCCCGGCAACGCTTGCGGCCATCGTCAACCCGACCGGCGACCTGCCGGGCACGGAGAAGGAAGCCGAGATTGTCGCCTCGCATTTTTCGGCTGGAGCACGCGTCGTCCTGCAGGGCGCCGCGGCGACACCCGATGCCGTGCTTGGCGCTCTCAAGGGGAAAAGCTACTGGCATTTTGCCTCGCATGGGGCTTTCTCATGGGAGGACGCACGAAGCTCTGCGCTCGTGATGCACGACATGGCGCCGCTGACTGTCGGTCGGCTGCTGGAGACAGATGGGCTCGGGCGCCCGCGCTTGGTGGTGCTCTCGGCCTGCGAGACCGGGCTTTATGACATCCGTAGCAGCCCCGACGAGTTCATCGGCTTACCCAGCGCCTTTATCGGGCTCGGGGCCGCCGGGGTGCTCGGCACCCTTTGGCCGGTCTCGGATGCGGCGACGGCGCTGTTGATCGCCAGGTTCTACGAGCTGCACCTGGGCGGGGGGCTCTCCCCTCCCACCGCGCTACACCGAGCGCAAGCTTGGCTGCGGGAGGCAACCAACGAAGACCTTGCGTCCTATGCGAAGCTGGCAGCCGTTCGGGGTCGGCTTGATCGTCGCCGGCTCGCCGAGATCGTGAGCGACCTGAGTGCAGACGGGCTTCGCCGCACGCGCAATAGTGCCCTGGTCGAATGGGTCAAGCCGGATACGACCAAGACAAGGGGCATGAAAGTGGTCGCTGCCGGCAAACCAATCGCGAGGCCCTACGCTCATCCCTATTTCTGGGCCGGGTTCATCTATACGGGGCTTTAGCTTCCAATCGCATTTTAGCTGTTCGCCGACGAGACTGTCGCCGCCATCAGAGGCTGTAGTCAGCCAGAAGGGTTGGCTCCGCTTTCTAGCACAGCCGCGGAGGTAGCGCGGATGGCTCGGCGCCGTTCAATCGGCTACAACTGCTCCGCCCCCACGGATCATTTTGTTGCAAAGTGTCGAGCCGCACCTTGGTTGATTTGTCGCTTTCATGCGCGAGCTCCAGTCGCGGAACCCGTTGACGCAATCTGCATGCGCTAAGCCGCTCGCATTGAAGACGACGAGCGACCGTCACTACATTGATCGTCCGCGCCTCTAATCCTCACAGCTTAACCTGTCCATCTGTGTTAGTTGCGCCACAACCTTGCCAAATCCTTCGCGGGCGTCAGCCCCTCCAGGCGTGGCGTGCATCAGCCGATCCCCGCATGCGCCATCACTCTATCAGGGCGAAGCTGGAAACTTCGAACCCCGGCGACGCGACGTGGTTCCAGACGCACGTGTCGGGAGAGCGAGGCAATTTTGCAGCACCTCTCCGACGATAGGTAAAATCCGATGGCGGTACCGAGTAGGCTCGGGGTAGACGTAAACATTCGCTGGCGCAGCAAGGAGCTAACGCGGGAGACATAGCTCGCAAACGTGCGTCACAACCAAGCACGGTAGAAGAACACCTTGCCTGTCTCGGACCAAACTGCTGTCGGCGCGGAGTTGCGCTTCGCAACCTCCGACTTCCCCCCACTGCAGATCACTGTGCTGTTTCTGGCGCTGCTGCTGCTGACCACAATTCCCATTTGGACACATCCGCTGCCCCCACTTGCGGACTACGTCAATCATCTGGCGCGCATGCACGTCATCGCCACCGGCGATCATGACACCAACTTATCGCGCTACTACGAGATCGATTGGCAGATCATTCCCAACCTGATGATGGACCTCGTCGTGCCCATCCTGGCCCGAGCGACCAACATTTATTTGGCTGGCCAGATCTTCACGGTGGTGTGCTTTTTTAGCATTGCTTCCGGCGTGCTGCTGCTCAACCGGAGCCTATTCGGGCGCTGGTCGCCGGTCCCTTTGATCGCGTTGCCTCTACTATACAACCATGTGTTCCTGTTCGGCGTGATGAACTACGTGTTCGGCATCGGCCTCACGCTATGGGCGTTGAGTGCCTGGATTCTGCTGCGCGAGCGGGCGTGGCCGTGGCGGTTAAGCGTTTCGCTGCTGTTCGCCTTCGCACTGTTCTTCTGCCATCTGTTTGCGTTGGGCCTTTATGGTTTGGGCTTGCTCGCCAGCGAGACGTGGCGCCTGTGGTGCCAACGGCACGAGCCTGTGCGCCGACGTCTGATCGATTTCATTGCCTGCGGTATGCCCTTCCTTTTCGTGCTGCCGCTGCTGCTCGCCAGCCCCACCCTGCAACTGGCGGGTGAC
>Ga0126372_10000787_pt1 | contig 11879 bp, 14 predicted proteins | sample PanSoiMetaPlot_6_FD_92762 | JGI IMG/M metagenome (GOLD analysis project Ga0126372, IMG submission 92762) | Tropical forest soil microbial communities from Panama - MetaG Plot_6 | ecosystem: Environmental > Terrestrial > Soil > Tropical forest > Bulk soil | place: Panama | collected 2016-02-17
AGGTCGCTCGCAAAGGTCGCGCTGTTCTTCGCGTCACCGGTCCACTGCTTGAGCACCGCGATGCCGGACTGCGCCGCATCGGAACCGGCGCCCTCATAGGACGCGCCTATCTTCTGCAGCCCGTTCTGGATGTCGCCCTCGACCTCCCTGAACAGGTCGCCGATCTGGCCGTAGGTGTCCACGGTGCCCTGCATCGCGGACGGCCCCGGCCCGTCGTGGATCTCGTTGTAGAGCGCAGGGTGTTCTTTACCCATCCAGTTGCGACCGTAGTCCGGGTACCCGTGGCTGCCGCTCATGAGTGCACCCCTCCCTCAGCGCTGCGCCTGCAGCGTGGTCAAAGCAGCCTCGGCCACCTCGACGGCCTTGGCACACAACGTCTCCATCGGCAGAATCTTGCCTTGCTCCGCCGCTATCTGCCCGAACTGCACATCGAGCATCTGACCGTCTGCGACATCCACGTCCACAAAGCACGCGTCGTTACCGGGTCCGATATTCGACTTCTGCTCCTCTTGAATGGCGGGAAAGCCGTGAATGGCGATCACGCGGCGCGTCGGGTTGTCCCTGATCTTCCCGAGGTATCCGCCGAGCCCAACCGTCGTACTAGCAGTGATCAGGAAACCCCAGTCGTTGGCCGCCCCGACCGAGGTGCCAAAGTCGCAGTGGGGGGCGCCTTTCAGCGGGCCACTTGACCCTGTGCCGCTACGCGGTGGCCGATCGATGGAGAAGCTAGCCAACTGTTGTTTAATAAGCAGGTTGCAGGGGTCCACGCCGTCGAGCGGTAGTGACCGTGGTCGCGGCGGAAGAGATCCGCCCGTAGTCGACGTTGGCGGCTCCATCGAAGAGGTTGGATTCAGGGTGGGGCGCGGCGTGCCGGCCTCAGAGTTGCCACAAGCGGCATTACCGGCCATAAGGACGGCCAAGACTGCCAGCAACACCGGTCGGCGCATTCCCATCAACCCATCGCGCCGGCAGCGGAAGAAAACGACTGCGATACAACGTCCTCCGCCTGGAAGATCGTCTCCTTCGAGGCTTGGAGCTGACGGATGATCGACTGAAGCTCCGTGACGGCTCCGGTCCACGCCGCGATCGCCGACTCGGATCCATCAAACGATACACGATTGAACGCCGCAGCGGCGGGCTGGCTCACCTGGTCATCAGCCATCGGGTTGGCTCGGATCGCATTTCGTGCATCCCTCACCCGCTCCTCCAGCTTATCCACGGCATCCCGAAAGACGTTGATGGCGGCGTCCACCTGGTCGGGCTCGATGCGGAGGACGCCGGGGGCGCTGGCGGAGACGCGGCGGGCGTAGGCGACGGCCTGGGCGTCGGCGGGGACGCCGGCCACGTAGGCGGCGCGGTCGATGAACGGCACGGCTCGAACCTCCCGTTTTCCGAGACGATAAGCCTCAGCGTATTAGGTGACGTCGCCACAGCGAACTCGGTTCCCAGATGCCGCCATCACACCACACCCACAGCCTATTACTATAAGTGCCATGACTGACGCGGTGAGGCCCGTAGCGAATCCGCCGACGCTGTTCGGCGCATGCTCGGGCGGGCGGTGGAGCCGCCCATATGGTTGCCAGCAACCGCCTTCCGGAACCCCACGGCGAGTTGGTCACCCGGCTCGCCGGACCGCCGGCCTCCCGCGTCCCGTGAGGAAGGCCACACTGATGCTGCTGGCCTGCCCCGTGCTTGCCGGGTGCGGGCAGGTAGTCGGGGGCGCCAGGTTGGCCACGGCCGGCTCTCCCGCGGCCGATGGCGACCAGCTGAGCCCGGAGCGGCGCCCGCGCGCCGGATGGCGTCAAATGTAGGCATGCGCACGCTCGTTGTGATCGCCGTCATGGCGCTGGGGCTGGCTGGTTGCGCCAACGCCGAGGTCCCGCAGGCCGGCAGCACCACGCCCACGACGCCGCCGTCGGGCACGACCACCGGCCGGACCTCGGCCACTTCGACCTCCACGACCGAGCCCACCGCGCCGTCGACGCCGGGCACGACGGTGAGCCGGACGCTCGTCCCGTCCAGCATCACGCCGGTACCGCCCAACGCGAACGAGGTCACGCTCGATGGCGTCGTCCAGGCCGGGGTCGAGGCGGGCTGCAAGCTGCTGCTCAGCCAGGGTGCCCAGTATCTGCTGCTCGGTGGTGACCCCGCCGTGCTGCGCGAGGGCCAGCGGGTGATCGTGCGCGGCCAGGTCCAGGCGGGCGTGGCCACCACCTGCCAGCAGGGCGTCCCGTTCATCGTCGCCGAGGCCAGGCCGGCCTGAACATCACCCGCCGCACACGATGCCGGCTGCGGCCCGGCACCGTGACGGTGCCAACGGTGCCGGCTGCGGCTTCAGCCGTGACGGGGCCGGCTGCGGCCAGCGTCAGCGAGTTTGTGGCGCGGTTCGGCCGCAGGCGGCAGAGTGCCGACCATGATGCTGCGCATTCCCCGGCCGTCCGTCGTGTTCGACGCCGCCCAGACCGTGGCCGGGCTGCCGGCGGAGGCGATCCGGTTGCTGTCCAGGCTCGGCGGCCTGATCGAACAGGCCGAGACCCTACTCGCGAGGGCCGACCGGCTGCTCGGCAGCGCCGAGCAGACCGTGGCGGCCGTCAACGACGCGACCCGCAAGGCCGAAGACGTGGTCGCCCGCGCGGACGCCACGACCAGGAGCGTCCAGCGGCTCACCGACGAGTATGCGCCGATCGCCGAGCGTATCGCCCCGCTTGCCCGCCAGTTCGTCGGCGAGCTGACCGAGCACGAGGTGCGCGCGGCGATCAGGCTGACCGACCAGCTGCCCGCGCTCACCGAGCACGTGGAAAACGACATCATGCCGATCCTGGCCACTCTTGACCGGGTCGGCCCGGACGTTCACGAGCTGCTCGATGTGACGCAGGACCTTCGCCAGGCGATCTTGGGCCTGCCCGGCTTCGGGTTCTTCCGCCGCCGTGGTGAGGACCGTGAGGAGGCCGAGCAGCAGCCCTGAGCGACCCGTCAGGCCGGAACCGCTACGGAACCGGCGACGGCGCGGGCGGCGATGTCGGTCCGGTGGTGCGAGCCGGTGAGGCGCACGCGCGTCACCTTGGTGTATGCGTCCGCACGCGCGGCGGCCAGGTCGGGCCCGGTGCCGACGACCGACAGCACACGCCCGCCGGTGGAGATCACGGCGCCGTCCTCGCGGCGGCGGGTGCCGGCCTGCAGCACCCAAGGCATGTCGGCGCCGGAGACGATATCGCCGAGACGGGGCGGCCCCGGGTAGCCCTCGGCGGCGAGCACGACGGCGACGGCGGCGCCGGCGGCCCAGTCCAGCGGCGGCTGACCGCCGAGCGAGCCGGTCGCGGTGGCGTACAGCAGCCTGGCGAGGGGGGTGCGCAGCAGGGCGAGCACGACCTGGGTCTCGGGGTCACCGAACCGGCAGTTGAACTCGACAACCGCCGGGCCGTCGGCGGTGAGGGCGAGGCCCGCATAGAGCAGCCCGGTGAACGGCGTGCCACGCCGGGCCAGTTCGTCCACGACCGGCTGGACGGCCCCGTCCACGATATCGGCGGCGAGCGACGGCGGCGCCCACGGCAGCGGTGCGTACGCGCCCATGCCGCCGGTGTTGGGCCCGGTGTCGGCGTCGCCGACACGCTTGAAATCCTGCGCGGGTAGCAGCGGCACCACGATGCGGCCGTCGACCAGGCAGAACAGCGACACCTCCGGTCCGTCGAGGAATGACTCGAGCAGCACGGGACGGCCCCCGTCGAGCAGGCGCATGGCATGCGCCCTGGCGGCGTGGAGGTCGTCGGTGACGACGACGCCCTTGCCGGCCGCCAAGCCGTCGTCCTTAACCACGTACGTCGGGCCGAACCGGGCGAGGGCAGCGTCGAGGTTCGCGGGATTGTCGACGGTCTCGGCGCGGGCGGTGAGCACGCCGGCGGCGGCCATGACGTCCTTGGCGAACGTCTTGGAGCCCTCGATCCGGGCCGCGGCGGCGGACGGACCGAAGCACGCGATCCCGGCGGCGCGGACGGCGTCGGCCGCCCCGGCCACGAGCGGGGTTTCGGGACCGATCACGACGAGGTCGGCCCGCCACAGCCGGGCGGCGGCGGCCACGGATTCGGGATCGGCCGGTTCGATGGCGGGAACCTCGGCCAGGGTGGCGGTGCCGGCGTTGCCCGGCGCGCATGCCAGGGCGGTCACCGCGGGGTCGCCGGACAGCGCCAAGCACAGCGCATGCTCCCTGGCTCCGGACCCTATGACTAGCACTCGCACGGCGGGAGCCTATGTCAACCGCGGGCATTCGCCGCGGTCGCGGCAGTTCCGCCCCTTGTGGCGCTAGCCGATCTGCTCGTCGAGATAGCACCACCGCCAGGTCTCGCCGGGTTCGAACGAGCGCATCACGGGATGGGCGGTCTCGTTGAAGTGCGCGGTGGCGTGCCGGCGCGGGCTGGAGTCACAGCAGCCGACGTGCCCGCAGGACAGGCAGATCCGCAGGTGCGCCCACAACCGTTCGCCGATGGCCGTGCACTCCTCGCAGCCGTCCGGGGTGCCGGGTTTTGGGTTGACCGAGGCAAAGGCGTCGAGGTGCTCGCAGGTGGCCATCACGGCGTTCATTCTTGCTGAATGCACGGATTTCCGCTGTTGGCGCTGTTGATCGCGGCGCTGGCGGTGAGCGCCCTGGCCCGGCGGGTCGGCGCGGCGCCGCCGCTGGTGCTGGTTGTGGTGGGGCTGGCCGTCTCGTTCGTGCCGGGCGTTCCCGACTACGCGCTCGAACCCGAGCTGATCCTGCTGCTGGTCCTGCCGCCGCTGCTGTATTCGGCGGCGCTGGACTCGTCGGTGTTGGGCATCAAGGCCAACCTGCGGCCGATCGGCTCGCTGGCCATCGGGCTGGTGCTGTTCACCACGCTGGTCGTCGGGTTCGCCGCGCATGCCCTTGTGCCGGGGCTGCCATTGGCGAGCGCGTTCGTGCTCGGCGCGGTCGTGGCGCCGCCGGACGCCGTGGCCGCGATCGCGGTGGGCCGGCGGCTTGGGCTGCCGCGGCGGGTGATGACCGTGCTCGGCGGCGAGAGCCTGATCAACGATGCCACCGCGTTGACGGCGTACCGGGTGGCGGTGGCGACCGCGCTGGGGGCCGGCATGTCGCTGCTGGCCGGTGTCGGTCTGTTCGTGCTGGCCGCGGTGGGCGGGGTCGTGGTCGGCCTGGTGATCGGCTGGTGCGTGCACCGCGTGCGGCTGTGGCTGGCCGATTCGCTGATGGAGAGCGCGGTCGGGCTGGTCGTGCCGTTCGCCGCGTACCTGCTGGCCGAGCAGGTCGGGGCGTCCGGCGTGCTGGCCGTCGTGGTGGCCGGCCTGTACCTGGGGCATCGCGCGCCGGAAGGCCGGTTCGCCACCAGGCTGCAGGACCATGCCGTGTGGAACGCCGCCGACACCGTTCTGGAGTCGTTCGTGTTCGCGCTGATCGGCCTGCAGCTGCGGTCGGTGGCCTCCGATGTGGACATTCCGGTCGCTTCGCTGGTGCTGGCCGGCGTGGCGCTGGTTGGGGTCGTGGTGCTGGCCAGGGCGGCGTGGGTGTTTCCAACCGCGTATATCAGGGGCGCGCTGTTCTCGCCGGCCCGGCGGCGTGAGTCGCGGGTGCCGTGGCGGTATCCGGCGGTCGTGTCGTGGGCCGGCATGCGCGGCGTGGTGTCGCTGGCCGCGGCGGCGGCGCTGCCAAGCGAATTCGCCGGCCGCGAGATCGTGCTGTTCCTGGCCTTCTGCGTCACGGTCGGCACGCTGCTGCTGCACGGGCTGACGCTGCCGTTGATGATCAGGGTGTTGAGGGTGCCCGACCGGCAGGCGCACGAGGACGCGCTCGCCGAGGCCTCGGCGCAGCACGCCGCGGCACGGGCGGCGGTGGCCCGGCTGGAGGAGGTGACGCAGGACTCCACCCCGCAAGAGATTTCCGGCCGCCTGCGGGCCTGGGCAGAGCATCGCAGCCTCGGCGCGTGGGAGCGGCTGGGACGCCCGGCCGAGGAGAACGGCGAGTCGCCGACGGCGATGTTCCGCCGGCTGCGCCGCGAGATGCTGGCCGCCGAGCGCGGCACCTTCGTCCGCTTCCGCGACGAGGGCCGGCTTGACGACGAGGTGCTGCGCCGTGTTCTGCGTGAGCTGGACCTTGAGGAGGCCCTACTATCCAGGGACTAAGGCATGGGGTGCCGGACGATGGTCTGGTCACGGTTGGGGCCAACTCCCACCGCCGAGACGCGGGCGCCGGACAGGTCCTCCAGGCGCTGCACGTAGGCACGCGCGGCCGCGGGGAGCCCGTCGAAGTCCCGGCAGGTGGATATGTCTTCCCACCAGCCAGGAAGCTGCTCGTACACCGGGAGCGCATGGTGGAATTCGGTCTGGGTCATGGGCATCTCCTCGACCAGCTTGCCGTTGACCCGGTAGCCGACGCACACCGGCACCCGCTCCAGCCCGGAGAGCACGTCGAGCTTGGTCAAGAAGTAGTCGGTGATGCCGTTGACCCTGGCGGCGTAGCGCGCGATCACGGCGTCGAACCAACCGGTTCGTCGTGGTCGCCCGGTGGTCACGCCGACCTCACCGCCGGTCTTGCGCAGCCGCTCGCCCATCTCGTCGTGCAGTTCGGTGGGGAACGGACCGCTGCCGACGCGGGTGGTGTACGCCTTGAGGATGCCGACGACCGCGGTGATCCGCGTCGGGCCGATGCCCGAGCCGGCGCACGCTCCGCCCGCGGTCGGGTTGGAGGAGGTGACGTACGGGTAGGTGCCGTGATCGACGTCGAGCATGGTGCCCTGCGAGCCCTCCAGCAGGACGGTTTCGCCGGCCTCGAGGGCCTTGTTCAGCAGCAACGCGGTGTCGGCGATGCGATGCGCGAACTTCTCGCCGCGGGTGAGCACCTCGTCGACGACGGCCTCGGCCTCCAGCCCCCGGCGGTTGTAGGCCTTGACCAGCAGCTGGTTCTTCAGCTCCAGCGCCGCCTCGACCTTCTGCCGCAGGATCTTCTCGTCGAGCAGGTCCTGCACCCGCACGCCGACCCTGGCGACCTTGTCCTGGTACGCGGGCCCGATGCCGCGACCAGTGGTGCCGATCTTGGCCTTGCCGAGGTACCGCTCGGTGACGCGGTCGATGGCAACGTGGTAAGGCATGATCAGATGCGCGTCCGCGGAGATCAGCAGCCGCGAGGTGTCGACGCCGCGCGATTCCAGGCCGGCGAGTTCCTCGATCAGCACGCCGGGGTCGACGACCACCCCGTTGCCGATCACGTTGGTCACGCCGGGCGTGAGGATGCCGGACGGGATGAGGTGCAGCGCGTACTCGGCGCCGCCTGGCAGCACGACGGTGTGCCCGGCGTTGTTGCCACCCTGGTAGCGCACCACCCACTGGACGTTTCCGCCGAGCAGGTCGGTGGCCTTGCCCTTGCCCTCGTCACCCCACTGGGCGCCGATCAGGACGATCGCAGGCATGATGTGCTCCACGGGTGTGATGAGGTTTGAACGAGTCGTAGCGCACGGTCACACCGTGCATTGACCGAGGGTAGTCCGGGAGCATGGTGGATGCGCTGGTAGTGGCATGCGGCGGCGCCGTGCGACCCACGCCCCCCCGAGCCGCCGAGGCGGTATCTGTTCCGGCTCGGCCTGGTAAGCAGGATCTCGACCCGCTGCTGGATCGGATCGGCGGGCGTCGCTTGGTCGTCATCGGCACCGACGCCGACTTGGCCGCCGTCGTGCTGCGCCTGCTGCGCACCGAGCGGCTCGACGGTGTGCCCGTCGGCTTCGTGCCGGTCAGCGCCTCGGCGGTCAGCACGTCGGCGGTCGGCACGTCGGCGGTCGGCACGTCGACGGTCGGCACGTCGACGGTCGGCACGTCGACGGTCGGGGCGTCGACGACTGAGGCGTCGACGACTGGGGCCTCGGCGACTGGGGCCTCGGCGGTCGCCGAGATCTTCGGGCTGCCGGGGCAGCCGGAGCAGGCGATGCGGCTCGCGCTGCATGGCGACGTCGACCCGGTGCCGCTCATCCGGGACGACGCCGGTGGGGTGCTGGTCGGGCGAGGGGTGCTGCGACGGGTACGCGGGGTCGTCTACTGCGACGACGACCGTGTGCTGCGGGGCGCGGCCCCCCGGTTGGAGGTCTCGCCCGACCCCGGCGCCGGCATGGACACCAGCGTCGGCGGGCTGCTCGTCCGGGTCTGGAGCGGCCGGCTGTTCCGGCGCGGAATCACCGAGTCCAGCGGCCGGGCCCTGCAGATAGGCTGCGCGCCCAACCAGCCGGTCATCGACGGCGTCGAGCACGAACGCCCGGTCCGGCGGTGGACGTGGTACCGCCACACCGCGAATCTGCGGCTCGTCAGGGGTTTGACCTGACCGGACGTCGATCCGTCATGGGTCAGTCACTCAGAGTTCTGACGGCGGCAATCCCTGACGCGCACGGTCTACCTGCCCATCCCTGGCCATAAGCCATCTGGGAGGTTCCGTGTCCGGCCACCCGCCCAAAACAATCCGTTCGGTTCTCGCCGTCTTCGCTGTGGTCATTACGTCCGCGCTGACCCTTACCGGCCCGGCGAGCGCCGAACCGCCGGGCATCCCGTCCGAATCCACCGCCCGGTCCTGGCTCGACGCCTTGCCCGTGGCCGAGTTGGAACCCATCGACGGCTACTCGCGCGACCTGTTCCCGCACTGGTCGACCGTTTACGGCACCTGCAACACCCGCGAGGTGGTGCTGCAACGAGACGGTACCGACGTCCAGGTCAACTCGTCCTGCGCGGCAGTCAGCGGCTCGTGGTACAGCCCGTACGACGGTGCCACTTGGTACGCCGCCTCCGATGTGGACATCGATCACGTCGTGCCCCTGGCCAATGCCTGGCGCACCGGGGCCCGCTACTGGACGCAGTCCGAGCGGACGGATTTCGCCAATGACCGCGACCACCCCCAGCTGATCGCCATCACCGACAATGTCAACCAGTCCAAGGGCGACCGCTCCCCCGACCAATGGAAGCCGCCGAGCACCGCGTACTGGTGCACCTACGCCGAGATGTGGATCGCGTCCAAGTACTACTGGGGGTTGTGGATCACCTCGTCCGAGAGTTCCGCCCTCTCCTCAATGCTCGACTACTGCTAACCCCGCGGACCCGCTCGCCCGGACCACTCGGTTCCCCTTAGGTATCGCTCGTCTCCGCTCCGGTTCCGAACTCGGGTCACCTGGGCGTCCCACGATGCGTAGTAGGCAGCGAGGGACGCCCACGTGACGGCTTGCCGAAACCGAAGCGGCCGAAGATGTAGCCGAAGCGGTCAGGCCAGGCGCAGGCTTTCGGCGGCCGCGGGGTCGCAATCGTCGAGAAACTCACGGCAGCGCACGGCCTCGGCGTCCTCGCCGATCTCGGCGGCGGCCCGGCCCAGCGCGGCCAGTGAGCGCAGGAACCCCCGGTTGGGCTCGTGCGACCATGGCACGGGCCCCTGCCCTCGCCAGCCGGCCCGCCGCAACTGGTCCAATCCGCGGTGGTAGCCGGTGCGGGCGTAGGCATAGCCCGCGACGGGCTCGCCGCCGTCCAGCGCCTGCTCGGCAAGCGTGGCCCACGCGGCGGAGAATGCCGGGTACCGCATCGCGGCCTTCGCCGCGTCGCCGCCGGCAAGTGCGGCGGCGGCGTCGGGGTTGTCCGGCAGCAGCGTCGGCGGTGGACCCATCAGGTTCCCGTGCGTACTCATGCGGCCATTCTGGCGTGCCGCTCAGCCCGCCAGCGTCCGGCCGGCGGACTTGAGATCCTCGCAGGCCTTGGCCACCCGGACCGCCATAGACTGCTCGGCCGCCTTGAGATAGGGACGCGGGTCGTAGGCCTTCTTGTTGCCAACCTCGCCGTCGACCTTGAGCACACCGTCGTAGTTGGTGAACATGTGCCCGGCGATCGGCCTGGTGAACGCGTACTGGGTGTCAGTGTCGATGTTCATCTTGACCACGCCGTAGGACAGTGCCTCGTGGATCTCCTCGATCAGCGAGCCCGATCCGCCGTGGAAGACCAGGTCGAACGGCTTCGCGCTGGCGTCGAGGCCGAGCTTGGCCGCGACGGTCTCCTGACCCTGCCGCAGGATCTCCGGCCGCAGCTTGACGTTGCCCGGCTTGTAGACGCCGTGCACGTTGCCGAACGTGGCGGCCAGCAGGTACCGGCCGCGCTCGCCGGTGCCGAGCGCCTCGGCGGTCTGCAGGTAGTCCTCCGGCGTGGTGTAGAGCTTCTCGTTGATCTCGCCGACGACGCCGTCCTCCTCGCCGCCGACGACCCCGATCTCGATCTCCAAGACGATCTTGGCTGCGGCGGCCTTCGCCAGCAGCTCGGTGGCGATCTGCAGGTTCTCGTCGAGCGGCACCGCGGAGCCGTCCCACATGTGCGACTGGAACAGCGGGTTGCCACCGGCCGCCACCCGCACGGTGGACAGCTCGATGAGGGGCCGGACGAAGCCGTCCAGCTTGTTCTTGGGGCAGTGGTCGGTGTGCAGCGCGATGTTCACCGGATATTTGGCCGCGACGACGTGCGCGAACTCGGCCATCGCCGTCGCGCCGACGACCATGTCCTTGACCTTGGTCCCGGAGGCGAACTCGGAACCGCCCGTCGAAAGCTGGACGATGCCATCGCTTTCCGCCTCGGCGAAGCCGCGCAACGCGGCGTTGAGCGTCTCTGATGAGGTCACATTGATCGCCGGATAGGCGAACTCGTTGGCCTTCGCCCGGTCCAGCATCTCGGCATAGACCTCGGGCGTCGCGATCGGCATTCCTCGCCCCTTCTCTATCAGGCTGCATCCGCGGCCATCCTACGATCGACCCGCCCGCCGTGGCATACCGCGACCACAAGTGTGAACAAGTACCTGCCGTACCCCGGCAAGCCCGCCACGCTACCGCCATGACCTCGACCGATGAGCCTCGCGAAACGCCCGGATGGCTGGCGGCACCGGCTGCCGTGGGACGAGGTGCCGCACGACACCGGTAGATGAACCGGGCCGACGCCGGCCGCACGTTCGCCCTTGACCTGGCAGTCGCCGGGCTCGGTGCCCGGACGGGATGAGGGACAATGTCCCCATGGCTATCGCATCGTGGAACGGCAAGGTGATCGCGGAGAGCACGAACACCGTGGTCGTCGAGGGCAACCACTACTTCCCCGCGCAGGATGTGCGCTCGGAGTACCTCAAGGACTCCAGCCACACCTCGATTTGCTCGTGGAAGGGCACGGCGAGCTACTACTCCCTCGTCGTCGACGGGGCCGAGAACCCGAACGCCGCCTGGTACTACCCGGAGCCCATGCCGGCCGCCGAGCAGATCCGCGGCCGAGTCGCCTTCTGGCGCGGCGTGGAGGTCACTGGCTGAGCCACGAGCCGGTGACCGGGTTCCATTCCCGGATGCGCTGCTCGGCGATCACCTTGGCCGGGGCGTAGGGGTCGGCGTCGAGGATCCGGTTCAGCTCGGCCCGATCCGCGACGTCGAAGATCAGCACGGCGCCGGTGTCATTGACCCACGGTCCGGCCGCGACAAGTTTCCCGCCGGCGGCCAGCCTGCCGAGGTACTCACGGTGGGCCGGCCGCACGGCCAGCCGCTCGTCCCGATTGGTGGCGAACACCAGCTCCACAACGAACACGGCGCTCAGTGTGCCGGGTCGGCCGGGGCCGGCAACGACCCGGTCCCGAAGATTCCGCCCGGCTGGCGCCGAGCTGCCGGTCCGGGGCACCGATCGGTGGGTACTGTTTGCTTGTGGCGGGGGATTCCGGTGCGGCCGAGCGGACGGTCGAGCAGACCCTTGGGCAGTTGCGCGCCCTGGACGCCGCCGCGCAGCCGCAGCCGCGCGCACCGGCACTGACCCTTGAGGACCTCTACCGCCAGCACCGCATGCGGTTCGTGCGGCTGGCCATCCTGCTCGTCGACGACCCGGCCACGGCCGAG
>Ga0126372_10000788_pt1 | contig 11877 bp, 9 predicted proteins | sample PanSoiMetaPlot_6_FD_92762 | JGI IMG/M metagenome (GOLD analysis project Ga0126372, IMG submission 92762) | Tropical forest soil microbial communities from Panama - MetaG Plot_6 | ecosystem: Environmental > Terrestrial > Soil > Tropical forest > Bulk soil | place: Panama | collected 2016-02-17
GCCGCAAGCCTGTGGAGCGCCGGGCAGCGCGGCGTCTTGGTGCACGTGTACCTGTGGGACAGCTACCTGGAGCCAGCATGAGCGGGGACGTCCACCACCCGGCCCCCACGGCGCCGGTCGAGCACCGGGCCGCGGCGCTCGAGGCGCTGCTGACCGAGCGGGGGCTGGTGCCCGAGGGGTACATCGAGGAGGCCATCCGCCGCTACGAAACCGAGATCGGCCCGATGAACGGGGCCAAGGTGGTGGCCCGGGCCTGGACCGATCCAGCGTACCGGCGGCGCCTGCTGGAGGACGGCACGGCCGCGATCGCCGAGCTTGGCTTCGGCGGGCAGGAAGGCGCTCACGTGGTGGTCGTGGAGAACACACCCGCCGTGCACAACGTGATCGTGTGCACGCTGTGCTCCTGTTATCCGTGGCCCATCCTGGGGCTGCCGCCGGCCTGGTACAAGGACCCCCCGTACCGGGCCAGGATGGTACGCGAGCCCTGGACGTTGCTGGCCGAGATGGGCTGCGAGCTGCCGGAGGATGTGGAGATCCGGGTGTGGGATTCCTCCGCCGAGGTCCGCTACCTGGTCCTGCCGCAGCGCCCGCCGGGGACCGAGGGGAAGACCGAGGCGGAGCTGGCCGGGCTGGTCACGCGGGATTCGATGATCGGCGTGGCGCGCCTGTGAGTGGGCGGTGACCCTCTCGGACCTGGGCCGGCCGCACCGGAACGGCGAGCCGGAGTAGCCGATGGAACTCGATCCAGGCCCGCTGGCCGAGTACTTCGACGGGTGGTACGCCAACATGACCACCTCGCCGGTCAAGGATGAGATCCAGCAGCGGCACCTGGGCCTGCCGCCGCACCTGCTGTCCACCAGCGCGCTCGGCTGGGAGGGGGTCGCCGAGGCCGTCGCGGCGCTGCGCCTGTCCGCCGGTGGCACCCTGGTGGACCTGGCCTGCGGCCGCGGCGGGTACGGCCTGGAGATCGCGGCCCGCACCGGGGCGCGGCTGATCGGGGTCGACTTCTCCGCCGAGGCGGTACGCCAGGCCCGCGAGCACGCCCGGCGGCCCGGCGGCACGGCGGACTTCCGCGTCGGCAACCTCGCCGCGACGGGGCTGGAGGCCGGGTCGGCCACCGCGGTGCTGTGCGTCGACGCGATCCAGTTCGCGCCGGAGCCGGGCGCCGCCTACCGCGAGATCCGGCGGATCCTGGCCCCGGGCGGGCGCGCCGTGCTGACCAACTGGGAGCCGCGCCACCCCGGCGACGAGCGGCTGCCCGACCGGCTACGGCACGTCGACCTGCGCGCCGGGCTGGCCGCCACCGGCTTCGGCGAGATCGAGGTCCGCGAGCGCCCCGGCTGGCGGGACCGGGAGCGCGCCATGTGGCAGGAGGCCGCGGCGCTCGACCCGGGCGGCGACCCGGCACTGCGCGCGTTCCACGAGGAGGGCGTGCGCTCGCTCCCGATACTGGACCTGACCCGCCGGGTCATGGCCACCGCCGACGCACCCTAGGGAGAGTCGTGGATCTGGGCCTGACAGGCAAGGTCGCGCTTGTTGCCGCCTCGAGCAAGGGCCTGGGCAAGGCCTCCGCGCTCGCGCTGGCCCGCGAGGGGGCGCGGGTCACCATCTGCGCGCGAACCGAGGCGGACCTGCACGCGGCGGCCGAGGAGATCAGGCGGGAGACCGGCGCCGAGGTACTGGCCGTGCCGGCCGACCTTGCCAGCGCGGCGGGCATCCAGCGCGTCGTCGCCGCCACCGCCGAGCGATTCGGTGGCGTGGACGTGCTGGTCAACAACTCGGGCGGCCCGGCACGGGGCAGGTTCGCGGAGTTCACCGACGAGGACTGGCGGCGGGCGTTCGAGGTGGTCACGCTGAACTTCGTCCGCTTCGTCCGCGAGGTCGTGCCCTACATGCGCCGCCAGCGCTGGGGCCGCATCGTCGGGATCCAGTCGAGTTCGGTGAAGCAGCCGGTCGAGGGCATCGACTTGTCCAACGCGCTCCGGCCGGGCATCGCCGGGCTGACGAAATCCCTCATGCCGGACCTGGCCAAGGACGGCATCACGATCAACCTGGTGCTCCCCGGCATGTTCCTCACCTCCCGGCTCATCGCGGGCGCGGGGCGCAGCCACGAGGGCGACAAGGCGCTGCACGAGAAGCTGGCGCCCACCGCCGCGACGATCCCGCTCGGCCGGCTCGGCGACCCGATGGAACTCGGCAGCGTCGTCGCGTTCCTGGCCTCGCAGCAGGCGTCCTATATCACCGGCGCCGTCTACCAGGTCGACGGCGGCATCATCAGGTCCAACGTCTAACGGCCCGGTGGGCCCGCGCGCTTTCACCGGCGCCTCGCCGCTTGCCAGGGTCCCGGGCTCAGCTGCCGCGGGACAGGCGCGCCAGGGACAGGACGAAGATCGAGGACAGCAGCCAGCCAAGCAGCGTCGCGGCGTTGAGCCACCATTGCATGAACGCGCCGTCGCGGAGGTTCGGATCGGGGTACCAGGTCGAGCGCTGGTCGAGCGAGACCAGCGGGACCACCGTGTCGATCGCGTACAGCACCGGGTTGAAGCAGCGGACCTGGCCGCCCCCGCAGGCATCGGTGCGTGCGGGGACGGGGGCGCGGGCCACCGGGGCGGGCGCGCCGGCGCCGGGTGTCGGCCCGCGCGTGCTGTACACCAGGCCAGCGGCGGTGGTGGCGCGCATCGTCGCCTGGGTCGTCGGGGCTTCGAGGGAGAAGATGACCAGGGTGAGCAGGATGGCCAGCAGCCACAGGACGCGGCGGGGCCGGTGGCCGTAGCCAACGGTGCTGCTGTACGCGACGTCGAGTAGCCGGCGGAGCGAGGCCCCGCGGCCGGCGATGACCCGGCGGGCGTGCCTGCGCTGGGCGATCAGGATCGCCTCGGCCCCTGCCGTGTAGCCGTGCTCCCGGAACACCCGGGCGGCCTGTTCGTAGGGGCCGGCGTCGTAGGCCGCCTGGCGGCTGAGCCACGCGGCACGCGCCGCGTGGTCCCACGGCCGCCGTGAGCCGCTGCCCTGGGGCTGCTCGAACCGGTCATAGGTCAAGCCGACGATGACGAACCGCGCGGGCCACGTCCCCGGATCGTCGGCTAGGAACGAGGTCCGGGTGTTGGTGAGGTCCACGCTGGGCGAGATCGATTTCCAGCCCAGGTCCAGGCCGCTGCGGATCGTCGCCGAGATGGCCTCGATGGCGTCGCCGCCGCCGTCGCCGCCGGGCGGCGCCGGGTTGTCGAAGGTTCCCTGGGTGCAGATGAGCCGGCCTTCGATGACGGCGCGGTTGAGCACGACCTCGCCGCACGACCGGAACCCGTCGACCAGGCGGACCGAGCCCTTGACGTTCGCCTGCACCAGGTTCAGCGTGTACCCGCCCGGGTTGTGCAACTGCGCGCCCGCCGCGTCCACGAAACTGCCGATCGTGGCCGCCCGCAGCCCGAGGTCGCCGCCGGTTGCCGCCAGGTTCTGCAGTTCCGCTTCACCGTCGATGCTGACGCCCTGCGCGGCCAGCAGGGACCCGCCCTCCGGGGCGCTGAGCATCGCCCCGCGCAGGCAGAGGTTGCCGTGGATGCGCGCCCCGCTCAGCCGCACCGTGCCCGCCACGGGCACCCCCTGGCCCACGGTGACGGTGGACAGCAGCTCGGTGTTGGTCAGGTCCAGCGCGGTGCGCCCCGCGGCGTGCAGCGAGCAGCCCGGCCGGACGGACACGCTGCTCAGCTCGCTCAACGACAGATCAATGCCCCCGGTCACCTCGCAGGTTCCCTCCAGGGTTATCTCCGCGCCCACGGTCAGCCGCGGCGCGCTCAGCACGGTGCCGCCCACCCGGGATCTGGAGTACGCGCTGCCGACCGGCTCGGCGCCGCTGGGCGCCTCCAGCGTGGCGTTGCGGATCAGGAACTGGCCGCCGACGCGCGCCTGCCCCATGTCGATCCGGCCGCGGATGTGCGGGCGCCGGCCGGTGGGGTCGTCGATCAGAAAGACGCTGGCTTCGATTACCGCCTCGCCCAGGTCCAGGGCCAGCCCGGTCCCGAACGATTCGATGCGCGCGCCGGTGAGGTCCAGGGAACCGCCGATGCGCGCGCCGATCAGCCGCACCTCCCCGCGCGCGGTGAACTGATGCAGCAGCCTGACGTTCCCGGTGACGTGCATGCGGTCGGCCTGAATGGAGCGCTCGCCGCGGCCGTCGACGACGGTATCCACGCACAGCAGCCGGCCGCCTATCTCCGACTCGCACAGCCAGATCGCCGAACGCTTGGACGTGCTCGCGCTGGTGCGGAGCGCCCCGGTCACCCGGGTACGGGACAGGTCGAGGTCGCGCTGGACCCGCACCCCGTTTGCCAGCAGGCCAGGCAGGTCGGCGCACCCGGTCAGCACCAGCCCGTACAGCCGGGCGCCTTCGGCCAGCAGCGGTGCGCCGAAATGGCAGCCTTCGAACCGCAGCGGGAACGTTACCTCCAGCCCGGCCAGGTCCAGCGAGCCGGTAATCGCCGCGTTCTGTAGCCAGATGCCGCGCGGGTCGATCCGGTCCCGCAGCTCATGGCAGCAACGGCGGAGCAGCGCGGCGTCCACGCGGCGGCGTGTGCCGCCGTCGCCGCACACGAGGGCGCGCCCCGCACCGGCCGCCGCGAGAAGCTCGGCTTCGCCGATCTCATCCATGTCATGACCCCAGAAAGGCGCGGGCCGCCCAGGTCAGCAGCTTGGGGACGCTGCCGGGGTCATCGGCCGCCGCTTCGGCGAGGTAATGGTCCGAGGCATGCTCAGCCATCCGCTAAGCGTGGCACGTTCCAGGGCTCAGCCGGCCCCGCCCGCGGCGATCAGGCCGACCGAGGAGGCGGCGAAGCAGAGCCCGGCGATCCTCAGCGGGGTCAGCCGCTCGCCCAGCAGCACCCGGGCCAGCAGGATCGTCACGGCCGGATACAGGGATGTGATCACCGCGGTGATGGCCAGCAGCCCGTGGTGGGCGGCAAGGAAGAACATCGAGGTTCCCGTGGCCCCGATCACCCCGGTCACCAGGCTGAGCCGCCGGGTCCCGGCCGGTGGCAGGCCGAGATCGCGGGTCGCGGCCGCGACGCACGCGACGGTCACCGTCGCGGTGACCTGGGAGATGACGATGGGCCACAGGTCGGTGCCCGACCCGGCCCGGTCGAGGCCGATGAAAAACAGCCCGAACCCGGCGCCGGCGGCCAGGCCGAGCCCCACGCCGGCCGCATGGCGGTGCTGGCCCGGGGCTGCCTGGCTGGTGGAGGCCGACACGCCCACGATCGCGGGCAGCGCGAGGCAGATGCCGATCAGCGATAGCGAGCCGGGCCGCTCACCCAGCGCGAGCCCCGCGAGCACCGAGAACGTGGCCGTGCCCACCGCGCTGATCGAGCTTGCCACGCTGAACGCCGCGTACCGGAACCCGAGGTACAGCGCCAATGCCCCGGCCACGCCGCTGGCCCCGGCACCTGCCCCCCAGAGCGCGGACGCCAGCGACGGTGCCTGGCTGCTGATGAACGGGATCACGCAGATGAGCAGGACCGTGCTCGTCACCTCGACGAGCACGGTCACCCGCACCACGCTGGCCTTGCGCGCCGCCAGCCCGGCCGCGAAGTCGGATCCGCCGTATCCGGCGGCGGCGGCCAGCGCGAGCAAGACAGCGACCATCGACCAAGCCCGCCCCGGCTACGCGCCGGGCTGGCGCGACGCTCGCGCTTCTGGGAGCATCGGCTGGGCCAGTGCCGCCTGGTCAGCGAGCGCGATCGCCAGCTGGCCCGCCGCCGTGGGGTGGAACGGCGCCGGCGAGCTCAGGCCCTGTACATACGGCTGCGTGGTGCACAGTTCGTGCCCGGCGAAATCGGGCTGCGGCGCGGCGAACCGGAACTGGGCCGCCCCCTTGGCCAGCACCTGGTTCAGCGTGTCCAGCCGGGAGGTCAGCGTCTGCAGGTTCGCCGTCGTCAGCCCCTCCTTGCTCAGGCACCCCGGCAGGGCGCCGAACGGGTTGTAGTAGCGGTTGATGATCACCTGGGGGTGGCTGGGCAGCGCCGCCAGCCGGCTGAGCAGGTCGAGATAGTCCTTGCTGAACGAGGCGAGCTGCTGCTGGAAGTAGGCCGCCGTGGCGCGGTCGTTGCAGTTCGGCGTGACCGAGCAGTAGCGCACCTCCGCCGCCCAGTTCAGGTCGTCGGCGCCGACGCTGACGATGATCACCGACGCCTGCGAGGCCCGTTCCGCCTCGGCCAGTTGCGGCGGCAGCCGTGCCCCGTTGTGGTCCTGCGGCCCAAGCAGCCCATGGCTGATGGTGGCGCCGTTGCAGGCGAGGTTGAGCACCCTCCACCCGTTGACGTCGGACAGGTCCGCCGCGTAGGAGTCGGCGCTGCGCCCGCAGTCACGGGCGTAGCGGGACAGCCCCGGCGCGGGCGGGAGCCCGGCTCCCGCGGCGGTCGAGTCGCCGATGACCACGGCCTGGACCCGGCGCAGCGGCCGGCCCGCCGGGTCGATCCGCGGCGGGCGGGTCTGGCTGCCTACCAGCTCGTTGAGCGAGTGCACCTGCCGTAGCTTGGCCGGCGCGGAATACGTGGTGGTCATGATGGCACCCACGTTGAGGGCCTCGGCTATCAGCAGCCCGGCGGCCAGTAGCTTGATCGTGGTTCGACGCCCAAGGCGGCGCCAGCCCGCGAGCGCCCCCACCAGGATCAGCGCGACCGCCCCGGCGATGGCGGTCTCCCAGGCGAAGTAGCGCTTCCACCCGTCGGCGAGCCGGGCGCCGAGGATGCGCTGCGCGCCGGCTCGGTGGTTGCCCTCGACGAACGTGGTCAGCTGGCTGTTGATGCTGATCTGGGAGAGCTGCAGCCGGGGCCGCACCGGCCCGTTGAACTGGATGTTGGTCGGCAGGCTCTGGCCGAACAGGTCGACCTCGCCCGGGCCGGACCAGCTCAGGTGCGGGCCGGTCGCCCCAACCCGGATCACCTGGCCGGCCACGGTGACCGTCTGCAACGGTGTCACCTGGAGCGCCGCCGCGATCGCGCCGCACGCCACCACGACGAGCAGCAGCAGCCCAGCCAGCCACCTTGACGCCAGCGCGGCCCACCGGCGAGCCCGCGGCCTGTCTTGTGTAGTTACCATTCCCTTCGAAGCTAGCAACGCCGGGCCGCAGCCTGCTACCGCGCCCGCGCCGGGCGGCGACTCCTGGGCGGCTACTGCACACCGGCGCCCGGCGGCTACCGCCTGCCATTTCGCGTTCGAGCCTGCGCCGCCGGCCGGGACCGGCCTGGCGCGCGCCAGGGACCAGGCATGACTCGGGAAAGGGGCGGCCATGAAGGTCTTCTTGTCCAGCGACATGGAGGGCACGGCGGGCATCGTCGACTGGGTGCAGTGCGTTGGCGACGGGCCGGAGGCGGCCGCCGGGCGCGCGCTGCTGCTGGCCGAGGTGAACGCGGCCATCGAGGGCGCCATCGCCGGCGGTGCCAGCGAGATCGTGGTCAACGACTCGCATTCGACCATGCGCAACCTCCCGGCCGGCGCGCTGGCCGGCGGGGCGTCCTACATCTCCGGCAGTCACAAGCCGCTCTACATGATGCAGGGCCTGGACGGCAGCTTCGACGCCCTGCTGTTCGTGTCCTACCACGGGTCGGTCGGGGCACCGGCCGGGCTGTCGCACACCTACAACCCCCGCGCGGTGATGGAGGCCAGGCTCGGCGGCGTGGTGACCGGGGAGGCGGGCATCAACGCGCTGGTGGCCGCGCACTACGGGGTACCGGTCGTGCTGGTCACCGGGGACCGGTGCGCGTGCGAAGAGACGGCCGCGCTGATCCCCGGCGTGCACACCGCGGTGGTCAAGGAGCACGTCAGCCGGCTGGCCGCGCACAGCCTGCACCCGGCCCGTGCCTGCGCGCTGATCCGGGAGACCGCCCAGCGGGCGGTCGCGGGGGCGGCGGCCGCCGCGCCGCCGCCCGTGGGCTCGGCCACGCTGGAGATCTCGGTCCGCACCACCGACATCGCGGAGGCGGCAACCTGGGTCCGCGGCGTGGAACGCAGCGGCCCCCGGGAACTGCGCTTCCACGGCGAGGACCCGCTCGCCGTCTACCGCAGTTTTTGCGCGGCGATCCTGATGACCCGCGCGGTCGCGGAGGTGGTGTGACCGGAGGCACGCCAGGCGGCCAACGCCGCGCGCCCCGCCCGGTCGCTGCTCGCGGGCGCTTGTACCGGGGTGCCCGGGCACGGAATACTTTTGCCGTCCCGGCGGGGAAGGAGTGGTGGCCATGGCTGATTTCGAACATTCTCAACAGATCGACGCGGCACCCGACGCCGTCTGGCGCCTGGTGTCGGATCCGCGCCGCCTGGCGGACTGGGTCCCGACCACCAGTGCCAGCCGGCCGGAGGGCGAGGACCATGTCCACCTGCGCGGCGAATCCCACGGCCACGACTACGACACCAGCGGCGGGTTCGTGACCGACGACGCCGCCCGCCGGCTGTCCTGGGACAGCCCCAGGCTTAGCGGCTACCGGGGCACGCTGCTGGTGGCCGATCACGACGGCGGCTCGCGGGTGACCGTCCAGGTGTCCATTCCGGACGCCCTCGCCCGGGCAGACGAGGAGATCGCGCAGGGCCTGCGCGAGACCCTCGACCGGATCGCCCGCCTCACGGCATCGTGACCACCTGGGCCTGAGCTCGTTCAAGCGCCCGCCTGTACCGTCATCACGTGAATCCGCCATGGAAAGAATCACGTGATCATGGAACTCATGCTGGTGGGGAGTGGCAAGACAAGTCCGAAACAGGCAGCCCTGGCCTGGATGCGGGGGTGGCACAACAGACCGGAACTAGCCCGGGCGCAGGAATGCCGGAATCAAGGCGAAACCACCCATCGTCCCGGCGGTGGTCACTTATCGCGAGCCGGACCTTGAAGAAGTGGTGCCCGGCGGCGGGCCCTGGGAGTCCATGGGGGATGTGATGCCAAATCCGAAGTCCCCGACCCTGTCGGCCTAGCTACTTCCACCTGAAAGTCTTTGGGCTGAGTCGCGGGTTTGACTTGGCCGGGTGAGCAGTGGCGGGGCGCGGGCTATTTAGGTATCCGCCCGCTCATCGAGTGGACCGCCGACCTGCCCGTACACGCTGGCTAGGTTCACCACGCACAGCGCAGCGTCGTCACGCTCAGCGCTTGATACGCCCGGGGTCTCGGGGGCCCGCCCGCTCATCACCCCAGGGTGGTCATACCCGGGTATCAGTTCTTCCCAGGAAGGGCCGAATTGCCTTCCTGGTGTGACCACAGATTCGGCTCCGTGGTGTGACGACCCGGCCCCGGCCTGCCCGGCAGCCTTAGCGGTATCTGGAATCCGATAAGCACGCTGATTCAGAACCTGTCGCGGTGCCCGCACCCCGGCGGGACGGGCAGCAAGAGTGGAGGATCAGTGATGACGACAGTGCTTGAACTGCGTGAGGTGTCGAAGGTCTATGGGACCGGCCCCGCTCAGGTGAATGCGCTCCGGCGGGTGAGCCTGTCGGTCCGCGGCGGTGAGCTGGTGGCGGTCATGGGCCCAAGCGGCTCCGGCAAGAGCTCGCTGCTCACTATCGCGGGAAGCCTGGAGGAACCGACTGATGGCCAGGTGCTGGTGATGGGGGCTGATCTCTCGCACCTGTCGGCTAACGATCAGGCGAAGCTGCGCCGGCGCCTCGTCGGCTACGTGTTCCAGGATTTCAACCTGCTCGCCGGATTTACCGCGCTAGAGAACGTCACTGTTCCGCTGGAACTGGACGGCACTTCGGCGAGGGCGGCGCACGCGACCGGGATGAAGGCCCTGGCAGAGCTGGGCATTGCCGGGCGGGCTGACCATTTTCCCGATGAGATGTCCGGTGGGGAGCGCCAGCGCGTGGCGATCGCCCGCGCGGTGGTCGGTGACCGCAGGCTCCTGCTGGCCGACGAGCCGACGGGTGCCCTGGACTCGGTGAATGCCGAGGCGGTCATGTCGCTGATGCTCGCTATCTGCCGGCGCGGGGTGGCCGGCGTGGTGGTGACCCATGACACGCGGATGGCATCATGCGCCGACCGAGTGGTGTTCCTGCAAGACGGGCAGGTCGTTGATCAGGCCCGGGCGTCCTCTGGCCCGGATTCACTGCTAGCGCCTGGCGCGCAGCGGTGAGTGTGATGCGGCAAGGCCGCCCGGTTCTTTCCGGCTCCGTCAGCGGCGGCACCGCTGGCTGGCGGGTTGTGACCCGGTGGGCCAGGCGGCTGCTGCGCCGGGAGTGGCGGCAGCAGATCCTGGTGGTGGCGCTGCTGGCCCTGACGGTCGGGGCTGCGTCCTTCGGTGTGGCGGCCGCCTACAACGTGGCGCCTCTGCCAGGTCCGCAGTTCGGCTCCGCCAACTACCTCCTGCAGTTCGCCGGGACCGGTCAGCGGACCATGACGGCGGACATCGCGGCAGCCAGGAAGGCGTTCGGCGCCATTCAGGTGATTGGCCGCCAGTTCGTGTCCATCCCAGGCTCGACCCAGACCCTCGAGTTCCGGGCGCTGAACCGGGGCGGCCCCTACAGCGGCCCGATGCTCGCCCTGGTGCAGGGGCACTACCCCTCGGGCGCCGGGCAGGTCGCCGTCACCAGCGGGGTAGCGCAGAATCTTCAGGTCCACGTCGGCTCCGTGCTATCCCTGCCCGGACACCACCAAAGAGTGACCGGCATCGTCGAGAACCCCAGCGACCTGAAAGACCAGTTCGCGCTGGTGCCGCCGTCGGCCGCTGGCCCGGCACAAGGGGTAACGGTCCTGCTGGATGCCAGCCCGGCTGCATTCAGTGCCTTCCGTGGCACATTCCACGGCCCGCTGGTGTGGCAGGCGCGCGGCGACAGCACCCAGACAGCTGTCGCGGCCGGCGCGCTCGGCGCTGTCACGGTCCTGATGGTGCTGGTCTCTCTGGTCGCCGCCGCGGCCTTCGCCGTTATCGCCGCGCGCCGTCAGCGCCAGCTCGGCATGCTCGCGGCTATCGGGGCGACACGAAAGCAGCTTCGGATGGTCATGGTCGCAGGCGGAGCGCTGGTGGGCATCATCGCCGCCGTCGGTGGGGTGGTCATCGGCCTGGCCGGGTGGTTCGCGGCAGCCCCGCACCTGGAAGCATTCGCCGGTCACCGGATCGACAGGTTCGCGGTTCCCTGGGATCTGGTCGTGCTGGGCATGCTGCTGGCGATACTGACGGCGGTCGGCGCGGCATGGTGGCCAGCGCGGGCCGCATCCCGTGTCCCGGTCGTCAATGCGCTGTCGGCGCGGCCGCTTAAGCCCAGGCCAGCGCACCGCACCGCCATCGTGGCCGTGCCGCTGATCGTGCTGGCCCTGGCCTGCCTTGCCCTGGCTAACCAGGCCAGCGGCCCGCTGATCATCTTCGGCGCGCTGGCAATGGCTCTCGGGATCTCGTTCATCAGCCCGCTGAGCATCCGGGTTCTGACCACGGCTGGCCGCCGGGCTCCGGTTGCGGTGCGGCTGGCACTGCGTGACCTGGCCCGGTACCAGGCTCGCTCTGCCGCGGCGCTGGCCGCGATCAGCCTGGCCCTGGGGATCGCCGTGGCGATCATGATCAGCCTGGCCGCGGCCACCAACGCGGCAAACGCAGGCAACCTGCCAGACAGCCAAATGCGGATCTGGATCGGCCAGCCGGGCGATAACCAGCTGGTCCCCCTCCGGACGCCTGCCGAGCTGAGCGCGCAGGCCGCCGCGGTGCATCGGATCGCCAGGTCGCTGGGCGGTGCCGCCGTGATCCCCCTCGACATGCCAGTCAACCCGGCCAGCAAGCCGCAGCCCGGTGGCCAGCAGCCGGTTGTCAGCCTGAACGCCCCGCTGGACCAGGCCGCCGGCCGGAACGGGGCCTACCGCTCGGTCGCTCTCTACGTCGCCACACCTGCCGTGCTCCACCTCCTCGGCATCAACCCGGCGAC
>Ga0126372_10000789_pt1 | contig 11862 bp, 13 predicted proteins | sample PanSoiMetaPlot_6_FD_92762 | JGI IMG/M metagenome (GOLD analysis project Ga0126372, IMG submission 92762) | Tropical forest soil microbial communities from Panama - MetaG Plot_6 | ecosystem: Environmental > Terrestrial > Soil > Tropical forest > Bulk soil | place: Panama | collected 2016-02-17
GAGGTGCGCGCCCTCATCCTGAGAAGCGCGCTGGGCAAACATGCGCCACAAACTCGGCCGTGCGTGCCTCTCGAAGGATGGGGGCGGCAACCGATCTCGATGGCCTCATGCTTCGAGACGCATCGCAGCGCACGCCCTGGGCTTCTGGTGGTTTTTTCTTTGGTCACGCTGCGATGCTCCTCAGCATGAGGCCGCGACGGAATCCGCGGTGAGCGAACTGAAATGGCGCGGGTTCATCACGCGGCGCCGTGGCAGCGTAGTTTGGCAGCCCGCGACCGCAGTCCTGCTCAGCATTTTGCTGACATGGAAGGCGGAGGCCAGGACTTGTATTTGCTGGTGGGACTATCCAGGCCCGACCTGCGCAATCGTAAAACCCGCCAAATCAACAATTCGAGTCGAGTGGGCAGGCATCACGCATCGGAAATTACCCCGGTGTCCACGGGGATTTTGGGCCGTCTGTGGCGAGTGCCCGTGTTAGGCGGCGCCTTCAAGGAATCGATATGATCCGCAGCGGTGCGGAAGTCCGCAGGCGATCCATGCAAAGCGGACACGTGGCGACGCCACGAAATTCGCCGAACTAGGCGTTAGAGGACGTGGGGTGATCAGTCCGCGGAGATGCCGGCCGCCTTGATGAGCGGGCCCCACTTCGCGATCTCCTGCTCGACGAGCGCCTGCAAATATTCGGGAGAGCGGCGGTCGGGGGGGATAAGCGTTGTGCCGAGTTCGTGCATGCGATCCTGCACGGCCTTGCTATCCATCACTTCGCTCGCTGCGTGATTGAGCTTCGACACGATCGTTGCCGGCGTGCCTTTCGGCAGAAAAAGGCCGCTCCAGGCATTGGTCTCGAAATCGGGGAGCCCCTGCTCATGTGCGGTGGCGAGTTCCGGCATGAGCGGCGATCGGCTGCGGGCAAGGAGCGCGATGGCTTTCACGGTGCCGCCTTGAATCTGCGGCAGCGCGCCAGGCGTGTTCAAGCACATGTATTGGATTTGGCCTCCGATCATGTCGGCCATCGCCGGTCCACCGCCGCGATAGGGAACGTGGGTCACGTTGATGCCGGCAGCCGTATTGAGCAAGGCGCAGGCAAGATGCGTGGTAGAACCCACGCCTGCAGAGCCGTATTGCAGCTTGGCTGCGTTCGCTTTGGCATAGGCGATAAACTCCGGCAGCGTATTGGGCGGAAGGTCCTTGCGCGCAACCAGCACGAGGGGCTGCTCGGCGACGAGGGCGACCGGCGCGAAGTCGGCAACCGGGTTGTAGGATAACTTCTTATACAGCGCGGTATTGTAGGCGTGTGTCCCGACCGTGCCGAGCAGCACCGAATAGCCGTCCGGCGCGGCATGCGCCACGCGGCTCGTGCCGACCATGCCGGCGGCGGCGCCGGCATTCTCCACAACGACCTGTTGGTGCAGGATTTCGCTCAGCCGCGGCGTGATGACCCGCGCGATCACGTCGAAAGAGCCGCCGGCGGCAAATGGAACCACCAAGGTGATGGGCCGCGTCGGATAGTCTTGCGCCCACGCGGCGTGCGCGAGGGCCGGCAACGCGACGGTGCCGGCGGCGAGATGCAGAAAGTGTCTTCGATGGGGAAGCTTCATGTTGCCGTTCCGCAGCAGTTTCGCAATCGGAAGTTAGTAGAGCATGGCACATACCGCTAGAGCCTTATCCTTTGCGCAATGCGTGTTAGTGCCGCACAGCAATCCGCGTCTGCACCGTGGTCCACTACCGCTCGACCACGCGCGTTCAGCGCGAGCTGTGACGCCCCCGAGCGCAATCCCCACACGCGTCTAGCGCCGTGGTCTGCCGCCGGGGCAGACGATCACGTCAAATCCCGAAGGCAAGCCTGACCATGTGCGCCCCGGGCGCGGCACACATCCGGCCGGCACGGGAATGCAGCCGACAACAGTACATGCAATTTGCGCACGAGGCTGCGCCTGAGCCCGCCGTTGCGCGTACGATTTGGCGTCGACCGCCGTCGAAACGAAAGACGCGGTGATCGCGATGATGAGTGACTTGTGCATGGGCTCTCCGTCAGAGACAAGTGTGATCCCAATGGCGGACGCTCGCAACTGCCATCGATTGAGGCGTGCGGGCAGATCTAGTGCGGACGAAGTAGCTCAGCCCTCGGACGCGAAACAGTTTGCCTGCCGCGCTTGAACGCCGCGAGTACGGGAGCATTGATTGCGACCGCCTCGGCGTGCGTCCTCGCGTCAATGACGACGACGTCCGCCGGATTACCGATGCGAATTCCATAATCGTCGAGATTCATCAGCCTTGCCGATCGGTGAGTGATCATCGCGAAAAGCTCGGCCAGCCTTTCATTCTGGCCGACCTGGAGGATGTTGGCGTGCAGGTTGGCTATGCGGATCAAAGAGCAGTCACCAAAGGGCGTGAAGGGGTTGAGGACATTATTGGTCGAGATCGAGCAATTGCACCCCTGTTCGACGAATAGGTTCGCGTCGGCGACGCAGCGGGGCACATTGTAGTCTCGATGGCGTGCGAGGACGAAAAGGTCGGTGGCGGGCAGAACCGTCACGGCGACACCGACGTCGGCCAGCTTCCTGGCAATCTGCTTCTGATTTTCCGGCGGCAGGCTTGCCACCTTTGTTGCATGCCCCATCGCAACCCTGCCGCCGAGCTTATATTTCTCCGTGAGTTCGGCAACCAGATGCAAATCGAGGCTAGACGGATCATGGCCGGAGTCGATGTGCATGTCGATGTCGACGTCGAACTCACGAGCAAGCTCGAAGATCCGGTGGATTTGCCCGGGATGATCAGTGTCGTAATTGGGAGCCGCGCCTATCACACTGGCGCCGCGTTTGAGACCTTCGACCAACACGGCATCGGCGCCAGGGGAGGTGGTGAGCCCTTCTTGCGGAAAGACGCAGATTTCGAGATCGACAGCCCAGGCATACTCCTTTGCGAGCAGCTGGAGCGCTTCCACACCCTTGATACCAACTGGCGGATCGATCTCGGCGTGCGTGCGAATGCGCGTCGTACCCTGCTTGATGCAGTTCTCGAGCGTCTCCTTGGCACGCGTGTAAATATCGTCCACCGTGAACGTCGGCTTCACCGCTTGAACGCGCTGCATATGGTCCGGAGAACTCCGGCTCGACTCCGGGGCACAGCGCTCGACGATGCGCGACTTATCGAGATGGATGTGGGTCTCGATCAGTCCGCCGCAGCAGAGGGATCCCTCGGCATCGTAGGAGGGCGCCTCTGAGACGATATTTGAATCGACGGCGGCAATTCGATCTTTCGAAAATCCGATATCGGTGAGACGATCGCCGGCCGCGTCCGATAGCCGCCCATTGCGGATCACGAAGTCGAGCATGAATCACTTCTCGTTACGCGACGGTCTGAGCCAAGCCGGAACCGTCCGACGGCGTCGTGGCAGCGCAGATCTACGCGATGACTTTCGCAACAAAATCGGCACCTCGCAACGCTTCGGACGCGCGGCATCAATGGCCCCGGTCGCGGATGACCCACAAGATGAGACGCGGTAGCAGCTCACCGTCGTCGGAGTGGGGGACGCGCTCAACGACGATCGGGTATACGGTCAGATTTCCTCGCTGATCGATCTTGAGCCGGAGAAAGCCTTTGTAGTCTTCGATCCGCAACGAAGAAAATGCTTCGTTCCAGTGAAAACCAAAGCCGTTGAGTGCGATGAGAAGGTACGTCCCGAAGATCGTCGGATTGACGAGGCCGCAGAGCGCTCCCGTGAACACTACGACCCAGAAATCGTTAGCCAAAACTCCCGGCAAGTGGCGCGCCAGAACGAACAAGATGATCAGGAATGCGAGGACGTGGGCAAGGGCGTGACAGACCTGAATCCAGTTGCGCTGGTGGAGATAGTCGCTGGCATAGGCAACCAGCAAGCCGCGGTCAGCCAACTCGCGGGCAAGGGCAGAGGAATCGATGTTTTTCGGAAGTGCAATGGTCATCACGTGTGGCGATGCTACCGAGGTGTCACCAACGATCTCAAGGCCGCCCTCGGCCATTTGTTCGCGAAAACGGCGCGCTGCTCCGTTGTGCGGCATATGAAGAACGGCTCTACTCAGACTGTCTCCCCTCATCGGGAAGCGCGAGAACGCTCCATGACAGACGCAACACGATTCCAGTTCAACAATCCTTCCGTGCCGAAGGCCTATGACGAATTTCTTGTGCCTAGGCTCTTCGAGCCTTGGGCAAAATTATTGCTCGATGAGGCCGATCTTCGACCAGGCGAATCGGTCCTCGACATCGCCACTGGACCTGGAACAGTTGCACGGCTTGCGGCCGTGAGCGTCGGGGCGAAGGGACGCGTCGTCGCAACCGACATTGCGCCGCCAATGTTGGATATCGCGAAAGCCAAGGGACAGCCATCAGCCGCGGCTCCGATCGATTACCTGTGCTCTCCCGCCGCTCCTCTTGCGGCGCCGGCTGGAACATTCGACGCGGTTCTATGTCAGCAAGGCTGCAATTCTTTCCAGATCGACCGAGTGCGCTGGGTGAGATGCGACGGGTATTGAGACCGAGCGGCCGCACAGCCATTGCAGTATGGGCGGAGCTCGAGCGCAATCAAGTCTACGCTGCTTTCCATGCAGCACTTAAAGCCACGGTGCGGTCGGATCTCGCAGAGCTAATAACAGCACCGTTTAGTTGGCCAAGCGGCACAACCCTCAAGTCCGCAGCCGAGGACGCCGGTTTCCGCAACGTTCGGCTTTCGACCCGCTCATTACCAATGGTGCTCGAAGGTGGAGTGGAGCAGGCCGTACAATCTTTCGCTGCTACGCCGGTAGCCCCCGGCGTTGCCGAACTTCCCCAGGATGTTCAACAGACCTTCTTTGCTCGTCTGCGGCAGGAAATGGCTCGCCTTTTGAGAGACGGAAAAGTCATCGGGGAGATGACGTCAAACATCATCGTCGCCTACTGCTGAATAAATGTCCGCTTTGACCCATATTGACGTTACCCGTTCTCAACGTGAGTTCCTTGCTTGCAGCCGCCGTTCGGCACGTCTCGCCCACGGCGATGGATTATCCTCAGTAAGGGCCTTGCTTTTCATCGGTCGCGCTTGGATTTGTGTCCAAGCAATGTCTTTGCGGCCTCGCGGGCGTCATCCGCGCTGCGCGCGATTTCTTTCAAGTAGGGCCGCACCGCGTGCCCAAGCTCCGTCAAGGCGATCGAAGGTTTTCGATGAAACAGCACTCCGCCTAACTCCCGCTCGAGCGCGCTGATGGCGGTGGTCAGTGTGGGTTGCGAGACGCCGCAGAGCCGCGCCGCGCGGGTGAAATTGAGCTCCTCGCACAGGGCCAGAAAGTAACGGACCTGTTGCAGTTCCAACGGTCATCGCCTCCCGTTCGCGAGATAAAAAAGCTAGGACAGCGTTGCAGATCGTCGAAAACGTGGGAGGCAAACTGTGCTGGGTAACGTCGCCGCCGCACTGACCATGTAGCGGTTGGGACATTTCTATTAATGTAGCGGCAGGAATCCGTGTTGTTATTTGCTGCCATTGATTTGCTTTTGCCCGCCGTGCTCAGAATCTTTGCATGTCGAGTTTGCAGTCAGCGCATCGCAGCGAGGGTTGCAATATTAAAGCGGCTCAAGAAGGAAGATCGTCGCTATTGGTTCCGACTGAAAATCCCGCAGTGCAGCGACCTGCGCCGGCCGTTTTGATCTACCTCAATGACGAGGCGGAGCAATCGCGTTATTAATCCCGCCCTGTTTTCTGTCCTCTCGTGCGAGGCCATGGAAGTTCGTCCCGAAGGCGCTGAGGCGATCCTGATCGTCGATGACGACGAGCTGGTGCGTCTATCCGCGGCCACCCTGATCTCGAGCCTGGGCTATCGGGTGTGCTCTCCGCCGGCAGCGGTCCCGAGGCGCAGAGCCTTGGCTTGGTCAGGGTGCTTCGCATTGGTCGTCACGGCCGCCGCCCAGGTAAAGCTCTTGTAGTCCTGCAATTCGTCGGGGAGCCAGCCCACCAGATCCAGGCTCGGAACTGCGAGGATCTCCATCGGCTGAGTTATGAAGATCTCGGCTCCACTCGCAGCGACGAAATCCGGGAACCTGCCCGGTTACAATTCTGACTTGGCATTCACTTGGTCCGCGATGCCGAGGCGATCGAGCACGCCGCGCATATGAATGCCGCTCGCCATCCCGCGGCCCGGATCGGGATAGCCGATCGAACTGATATCGGGCTTGGGCGCTCCCTTGCGCACTGCGAGCGCGACACCCGACCGGGCGAGCGTGACGATCGTATCGGCGGCAAACTTGCCTTCTTTGGCGAGCGCCTCGATCGCTGACCGCTGGATGATCGCAATATCGGCAGCCTCGCCACCCTGAATCCGATTGCGGATCACCCCCGCCGGCTCAAGATCGAGGCTCACATTGTGCCTGCTTGTGCGTTCGAACGCGGGGATGAGTTCGATCAGCGCTGGCCTCATGACGTCGACGCCCAAGAGCTTCAACTCGGCCGCATTTGTCCCCGCGCGCAAATTCTCGGCATTGCAAACGCTGCGGCGACGGCAAGCGTCAGAGGTATCCGCTTGACTCTTCCTCCAGGAAAACCTTGTCTCAGGGGTAGTACGAACTTTGGGTGGGGCGAGTCCACATTCGATAGCATAGCGCGTGCGGGACGTTGCGTTCAGGGCTGCGCCGCGCGAAGATCAGTGAGGCTCGATCCTCTGAAACAGGTGCCTGGCTATGACGACTGCAGTGCTCGAACCCAGAACCCATCAATTCGACGTGGAGGACATCGAATACCTCCGTCACGGCGACAAGCCGCTGGTCGCGCGCGTATTCCGGCCGCGCGGGGAGGGGCCGTTTCCGGCGTTGATCGAATGCCACGGCGGCGCCTGGTGTCTGAGCGACCGCACCACCGAGCGCCTGCGCCATGAAGCCATGGCCAAGAACGGCATCGTCTCGATTGCGCTCGATTTCCGTTCGGGCAACGAGGACCCGTATCCGTCCTCCGTGCAGGACATCAACTACGCGGTGCGCTGGGCGAAGCTCAATGCGCGTGCGTTGAAGACCCGGGCCGAACTGGTGGGCCTGTCCGGTCAGTCGAGCGGTGGACATCTTGCCATGCTCGTTGCCATGCGGCCGCGGGATGCGCGCTACCTGGCGATCCCTCTGCCGGCAGGTTCCAGCGCGCAGGATGCGACAGTGGGCTGCATCCTGATGTCATGGCCGGTGATCAATCCGTTGAGCCGGTATAGGCACGCCAAGCGCGCGCTCGCCGGCGCGAATCCCCCGGAATGGCCGAAGTCCATCATTCCGCGCCAGGACGCCTATTGGCGCAGCGAGGCTAGCATGGCGGAAGGTAACCCCATGCTCGCACTCGAGCGTGGCGAGAAGATCGAAACTCCGCCCGCGGTCTGGTTCCAGGGCCGCGGCGACGTGCTGCACGACTACAAGGACGCGGATGCCAGCTTCCCGGGGAACGAGCCCCAGCGCTTCGTCGCAAATTACCGGAAGGCCGGCGGCGAGATCGCCCTCGAATATATCGACGCCGAGCGACACGCGGGGCACTCGCCGGATCTCTCCAAGACCGGCGACATGTTCGAGCGCATGGCCGTCTTCGTCCATCGCCACATTAAGGTCAGTGTAGGGGAGAATTGAGACCCGCCCCCGAAAATGGGCAGTGCCCCTCAGGGGCGAGCTCAAACCAACGCCGGGCTCATTCAGCAGATCCGAACGATCTACGAGAGCCCCTCAGGTCGTTCAACTTCCTTGTATCGGCAGCGTCCAGGCGGCAACCTGACGGACAGCAACCACGCTTACGGCCATACTTGAGATGCCCGATTGGGATTACAGCACAACTGCGTTGTATTAGCGTCTGGTGCGCTGCTTGTAGGCAATGCGGACTCCTTCCGGCCGGAGCTACGCGAAGAATTGCGCAGATACAGTTATGTCGAAGCACAAAATCTTATCTTTGAATTTCAGCAGGGGCATGAATTTCAGCAGGGGCATGACGGACCAAGAAGCCAATGAAACGATGGCTCAGCCTGACTTAGTAAAGGGAGCGAACCCATGAAAATCGACGGCGCGTGCCACTGCGGCTACATCAGGGTCGAAGGCGACGCGGACCCGGAGAAGACTACGGTTTGCCACTGCACGGATTGCCAAGTCGGTAATGGCTCCGCCTTCCGCGTCAATGTTCCCGTTCCGGGTGCGACCTTTCGCATAACGGGCCAGCCGGCGACATACCTCAAGACCACGGCCGAAAGCGGCAATCCACGCTTGCAGGCGTTCTGTCCGCGCTGCGGCTCACCGATCTATTCGACATCGCCGGGGGAGGGGCAGCAGGCGTCCTACATGGTAAGGGTGGGAATCTTGCGCCAGCGCCGTGATTTCGTCCCACGCCGGCAGAACTGGTTCCGCTCGGCGCTGCCTTGGGTGAGTTCCCTTGCCACTTTGCACAGGAACGAGAAGCAAGCGTAGCTCGTGCCATGTGCGTCCCCATGGCTGGGCTTTTTCGGCAAAGATATTCGCGCTCGCCGACGAGGTGATCGAATAGCGGTGTTTTTTTGCTGCGGCGCGTTAGGTCGCTATTGGCACGAAGCGGACACATCCGTCGCGTCGATCGATGCCCGCTTTCGGGGGTGGCAACGGGGCCGTGCCAAGGCGAGCCGGGACTTGCCAACGTCTCTGAAATCGAATTGATTGATGATGGGTGAGGCCGGAGACTTAGGAGCCTCAAGGGATCCATCTCAAGCCCTGTGCTCCAAGAGGCCGGGGCTTTCCTTTTTCCCACGCAATACCGCGGTGCATCAGTCCGCTGTTGGCACAAAGCGGACTTAGCGAGACTATCTACTACTCGTCCGCTTTCGGGGGCAAAGCAGATAACCAGACTGATTTCGATGTTGCAGCATGAAAATGATCCGTAGAGCCACAAAAGATGATGTTGCGCGAATCGTTGAGATCGCTCGTGCGGCTTACATCAAGTACGTGCCGAGGATGGGGCGCGAGCCACCACCGATGTTAGCTGACTTCGCCGCTGAAGTCGCAGCCGGTCGTGTCGTGGTGATTGAGATCGCGCGCGCGGTCGGGGGCTATTTAATCTCTTGGCCCAAAATGGAAGCGTATTTCATCGACAACATCGCTGTAGATCCGGCGCACCAGGGTTTGGGACTGGGACGACAGCTAATGGAATATGCTGTGCGCGAAACAAAGCGTCACAACTTATCCGCCATCCAGCTCTACACCAATGCGACAATGACAGAGAATCTTGCGATGTACGCCCGCATGGGATTTGTCGAAACCCATCGTGTGATGGAGACGCAATTCCATATCGAGACAGGTTTCCCTCGGGTCTATATGTGTCGGATGCTTCCTAAAGGCGAAGATTGCCACACGAAACCCATCAAAGGTTAGTTGGAACGCCGGTCAAGCCTCAGTTTGCTGCGGGGCATCAGTCCGCTTTTGGAGCGAAGCGGACCTGCCAACATGCCTGCTGTTTGTCCGCTTTGAGGGCAAAGCGGACATGGCTTCGTGATGACGCTGAGTTACCTTGTGACCCAAAGCGGACATGAGCCTGCGAGGCGCGCGAAGCCGGGGAGCGGGCACCATAGACAATCCCGGACCAGAGCTTTCGCAGTTCAGGCTTTGACCCCCATATACGCATCGGCCATACGCATTGCGATGGTAGTTGCGACCGCAGCCGCCTAGCGCGAATGCCGGTGCACCGACGATAAGGTGGCGGCAGCAATCGCGACGCCGAGCAGTACGGTCCTGAGCGATTTCATGAATTTCATGCATACCTCCTATTGAGAGCGACCAATGCGCAAGCCAAGGCGTCGATCATTACGACTTCGCCGTTTCCCCCCAGAAAAGCCCGAAGAGCGCGTTTATCCGATGCTGACGGGCAGCGTCATCGCCAGGAAGGCAAGTACCAAGATGAGCACGCTGCAGATCGTTGCCCCGATCCCTGCTTTCATAGCCGTGTCGATGCTGGAGTTGCGGCGGCCAAACAATGCTGCGTTCGTTGCATCAGTTTTCGGGGGCATGAGCTTCGCCTTATCACCTTGAGCGATTTAGCTTCCAATTAACAAACAACTTTCTCCGAACCTATATATCGTTCGATTTACCCGCTCGACTCGCCGGCAACCCTTGGCGAGCGAATTTTCATTCATTTGGATGATGCCGGCAGGGCGCCGCGAACGAAAAGGAATATCAAGGCAGGTCATATGCTGTTCGCGACCGCTGCTCGGCTTGCCGAAGCGCGGGAAAAACGCAAAAATTCGTGCCGGGGTCGGAGTTCATTCGGAGGATCTCGGCTATGTTTATTTTCTTTATTAGAACCGTCGTCCTCGCGGTCGCAGTGTTTGCTTCATCTATTTCTAGTGCAGCTAACTTATCCGCGCAGTCAGAATTGTTGTGTAGCCCAGAAGGCTTAATGCGTTTAATCCCTCAGTTTAATGTAAATGGGCGATTCACAATTCCCAATCCCAATGCACTCACTCCTGTGCCCTTATCTCAAGGAAGCATGTATGTAATTAAGCAATCAAACCCAACCTATCCGGCACTTGTTTATCCGATGCCCACTAGCCACCCTTGCGTGAATAGGCTTTTTTTAGCCGCTGACGATACTGCTGGCTTTTGGCCGACCCCGACATATTCTCTTGGTAGATATCAGTTGGATAACAATGGTCTCCCCATGCGCGATAAACCATTGCTTACCTACTTGATCGTTAATGTTTGTCTTGATCTCGGCAAGTCAGCGGTTATGAATCGACAATCAGTTTTACGCCCAAATGCGATGATCATTCTGGCGCTTCATTGTCCATGTGAGGGCTCAGGATGCCGTAATAATGGAATTGGCCATCAACATTGATAATCTTCGATCAGATACCCAGTTATTGAGGTGGATTACATAAACAACAACTTGCGATCTCGAATTGCGCGCCGACCAAGTGATCGAATAGCGGGGCTTTTCCTGCACTTCATATGTGCGTTTATGGCATAAAGCAGACCTACACAGGTGCCTGCTATTTTGTCTGCTTTCGGGGTGAAGCGGACATTGATCGGCTACAATAGGCTCAAGGTTCCTGGACACGGCCGGCGCGATCTGTTGCGATAGCGAAATTCTTAGCATGAGGAGCTTCGATGACGATCATCGATTCCCAGGTCCACGCCTATGAGGCGAACACTGCGAAGCGGCCCTGGCACAATGTGCCAAACTGGCCTGCTCACGTGACGGGTGACGAGATGGTGGCGGCGATGGACAAGGTCGGCGTCGACGGCGCGATTTTCATCTCCGCCTTTTCCATGTACCGCTACGACGCCAGTTATGCGGTGGAAGTGCAACGGGCCCACCCCGGCCGGTTCGCGATCGTCAAGCCGGTCGATCCAGATGATCCAGCCGTGGGCGATGTCGTCGCCGACTGGAAGCGCACGCCGGGCGCGGTTGGCGTGCGCATTATGTTGACGAAGGAGCCGGGACGCGATCGCGACCCGAATGACCCGGGCCTTGACCGGATCGCGCGGGCAGCCGCGCAGCACGACCTTCCGGTCAACATCCTGTGCTGGGGCAACGTCGATGTGGGCACGGCAGTGATCGACCGCCACCCCGATACGCGCTTCATCATCGACCATCTCGCGATCCTACAGCCCCGCACGCCACCGGCCCCGCCGCAGCCGTGGGCTGACCTGCCGAAGGTGCTGGACCTTGCCAAGCGCAAGAACGCGGTGATCAAGGTCAGCGGCGCCTGCACGCTGTCGCAAAAACCCTATCCGTTCCCGGACATCTGGGATCCGCTCGCGCGCGTGTTCGACGCCTGGGGTTTCGACCGCTGCCTGTGGGGCACGGACTGGACACGCGCACACGCCGTCGTCAACTACGAGCAGGCGGTCGAGCCCTTCCGCAAGACTGACCGCCTGAGC
>Ga0126372_10000792_pt1 | contig 11847 bp, 12 predicted proteins | sample PanSoiMetaPlot_6_FD_92762 | JGI IMG/M metagenome (GOLD analysis project Ga0126372, IMG submission 92762) | Tropical forest soil microbial communities from Panama - MetaG Plot_6 | ecosystem: Environmental > Terrestrial > Soil > Tropical forest > Bulk soil | place: Panama | collected 2016-02-17
ACAGGATCAGAAGCGGAACCACTGATTGGAATATTGCCCGGCGAACGGCGAGCGCCAATAGCGTGGACGATCGTAGCGGACTTCGTAGGTCGGCGAAGAACGTCGGCGCTGCTTGAGGCCGCCCTGTGGTTCGCCGCTCAGTGTGACGACAAATTCAGTGCTGGCGCCCGTCTCGGGGCTCAAAGGTTCGTCTGAAATGATCAACGCGGATCGTGGCGATACCCTCTCGGCAATGAAATCGAGCGACTCCTGAGGAATTGTAATCCGATCAAGCGCTGATTTAGCGCTGTCGAGATCGCTTACGGCAGACCCGCCATCCTTCTCATTCACCAAAGACACCATGCTCCATCGCACGTGGGTGCCGCTGCGTTCAATTGCGGTAAACACATACGTACCGATCGGGCGGTCTGCATCGCGAACGGTGACCGGGATCTCCAGGATAGGCTCGCGGGCCTGGCGGACGTAAAGGCGCTGGTTCTTGCGGCTGATAAAGACAGATACCGGCTCGAGGTCGCGTTTGGCTTTGCGTGCTGCCTCGGTTGCGGCGACGCGTTCCCGATCCGCAGCCGTGGCTGCTTCGCGGGCGGCGGTCACGGCATCGGCTTTCGGCTGCAGGTCGGATTTAGCCGCTGCCAACAGAGGCTCAAGCTCTCCGAGCCGGGTGGCTACCTTTTCCTTGGCACTCTCGATGCGCTCCTTGGCTTCGGGTGAAGACGCCGATGCAATCGCACGCTCGGCCGCAGCCAATTCCGCCTCGGCCCTAAGCTTCAACGCTTCCGTTTTGCGCACCGTCGCGATTGCAAGTGTGGACTCGCGGTTGGCGGTTACGGCCGCGAGCCTAGCCTGATCGGTCTTGGCGGTCGCTTCCTCCACTTTCGTGGCAGCCGCGGCTGCCGCAGCGGCCGCATGATCCGTCTTTGGCTGGAATAGTGCCGGATGCTCGATCGCGACCGGCCCGACGCCGCCGGGCGCCACGATCACGCGCATGCCGATCTTTGTGGTGCCGAACAGGCGCTCGGCAAAGCTGTAGGGGAGCCGGATGCAGCCATGCGATGCGGGGTATCCCGGCAGAGGTCCACCGTGCAGGGCAATGCCCGACCAGGTAAGGCGCTGCATGTGCGGCATGAACGCGTCGTCGTAGAGGTTCGAGTAGTGCTCGGCATTTTTTTGGAGGACGGTGAAGATGCCTGCCGGCGTCTCACGGCCTTTTTGGCCGCTCGACACTGGCGCGCGCATGGTCCAGCCTTTGTCATCGTAGATCGTGATCTGCTGGTCGCGCAGCGAAACGATCGCCATGATCGGCTCGCCACCCGGACGCGTCGCTACCGACTGGTCGTTCCGGGCTTTTGCGGCGTGGCCCAGATCGCTCGTCGATATCAGGACGGCTAGGCTGGCAAAGGTTGTTGCAACGCGGAATCGCGCCTGTTTATGCTTCCGGATAAAGACAAAAGGATTCATGGGACCGCCATTGTACTGAACTGTTTCAACCACGCCCGCGTTCCATTGCCCGCCATCCAGACCGGGCCCTTGCTTGCCGTCAGATCCTCAGCACGAACAATCGAACCGCCGACGAAAGGTTGTCAGCGTATCGACCGGAATACTCTCTCCAATTCTCCAGAATGTGCGCGCCCAAATCGAGTTGGACCCAAGGCCAATGTCCGCTTATGACACAAAGCGGACGGGTACCATAGTCATGGCTAGCCGTGTTTTCAGCTACATCCTATCTTCACGGTTAGCAGCATCTCAAGTCCCTGACATGACGAGCCGCCTGCTTCTGAGATTTGCCGCCTGCGCTGTGATCACACTCGGGATTGCGGCATGGTCCTCGGTTTGTGACGCCCGCTGGCAGGCTAACGACCACAATTTGCGTCCATTCCGGCATGGCCTTCACTTGAGACACGACCTTCATGTCTTCAGGCATGATCTTCATATCTTTAGGAAAGGTGTGTTTCTCCCGTCGCTGCACAGCTCTTATCCTTGTAGCGTGCTCGGCCATCGTCCGTGCATCCCTTACGGCACCTATTGCAGCATCTTCAGCCGTCAGCCCTGCATACCCGATATCGATTACCCCATCGGCCAGACCTTGCAGCTGACCATTGTCAGCCGGACGGAAGACGGTACGTCCGATGCGCCTGCCGAGGAAAAGTCTGTCGATCGCTCGCCGCGTAACCTGAATACCATTCGGGATGTGTTTTCCGCGTTGCGCGGATGCTGGATTCCGCCGGAGAAGGATGTGGCACGGTCCGGTACGCAGATAACGTTGCGTTTCAGCTTTAACAGCCACGGCGGAATGATTTCCGAACCGAGGACGACCTATGTCTCGGCCGACACGCCGGCGGACGTACGTGAGGTTTACTGGAATGCAGCAACGGCTGCACTCAAGCGGTGTACACCGCTGCAATTCACGGACGGGCTTGGCGGCGCACTGGCCGGCCGTCCGTTCGCAGTCCGGTTCGTCGACAATCGCTCGTTTTGAGCAGGTGCTACTACAGGCGATTGGCAACGAGAATTGGCCGCTCAGCCGCCGCCCTGACGATCATCCCTCGCTCAGCGATCTCGGCCTATAACGCTGGACGATCGAGGTCCCGCTCGGCGATAGTCATCGCAGTGGTAACCGCGAAGCGAAGTCAGGCATGGAAAACGTCACGGGGATGATCGGCGTCGACAAGATGGGCGCGGAGATACTTTTTCTCGATCCGAAAACCTACGAAGTTGAAAAGACGCTCAAGGGATTTCAGCGCACCGTCCACGAACTCCTTGTGGTGCCGGAGACGGGGACTGCCTACGTTCCGATCTTCGGCGACGGGATCCACGGCCGTAATCCGAATCCCGGCCATCTGCTGTGCGTCATCGATCTCAAAAATCGCACGCATGCCGCCGATATCGACCTGCGCCCTTACATCGCGCCGCATACTTTGAAGCTGGGCCCGGACGGATTGATCTACATCACCTGTGAAAACAGCGCCGTTGTTGCGGTCATCGACCGGTTGACAAATACAGTCGTGGACGCCATCGACTCCGGGTCGACCAATGGCCATCGGCTGATCATCGCGTCGGACGGACAGCGGCTTTACACCGAAAATGAGGAAGACAGCACCGTTTCCGTCATTGATCTCGCGAAACGAAAGCTTCTGGGCAAGATTTCCACGCCGCGCGCATTGGCAGGCATAACAATTTCACCTGATGGACGGACAGTCATTGCGGTCGACGACATAGAGCCGACACTTTTCCTCATCGATACTGCCGCCGGGAAAGTCGATGCCACAATGCGGCTTGAAGGCGTGCCGGAAGCGGCGCAGATTGCGCGCTACAGTCCGGACAACAAAATGCTCGCCGTGACAAGCCTGAAGAGCAACATGGTGAGCCTGATCGATCCGTCATTCCGGCAGCAGGCTGCCGTAAAAGTCGGCGATCAGCCGATGGACATGGCCTTCCGCGGAGACGAGCTGTTCGTCGCCTGCCAGGGAGACGGATCCGTGCACGTTGTCGACATCCCACAGCGTCGCAACAAACATCATTTCGAAGCGGGCAAGGGCTGCGAATCCGTCGGCTTTTTCTGATTGGGGGGTTGCTACCCTAAGGCAGGACTTCCAAGAGGCGTACGGCGTCAATGTCAGAGCTCAGTTTAAAAGTCGCGTTCGTCATTTTTGTTGCGAAGCTCCTTGACCCATTCGCGGCCGCACCGGCCCTGGTCGTGGGGTATTTCTGCCGCGCGTGGTGGCAGGTGGTCATCGCCGCAGCGGCGGTGGGAATAATCGTCGAAATGATTCTCGTCGCACTGGAGCAGACGCCTGGAATTCACGAAGGGCGGCTCTTGATGGGCGTGCTGGCGGCAGGCGTTTGGTCCAACCTGGCCTTTGCCTTCAAAATGTGGCGCGCGAAGGCTGCGCGCAAAATTGAGGAGCCCTAGTTCGCAGCCTCTGGTGACGTGCGCGGTACCAGAGATTGTGCAGCGCATCATGTCGCAATGCATCATGTCAAAGTGATTAGGTGCTGACCGGTGACGTGCACTAGCGTGATTTCGATGGTCCGCGTTGTTGTCTGCGTCTTGCCACAGCAAAATCGTTTTGATCTTTCGTCACCGCCGCCGATCGCATCGCGACGGTGTCCTGTCTGTGGCGAACCGCTGACCGTCGAACCGACCGACAGGACGGGCCACGACCAGCGCACATTTGAGTGCTCGTCGTGCGCTTACGCCGAAACCGTAATCGTCACGTTCAGCTAGGCGATCTTATCCATCCAGCGCTGGTCCGCGGTGCCTGCTGCACGCTGTAGTCGGGCCGCAGGTCGGCGCGCCGCCACCGCAGGCGGTGCAACGGCATCGCCGTTCTATGTCGCGTAGCGCTTCGTCGGCACCAAAGCGATCGACCGGCTGCATCCCCTCGTGATGACAAGGCCAATGACCAGCGCGCTGACGAGAAGTTGGCGAACGCCGTGCGCGAATCGAGGCGATAGTCACCGGGCCAGTCACACGATACCTGCAGATTCGTGGCGACTCACTTATAGAGGTTTGGTGGGACAACTTTGACAAGCAAGACAAATGAGCACAGCGACTTTCGTATTTATGATCGCGACCTATTGGGTTGGCGGATCAGCGCCGACAGAAGGCGGAAAATATTTAGCCAACGGCCAAGTCTACAACAACAAGGAGTTCGTCGCGGCCCACAGGACCTTGCCCCTTGGAACCATCTTGAACGTGTGCCTTCGCCGTCAATGTGTCGCTGTAGTGGTGAAAGATCGCGGGCCGTTTTTGCCCAAGATGGACATCGAGCGGCGCATTGATTTGTCCTACGGCGCAGCCAAAGCCCTCGGCATGCTTCACGATGGCCGGCAGAGAGTCCGCGTCAGCGTTCCGATGCCGATCCCGAAGCCGGACATCGAACGGCAGGAAGCACAGTCCGGTTCAAGTATGGTGGCCCAATCGGTCAAGCGGGATTGATGTTGGATACACGCGATCGCGATCCGCTCCGTCCCCAACATTCTTGCTCTGGGGCCACACCCGCGCGATCTGTGTTACTGCGCGGGGCGTTTTGCTGGACGCACGCTTCTATTGTGTCCTCAGGATATCGCCAGTCGCACACATTGACGCGACGTGTGCGCCAGCCATTGTGCGTATGGATGCGACGCACCTGGTAGCAATCCCGGCTGCATGGCGTGTAAGCGTAGCTGCCATACGGGTAATGGGCGTAATACCTGAACGGACCGGCGAACGGCAGCGCTACAGCGGCAACGCGTACGGCCGTAGCTTTCGCCAACTTTGGCGGAGCGTGACGGTTGCGCGGCCGGGACTGTCGCGGTTGGCGACGGCAGCGTACCGGGGCCACCGCCGGCCGGCGGCGTAGGTTCACCTGTTGTTGCAGCGGGACCTTCGCCTGGAGAGGGCAAGTTACCCGGCCTCCGCCCGCTAGCGGCGTGGGCTTGACACGTTCTGTTGCGGGGCCGTCCTGCGCAGCAGCAACGTTGATGCGATCGCCAATATTCCTATGACTGGTTCACGCATGGGTGGACTCTTGTTGATTGAATGTCGTGCGCGAAAGGGAACTTTTCTTGTTTCGCTAACGACCGGAGAGACAGCGGCCTTTCGCGATAAACGTTGCTCGCACCAAGGTTAAATCTCCCTCGGCTCGATCGCGTCAGCGTTCAACGGAACGAAACGCGGGCGGGACGATTTAAGGTTTGCCGGTCGTCCAGGGAGGAAACGTCAAGGCTGCCGTTTTCCGGGAACGACGGCGGCGGTCTTGGATCGCCGAGGGCGGCCGGCACCTGTTCTCACCACCCGAGAAGGCAAAAGTCGCAGAAGGGTGTACCTTCGCCACCTTTGCGATTTTGGAGCTGGCATTTTTGGGTGAATGGGTCGGGGTCCTGATTGCGGTCGTCTCCAGTTCACTCGGCGGGACCGCCGCCGCTGTTACCCGGTATCTGGTCGGAAGCGCCGACCCGATCACACTGGCGATTCTGCGGTGGGGAATTGGGCTCTTATGCCTGTGGCCGACCGCGCTGCTGCTGCGGGTCCGATGGCCGCAGCGTAGCGACTGGATGGCCGTTATCGCTCTGGGGCTTTGCTTCTTTGGGTTGTTTTTCGTCCTGTACAATATTGCGATGAGTTACACTACGGCGGCTCGCGCAAGCCTTGCCCTTTCGACTCTGCCTCTCCAGACAATGGTCGTCGGCGCGCTGCTTGGAATTGAGCCGCTGACCAAAAGAAAAACACTCGGGGTCTGCATCGCAATCTTTGGCGTAGTTGCCGCGCTCGCCTCCGGCCTGGCCGCTGCGCCACCGGGGGCCTGGCGAGGCGAACTCATTATGACCGGCGCAGTGCTGTGCATGGCGTTTTACAATGTCTGGTCTCGCCCGTTTATCAAAAGGTCAAGTGCACTCGGTTTTCTCACGGTCGGCATGGGTGCCGGCGCGCTCGGACTTGTAGCCGTCGGATTGATCACAGGCCGCGTCGCCGTCTTGAGTACCTTTGGCGTTCCGCAATGGATTGCCGGCATTTATCTCGGCGTTGGTGGCGGTGCACTTGCTTTCATCCTGTGGGTTCTGGCTCTCGAAAGAGCAACGCCAACCCGCGTTGCGAATACCATGACGCTCAATCCTATTGCCGCGGGGCTGCTCGCCACACAGCTGGTCGGTGAACAGATCACACTCAATCTCGTCATCGGACTGATCGCTGTGTTCATTGGCATATGGATCGCGACGACAGAAGGCGGAAAAGCGTAACGACGCGCTGCATCGGTGACCAGAGTTGGTGAATCGCTTGAATCATATTGGTCGCCGTCGCGTTAGTGGGTGGGGAATACAAACGACGGGACCTGTGTATGGAACACCTGATCCGGGAGTTTGGTGCGTGGCTTAAACAGGGATTTGGCTGGCTCGTCGATGTGATCGTCTTCGGATGCCTCTGGGGCATCAGCCAGGTATCGCGGCTTCTTGGAACGCAATGGGGCAGCCTTCCGATTCTGAAGATTATCGTGCTCGTTCTCGTGCTCCTGCTCGTCCTGTACGCGTTCTACTGGGTGTTCGGTCGCTTCATCGGAGTGATACGATGGGCGCTGAATCGGATCGCCTATGCGCTCGGAATTATTCTGTTCAGCGCGGCTGTCGTATCGGGCGTGTTCGCCAGCGCGGGTGTGGTCGCGGCTGTGGCAATCTGGACGATGAGCAACATCAATTTGGCCTCGCGGTGAGTCACCGCGCGACGTTGCGGATCGTGCCCGTCACTATGAAGCGTTGCTTTTTTCGGCGTGATATTTCTTAGCCGCGCTCAGCAGCAGTCCAGTGGTATGCACGGTCCAGTCAACGCGACGTTTTTTCCACGACCGCCAACCAGTCGGAAGGGTCATGTCCAAAAACATGCCCCGCACGTCTTCCAGCGACAACGCGGGCTCGCCGTCGATTTCGCTCACTCCCGGCTTCTCGAAAGCCGAACGAATGCTATAGCGGCTGCTTCTTTACGCCCATCTCAAAAAATCCAGTGGTATCAGCCCAATCCCACCCAATCTCGTTTGCCGGGAAAAACCGGCTGCATGTCAAAAGCGATAATGTGTAGAGTAAGCGGTAGGCACCAAGGCTATGCGCGGAAGTTCAGCCGAGGTCGCACGAACGCGAAATAAGAATTGAGGCTGCCGGAATGAGCGGTCTCGTAACGTCCCAGGGAGGGATGATAATGAAATGGTCCCTACGCCGAACGTCGCTTAAACAGAACCGCAGAGAATTTCTTGTCAAGACGGGTGGCGCGCTTGCCGGCGCCGCGATTGCATCGCCACCGATCCTGACGCGCGCGGCGGAAACCGTGAACATCGGCGCGCTTTATCCGACGACTGGAAGCATGGCGCAAATCGGTGTCGGGTGTGTCGCGGCCGCGAGGCTCGCTGCCGAGATGGTCAACGACGCCGGCGGCATCAAATCGCTCGGCGGTGCCAAGCTCAACCTCATCATTTCGGACGTGCAGAGTGACACCACCGTCACCCGCACGGAAACCGACCGATTGATCTCTGGAAACAAACTCTCCGCGATCCACGGTTGTTTTGCCAGCGCGCTGACGCTGATTGCCAGCGAAGTGGCGGAACGCGCGAAAGTGCCGATCATTACGGGCTCGAGCTCCGACCAGCTCAACAAGGGTCGCATCTACACATTCACACCTTTCGCGCGCGCCTCGCAGTTCGCCAAAGCGCAGCTGCAGATGTCAAAGCTTGTCAGTGACAAGCCGAAGGTCGCGGTGATTTTCGAGAATACGGCGTTCGGGACATCGACCTCGAACGGGCTCAGGGAGCTGGCTCCGGCCGAGGGCGTCGAGATCGTGATGTTCGAACCTTATTCGGCCGGCTTTACCGACGCCTCGCCGCTCGTCAACAAGATCAAGGCCTCCGGCGCCAATGCCCTGTTTTCGGTGTCTTACCTGAACGACCTCATCTTGATCGTGCGCACGGTCAAGCAAGTCGGCCTCAACGTCGCGATCAACGGCGGCTCCGGAGGTTTCGTCATTCCCGACTTCTACAAGAATGTCGGCAAACTCGCCGAAGGTTTGCAGGGTGTGGCGCACTGGAACCACGACATGAGCGACGAAGCTCAGGAGGTGAATGCCGAATACAAGAAACGCACCGGCGAGTTCCTGTTCGAATATGCCGGCGGGCTTGTCGCGCAGACCTTCATGCTTGCCGACGCGCTCGAGCGGGCGGCCTCGACCGATCCGCAGAAAGTGCGCGAAGCGCTGTCCACGCTCGATGTTTCGAAGGGCTACGCAGCGATGGCGCCGGGCGGAAAGGTCAAGTTCGGTCCTGACGGCAAGAACATTTATGGCCGTCCGGTCGGGGTGCAGTGGCAGAATGGCGATCTTGCGAGCGTTTTCCCAAAAGAAGACGCACGTGCTCCACTTCTGAAGACATAAGGCCGTCAGCCGGCAATGCTGGAAATCTTGGCCCAGGCCGTGATCAACGGCCTGCTGATCGGGGGGATTTACGCGCTGGTCAGCATCGGCGTCACGCTGATTTTCGGCGTGGTGAAGATCGTCAATTTCGCCCAGGGCGAATTTGTGATGATCGGGATGTACATCAGTTTCTTCCTGGCCACCCAGTTCGGCGTAGACCCCGTCGTCTCACTGGTCGTATCGATGCCGGTCCTTTTCGCCATCGGCGTCCTGATCCAGCACTACCTGATCCGCAGAGTTCTGGGGCTGAACGATTTGCCCCAGATCTTCCTGACCTTCGCGCTGTCACTGCTGATCGTGAACCTGGCGCTGATGTTGCTGACGGCGAACTACCGCACCGTTCACACCTGGTATTCCGACGAGGTTTTTCACGTCGGCGGCCTCTACATTCCGTTGGCAAAGCTGATTGCATTCGTGCTGGCGATGATCTTGAGCGGCCTTCTCTGGACCTTTCTGCACACCACCGATCTCGGCAAGGCGATGCGTGCGGCTTCGCAGAACCGCGATGTAGCGCAGCTGATGGGCATCAACCCCAACCGCGTCTTCGCCGTGGCGCTCGGCATCGCGCTGGCGCTGGCCGGCGCCGCCGGTTCGCTGCTGATGCCATTCTATCCGGCCTATCCGCTGGTCGGGCAGGTCTTCGTGCTGATGGCTTTCGTCGCGGTGGTGCTGGGCACGCTCGGCAACGTGATCGGCGCGCTGGTCGCCAGCCTTCTTATGGGGGTCGCTGAATCGCTGGGCATCCAGTTCATCGGTGCCGACTCGGGTCTGATTGTCGTTTTCGCGCTGCTGCTGTTTACGCTTGCCGTGCGGCCGAGCGGTCTTGCCGGCGGGAGGCGACGCTGATGCTAAACATTTTCGGCTGGCGCTCTGCCGTGCTCGGCGGATTGATCGCCGTGATGCTGGTTTTGCCGCTGGTGATAAAGAGCTCATTCGCGCTCGAAATTCTTATCCGCGTTTTGCTGTTCTCCTTCATAGGCTCTGCCTGGAACCTGATGGGCGGCTACGCCAAGCAGCTTTCGCTGGGGCATGCGGCGTTCTTCGGCCTTGGCGCCTATACATCGACCCTTCTTCAGATCGATTTCGGAATTTCACCATGGATCGGCATGATCGCCGGTGGCTTGGTCGCCATGCTCGCGAGCCTGCCGATTGGTTGGCTGTGCTTCCGCCTGCGCGGGCCGTATTTCACCATCGCTACCATCGCGACCGCGCAGGTCCTGATGCTGATCTTCCTCAAATTTCGCGATTTCGCGTGGGGCGCCGAGGGAACAACGATCCCCAATCTCGGCCACGCGCCGCTGATGATGCAGTTCGAAACCAAGGCGCCATATTATTACATCGTACTCGGCCTGCTCGCGATGGCGCTTCTGATTACCGCTTGGATCGAGCGCTCACGGATCGGCTATTACTGCGTCGCCATCGGTGAGGACGAAGACGCCGCCGAAGCGATCGGTGTGGACGCGCCGAGCGTCAAGCGAAAAATCTTCATGGTCAGCGCGTTCCTCACCGCGCTCGCCGGCACGTTCTATACGCAATACATCTACTTTATCGATCCGCAGACCGCGTTCAACTTCAACGTATCGATCGAGGCTGCGCTGGTTTCCATCGTGGGCGGCGTCGGAACGCTGTGGGGCCCGGTCATCGGCACCGTCTTACTGGAGACGACGTCGGCGTTGTTGCAGAGCTGGCTCGGCAATTCGATTGGCGGCGTGCAGCTCACCGTCTACGCGCTCATTCTGATGGCGGTGATTCTGTGGCGGCCGACCGGCATCATGGGCTATCTCGCGGAAGTCTACGCGCGGCGCCGCATCAAATCGCTCTCCTTGCCTGCGAAGGCATAGACCCATGGCCGACGCTCTCGTCATCAAAAATCTGAACAAGCGATTTGGCGGGCTACACGCCGTGCAGAATGTCAATTTTAGAGTGCGGGAAAATGAGACGCTGGGCTTGATAGGGCCGAACGGTGCAGGCAAGACCACCGCCTTCAATCTGATCATGGGCTTCTACCGGCCCGATACCGGTTCGGTATCCGCTTTCGGCCAGGAAATCGTCGGTCTGCGGCCACACCAGGTCTGTACGCTTGGTCTGGCGCGCACCTTTCAGGTGGCGAAGCCCTTCGGTGGCATGACCGTGCTGGCGAATGTGATGACCGGAGCCTTTCTGCGGGATCGCAGGCCGGAAGCGGCTCGCGAAAAGGCGCGTGAGGCGATCGATTTCGTCGGCCTGTCGGCGCGTGAGAGCGCGGCGGCGCGCGATCTCACCACCATCGACCAGCGTCGGCTGGAAATGGCGCGCGCGCTGGCAACGCAGCCACGGCTGCTTCTCCTCGACGAGGTAATGGCGGGGCTCAATCCGGCGGAGATCGATCAGGCTGTGGCGCTGGTCGGCAAGCTGTCGAACCGCGGCCTTACCATCGTCATTGTCGAGCACCTGATGCGCGCAATCATGGCGGTGGCCAAGCACATCGTTGTGCTCGATCACGGCCAGAAGATTGCCGAAGGCAGCCCGAAAGACGTCGTCGAAAACCCAGAAGTGATCCGCGCCTATCTCGGATCGGGCTACGTGCACGCGCCCGCCGGAGGACCGTCGTGATCGAGCTCTCCGGCGTCAGCACGTCTTACGGCAACGTTCCCGCGATCGATGGCGTCACCATCAATGTCGGGGAGGGTGAGGCGGTCGGCCTGCTTGGTGCAAACGGCGCAGGCAAAAGCACGACCTTGCGCGCCATCTCCGGCCTGGTGAGGCTAACATCCGGCTCCATTAAGTTCCTCGGCGTCGACCTGGCGTCGTTGCCGCCGCACAGAATCACCGAACTCGGCATCGCGCACGTTCCGGAAGGCCGCCAGGTTTTTCCGGAGATGACAGTGAACGAAAATCTCGAGATCGGCTCCTACGCGCCGCGCGCCAAGGCGGATCGCGCG
>Ga0126372_10000793_pt1 | contig 11844 bp, 8 predicted proteins | sample PanSoiMetaPlot_6_FD_92762 | JGI IMG/M metagenome (GOLD analysis project Ga0126372, IMG submission 92762) | Tropical forest soil microbial communities from Panama - MetaG Plot_6 | ecosystem: Environmental > Terrestrial > Soil > Tropical forest > Bulk soil | place: Panama | collected 2016-02-17
CAGCGCTGCTCCGTGCGAGCAGCGTCGGCAACAGTGGGCTTCACCTTATCGCCATCGCGCAGCGAGCTGCCCGCATTGGACACGACCAGGTCGCCTTCACGCAGCCCCTCGCGGATTTCGGTGTCGGTATCGGAGTGAATTCCGACCTTGACCAGGCGCGTCGCGATGGCGCCGTCGCGCACGACCTGCACGCTCGTCCCTTCGGTCCGGTAGCGCACCGCGGAGCGGGGAACCGATATGCCGCAGCTGCGGTTAGCGTCGATGGTGGCGCGGGCGAACATCCCGAGCCGAAGCTGCGGATCGCGCTCCAGCGTAATCCGCGCTCGGCCGATCTGCGTCCTTTGATCGACCGCGGCCGGCGCCAGGCGAACCCGGCCCGACAGCTCGCGCCGATCGCCGATCTCGACCCGGGCCGTCTGCCCGGTATTGATCGACGGCACATGAATGCTCGGCACGTCGGCTTCGAGCTCGACCTCGTTGTCGACCGCGATACGGAACAGCGGCTCGGTCGGCATCGCGGGTGCGGTCGCTCCCACGACCGCCGTGCTGCGCGTGATGACCCCGGCAGCGGGCGCGCGCAGCGTGCTGGTCTTGGACGCGCCGGTATCGGGACCGCCTTCCTGACGCGTCAATCGGACGAGCGTCTGGCCGGCCGTGACCTTGTCGCCCTCGCCCACCAGCACCTCGGTGACCTTCTGCCCGGGCGCGTCGAGCGTCAGAACCGCCTCCTCGCGCGCGACGAGATAGCCGGTGACCCGAATGGCCGCGGTGAAGCAGGCGTTCGCCGCCCGCACCACGATCACCTGCGCGCCGGGCGCCGATTCGGCCTCCGCCCGCGCCGGCGAGGTCGCCGCCAAACCCGCTGCGCTGATCAGTGCCGCCCCTGCAGCGGCGATCGTTACTGGAACGAGAGCTTTCATGTCGACACCTGAGATTTCGGTTACGCCGCTGCATTGCGGCGGAACGACTATCGAGACGCGATTCCGATCGCGCTACGGCAACTCGCGCAGCACGCGGAATCCGTTCGCGATATATCGCACATCCAGGTCGTATCGGAAGCGCGACATCGAGCGCAGATATTTCGATTGGCTGTCGAACGCGCCGCCGCGCAACACCCGAAGCCGACATTGTCCGGTAGCCCATGCCGCGCCGTTGGTCGGCGCGCCGCGATAGTTGTCATTCCAGCAATCTTCGACCCACTCGGCGACATTGCCCGAGGTGTCGAAAAGGCCGTACGGGTTCGCCTTGTATGAACCGACCGGCATGGTCTTTTGCGCCTCGCCGGTATTGCATTCCCGGCAGTTGGCCTGGCGCGACCCGACGTCGCGGCCCCACCAGTACGGCGTGTTGGTGCCGCCCCGCGCGGCATATTCCCACTCTGCCTCCGACGGCAGCCGATAGCTCTGCCCGGACTTCTGCGACAGCCAGGTCAGGTAGGCCTTGGCGTCGAGCCAGCTGAGATTGATCGCGGGACGGTCGCCGCGACCCCACTCGCGATCCTCAGGACGATACTTGCAGCCGCCGTCGTCGGCACATTTGTCCCATTCGTCGAACGTCACCTCGCGGCGCCCGATGGCGAAGGGCTTGGCGATGGTCACGCGATGCGCCGGGTTCTCGTATTCCAGGGACGAGCCCATCTCGAACGAGCCGGCGGGCACGACCACGAGCTCGGGGCAGTCCGGGCAGTCGCGGAAGATGTCTCCCGCCTTGGAGCCGGCCGCCTCGCTTTGCGCCGGCGCCGCAGGGGCGGTCGCGGTCTTTGGCGCCGGCGGCGGCGCGGGTGCAGGTGCCGGGGCGGCCGGAGCCGGCGGCGGTGACGCGGGGGCGGCTGCAGCTTTCGGCGGCGCCGGCGCGGGGGTCGGAGCCGGCGCTGGCGCGGGAGTCGGAGCCGGCGCGGGAGCGGCGGCCACCGGGCGGTTCTTGCCGAAATAGAATTCGTCGACCAGCGACGACGCCACCCAGGGAACCTGCTCGCCATTGGACGCGCGCGACACGCCGACGCGGGCGTGATTGAAGACTTCCTCGGCAGAGAGATTGGGGACCCGCAACTCCTTGATCAGCTCGCCGACGAATAGGCTGTTGGCGCCGGTGCTTTCGTTGATCAGCTTGCCCGGCGCCGTCGAATACATCGCAAGCGTGCCGTCTGGCGCATCGAGCGCCGCGAGCCCGGACGCCGAGGCGCGGAAGCGGCGCTCGAACGGATTTCTGCGGGCGGCATCGAGAATGACGATCTTCGCCTTGGCGCCTTTGCGGTGCATCTCGGCCAGCAAGGCATCGACGCTCACGCCGTCGCGGCGAACCTCGGCTTCGGTCCAGACCTGGGCATTGACCGGAAGGAGATAGGTCTGGCGCGCGACCTGGATGCCGTAGCCGCTGAAATAAAAGAGCGCGGACATGCCGCTGCGGATCTTGCCGGTGAAGGCGTCGATGGCGCGCTGCATGTCTTCCTTGCCGACGTTCTCCTTGAGGTCGACATCAAAATCGCTGCGCCGGAGCTCGTCGGCGAGCATGCGAACGTCCTTGATGGTGGTGGAGAGCGGCGAGCTGGCGTCAGGATAATTGGCGTTGCCGATGAGGAGCGCCACGCGTGCGGCCGGCTGCTGGGACATCGCCGGATGCGTCAGCATCGCGGACATGACCGAGGACATGACTGCAATGCCCAGCCAAAAGAAGGTCCGCATGTTCATTGCCAGCCTTTTGTGCCAACGCGAGCCAACGTCTCCGATGCACGGTTTCCAACATTTTGATCCGAAATCATTGTAAGCAACCGTGCTGCCTCAAAATCAATTGCCTGCCGGCAGCCCGACTTGGCATCCGATGCTTCGAAAAACCTCGGGATCGACCATAGGTCTTGCCAATATTCGCAGGAAATGCACGCAAAGCGTGTTACGGTAGCATTGTAGCCAAGTTGGCGCTTTCGGACAACGGGGGACGAGAAGTCGCAGCCCGCGGGAGCGAGCGCATCTTGTTTTGTCCTCGGATCAAATCTGCATGCTCCCGCCGGCAGCCAAAGAGGAGAAGCCGCCTTCGCTGCGGAGCGCTCCGCAACGCATCCCGAATCGGAACGCGCCCCGGTTTCTTTCGCTGGCGGGCGTGCCGTTCGGAAAACCGGTTCCCACTGTTCCGGGACATGGGCTAGATTGCCGCGCTGATGAGCACACCAAGTCGGTCGTTCCGCCACGCGCGCAGCGGCCACGGGAGGACACAGCCGATGCACGAGCTCAGCGTCAAAATCGGACACGCCAGGCGCACGACAGCGTTCGCGACGATGCTGGCGGCCGGTGTGTTCGCCGGCGGTGTTGCGCTTGCTCAGGGTCAGCGCACCGGAGGCCCCACGCCTTCGGGGCAAGGCGCCGAGGTCTACATCATCGATCTCAAGGACGGCGCAACCGTCCCGGCCAAGCTGAAGGTCTATTTCGGCTTGCGCAACATGGGCGTGGCGCCGGCGGGATCGGAGCGCGAGAACTCGGGTCACCACCACTTGCTCATCGACGCCGAGCTGCCGCCGCTCGATAAGCCCATCCCCAACGACTTCAATCATCTGCACTTCGGCGGCGGCCAGACCGAGGCGGAGATCACGCTCAGCCCGGGCTCGCACACATTGCAGCTGCTGATGGGAGACAAGGACCACATCCCGCATACGCCGCCCGTGATGTCGCAACGCATCCGGGTCCAGGTCGGACCGGCAACGCCGGCGCCAGTGGCGGCCGCCACCGTCACCGGAGGTCCGACCAAGTCGCCTCCCGGCGCCGAGGTCTATTTCGCCGACCTCAAGGACGGCGCGATCATTCCACCCAAGGCGACGATCTATTTTGGCTTGAAGAACATGGGCGTGGCGCCTGCCGGCTCGGATCGCGAGAATTCCGGCCATCATCATTTGCTGGTCGACACGGACTTGCCGCCGCTCGACAAGCCGATCCCGAACGACTTCAACCATCTCCACTTCGGCGGCGGCCAGACCCAGGCCGAGGTATCGCTGAAGCACGGGGAGCACACCTTGCAGCTGCTGTTCGGCGACAAGGATCACATTCCGCATACGCCGCCGGTGATGTCGCAGCGCATCAAGGTCCGCGTCGTCGACCCGGCGCTGCGCAAGCCCGCGCCGGCCGACGCCAAGGTCTACTTCGTCGGCCTGCAGGACGGTGCCGTGATTCCGCAAAAGGCGACGATCCGCTTCGGTCTGGTCGGCATGGGCGTGGCGCCGGCGGGCATCGAAAAGCCCAACACCGGCCACCATCACCTCCTGATCGATACCAAGCTGCCGCCGCTCGATCTGCCGATCCCGAACGACTTCAACCACCTGCACTTCGGTGCGGGCCAGACCGAGGCAATCGTGACGCTTCCTCCGGGAAGGCACACGCTGCAGCTCGTGCTCGGTGACGAGAACCATGTCCCGCACAATCCTCCGGTGATGTCGAAGCCGATCCGCGTAACGGTGAGTCGCACCGCCCGCGGCGAGTAAGGCTCGCACGGTTCGACGTCGCGCGACGATGACAAAAGGTTATGCCGCGCGCCCGCGCGCGGCACTGTGATCCGCGTCACAAACCGGTCGCATTTCAGGAAAATCTCGGTCGCAGCTCAAGCAGAAGCAGGGTGATCCGCCCGCTGCGCCGACGTTGCCGCACCGGCCGCGGCAAGATCGCTCATTTCACCAGTTCGTCAGCCGGCTTTTCCACGGGCGGCGGCGGCGGTTCCTTTTCCGCCCGGGGTGGGGCCGGTGCTGTTCCCGCATGTACCGGCCGCGGCTCGTCAGCTCCGCCCACGAAGCGCCCGAACATCCACGAAAAGAGCCGTCCCACGTCGTCCATGATGGTGAAGAAGGCCGGGACGAACAGCAGCGACAGGAATGTCGATACGAGCAGGCCGCCGATGACCGCGATCGCCATCGGGGCGCGGAACTCGCCGCCAGCGCCGATGGCCAAGGCGCTCGGCGCCATGCCCGCCGTCATCGCGATCGTCGTCATCACGATCGGGCGCGCGCGTTTTTCACCGGCGTCGATGATGGCGGCGGTGCGATCCATGCCTTCGCGCATGGCCTCGACCGCGAAATCGATCAGCATGATCGCGTTCTTGGTGACGATGCCCATCAGCATCAGGATGCCGATCACCACCGGCAACGTGATCGGCAGGTAGACGATGAGGAGCGCGATGATCGCACCCGCGATGGAGAGCGGAAGCGAGAACAGGATGGTCAACGGCTGCAACAGGCTGGTGAACAGCACGGCGAGCACGACATAGACCATCATGAGGCCATTGCGCATGGCGCCGCCGAAGCCCTCGAACAGCTCCGCCTGCAGCTCGGCGTCGCCGCCTTCGACGACGGTGATCCCGGGCGGGAGATTCTTCACCACCGACAGCGCCTTGACCGCCGCAATCGCGTCGCTGAGCGCGGCGCCGCTGGCGAGATCGGCCTCCACCCTCGCCTGTCGCTGGCGGTCGTAGCGCGAGATGCTGATCGGGCCCTCGCCGAAGCTGATGTCGGCGAGCGCCACCAGCGGCACGCCGCCGCCGCGTTGCGACGGGACGCGGATCTGCTCGAGCACCTGCCGGTCGGCGCGCGCCTTTTCGTCGAGCAGGACGCGGATCGGCACGGTGCGATCGCCGGCATCGAACTTCGCCAGCGCGGGGCCGACGTCGCCGATGGTGGCAACGCGGATGGTTTCCGACAAGCTTTCGGTCGACACGCCCAGGCGGACCGCCAGGTCGCGGCGCGGATAGATCCGCAGCTCCGGCCGATTGAGCGTGGCGCCGGACAAGACGTTCGCGATCATCGGCAACCGCCGCATCTGCGCCGCAAGCTCGGACGCCACGTTCGCCACCGTGGTGCTGTCCGGTCCGGTGACGATGAAGGTGACGTTGCGCTGTCCGTTCTCGTCCAGGAACCAGTACCGAACGTCCGGAATGTCCGCCATATCCTGGCTGATGGCGCGTTCGATCTGCTGCTGCGATAGCAAACGGTTCGATTTCGGCACCGCGTTGATCATCAGCGCCGCATTGCGCACCGCGACCACGCTGCCCGGAATCCGTCCGCCGTCGACGAACACGCTCGCCACCTCGGGCCGGGCGCGCAGGCGGTTGGCGATGGCGTCGGCCACGGCCTCCGTGTCGGCGAGCTGCGAGCCGGGCGGCAGCTCGATGGCGAGCATCGAGCGCGAAATGTCCGCGGCGGGCATGAAGCCCGACGGCAGCAGGCGTGCGCTCGACACGGTCGCGGCGAAGAAAGCCACGCCGAGGATCACGGTGATGAAACGATGCCGCACCGCCCAGGTGACGAGCCGCACGTAGAGCCGCATGAAGAGGCCGAGGCCCTTCTCCTCGTGCTTGTGCGGCTTGAGGAAGTAGGCGGCGAGCATCGGCGTTATCATCCGCGCGCAGAGCAGCGAAAACAGCACCTGCACCGAGACGGTCATGCCGAACTGCTTGAAGAATTGCCCGGGAACAGAGGCCATGAAGCTCGCGGGCACGAACACCGCGACGATGGTGAGGCTGATGGCGATGACCGCGAGGCCGATCTCGTCGGCGGCCTCGAGCGCGGCCTGATAGGGCGATTTGCCCATCCGGATGTGGCGGACGATGTTCTCGATCTCGACGATGGCGTCATCGACGAGAATGCCGGTGCTCAGCGTAATGGCCAGCAGGCTCACGATGTTCAACGAGAAGCCGAGCATGTCCATCACCCAGAACGCGGGGAAGATCGACAGCGGCAATGTGATGGCGGCGATGATGGTCGCCCTGATATCGCGCAGGAACAGGAAGACCACGATCACGGCGAGCGCGGCACCTTCGTACAGCGTATGCATCGCCGATTCGTAGTTGCCGAGCGTTTGCGGCACGGACGTATCGATCAGCTTGAGGTCGATGTCCGGATTGGCCGCCTTGATCGAGGCGACCTTGGCGGCGACGACCTCCGCGACCGTCACGTCGCTCGCGCCCTTGGCGCGAAAGATGCTGAAGCCCACGACCGGCGCGCCGTTGAAACGGGCAAAGGTCCGCGCCTCGGCCACGGTATCGGTCACCAGCCCGAGATCGTCCAGCCGCACCTCGCCGCCGGTCGGCAAACCGATCCGCGTCGCAGCCAGATCGGCGAGCGTCTTGGCCCCGGCCAGCGTGCGGATCGCCTGGTCGCGTCCGCCGATCTCGGCGCGCCCGCCGGCGAGATCGACGTTGCTGCCGCGCAGCTGGCGGCTGACGTCGAGCGGCGTGAGCCCGACCCCCTGCAGGCGGACCGGATCGAGCCCCACACGGATCTCGCGCTCGACGCTGCCGATGCGGTCGATGCTGCCGACGCCGCGCAGCCCCTGCAGCTGACGCACGACCACGTCCTCGACGAACCAGGAGAGCTGCTCGGGCGTCTTTCCCGGCGCGATCGCGGCATAGGTGAGAATCGGCAGGCCGGCGATGTCGACGCGCTGAATCATCGGCTCGTCGATGCCGCGCGGGAGATCGGCGCGGGCGCGCGTGACCGCATCCTTGACGTCGTTGAGCGCGCGGTCGGTGTTGGTTTCCAGCCGGAATACGATCGTGGTGCTCGATATACCGTCGGTGATCAGGGAGGTGATGTGCTGGGCGCCGGCGACCCCCGACACCGCGTCTTCGATCGTCTTGGTGATCTTGGTCTCGAGCTCGGCGGGGGCGACGCCGAATTGGGTGATGATGACTGAAATGACCGGAGCGTCGACGTTCGGCATGCGCGTGACCGGCAGCCGATTGAAGCTGATGTAGCCGAGCACGACGATGGCGATAGCCACGACCAATGGCGGAAGCGGGTGCCTGATCGACCACGCCGAAATATTGACCGCCATCAGCGCACTCCGCTTGCTCGGCCGCTTCGACGGTCCAGCCGACCGCGAAGGCAGCACATATTTCCGTTATCACCGGGAAATTAGGGCGTCCAGTGTCAGGGGCGAACGACAATCTTGCCGCAGGTTGCGCCCGGGCGCAAACCCGCGCGGGCGGATCGTGTCTCAATGCGGGTCACGTCGGTCGTCACGTTTGCGTCGTGAAAGCAGGCGCGAGTTCCGAAGAAAATCGGGTATTTGAAAAAAATCGGCATTTGAAATTTGCCTCAAAACCATGGATGAATGCGGTCCGGCTGGAGGGTCGAAGCGATGGCGAGTGTGCATGAGGCCGAGGCCCCGGACGACGTCAACGTCGTCCGCCCAATGGCACGCCGCGAGCTCTCCTATACGATCGGCCAACTCCACGTCGCGCTGCCGAGAGCGCGCCGGGTCATGTTCAAGGCCGGGGTCATCCGACCCATCGGCCGGCTGCTCGTCTGGCTCTGGGGCTTTCTGCGGTTCTATGCCGGCAACACGCTCGACGTGATCATGCGTCGCAGCACGGTGCAGGCGCGCGCGGTGCGCCTGCGGCGCGTGTTCGAGGATTCCGGCGCCACCTTCGCCAAACTCGGACAGCAGCTGTCGATGCGCGCCGACATGCTGCCCTACGCGTACTGCGCAGAACTCGGCAAGATGCTCGACCAGGCGCCGGCCTTCCCCACCGAGCAGGCGGTCGCGATCGTCGAGCGCAGCATCGGGTGCCCGCTCGGCGACGTGTTCGAAGTCTTCGACCCCAAGCCGATCGGCTCGGCGTCGCTGGCCTGCGTCTATCAGGCGCAACTCAAGACCGGCGAGCGCGTGGCGGTGAAAGTGCGGCGGCCCGGGATCGGCCCGCTGATCGCCGCCGACCTGCGCGCATTGGACTGGATTTTGATCCTAGGAGAGACGCTCACCATCATCCCCCCGGGCGTGACCCGTCGCTTCCGCGACGAGTTCGAGACCATCCTGTTCAACGAGATGAATTTCCGCGCCGAGGCGCGCTACACCGACATCTTCCGGCGGCGCGCCGCCAAGCGCAAGAAGGGCGTCACCGCGCCGAGGGTCTTCTTCGAGTATTGCAGCGAAGAAGTGATGGTCAGCGAGCTCGTGTCCGGCGTGTGGATGTGGGAAATCATGGCCGCGGTCGACAGCAACGACCAGGAGTTTCTGGCCAAGCTAAGACATATGGGGATCGATCCCAAGGCGCTCGCCAGCAAGCTCGTCATGATCATGCAGCGCGAGGTGCAGGAAGAGCTGTTCTTCCACGCCGACCCGCATCCGGCCAACCTGGTCGTCATGCCCAACAACAGGATCTGCTTCCTCGATTTCGGCGCCATCGGCCGTTTCACGACGCAGACCCGCAAGACCGTGCGGGAATTCCAGTACCACATGATCAGGGGCGACATCGGGCGGATGGTCAACTGCGCGCTCACGCTGCTCGGGCCACTCCCGCCGATGGACGTGGAAGGCGTGCGGCACGAGCTCGAGAAGATCTACGCCGACGCGGTCTACGCCATGAAGAGCGAGGACGCCGAGTGGTGGGAAAAAAGCGCCGCGCAAGGCTGGCTGCGTTTCCTCGAGGTCGCGCGCCAATTCAACATTCCCGCCGGCTACGACACCATCCAGTTCTTCCGAACGACCTTCGCCTACGATGCGGTCATCATGCGGCTGAACAAAGACCTCGATGTCACCAAGGAATGGGAGGCCTACGCCAAAGAAGCCGCCAAGGAAGCGCGCGAACGCGTGCGAAAGAGTTTCAGGGAGCGACGTCGCGGGCTCACGGATGCGGATTATCTAAATATGGAAGAATTCGGCGACATGATCACGCAGTTCTTTTTCCAGGTGCAGCGGAATATCGAGAATCCGATCATTCATTTCAGGAATATCGTCGGAAAAATCGCCTACATCGCCTCGCTGGTGCTCAAGCTCGGCTATCTGATCGCCGCCGGCATCGGCCTCGGCCTGATCGCGAACGCCGTTTCGCGGCGCTGGTTCGGCACCGAGATCGATTGGGCCTCGATCCTGGAGCGGGCGACCACCTTCGGGTGGGTTCAGCTGGCGCTGATCGCGGTCATCCTGATCGTCATCCGCCGCATCATCATCCGGCTGAACCTGCCCGACACCAGGCTCAATCCGGAGCGATGATCACTTGAATGATAGCGTGAGCGGGACGCCCTTGGCGTCCGAGCAATCCATGAGACCGCGGGTTTCCTCGGAGAGCTGCCCGACATAGGTGCAGCGAACGTCCTCGAGCGAGATGGTGGCGTCGATCTCCGACTGCGCGCCCGCCTTGGAAATCCGAAACCGTATCTCGCCGCGCTTCTGCTGCGGACCGTTCACGCTGCACAGTCCGACATGCGTCCAGGTCACCGGCCCGGCAAACTCGCTGCGTCCGGCCAAGACCGTTTCGGTCACCGTGCCGCTGAGCTCCCATTCCGACAGGTATCCGGCGATACCGGCAACTTGCCGCGACTGCGACTGAGCCGCCCCCCCGGCCGGGCCGATAGCGATCAGGAGCAGACCCGATTTCAACAATGTCCTCACGGCGTCACCGATAGGATTTGCTTATGCAGAATCCGAGAGGCCGACGGCAGCGCGTAAAACTTGGCGATTTTCATCCGTCAACGCAAGGCCGAGCGCATTTTGCGCCTGCGTCCGCGGGGCCTGCCCACTTTCGAATTGCGTCACATTTTTGAACGAGCGACGGCGACTTTTTTCCGATGAATGCTCGGTTGCCGAACCGGTTCCCGATGTTATAAGGTCGCCGTCGAACACAGGTTGCCATCGCGCAGCCTGGGCAGCGGCAGGAACTAGATGGTTGCCTCGGTGATTATCGACCTGCGCATCTCTACAAGTGGCTGCCGACGTTCGTTTGGCGCGATCGCCTGCCGCCCGCAGGCCGCCCATCGGCCCGACGCGGGCGGCGAACGGTTCACTGAAACTTCACTGTCAGGCTAGGAAGGACAGCATGGACAAGCTGGTCAGGCGTGTCACCGTCGTTGGCAGCAGCGGCGATGCAAAAGTCGTGTACAGAAACGACGAAGGCGAAGAAGAGGATTCCATGGAAGCCGGCGAGCCGAACTTCAAGCGGCTCGAGCGTAGCGTCCGGCACATGTTGAAGGCGCAGGTGATCGCCGCGCAGGAGGCCTATGAACGGCACCTCGAGTCCGTGAAGAAAGGCGGACATTCCTGGCTGATGGAAGAGCCCGGCAACTTCATGAAGGCGCGCCGCAAGGCCATGAAGGAGATGCGCAAGGGCTCGCCCTTCGGCGGCGGCATGCCGAAGATGGGTTTCGATGACGACGAAGACGACGAGAAGGGAGACTGAGAATGGCAACCCCGGCAACGAGCACGACCGAGACGCGGGAGTCTCGGGACAGCAAGGCGCAGATCGTGGTCGTCGACCTCGATCAGCCGCAACCGTCTCCCTTGGTCGCCCGCCTGCGCAAAGGGAAAGGGAAGCTGTTCGACAAGGTCGAACGGATCGTCAAGGATCTCGCCGCGGACGGAACGGTCAAGTCCGGCGCACACGCAGTCGTGATCGTGGTGCGCGAGGTGCCGGCGCCGCCCTGGGCGTTCGGCTTCGATGATGACGACGACGAGGACTGAGCGGCACTCAACGAATCATCTCCTGTGCAGTTCGACGCTCGCCCCGGCAGACCGCCGGGGCGAGCGTCCGCTTTTTAGGGGCATGATCATTTCGACGGCACGGCTTCGGAGACAAGGTCGTCAGGATATTGTCACACTATGACATCGCGTCGGACCGTCCGCGGCGACGTCGCCCAACACCAATCAGATGCCAATAACCACCGGCTATCTTCTAGAAGCATCTTGAAATTTCGACGCGGCCTTCGCACTTGAATTACGTGCGCTCGTAAAGCAGAATTAGACCACAATAGTGGACCAAACGAGCGAGACGCGAACGCACGCCGATCGACGTTACGAGTCGATCGAACTCGAGTTGAGGCGACCGGGCAGCCTTGTTGTTAAGGAGAGCAAGTATGATCAAGGCCGGACGGTCCCTTCG
>Ga0126372_10000794_pt1 | contig 11836 bp, 11 predicted proteins | sample PanSoiMetaPlot_6_FD_92762 | JGI IMG/M metagenome (GOLD analysis project Ga0126372, IMG submission 92762) | Tropical forest soil microbial communities from Panama - MetaG Plot_6 | ecosystem: Environmental > Terrestrial > Soil > Tropical forest > Bulk soil | place: Panama | collected 2016-02-17
ACCGCCCACGCGCCTTGCTCCCCACACCGATAATGTTTCCGCCTATAATCGCGCTGGGCTCCGCCGACGGCGGCGGGACATTTCCGTTTGCATCCGTGTCCGTCGATACTCCCGTTCCTGTCGTTTGCCCAGCTCCTGTAGTTCCCTGCTGTCCGCCAGGGCCTTGCGCGCCGCTTCCCCCGGTTCCACCAAAACCGCTGGGATTGTTCGTGGTGTTGATCCCCGCCCCCGGCAGGTTTGCCGCTGGCGTACCGATTCCACTTGTGCCGGGGATTCCTGTTGGCAGATTTAGCGGCGTCGGCTGAGGCTTCAAGCTGCCAATCAGCTGCCCCGAGGGGCCTACATAAATCAGCCGCCACGTCCCATCCACTTTGTTCATCGGGTCTTTGTACGCCTGGCGCATGAAATGAATATTGCCAAGCTGAGGTTTCACCAAATCGTCGATCGAGGTCGGAAATTTTCCGTTTTTGCGGTAGTACATTTTGATTCCGCGCACGTACTGATTTCCGCGCCAGATCATTTCCTTTTCGCGCTGGCGCCGCACTTCCGTTTTGATGAGCGGCGCGGCAGTCATCGCCGCAATGAGCATGAGCGTCGCGATGAACACAACCATCAGCAGCGCGTAGCCGCCCTCGTTTCTTCGTCCGTGATATTTGCACTGAACATTCACACGTTTGGGCCCTGATCTTCCAGCATCTTTTGCCCACGCCGCCCGGAGCCAATCTCCTCAAATTCGATGCTCGCATTGTTTATTTTCACGATGCGGTAACGGCCCATCAGCGTGTCGCCTTCGTTCACGATGTAGACATCATTGCCATCTTCCAAAAACGCGCGGCGGGGCGTTCCGTTGGGCACCGTACCGTAGCCAAAGAACTTCATCCCTGCCGGAAGATCCGGCGGCGGGGGCGGCGGAGTCACGGGCGGAACATAATCCTTGTCTCCAGGCTGAGGAACTCTTGGCCTAGGTGGTTCCGGAGGCTTTGGGCCTTCGTTGGAGAAAATGTTTATTCCGGCGCTCTTGTATTCGGATTTTTGGCGGTTTTCCACTCTTGGCCAGTCAAGCTGCGAATTGGGAAAGTTCAGCGGCTTGTAGCCGTGGAGGAAGGTGGAATCGTTTGCATCACTGCTGCCACCGCCGGACGGCCAATACTGCCAGCCCCAGATGCCCCCGCCAATCAGCAGCAGCACAACAAGAATGGCAATTTCTTGCTTCCTATTCATGCCGCCGTGCCTCGAAAGAAAGTTCTCATGTGAATCTTCACACGAATCAAATTCGGCGACGAGGATTCCGCCCCCAGATCGAGCGAATCAACGACGTAATAGTCCCGCGATTTTTGGAGGCCGTTCAGGAATCTGACGACGTTTTCATATTGCCCGGTGATCGTCGCGTCCATTTCGCGCTGCGTGATGTCTCGCCCTTCTGCTCGTTTGTCGTTGAACTTGATGTCCGTCAGCTGCACGCCAGCTTTTCTGGAAATGTCGCCAAGTTCCGCAGAAATTGTGGAAGAGGCAGAGACGGCTTGCGGCAGGTTTGCTTCAAATTTGTCGCAGTCCTGCACATTCTTTGGAAAATTCGCAGCGCTTTTTTCCGCGGCCTCCACATCGGCGCGGAAGGCCTTCAGTTTTTTCCCTTCGACCTCGACCTGTTGCGGCGACGTGGTTGAAGAATTGGAAAGGTGCCAGCTGTAGCCCGCGAGTGCAATGTCCGCCGCGATCAACAGTGCGACGCCGCCGATTATCACCCGCTTTTTGAATGAAAAATCGCGGCTCATCACGTCCTCATATAGTCCATGGACATCTCGAACACCTGCTGATCGCCGCTCGACTGGGCACCCACTTGATTCGAGAGAAGAACTACGTGCGCGAAGACTTTGGAGCCTTCCAGCGCACGCAGGAACTTCAGTTTGGCATCGTCCGAAGCCGCGCCCACTTTCAAAGTGATTTGCATGTTGCCCTTGACCATTTTGGGTGAAATGCTGAGGACGCGAACGCCCGCGGGCTTGACGTGTTCGAGGTCCATGAACATTTGCGTCCAAAGGAACCCGCTCTCGTCAATGATGGTGTTCAGATATGTGGCCCGTTCGCTGAGCTTTGCATTTTCCGGCCGTCTGAAGAATTCCTCCAACTTTGCCCGCCTTACCTCCAGGTTCGCCCTCTCGGTGTGAATTTCCTGCATTTTCGTGGTGATGGTCGATTGGGCGCGGTACGCAGCAAAGACGTGCCAGCCAAACCCGAGAAAGACAATACCGGCACCAATAGCAATGGCAGCCGAGCCGGCAAGGAATCGCCGATGCGTCAGGAGCGGCTTGGTCGCAAGATTTAGGCGGACTCTCATCCTTTGATTTCCTGTTTCTCCCTAATTCCTTTGAATCATCCAGCCCACAAGTCCTTCCAGCTCGCGGTCCGCAAGTGGCTTGGCATCCTGAGAAATCTGCCCTTCCGAGAGCGCGGTGTGAAGAAGCGAACGAACTTCACAATGAAATTCTGTCTCGAGTGGACGGACAAATTCCGACAGGCGCGCGCCCAAGCCTGCGACGCGTACTTTTTGAATCCCTTCCTGCCAGGTGTCCTGATAATACGCAGCTACGGGATAGATTTCTTCGAGCAGCATCTGTGGAGTGAGTAGAGTTCCCGCCGCGGGCAATTCCGTGCAGCGGTAGCCGCACAGGACGCCGTCGCGCACAATTGTCGTAGTCAGCGCGGTGCCCGATATGCGTGCGAGCAAGGTTGGTTTGTGATCTTCCAGGAGTGCCACAGCGGCAAGCGAAGAACTCAACACTACGCCAGCGTTCAAGCCAACGTATTCGGCAAGGCCTTCATACTCCTTGATAATTCGCAATCGGCCAAGAGCAGTGACCACGTCCACGCCACCTTCTCGCGGCGCTTGGCGCATGTAGGAAATCAGCGTTTCGTCCACTTCGAAGGGCACGCTCTTTTTTAGTTTCCAGCGGAGCATCGGAATGGCTTCCGCGGCGGAGCGCGGAAATTCATCGAAGTGCTGAACAAAAACCCGAATAACGGGGTCTGGAAGAAGAATGGCGATGTCGTCGCCTCTGGCGCGCAAACGCGTGCAAACACTTTCGAAAACCGATTTCACCTGAGCCATATTGATGATGTTAGTTTCCACAGCCGAGGGAGCAATCGAACCGGGTGGCAGCGGTTCGACAGCGAATCCATCGAGTCCACCGGTTCGCGAGACACGGGCGGCGGCGATGCGATCCGTGGAAATTTCGACGGCGAGCGAGGGGTGCGGAGAAGCGTCCAGCCACATCGCAAACTTGCGGACGAGCTCGTTCTGATAAATGCCCTTCCGAAATGTGGCGGCTTCAGTCAACGAAAGTCACCTTATTGATTTCGCGCAGGGTGGTCAGTCCCAATTTGATCTTATTCATGCCGCTTTCGCGCAACGTGACCATTCCCTCTTCGCGTGCGGCGCGCTTGATTTCGGAAGTAGGGCGGCGGTCAATAATCATTTCGCGGATGCGATCGGTTAAATCGAGAAGTTCGCAAATTGCCGTTCGCCCGTGGTAGCCCGTGCCGGAACATTCCAGGCAGCCGGCGCCTTCGCTAAACATGAAATTGCCCCACTCTTCCGGCTTCAAGCCTGCTTCGCGAAGTTCTTCGGGCGGCACACGCTTTTGCTGTTTACAGTTAGTGCAAATGACACGAACAAGGCGCTGCGCGAGAATGCAGTTCAACGCAGAGACGAAGTTGTAAGGCTCGACGCCCATGTTGATGAAACGGCCGATGACGTCGGTGACGTTGTTAGCGTGGACCGTCGTGAAAACCAAGTGACCGGTAAGCGCGGATTGAATGGCGATTTGCGCGGTTTCCTGGTCGCGGATTTCGCCGACCATGATTTTGTCCGGGTCGTGACGCAAGATGGAGCGCAAGCCGCGCGCGAACGTCAACCCCTTCTTCTCGTTCACGGGAATCTGCGTGATGCCGCGCAACTGATATTCCACTGGATCTTCGATGGTGATGATCTTGTCTTCGTCCGTTTTGATTTCATTAACGGCGGCGTAAAGCGTGGTGGTTTTGCCGGAACCAGTCGGCCCAGTGACCAGCACCATGCCGTATGGTTCGCGAATGTAGCGGCGGAAGCGCCGCATTTCTTCAGCGGAAAAACCGACGACGTCGAGGCTCAAACTCTGGAATTTTTCGGAAAGCGTCTCTTTGTCAAGTACGCGCAAGACAGCGTCTTCGCCGTGGCTCGCGGGCATGATGGAAACGCGGAGGTCGATGAAACGGCCTTTGTATTTCACACGAAATCGGCCGTCCTGCGGAACGCGGCGTTCGGCGATGTCGAGATCGCTGAGAACCTTGATGCGCGAGATGACTGAAGAGTGCCAGTCCTTTGAAATGGGCTGCATGGCGTGCTGCAAAACGCCGTCAATGCGGTACTTGACCGCCACTTCGGCGTCGCGTGCCTCGATGTGAATGTCGCTCGCGCGGCGTTCGAGCGCGGTGAAGATGACGGTTTCGACGAGTTTTACGACGGGGCTGGCGGTGGTATCGCGCGTAACGCGATCGCCAGACAGTGTTTCCTCGGCTTCTTCTTCGACTTTTCCGGGCTGCAGAGTAAATGCTTCTGTGGCTTGTTCGAGAACGCGCTGCGATTGCTCGGTACGCTTAAGGATGTCACCGATCTGACGCGCTGTCGCAACTTTGATGGAAAGCTTTTTGCCGAGGAGAAGTTGTAATTCGTCAGTGAGGGCAACCTGGCTCGGCTCAGCGACCGCAATGGAGAGGACGTTGTTCTGCACTTCCAGCGGGACAAAGTTGTAGCGGAACATCAAGTCCGCTTGTATGGCGCGGAATAGCTCCGGGTCAATTCTTTGTTCGCGCAAGTCCACGAAGGGAAAGCGGTAGCGCTCGGCGAGCTTACGAGCATGTTCCCGCTCGTGCTGCTCGGTGGCGCTGAGGGCCGGCGCCCCGTTGATCGTGGCATTCTGTTGAGTGCTTCCCATGGGTTCCGTTCTAACCGGCGCCGGTTGTTCCGGTAACTGAAATCGAGAAAATCGGTAGATACAGCGAAATCAGGATGAAGGCCACGAACAATCCCATAAAAATAAGAATAGCAGGCTCAATGAGCGAGACCATCGCTCCCAAACGCAAGTTTACTTCTTCTTCGTAGAATTCGGCGACACTGGTGAGCATAGGTGCGAGTGCGCCGCTGGATTCACCGACTTCAATCATATCAAGCGCAAGTTCCGGCATGATGCCCGTGGAGGCGAGCGCGGAGTGAAGCGAATCGCCTTCGCGAACCTTCTGTGTGGCGTTCGAAACCGTGCCGCGGAGCAACTTGCTTTCAATGGCATCACCGGCAGTCTGCAAGCCAGCAACGAGCGGCGTTCCGCCCGTGAGCAGTGTGGACAGCGTCCTCGTGAATTGCGCGACCTGAAATTTCAGGATCGTTTCGCCGACGAATGGCAGCCGGAACTTCATGCGGTCCACAGCGACCCCGCCTTCTTCTGACCGCGACCAGGCGAAGAGGCCAATCAAAAACAAGAAGAAAAGAGCGATGATGCCCAAAATAGTGTAGCGGTAGTCCACAGTGAGGGAGATGAGAACCCTCGTAGGGGTCGGAAGCGTGATTTTCATGTCCTGATACAAAAGGGCAAATTTGGGGACAACGACGGTCACGAGGTAAGTAACGACAATAGCCGCAACGCAAATCAACAATGTCGGATACACCATCGTAGCGAGAATTTTCTTTCGAACGCTCGTGCTGACACGCTGGTAGGCGATGTAATACTCGAGAACTCCCGAAAGATTGCCGCTTTTTTCGCCGGCAAGAATAGCCGTGGAATAAACCTTTGAAAAAACTCCAGCTTCGGTGACGGCTTCGGACAGAGACTTGCCTTCACGGACGCGATCGCGAATTTGCGAGACAACCGGCCTAAGCCGCGGCGAACTGGCACGCTCGGCAAGCAAATCGAGCGCACGCAAAATGGGCAGACCAGCCTTGATGAGAGTGTTGAATTGTTGATTGAGGATGAGGAAATCGGAGCCACTAACCTTTTTAGCGCCCTCGCGATTCAGAAGGCCGCTGACGAGGCTATTGCGAGCCTCAACCGAGTAGACGTAGAGCCCCCGGTCCGCCAGTTTCTGGCGGGCTTCCGTGCTTGTCCCGGCTGCCTCGACGTGGGAAAAGACACGCCCGTTGGCATCCGCAACGCGGCAGACAAATTCCCCCATATCTCCCAGTTTACCTCAACTCAAACAGTTGCAGGGTAGTGCAGAAGAGTTGTACGTTGCGCCAGCAGCAAGGGTGCGAGTTTTTAACCGGTGTGTAATCAGTCTGTTGCAATTCCTTCGGAATCAATTATCGCAAGATGTGACCCGGCCCCGCCATGAGCTCTTCGCCATTAACGATAGCAACGCCCTTGGGCGGCTCAAAGTGAAAGAGCTCGTCGCCCGCAGGGGGGTCATATTGCCAGCTTGAAAATTTCATGTCCATGCGAACACCACCAGCCTCGTTAACCACGACGCGATGGAGCTCTCCTGTAGCCTTTTCAATCTCAAAGTAGGCAGTGTCGTGGGGCTTTCCGGCTTTGCTTTCTTTTTCCGCGCCGCGAATCAGGCAATTGATGCTAACCAGATTTGAGTCCTTGGGCTGCTCTGCTGAGAGATCGACTTTGGAGCAAACGCGACCGACTTTCATTTCCCCGGCAAGCAGGGCCAGAGGGGTGCGCCAATCACTGCTCTCGCGCGTGGCAACGCGGGATACGGTGTGATCGGCCGGGACATAGAACCACGCGAATTTTCCATCAACGACAAATAAATTTCGTTCGGGGGAGGAATACTCCCAGCGCATTTTCCCCGGGCGGCGAAAGTAGGCTGTGCCCGCTTCGCTTCGGCTTATGCGGCCACTTTCGCTGTATTCCTGCAGGAATTTCGCTTCCAAAGTGCGGGCGCGTTTGTAGTTGGTCTCCAATTTTCTGATGTAGATTTGCGGATCTTCAGCGTCAGCTGCGGAAAAGACGGCGAGAAAAGCAAAAACGGCGAATGTAAACTTCATGTTCCCAGTTTACCACTCGCCGAAATAGACGTTTTGACTTACTGGATGACGTTGTCGTTTACCGAGGCAGGGCCGGTCAGGTTGTAGTGCGTAACGTTCGTTTCGCTAGACCAGAAGCTCCTGCGACCGGTCACGCCGCGCGTGACAGGGTCAACGTTCAACGTGTAAGAAGTGCTGGGAACGTTTGTGTCCGGAACATAAGTAAAATTATAGCCGCTCTTTGTGCCGCTCGCCAAAGCCTCGTCAATGTAGCCGGCACCCGGCGTTGGCCCCAAAGCGGTCAAGGACGTTGAAAAACCAATCGTTGGATTCGCGGTGGAGTATGCAATTTCCGCTGTATTGACGGCATGAATGGAAGAAGCTGCCGCGGATTCGTTCGCCGACATTTTTGCTTGTAACAAATTTGGAATAGCAATGGCCGCAATAATCAAAATCACGGCAACGACGATCAATAGTTCTATGAGCGAAAATCCACGAGCCCTGGTGCCTTTCATTGTGTCCTCGAGATCTTCCCGCAGCAGCCCCGCTATTCTTAGCGCTTGCCGGGGAAAAAGACTAGACCTCTACTCCGATTCTCAACCACGGAATCTTACAACCAGATATATACACGTTCATAGCCATACTCGGATTAATTTTTAAGTGGACCAGTCCAATCTAACTCGTAATCCGAAGTAAATAAAGTAGATAAAATCTCGCGAGAAAGGTCCGAAGGGAGAAAGAAAAGCCACTCTAACCTAACGTTTTCGGTCAATCCCCTTGACAAATTTTGCCAAGATAAAATCCAAAGAAAAAGGGGAAGCCCGAAAGCCTCCCCTTTGGATACTGAAACCGCTCGAACCTTATTGCAGTGCGTTGTCCGCGTTCGTCGCCGCTGCCGTCGAGTTCGCACGGATCACGCCGGACTCGTCCACAAAGAAGTGGCGCGTGCCCGAGGACGTGGTCAGAGGATCCGCGTTGATTTTGAACTGAGTGGCCGGCGTTCCCGTAGCTGTGTAGTTGTGGAACGAATAGCCGCTCTTCGTACCGGTCGACAGAGTGTTGTCGATTTCGTTCGAAGCTGCCGGGCAGGTCGCACCAGCCTGGAGTTCAGCCAGGGTGGCCGCGAAGCCAACGCTGGGGCACGCCGTCGAGTACGCGATATTAGCCGTCGTAATCGTGCGGAGAGAGCCCACAGCCGAGGATTCGTTGGCCGCCATCTTCGACTTAATCAGGTTCGGAATTGCGATAGCCGCGATGATCAGAATGATCGCCACGACGATCAGCAATTCGATAAGAGAGAAACCCTTTTGTTTCTTCATTCACGACTCCTTAGGGATATGAATATGCCGTCTTGCCAGCGCATATACCATTGCAGGCAAACGTCGCTCCAAAACAATAGTAAAATGTATCTATAAGAAAATACACAGGATCGGGCAATCATTGTGTGTTCTAGGTGCTACAGGACCGATTTGGGAAGTCCCAATCTGCCCTAATTCGACGGTTTGCGTCGACGTTTTTTGTCATTCTTGCCCGTAAGCGGCTACTTAACGGGCACGCTGGGTGTCGGTGATCGCCCTACGAACAGTGCAGTTCTGGAAACCAAGGTAAGCTACAAACCAAAGACGGGACTTAGGCAAGTTAACCTTGCGTTTGGGAGCAAGGAAAGCGATGGGTGGGACAAAGCCTTCTCTTAACTCTGAGAGCTCATCTTAGCAGGATGACCATTTTGGAGACATCGACAAGCCCTCTTCCCGACTCGGCACAAGAGTCTGATTCTCCATCGGCAAGTACGCCCTGGGTTTGGTTGAGAAAGAATAGCCCCGCAGAATTTCTTGTGCTTATCATCCTCTTCACATTTCCGGCAGTCCTCTATCTCCATGACTTTCGCATGACCGATCCCGACTTTGGCTGGCACCTTCGCGCGGGGGAATGGATCATTTCGCATCGTGCCGTTCCTTTTACGGATCTGTTTTCGAGCTACGGCGTGGGTAAGCCCTGGTATGACTACAGCTGGTTGTTCGACATTTTTTTTTCGCTGCTATACCGGGCATCCGGGCTAATTGGATTTGCATTTATGGAAGTGGCGGTCCGGGTCGCGTTACCGGTTTGCATCTACCGCCTGGCACGCGGACTAGATCTTAGTATTTGGCCGAGTGTTGGGGCGACGGCATTGGCGGCATATTCGTTAACTTCGATTTATGCGCCCCGCCCAGGCATGTTCACGGTTTTTTTCTTTGTGATCGAGTTGCAGCTGCTTCTCTCAGCGCTGCTCAAGAATAGGATCTCTGGACTTTTTTGGTTGGTCCCGATTTTTTGGCTTTGGGCCAGCATTCACATCCAGTTTATTTACGGTCTCATTATTTTGGGGATGTTTGCGTTCGAACCCGTTTTGAATTTTGTTCTGCGATATAAGCCGGCGCCTCCTGCGCTTCCAATAAAGTCTATGTTGATTTTGCTGGCGTCGATTGTCGCAACGCTTCTCACGCCCTATACCTGGCACCTCTATTCGACTGTTTTTCTGTATACAGGGCAGAAGAATATTTATCAGTCCATCTCAGAAATGCTTGCGATCAGTTTCCGGGAACCGTTTCACTATGCATTTCCAGTTCTTGTCCTGGCAGCGGCTATGGCATTGGGCTGGAGCCGGAATCTGCGCCCTTTGTATCTCTTGTTGCTCTCCTTTTCGGTTTTGATTGGGTTTCGTTCGATCAAGGATGCCTGGCTGCTCGCCGTGATTTCCATTGCACTGATCGCCATCAGTTTGCGTTCAGAAACCAGCAAGTCAAACGGATCCCGCGCTTTTCCGGGAAAAAGTCAGTTCGCACTGGCGATTTGTGTGATCGCTGTTTTGGCAGTGACCTGGCGGCGCTACGACATCAACACGAGCTGGATTGAGATGAGCCTGGCGGGCAGATATCCCGAAGCGGCGGTTCGCTATGTTGAAGCGCATCACTTGCAGGGGCCGCTTTACAACGATTTCACTAGCGGCGGGTACCTAATCTGGAGATTGCCGTCGATCCCGGTTTCCATGGATGGCCGCACAAACGTGCATGGGGACGATCGCGTAAAGGCTTATGCCGATTCTCTGCGCGGGCTTCCCGGTTGGGAGAACGATGCGGATCTGGCACGCGCGAATTTGATTATCTGGCCCACCAAATCGCCGCTGCCGGGTTTGCTGCGCTGCGATCCACGCTTCAAGCAAGTATTCAGTGACCCCCAGGCTACCGTATTCGTGCGCCGCTAAGCTCGCAGGCACGCTTTCAAGGTTATTGCCTACAAATTGTGTTTCTTCGCGTAGTGGCGGAATGAACGGTAGGTTATGTGAAGCAATTCGGAAGCGCGCGTGCGAACGCCTTCCGCTTTTTCCAGTGCGCCGGCGATGTACCTGCGTTCCGCTTGAGCGATTTCCTTTTCAAAATCGATGCCTTCATCCGGAAATGCCGCTGAATGTCCATTTCCGGCGGCGAATGACGATGGTCCGGCATATCCCGCAATTCGATCCGGTAGCGAACCAAGCGAGATCTCCGAGCTGCTTTCGAGCGCGATCGCTCGTTCCATCGTGTTTTCGAGTTCTCGGACGTTTCCGGGCCAATCGTACGCTTCGAGCTTTCGCAGTGTTTCGGCCGAAATACCGACAATCGGTTTCTCCATCGATTTGCGGAAGCGTTCGGCGAAGTGCCTCGCGAGCAGCGGAATATCCTCGCGCCGTTCCCGCAGCGGCGGCAGCTGAATCGGAATCACGCTCAGCCGGTAGTACAAATCCTCGCGGAAACGTCCTTCGGCTATTTCCTTTTCAAAATCCTTATTGGTGGCGGCGATGACGCGCACATCCACGTCAATTTCTTCGGTGCTCCCAACGGGCCGCACTTTGCCTTCCTGCAGAACTCTATATAGTTTCACCTGCATGGTCAGGCTCATGTTTCCGATTTCATCCATGAATAAAGTTCCGCCGTGCGCTGCTTGAAAAAGCCCCTGCCGGTTTTCATTTGCCCCGGTGAACGCGCCTTTCACGTAGCCGAACAATTCCGATTCGAGAAGTGTTTCCGGAAAGGCGCCGCAGTTAATGGTGATGAACGGAGCCTGCGACCGCTGGCTGTTTTCGTGGATCGCCCTCGCGACTAGTTCCTTACCGGTACCGCTCTCTCCGGTAATCAGCACGCGGCTGGACTGAGGAGCGATCGTCTGAATCAGCTCGAAGATTGCGCGCATCTTGGGGCTTTGGCCGAGAATGTTGTCGAGCCCCGTGAGTCTGCGGAGTTCGCGGCGAAGGTAGCCAGCTTCCTTCTTCCATCGCAGGCTTTCGGAAACTTCATTCACCGCGCGGCGCAGCTGATGGACCAGGTCGTGATCCTTAATCACATAGCGATCTGCCCCGGCATTAATCGCGCCAATTGCGGTCTCAACAGTCGGCACGCCGGTGATCAAAAGAAAAAAGCATTGTGGGGAAACTTCTTTTACAAAACGTAATAAGTCCAAACCGTCGGCTCCGGGCATGCGGACATCGGAAATCACAATGTCAAAAATCTGAGACTCAAGTTTGCGTTTTGCGGCGTCAACCGTGTTGGCAACTTCGACGCGATGCCCTTCTTTGCGAAAGGTGATTTCCAAAAGTTCGCAGATGGAGCGCTCATCATCCACCACAAGGATGTGAGCCATCTCGCGGATTGTTTCCTTTTCTCTCGATGCCGTCTTGGTCGCTAACATAATTCCTCACGCCACGCGTGGCAGTTCCACGATAAATTCCGCACCTTTGTCTTTTTCTGAAATTACGGTTATTCGCCCGCTGTGTGCCTGCACGATCTGATAGACGATGGACAAGCCGAGACCAGTTCC
>Ga0126372_10000795_pt1 | contig 11831 bp, 12 predicted proteins | sample PanSoiMetaPlot_6_FD_92762 | JGI IMG/M metagenome (GOLD analysis project Ga0126372, IMG submission 92762) | Tropical forest soil microbial communities from Panama - MetaG Plot_6 | ecosystem: Environmental > Terrestrial > Soil > Tropical forest > Bulk soil | place: Panama | collected 2016-02-17
GCGGCGGCGCGCCAGGTCATCGCGGCGGTAGCCGATGGCGATACGCGGCGGACACAGATGGCGATCCTGCGGCGGCTCGCGAAATATGAGCCGTTCGACACCATTGCCGCTCGTCAGCAGATCGCGCAACGTGTAATCGACGCGGGGAGATTCACCCCGGTGTAATCCGGCCGCCATTGTTGCCGAACCAAGGCCCCTCCCATCCCTTTCCGAAGGCAATACATTTCAGTAACAACCGGCTGGCGAGTTAGCGCCTGGAGTTGATGTTTTGTACGACAACGCCAAGTACGCGGCTGGCCCTGAACGGAAAGGGTATTCCGGGAGAGAAAAACAAGAGCAGAATCCGTTTGGTTTGAGCATACGAGGTCCCGAATTGCCGACCACGCGAGAAGCCAGAATAAGGAAGTGTAGTTGGGAGGGTGTGGTGGTGAACTTGTCAGCGGAGACTTCCTAGTAGGAGAAGCAAGACCGATGCCTGGAAAAGCATGCCGTACCCTAGTCGTTCAAAGGCGTATGGAGGAACGAGGAGACATCGACTGCTTACGTTTTTCATTTTGCATCAATCGTCGCTCGAGAGCGCTCGGATTGCTAACCGTGTCCGATTCCTAGTAGTCTAATGTCCCTACGCCCAGCACAATGTCGAATGACTAAATGCTGACTGCCGAATGCCGACCGCCTGTTTAAGGAGCCAACGATGAAGACGAATTTCGCTGTCCTTGTCTCATTTCTTCTGTGCATGACCATCCTGCCTGCCGCCCAGCAAACCAAAAGCAAACGTCCGAGCCCTCCTGCGAATGCGGAATGTAGGTTCGCCAGCGGCAAGACCATTAAGGTGGATTACTCCAGTCCGCGCGCCAAAGGCCGGAAGATCTTCGGTGACCTGGTACCTTATGGCAAGGTGTGGCGTACCGGCGCCAACGAAGCAACTTCGTTCGTCACCGATACCGATCTCACCGCTGGCGGCAAGGACATACCTGCCGGAAGTTACACCATTTTCACCATTCCCGATGCCGACAAGTGGACGCTGATCATCAACAAGAAAACTGGGGAATGGGGCATTCCCTACAAGTACGAATCCGAGGAGCTGGCGCGTGTGGATATGAGTGTCTCGAAAACCCCGGCTCCGGTCGAAAACTTCACCATCGCCTTTGATCACCAGGGCGGTACTTGTACCATGCGGGTGGAATGGGAAAACACCCGCGCCCAAGTAGACTTTGCAGAGAAGAAGTAGGTGCGTAGTGGCGGGCGGACAGAAAGAAATTCACAACTCTGCCCGCTCTCAAAAGGCGTAGAATTTTTGTGGCAGACCAAGCAAGCCGGCTTTTACGGGAGGTCTTATGCCCGTCTATGATTATCTCTGCAGTGATTGCCACAAGGAATTTGAAACCGTTCTGACTCTCGACGAGCACGATCACCAAGCCATCAAGTGCCCGCACTGCGGGAGCAAGAATGTCGAGCAGGAAGTAGCCGCATTCTTTGCCGTCACTTCAAAGAAAAGCTAAGTGTCACCACCGAGGACGCCAAAGAGTTTTCCTTCGTGTGCTAAGCGATGTCCTTGGTGGTGAATGCCTTCAAGGTTTCCATCGCAGCACGGGTTTGCGTGCCGCGGTAACTTCATCGAGGCGCGAGACACGGGTTGAGTGCGGAGCGTCGACGACTGTCTTCGGATCTTCCTCAACCTCGGCCGCGATCGATCGCATGGCTTCGATGAACAGGTCCAATTCTTCTTTTGGTTCACTCTCGGTCGGCTCGATCATCAGGGCACCCGGCACGATGAGGGGGAACGCCGTCGTGTAAGGATGAAAGCCATAATCGATCAGACGCTTGGCGATGTCCATTGTGCGCACCCCTTTTTCCGCCTGCAGCCTATCGCTGAACACGACCTCATGCATGCTGGGCGTTTTATAGGGCAAATCGTAAGCGCCTTCCAGTCCCTTGCGAATGTAGTTGGCGTTCAGAACAGCATCTTCGGTGGTCTGCCGCAGCCCGTCGGGACCATTCGCCAGAATGTAGGCCAGCGCCCGCGTGAACATCCCAAAGTTGCCATAAAACGCGCGTACCCGTCCGATCGATTGCGGCCGGTCATAGTCAAACCCCAGGGTTCCATCCGCCTTAGCAACAAGGACTGGCTTAGGAAGAAATGGTTCTAGGGCCTGGCGGACGGCGACCGGGCCCGAACCGGGCCCACCGCCACCATGGGGCGTTGAGAATGTCTTGTGCAGGTTCAAGTGCAGCAAGTCAACGCCAAAATCGCCGGGCCGAGCTTTACCGACCAGCGCATTCATATTCGCGCCATCCATGTAAACCAGACCGCCCTGGCCATGAAGAATGTCAGCAATCTTGTGAATCTCCTGTTCGAAGACGCCCAAAGTGTTGGGATTGGTAAGCATTAGCGCAGCGATATCCTCATTCATCTGCGAGGCCAGCGCCGCCACATCCACCATGCCAGCCGAGTTTGATTTCAGGTTCTCTACGGCATAGCCGACAGTCGCCGCGGTTGCGGGGTTCGTGCCATGCGCGGAATCGGGAATAAGGATCTTCTTGCGCGGGTTGCCCTTCGATTGGAGATAAGCCCGCACCAGCAACAGACCAGTAAGCTCGCCATGAGCACCGGCAGCCGGCTGCAGGGTGATCGCGTCCATTCCAGTAATTTCGATGAGGCACTCGCTGAGCAATTTCATGACGCGCAATGCGCCCTGAGAAATCCTCTCCGGTTGATAGGGATGCCCGTTGGCGAGACCCTCCAGCCGAGTAACCACTTCATTTACCCGCGGGTTGTACTTCATCGTGCACGAGCCCAGCGGATACATCCCGAGATCAATCGCATAATTCCAAGTTGAAAGCCGGGTGAAATGACGGATGATTTCGATCTCGCTGACCTCGGGAAGGTTAGCGAGTTCTTTCCGCTCCGCCGTGCCCAGAAGCCTAGCCGTGTCCACTTCCGGAACATCGAGCGGGGGCAATTTCCAAGCTGCCTTTCCCGCAGAAGACTTCTCGAAGATCAGTCCTTCGTTCTGGCTGAGGTGGCGCGTTGCCTTGCGTGTCATACGCTTCACCGCACAACCTCCTCGGCCTCGGCCGCAGGCTCGTCGGCTTCACTCTCGGCCAGCATTCCCACGGCCGTATCAATGGCGCTGCGTGTTGTCATCTCGGTACAACACCAGAGCGCCGCGTTGCCCAGTTCAGGAAAGAATTTCCGTAAAGGAAGGCCTCCGACGATCTTATGACCCAGCAACCGGCCATTGATTACCTGGGCGTCTTCCTTGGTCTCGACCACAAATTCATTGAATCGAGGAGCACGGCCGAAGAGCACCTTGGCGTGTTTGCCAAACTGCTCGGCCGCGTAAGCGGCCTTGGCCAGGTTCTGTTTCGCCAGCTCTTGGAGACCAACCTTTCCATAGATGGTCATGAATATGTTGGCCATCAAAGCGATTAGCGCCTGGTTCGTGCAAATGTTGGAAGTAGCTCGTTCGCGACGGATATGCTGCTCGCGGGTGGCCAGAGTCAGAACGAATCCGCGCTTGCCCCTGCGATCTACGGTTTGGCCCGCCAGCCGCCCCGGCATCTGCCGAACATTCTGCTCACGAGTGGCAATGACTCCGCAGTAAGGACCTCCGAATCCAAGCGGCACGCCGAAAGACTGCGCCTCCATGGCCACGATGTCGGCTTGCCGCGGGGGCTCCACAATCCCCAGGGACACTGCCTCGGCAATGGCAACGACCAGCAGGACATTATGTTTGTGGGCGATTTCGGCGATAGCGGCCACATCCTCAATGGTGCCGAAGAAGTTGGGCGACTGTACCAATACGCAGGCAGTCTGCGGGATAATCGACGTTTCCAGCTCTTGCAGGTTGACGCGGCCGTTTTCCTCGAACCCGACCTCCCTGATCGGCATACCTTGATGATGTGCGTAGGTCGAGAGTACTTCTCGGTATTCGGGGTGGACGCTGCGAGCCACCGCGACCGCACGCCGGCCGGCCAGTCGTACCGCCATCAATACCGCTTCGGTCGATGCCGTTGAGCCGTCGTACATGGAGGCATTCGCCACATCCATGCCGGTCAGCTCGCTGATCATCGTCTGAAATTCAAAAATGGACTGCAGCGTCCCTTGCGAGACTTCGGCCTGATACGGCGTGTACGCGGTGAGAAACTCTCCGCGCGAAATAAGTGAGTCAATGATGACCGGTCGATAATGGTAATAAGCGCCCGCGCCTAGAAAACTGGTGTAATCATCGCCATTTTCGCGCGACCGCTGCCGGAACCAGTCCACAATCTCGAATTCGGCCATCTGGCGAGGAACATCCAAATCGCCGGTCACACGGTATTCAGGCGGAATTGGGGCAAACAGGTCATCAATTGACCCCAGGCCGATGCTTTTGAGCATGGCCGCACGGTCGGCAGGTGATTTAGGCAAATAGCGCATGAGAACTCTTTTAGATGTTCGCCGCGGTCATTTCGAATCTGGTCGCCAATGAGTCAGAAACTCTGAATTCCGACGACGGCGTCCAACCGGTGTTAATCCGAAAGGCCCTAACCGTCCTTCCGATCCGATCCACGCGCCTCTCAATGCCCGCCTTCTTCGGCAATGAACTTCTCGTAGTCCCCGGCGGACATGAGCGACTCTAACTCGCCAGGATGCTTCAAGGTGACCTTAATCATCCAAGCGCCGTTGGCATCTTGATTGATCTTCTCAGGAGAGGTGGCCAATTCACCATTGACCTCTGTCACGGTACCCGAGGCGGGGGCGAATAGATCCGACACCGCCTTGACCGACTCTACGCTGCCGAAAGTCTTCCCCGCCGTGACCTCCGACCCGGGCTTGGGTAACTCCACAAAAACGATGTCTCCGAGCGACTGCTGGGCGTAGTCGGTAATACCAATGGTGGCGGTGTTGCCATCAGGTTTAATCCACTCGTGCTCTTTGGTGTATCTGAACTGCGCGGGATAAGGCATGATAGCTTCTAGCTCCTGGCTTGTTAGCTTTTGGCAAGATTGCTTGCTTGATCCTTGGCGAACCCTGGTGTCGCCGGGGTTAATTCTTCTTCGGCCGCTTGTAAAAAGGAGTGGGCACAATCCGTGCCGCAACCCCCTGCCCGCGGATCTCAACCTTTAAAGTTCCTCCAATCTCCGCCAATTCCACAGGAACATACGCGAGGGCAATATTCTTCTTGAGGAATGGCGCATAGGACCCGCTGGTGACATATCCGATCTCTTTGCCTGAATCATCCAGAACTTTGTACCCGTCGCGCGCAATCCCCCGTTCGATCATCTCCAGACCGACAAGCTTCCGCTTCACGCCCCTGGCCTTGGCCTCCTCCAAGGCACCGCGTCCGATGAAATCCATCTTCTCCAGCTTCGAGAAACGGTCAAGACCGGCTTCCCAGACATTGATGGTTTCGGAAATCTCATGCCCATAGAGAGGAAGTTTGCCTTCAAGGCGAAGCGTGTTCCTTGCCCCCAGGCCGCAGGCCACAATTCCGAACTCTCTACCCGCCTCCAGCACTCGGTTCCATACCATGGCGCTCGTACTCTCGTCGGAGGGAACGTAGATTTCGACGCCGTCCTCGGCGGTGTAGCCGGTGCGAGACGCAAGAACGTTCGCCAAACCGCAGACCGTACCATGCGTAACCCAGTAAAACCTGACGGCGGACAAGTCAACGTCAGTCAATTTCTGAAGCACGCGAATCCCATTCGGGCCCTGGATGGCGATCTGCGTGTATTCGTCACTAAGATTCTCGACAAAGCTATCAAATCTGCGCGTATTGTCGCGCACCCAGCTGAGGTCCTTCTCGCGCGTGCCGGCATTGATGACCAACAGGTAATCGAACTCGGCGAGCCGGTGCACGATCACGTCGTCCACGAAAGTACCTTGTGGGTACAACAGGGCGGAGTACTGCGCCTGCCCGATTGCCAATCGAGCAGCATCGTTCATCGTGAGGTGCTGAACCGCGAATAACGCCTCGGGGCCGACCAAACGAATGTCGCCCATGTGGCTCACATCGAACACCCCGACGCTGTTCCTGACCGCATTGTGCTCGGCAATAATCCCCCCGCTGGCGGGGTACTCGACTGGCATATCCCAACCATTGAACTCGACCATTTTGGCGCCCATTTGGCGGTGCACGGCGTTCAAGGCAGTCTTGCGAATGGTCGGAGTCGTCGCCTCAACAGCGGACAATGGTCAGATCCTCTACCAGCAGTGGCTGTGCTGCCGAGATGGTGAGACCCATTACCGTATCACGCAGCGCGCGCAGGCTTCAACCGCTGGAACGACCTTAGGCTTCCCCGATCTCCAATGCCCGATCGGGGACATGAATGGCCCAACGAAGATTTCGACGAACACTTGAGAGAGATTCAAACCAGAAAGCGCGGCCTGTGAGAAGCGTAATCCACCGCCTCGGCTGTCGTTTAAGATTTGGTCGCGAACATTCCACGTGCTCGCAACGCGAAATGAGGGAACAACGCTGCGATTGCGCGCGCGTTGTATGTCAGGGCCAGCTCGATGTAGTTCTTGGATCGGCCCCAAAATGCTGGCTGCCCCCTGTCCTCGCTAAAACAACAACCAAAGGCGAATCAGCAGGGGACAATCAAATCACAACCGTCTCCCGATATTCCCCGAACACCCTTCGCATCGTATCGGAAATTTCTCCCACGGTAGCATTTGCTTCGACCGCGGCAATAATTCGCGGCATGAGATTGCTCCCTGAGCGTGCCGTCTCTTCGACTTGCTGGAGCGCGGCTGCCCACACCAGTGGGTCACGTCGTGCGCGCAACGCACGCACCCGCTCCACCTGCTTGGGTTCTAGAGCGGGATCAATCCTTTCGAGCGGGACCGGTTTCTCTTCCTCAGTTCCGAATCGGTTCACGCCTACGACTACCGCCTGATCACCGTCGACTTGCTGCTGGAACTCGTACGCGGCGTTCTGGATCTCCTGTTGCACATAACCGCGTTCAATGGCCCGCAGCATGCCTCCCAGCGCATCGATTTTGTCCAAATATGCCTGAGCGCGCGCCTCGATGTCGTTGGTCAATGCCTCGACGTAATACGATCCGGCCAAGGGATCAATCGTTTGTGGCACCCCCGATTCATAAGCGATGATCTGCTGAGTTCGCAGTGCGGTTCGCGCCGCATGCTCGCTGGGTAGCGCCAGCGCCTCATCGAAGGAATTGGTATGTAAAGATTGTGTTCCGCCCAGCACGGCCGATAAGGCCTCGAGGGCCGTGCGCACGATGTTGTTTTCCGGCTGTTGTGCCGTCAACGTCGAGCCGGCGGTTTGCGTGTGGAAGCGCAGCATCCACGAGCGTGGATTGGTAGCATGAAAATGATCGCGCATGATACGCGCCCACATGCGTCGTGCCGCCCGATATTTGGCCACCTCTTCCAAAAAATTGCTATGTGCATTGAAGAAAAACGATAAGCGCGGTGCGAACCGGTCTACCTCCAAGCCGGCATTTAACGCCGCCTGCACATAAGCCATGGCGTTCGCCAGTGTAAAGGCGACTTCCTGCACCGCCGTGGAACCGGCTTCCCGCATGTGATAGCCGGAGATTGAGATCGTGTTCCAGTCCGGTACGTTCGCGTTCGCCCAGGAGAACATGTCGGTGATAATCCGCATGGCCTCCTCGGGCGGATAGATGTATGTGCCCCGAGCAATGTACTCCTTCAGAACGTCATTCTGGACGGTTCCGGACAAGTTTCGCAGGTCCGCTCCCTGCCGCTTCGCCACCGCAACATACAAGGCAAGCAAAATGGCAGCTGTGGCATTGATGGTCATCGAGGTCGAGATCTTGGTGAGATCGATGCCCCTGAACAACGACTGCATGTCCTCAATGGAATCGATCGCCACACCCACCTTGCCGACCTCTCCTAGCGACATCGGGTGGTCAGAATCCATTCCGATCTGGGTAGGAAGATCGAAGGCTACGGAGAGACCGGTCGTGCCGTTCGCGAGCAGGTATTTATAGCGGCGATTGGACTCTTCCGCATCCCCCATACCGGCGTACTGCCGCATCGTCCACAGCCGTCCGCGGTACATCGTCGCCTGCACCCCGCGGGTGAATGGGAACTGGCCCGGATAACCCAATTGCTGGTCGTAGTTCCATCCCTCGAAGTCCGAGGGTAAGTAGAGCGGCCGCACGGGAATGTGGGAGGAGGTTTGTGATTCGTCTGTGGGCGTCTTTGAGACCGGACTCACAACCTCGTCCGCGTCCATTGCGGATTGGGATTTTTCGGCCATCTCAGCCTCGCGGATCCGCCGCCGAGCAGAGGCACCGCCCTTGGGCGGCTAAGAATGCCAAAGCGAGCAGCCCTGGGGGAGTTCCGGGCGTTGTGGAGCGCTCAGTTCTTCCGCCGGGCCCGCCAGAAGGAAGTCACTCCGAACCAAGCAAAAGTCAGGGTGAAACAAACGGCCAAAATCAGTCGTCCCGGACCCGTCTTGCCAGCTTCAAACTTGGCGTACTCACGCGTAAAAGCCAAGGCGCCAATTCCGGCAAGGCTTAAGAAAACAAAGCCGGTCACTTCCAGCCACAAAATTCCGAGAACCCGGCTGAAAGAAGCTGTCGTGACCCGCAGGCCACGCCAAACCGCGGCCATCCAGCGGTTTTGGCCGGCGTGCCGCAACGCGAGGCGACCGGCGATGCGGGCGGCGATACCCATTTTCCGGGCAGTAGAGACACTCATTACTCGATTGATTGTAACAGTCTCAGGGTACAATAGGCCGGCCAACGGTGCCGTCACAAAACCTTGTGATCGGTCGCCACATCCAAACTATTAGCAGCCGGGCCGGCTACTGGGCGGATCGGGGGGCTTGTGGACCAGGAACTCAAGAAGTTGATGAAAGAGTTGGGAGAGGCCATTAACGAATCCCTGGCCGAGTCTGACCAGATTGCAGATGTTGTCTCCAGGATCAAAGACGGCGGCTACGATATCTTCCTGGTTCTGGAAGCAACTATCGGGTTCAGCAAACAGGGGGAAAAAACGTCCGACAAAGGCTCCTTGGTAAGTACCTTCAGTACCAAACCTGAACTCAAGGTTAATGATCAGGACGTGAAGTTCTTGAAATCGCTTCGCATTAAGATCGATGATGATGCTGCCTAATCGTTTGCATCGATCCACTTCAGCATCTTTTCTCGCCGACTAATTCCATTGTCCACATGTTGTTTGCGCAGGCTACCTTCGTCTGTGCAACGCTATGCTACTATCGTGGGTTTGTCGGCCGGGGCGGGAGCGAATCATGCTTCCGCAGGAATTTTTTTTTAAGCGAGCTCGCGGAGAATCGATGAAAGACACTCTCGGGGTCCTGCTGGCGGGAGGTGCTGGCGAGCGACTCTATCCCCTGACTCGCGACCGCGCCAAGCCTGCGGTCACCTTCGGTGGAATTTACCGCATCATCGATATCACCCTTTCGAACTGTGTCAACTCTGACCTGCGCCGCGTCTTCATTCTGACCCAGTACAAAGCCCTGTCCCTGAACCGCCATATCCGCGAAGGCTGGACCGTTCTGGCGCGTGAAATGGGGGAGTTTATCGAAATCCTTCCGCCCATGAAGCGGGTCAGCGAGAACTGGTACATGGGAACGGCGGACGCCGTTTATCAGAACATCTACTCGATAGGCTCGGAACAGCCTAAGCACGTTCTTATTCTCTCCGGCGATCACATCTACAAAATGAACTATGGTCGCATGCTGACCCAACACGTCGAATCCGGAGCGGACGTGACTCTGGCAACCATTCTGATTACACCGGAAGAAACTTCCCGCTTTGGCGTGGTCGAGATTGACCGCGACAGTCGAGTGGTCGGTTTTCAGGAAAAACCAAAGCAAACCGAGGTGCGTTCTCCCTTTAACCTCGAGATGGTCTCCGCCTCGATGGGCATTTATTTGTTCAATACCGACGTCCTCATCCCGGTGTTGCTGAAGGACGCGGAGGATCCCACCTCCAGCCATGATTTTGGCCATAACATCCTCCCGCGTATGGCGGACGACTACCGGGTTTATGCATTCAATTTCATCGACGAGAACAAAAAAGAAGCTTTGTACTGGCGCGATGTAGGGACACTGGAAGCCTATTACGAGGCCAATCTCGACATCGTCTCTGTATCACCGGTGTTCAACCTCTACGATGAAGACTGGCCAATTCGCACGCACCAGCGGCAATATCCGCCGGCAAAGTTCGTTTTCGCCGAACCGGGCCGCACCGGTACGGCCCTGGATTCGATTGTCTCGGCAGGCTGCATCGTTTCTGGAAGCACGGTCCGCAACAGCGTTCTCTCGCCGGACGTCCGCGTGAATTCGTATAGCGACGTCGACTCCAGCATCCTTTTTTCGCACGTCAACGTGGGACGCCATTGCCGTATACGCAAGGCCATTCTCGACCGCGACGTGCACGTTCCCGAGGGCACAACTATTGGTTACGATACGCAAGCTGACCGGCAGCGCTATTTCGTCACCGACAGTGGCATCACCGTGGTGACGCGCGACTATTCCCTGTTTGAAAACCCAATTACGGTGGACTACTTCACATCGGAATAACGCAGGAAATCATGCGGCTCGGGAGTCGATCAGAGACGAGTTCAACCGCTCCCCGGACGAGGCAATCGTCAAAAGCCATCTCGCGCGCCGAGTATCAGGCCCTGGCCGAGTTCCGTTACCAGTTAGCCAGCTTCTTACGCCGCCGGCGCAGCGCCGCAGAAAGCGCGGGTATCGAACCGCAGCAGTACGAATTGATGCTGGCCATTAAAGGACTGCCCGCGGACAAGAAGCCCACGATCAAACAGATTGCCGACCAGTTGCGTTTACAGCATCACAGCGCGGTCGAATTGACCACCCGACTTGTAAAGCGCGGGCTCATCCGCCGTGACCGTTCTAAAGAAGACCGACGCTCGGTTCTCCTGTCGGTGACCAAAGAGGGCCAACGTGCTCTCGACCAGGTGGTCCATTACAGCCTGGATCAACTTCACGAGGAAGCCCCCGGACTGCTGAAAACACTGGCTCGCCTGGTCAAAAGACCTCAATCGAAGCCATACACGTGATAACCTGCAACTTAGGCTGTATCCTTGGCGCTCTGGCGCCGCTCCCGGGCGAAGCGGCAGAGGGCTTGCCTTTTGGGTCGAAGCTCGCAGCAGCGCTTCCCAGCTGCAATATAGGCAGGCGACAGTATCGGTTTGAACCGCAGGCCAGTTTGGACAGCCTGGAAATCCAGCCCCAAATGAGAAACGTTTGATCAAGCCTGATATCCTTCGCCCATTTTTCGCCCCTTGGCGGACCGCTGCTATTATGCTTTCTTCTTACAATTAAAAGAACTTTTGGCCACACAATAACGTATCTCTGTTGTGGTGTTAGGTTCGGGGCGCGAACAGCCGTGCCATCGCCTCTCGTGCCGGGAGTTCTGGGGAGTGCCGGTTGGAAGATGCCCAGGTCGTTGCTGCTCTGATCCGTCGCTGTATTGCGGGCGATGCAGCCGCCTGGGAGAAAATCGTCGAGCGCTACCACCGGCGCATTTATAACATCTGTTATCGCTTTGCCGGTTCCGGGGACGACGCGCAAGACCTGACCCAGGAAGTGTTCATCAAGATGTATAAAACGCTGGATACATATGATGGCGAGCGAGCCGCGTTTATGACCTGGGTAACTACCATTGCGCGCAATCTTCTGGTCGATCATTTTCGCAGGACCAAGCATGATCGGATGACCGATTCGCTCGACGCTCCCGTTTCCGAACACGAAGATCAGGTGCCACGCGGCGACAGAATTCAAGACAGTTCCCTTCCACCCGATGCCCATGTCCAGAGCCGGGAGACAAGGGAATCTGTACATCATGCTTTACAAAAGTTA
>Ga0126372_10000796_pt1 | contig 11828 bp, 8 predicted proteins | sample PanSoiMetaPlot_6_FD_92762 | JGI IMG/M metagenome (GOLD analysis project Ga0126372, IMG submission 92762) | Tropical forest soil microbial communities from Panama - MetaG Plot_6 | ecosystem: Environmental > Terrestrial > Soil > Tropical forest > Bulk soil | place: Panama | collected 2016-02-17
AATCCATACAAGACACTCTGATATGCACTCGATTGCCCTTTCTTGGGCACCGCAAGGCTCCTTCCACCATGTTGGTTTTGTGGTCGCTTCCATCCAGGAAACGGCGCCCGGCTTTGCGCAATCGATGGATGCCGAATGGGATGGCGAGATCATCCACGATCCGCTGCAGATGTCGCGGGTGAGCTTTTTGCGCAGCAGGAATGCTGCGGATCCCCTGCTCGAACTCATCGAACCAGCGGGGGAAAAATCTCCGGTAGCGTCATTTGTGAAACGCGGTGGCGGCTTGCATCACCTGTGCTTTGTCGTTGACTCGCTGGAGGAACAGTTGAAACTTTGTCAGTCGCGACGTGACATCGTCGTGCGGCAGGCGCTTCCAGCGGTCGCTTTCGGTGGACGTCGTATTGCCTGGGTGTACACCAAGCACAAGCTACTCATCGAGTATCTGGAACGCTGAGATGACACCCGCCGACAAGGTTCTAGGTCTACGCAACGACATTGACCAGTTGATTGCATCCGGGTCCGCCGACCTGGCGGCTGCGCGCCTCGGAGAACTCTGGCACAACGAGTCCAGCCCCGCGGCAGCCGCATTTATTGTCTCCAGGGTCGAGAAGCTACGCGGCAGAATCGCATTGCTGCCTTATCGCGTCGCAATTCTGCGTTCGTTTACGGTCGAACCCGCCGTACCCCTGCTTCGTGCCGCTGCCTTTTGCTACGGGATTGACCTCCAGGTGCACGTCGGGGACTTTAACGGCTACATGCAGGAGATTCTCGACGCGAAGAGTTCTGCTTACAAGTTCGAGCCAGATGCCGCGATTCTGGCTCTGCGCACGTCGGATTGCGCCAGCGACCTCTGGCAAGACTACGCGCGCATGGGGTCGGCTGACCGGGAGGAAGCCGCGCGAAGGGTTGTCGGAACCTTCGAGCAATGTATCACCTCGTTTCGAGAACGCAGCCGAGCGACATTGATCATTCACACTCTGGAGCAACCAGCGCGTCTCAGCCTCGGAGTACTGGATTCGCAAGTTGAGGAGAGTCAAGCGGCGACGATCCGGACGATTAACAGAGATTTGCAAAACATCGCGCGCCGCGAGCCGGGTGTCTTCATCCTCGACTACGATGCTCTCGTTTCCCGCCACGGTCGCCTCTCCTGGCAGGATGAGCGAAAGTGGCTCACAGTTCGCCTTCCGATCGCGGCTCACCAGTTGATCCACCTGGCAAACGAATGGTTACGAGTGCTGATTCCGCTGACGGGCAAAATAGCGAAGGCATTGGTAGTTGATCTCGACAACACTCTCTGGGGCGGAGTCATCGGCGAAGACGGGATGAGCGGGATCAAGCTTGGGACTGAGTATCCGGGCGCAGCTTACCAGGCTTTGCAGCGAGTCATGCTCGATCTCGCGCAGAGCGGCATCCTTCTCGCCATCTGCAGCAAAAACAATTCTGACGACGCTTTGGAAGTGCTTGAAAAACACCCTGGGATGCTGCTCCGTCCGAAGAATTTTTCGGCCATGTGCATCAACTGGAACGACAAGGCCCAGGGCCTGCGCGAAATTGCCGCGGAATTAAACATCGGAGTGGACAGCCTTGCTTTCCTCGATGACAACCCGTTCGAGAGAGAACAGCTTCGAGGATCTCTTCCCGAGGTCTGCGTCATCGATCTTCCCGAAGATCCTGTGCAGTTTGCGCCCACCGTGCGCGATTGCCCAGTCTTTGAGCGTCTCACGCTCTCGCGCGAGGACCAGCAGCGCACTGCGCTTTACGCGCAGCAGCGTGAGCGTTCCCATGCAGAACACGCTTTCCAGTCAAAAGAAGATTTCTATCGTTACCTGGCACAGGAGGCCGAGGTTGCGCCCGTTGCACCTGCTACCTTGGCCCGTATCGCGCAGCTGACGCAGAAAACAAACCAGTTCAATCTCACCACTCGCCGGTATGCCGAACAGCAGGTCTCTGAAATGGCTTCCCGACCCGACTGGCAAGTGCTCTCGATCCGGGTAAAAGACCGCTTTGGTGATCATGGCCTGGTTGGCGTGGCCATTACTCGCGATGAGAACTCGGTATGCGAGATTGACACTTTTCTGTTAAGTTGCCGGGTAATCGGGCGTTCGGTAGAGACAGCACTTCTGTCGCATCTGGCGTCTGGCGCCAAGGCTCGCGGTTGCAAGCGAGTTTCAGGATGGTTTCTGCCAACGAAGAAGAACGCGCCCGCGAAAGAGTTCTATCGTCAACACGGTTTCGAATGTCAGTCACAGAATGGCGAAGGTTCGCTCTGGGTTCTCGACCTGAACCGGCAGCAGATTCCTTGTCCAGACTGGATCAAGCTCAGCGTTAGGAATGGAGAACACTCTTGACACCCACGATTCTTGAACAGGTTCAGCAGATCGCATCCGACGTATTTTCTGTGCCGAAAGAGAGCATCACAGAGAACTCCTCGCCCGAGACGGTCGAAACCTGGGACTCGATCCAGCACCTGAACCTGGTGCTCGCATTGGAAGAAAAGTTCGGCCTGCAGTTGTCGCCCGAGGAGATGGAGCAGATGCGTAGCATCGGTCAAATCAGGGCCACGCTTGAATCTAAACTGCACAGCACGCCGAGCTAACGTTGCCCATCGTCATTCAACCCTACCGCAAGGAACACGAACCTGCAGTCGTAGAGTTTAACCGGCGCTTGCAAGCCGCTGGCGCGGAACCAGACCTCGTTTTCTACCACTACTCCGAACCGCGCTGGTTGCCTCGTACCGGCAATTCATCCCTCTACAACGAGTTTTTCGTCGCGCTCGATGGGAACATTGTGCGCGGAGGCTATGCTCTCAAACGCCAAAATTTCCTTTTACCGGACGGCGCCATCCGCTCCGTCGGCTACTACCATCACCCGCTCTCCGAGGGCATCGTCGACAAGCGGCTTGCCATCGTCGGCAGCCTGTTGTTGAGAGACGCGATGCAACGCGAGCCCCTGCTCTATTGTCTTGGCATGGGAGGATACGACCGACCCTTGCCCAAAATGTTGTTGGGCCTGGGGTGGTCGCATTGTCTGATTCCCTTCTTTTTTCGGGTCATCCGACCCACGCACTTCTTGCGCGAGATGCAAGCTCTGCGGGGCACGTTTTGGCGCAGGCTGACGATGGATTTTGCTGCTTATACCGGGATTGGCTGGGTTACCATCCAGGCACAGAGAGCGGCGGCGCAGTTTCGGGCTCCACGAGCGAACCCGGCGCAGGCATCTGTAGTCGGTGAGTTTTCCGAGTGGGTGGACTCGCTGTGGAAGCAGTCTAGCAACGCATACACGATGACCGCCGTGCGCGACACGCCCACTCTGCGTGCTCTTTATCCTAAGGACGACACGCACTTCACGCGGCTAAGACTCAGTCGCGCGGGAACTGACATTGGGTGGGCAGTGGTCGGCGAACGTCGCCGCGATGCCAAGTATGGTTCGATGAGAGTTGGCTCAATCGTTGATTGCTGGGCTTCCCCTGAGAACGCGCTCACTGTGGTTCGGGCGGCAGAGCGGGCGCTGGAAGAGATGGGAGCTGACCTGATCGTTTCGAATCAGAGCCACATCGGCTGGCGCGAGGCTTTTCGGGTCGCTGGATTCCTGGAAGCGCAATCCAACTTCATCTTCGCCGCGTCAAAGAAATTGAGCGAGTTGATCCAGCCATTCGACGAGGTGAAAGAGCGCGTCCATTTCACGCGCGCCGATGGAGATGGCTTACCCCGCAACTTTTGACGTTATTTTTGTGCGTGCGATAGTTCGCGCTCTATCGCCGGGACTGTCGTGAGCTCGTACCCGAAGTGCTGCATCAGGTGGCCCCAAGTGGCTTCAATCAACCTCACCGAAGGCGGCGGCAGCACGGCTCGCCAGCCGCCCGAATCTGCTTTGCGCACAAAGGGCTTGTCTTGGCGAGTGTACTTCGTCTGTACCCATTTTCCGGCCTGATCACTCTCCAATTGCCGCATTCGATCCGCTGAACTGAGTTCGATGGCGCGATTTAACCTTTCCGGCGTCGGCTCGATGCCGAGCAGCCGAGCTATCTTCGCTAACTCCTGCAGCGGATCTGCCAGCAGATCTTCGTAACGAACCACGAGAAAACCGGAATGTTCTTCGCGTGTGCTCAACCAGCTGGTCACGTGATCTCCCCAGCAGCCCAAGCGCGGCCAATAGAGGCTTTCCATCCAGCGCGGGACGAAGTCCTCCATGGGAAACCCTTCGGGGAACGATCCCTTCTTCATCTCCCAGTGATAATTCGAGATGGCGACATCTCTCGGGTCGCGGACGATATACACGATCGTCTTATAGCGAGGCTCGAAGCACTCATGGCTCTTGATGACGCGCGGGCGATGCAACGCGCGCATTTCACGATCGGCGTGAACGTACATATCCGGAACACGCTGCTCCAGATTGAGAAAGGTCATCGGCTCATCAACGTAAATCAGATTGCCGACCAGGAACCTCGTCCACGTATTGCCCGACCGCGGGTAGGAGGTCAGAAAGATATCGTCAGGGTAAACCGTGATCTCTCTCTCTAGCCGGATGGTGCGAAACAGCACATCGCTGACCCTGGACGCGTGCTTCAAAGCCCTCTTCAACATCGAATCCCCCTTACGTTTCGGCCCGCTCACCCTGGAGCCAGCCCAGAAAGCGCTGCTTCATGACAAACACGTTCTTGGCTTCGTTGCGGAGCTTGGCAACGAGCTTGTACCGCGACTTGGTGAACCACGGAACCTGGTGCGGTTTGCAACCATACTTCTCTTTGTAAGTGCCTTCCCCGCCCCAATCGTAGACTTCCACACCACGCTTCTTCCAATAGCGCATCACGTACCACTGAATGGCTTCATTCGGCCGGAGAATCTGGCTCGACCTGAAGCTCGCATTGCCCCAGAATTCCGTGATCTTGTTGAAGCCCGGAAAAATTCCCGTCGCGATGCACTTGCCCTCGGGATCGCGAGCGCGCAGCAATAAAACTCGTCCTGTCGGGGCCATGTGTTTGACCAGCGCACGGACCCGCTCGACTCCGTAAGTCGGAACCAACCCCTGCTTCTGGAACACGTCCCTCAATTGTCCGTAGTATTCATCGGCAAATGCCAGATCGTGGGCTTCCTCAATCACCACGCCGCTCTTCTCCGCTTTTCGTACGCAACGGCGGCAGGCGCTGTCCAGAGCGCTAAAGAGCTGATCTTCCGTCTGGGTCAGGTCGGTGCGATACGACTTGTAAAAATCGCACGTGAATCCCAGCCGCTCGCCATCTTCCACGGAAAAAAGCGGATCCGAAACCTCCATGTGCAGACACTTCAAATCGTTCCACGTAACTTCCTCGACGGCGGCAAGAGCCTCCGCGCGCGAGTAGCCAGGCTTTAGATTGAAGCCCACATAAGGAGTGGTCCAACCGGGAAACGAACTGCCCAGAACTTTGACGCCAAACTTTGTGAACGTGAGGCCGGAGAAATATCCCGCTACCTCGCCGTTCTCGGTCAGCTCCATAAACACAGGTGAGGCATCCTGCGTCTCCGCGATGAAGTTGAGCCATTCCCGTGTCTGGAAGACAGTGCGGTCCGCAAAGCTGTCAAGCAGCTTCCAGTCGATCGTCTTGGGCTCTACCAATCTGCAGCGCATCCTTGTCACACTCTGGGGAGGTTCCTTACCAGCAGATTCCTTCGTAGGAACCAGCCCCGTAGGGTCGCTGGGCCTTGTCCAGGTTGACGAGATCTATAACGACGTGATCGGCGCGAAGGAATTTCGCGAGCTGATCTTTGCCGGCTGACTTGTTCCCGATGATCACCACTTCCGCGTTACGCAAAACTGCTTCGAGATCATCGGTCAACAGCGATCCGATATGGGGAATGACTTCTTCGATGTATTGCCGGTTAGAACCAGCCAGACGTCCCAGATGGACGTCCCTGTCCCACACCCGAACTTCGAATCCTTCACCCAGCAGCCGCTTGATTAGTTGGACTTGCGGACTCTCGCGCAGATCGTCGGTTCCGGCCTTGAAGCTCAATCCCAACTGCGCGATCTTTCTCTTGCCGCTTCGCATTACGGCTTCGATCGCCCGTTCAACATGCTCTGCGTTGCTCGGCAAAAGCGACTCCAGCAACGGCAGCCGGATATCCAACTCTTTCGCTTTGTAGGTGAGAGCGCGGACATCCTTAGGAAGACATGACCCGCCGAACGCAAAACCCGGCGACAGGTAGGCCGGTGAAATGTTCAGCCGCGTATCGGAGGTAAAAATCTCCGTGACCTGCTGCGCGTCGACTCCCAGATGCTTGCACAACGTTCCCACTTCGTTGGCGAAGCCAACTTTCACCGCGTGATACGCATTCGACAAATACTTGACCATTTCCGCGACGGTGATGCTGGTCTCGAAGACCTTGCCGGGAGTGCCGGCATACACCGCGCGGAGCGGCGCAAGTTGGCTCGCGTCCTGCGAACCCAGAATCGTATACGGTGGCTGCAGAAAATCTGCCACGGCGCTGCCTTCGCGCATGAACTCCGGGTTGTAGCAGACCGTAAAGTCAGATCCCGCGCGGCGTCCGCTGGCCTCTTTCAAAATCGGCAACACCACAGACTCTGTGGTGCCGGGCAGAACCGTGCTCCGTAAAACCACGGTGTGTCCCGACCTCTTCTCTTTCAAAGCAGCGCCGATCTCGCGCGCTACCTTCTCAATGTGACTGAGATCCAGCTTGCCGTTGCGCAGGCTGGGAGTTCCGACGCACACGAAAGAAATCTCTGAATTCATCACCGCCTGCGTTGCATCGGTAGTCGCGTGCAGACGGCAGGCGCGGTTTGCTTCGGCAACCAGTTCGTTCATTCGCGCTTCGATGATCGGGCTGCGGCCGGAATCCAGCATCTCAACTTTCGTGGTGCTCACGTCAACGCCAATGACGCGATGGCCCATCGACGCAAAACATGCCGCCGAGACCGAACCGACGTAACCCAGGCCGAAAACGCTGATCGACAAACTCACCCCTTAACTCCTTGTATCCATGATCTTAGCTTGGCACTCCGGTTCCGCACACGTGCCCCAAGTAATGACCTTGAGAGTTCTGGGCATGCGTCAGAAGGCACGTAAATCTGCATCTCGGACGCCAAAATTCCAGGCTTCTCAGCGAAGATCATAAAATAAGTAATTTATAATCAATCGCTTACGCACAGCATGTGGCCGTCTTCCTGATGCTTCCTGCTGCCGCGGCATCACTGTGAAATCCCTTTCCCTGGCAACGGAACTTCCGAGGTCTGAGCGATTGACTGTTTCAGAAGAATTGATATGCCGCCATAAGTTTAACGTAAACAGGTGTTTAATTGCCGCTTGTCGGCGGGTCATGCACACTCGCTGGCAATCCGGATGCTTGCTGTCATTTCGAGTTCCCGACACCTGCTTCGGTCCCGTTGTTCATGATTAGTCCGTGTAAGATTAAGAATAAGGGGAATTTGTTGCTTTGAGATGGCGAAAAATATGGTCGCGAATTTCGCGCATGAGTGCCGACGAAATTCGCACTCGCGGTCGCCAGGAAATCCAAAAGCGCCTTGATTTGCTGGCCTTTCGGTCCGGCTCAGGAGACGCACATCGTCGCTTTTCCACGAGATCAGCTCAGCCCGGCAGCTTTTTTTTCTCCGCCAACGAACTGACCGGCAGAGTCGACCTGCTTCGAACTCATCTGCCCGCAGCCGTAGAACAAATTCTTGCCGAGGCCGACGCCGCCTGCCAGCATAAGTTCGACCTCTTGGGATACAAAAAACTCGACTACGGTCCGGCGATTGACTGGCGCCTGGACGCCGTCCACGGCAAGAAAGCTCCGCTTCAACCCTGGTTCAAAGTTCCTTTTCTCGATTTCAACGTTGTTGGCGATCACAAGATCACTTGGGAACTCAACCGTCACCAATATTTTGTGACGCTCGGGAAAGCCTGGTGCATCACGCGCGATCAGCGCTATGCGAACGAGCTGCGCGCGCAGTGGTACGACTGGCAGAAGAAAAATCCTTATCCCATTGGCATAAACTGGGGAAGCTCCCTGGAAGTTGCCTTCCGTAGCATTTCATGGCTTTGGGCGCTGCGCCTGCTCGCCGGGTCTGCTGCCTTGACGCGCGAATTCGAAAAAGATATTCGCCTGGCTCTTGGATTCAACGCTACCTACATCGAGCGCTATCTTTCCACCTACTTTTCTCCCAACACTCATTTGTTGGGTGAGGCAGTGGCGCTTTTCTTTATCGGCACGCTCGTGCCTGAGCTTACCTCCGCCGAACGATGGCGCCGTTCGGGTTGGGATATCCTTGTGCGCGAGGCGCAACGCCAAGTTCGCAGCGATGGCGTCTACTTTGAACAGGCGCTCTACTATCACGTGTACGCTCTCGATTTCTTCCTGCACGCGCGAATCTTCGCAAACCTGAATGGCGTTGTCATTCCCGAGCACTTCGACCGCGTGCTCCAGTCGATGCTCGACGTTCTGTACACACTTTCACAAAGCGGAGCACCTCAAAGCTTCGGTGATGACGACGGCGGCCGTCTGTTTGATCCTCGGAGAAATCGTGGCGAGAATCTCAGCGATCCCTTGGCTGTTGGCGCGATGATCTTCGGGCGGTCCGACTTCGCTTCCGTCCCCGGACTCACCGAGGAAGCCGTGTGGCTCTTCGGCCAACCAACCCTGGCGATGCTGCAGGCATCCAGTCATCCTTCAACACCTGGCTCACGGGCATTTCCCGCCGGCGGACTCTACGTGATGACAGATACAGAAGCAACGAGGCAACTGATGACCGTCGATGCCGGACCGCAAGGCACGGGTCGAAGCGGCCACGGCCACGCCGATGCTCTCAGCCTGTGCTATTCCTTCGGCGGACGACCCTGGCTCGTCGATCCGGGCACTTACTGCTATATCTCCGATAACAGAGAGCGCGACTCGTGGAAAGGTACGGGTGCTCACAACACCTTGCGAGTGGATGGCGTTGACCAGGCTGAACCCGCCGGACCATTCGCCTGGGATGCGCTTCCCCGAGTCAACGCAGAACGATGGATCGCCGGCAATGCCTTCGACCTCTTCGTCGGATCCCACGACGGATATTCCCGGCTGTCCGACCCAGTCACTCACCGGCGCTTGGTGTTTCGGATGGGCCGGGATTTCTGGTTCATCCGGGATGTCGCCGAAGGTAAACGACGGCACACCCTCGAAAGTTTCTGGCATTTCGCTCCCGGCCTGAAGATCCACGAAGAGAGCGGCAGCGTGGTTGCAGTCCCCGCAATGGACTCAAGCTCATCGCATTCCGATACCCGCGTGGCTCTGCTGCCAGCCGGCAGTTCCCCATGGGTCTGCAATTTGAGTGCAGGCGTTGTTTCCGCTACATACGGCGCAAAGGAGCCGGCCCCCGTGGCCTGTTTCAGCGCATCCCTCAACCTTCCTGCTGACTTCGCCGTAATACTTGTGCCTATGTTGCGCGACACCGAGTTCGGCACATTCAGCTTGCTGGAGGAAGGCAACCATGACGTGCGCGGCTATCATTACCAGGTTCGCTCCGTCAGCCATTTCATCTTTTGCGCCGGGTCCACCGGTTCATGGACCTTGGGTAGCTGGGCCAGTGACGCTCAATTTCTGTACTGTTGCCTCGAAGACCGCCGCCTGGTGCAAATCATCCTCGTGGCGGGTTCTTTTGCCAAGTGGCAAGGCCGTCCTATCGTGACGCACCAGCGGGAGGTCGAGCGCTTTGAATGGTGGAATAAAATAGGTACTACGCAGTCTTCCTCCTCCGATCAAAGTGCCCTTGCATACATTTTGCAGGGTGATCTTGAATCCGCGGACTCCGTGCGCTAGCCCGTTTGTTGCGGATGCAAAGTCGAGATAGAGTGACCAGATCAGCATGTGCGGAATAGCAGGAATTGTTGAATTCGGGCAACGTGGAGCGGCAGACGCCGCCATCCTGCGGCGTATGTGCGACATCATGGCCCACCGCGGCCCCGATGACGATGGCATTTACACGCAAGGCCGGGTGGGCATCGGGATGCGCCGGCTCAGCATCGTCGACCTCGCAACCGGCCATCAACCGCTCAGTAATGAAGACGGGACACTGTGGATAGTTTTTAACGGAGAAATCTACAACCATCGCGCCTTGCGCGAACAGCTGCTTACTCGCGGGCACTCGTACCGTACGCAAAGCGACACCGAAACCATAGTCCACCTCTACGAGGAACACGGGAAAGACTGCGTTCAACATCTGCGTGGCATGTTTGCCTTTGCCATCTGGGACACCAAACGCAGGAGCCTGTTCATTGCTCGCGACCGCCTGGGCATCAAGCCCCTCTATTACCGCCTTACAGCGGACAACTTCCTGTTCGGGTCGGAAATCAAGGTGGTTCTCGCTTATCCCGGTGTCCAGCCCGAATTTCAGCCTGACGTGCTGCCGGAGTTTCTCGCCTTTGGTTACCTCTCCGGGGAGGAAACCTTTTACTCCGGCGTACGCAAGCTCATGCCAGGGCATACGCTTGCACTCGACGAGCGCGGCGAACTCAGCATCAATCAATACTGGGACCTGCCACTGACTCCTGACGATGCTTCTCACGACGAGAACTACTACGTCAAAAATTATCGAGAACTGCTCGAAGGGGCTGTGAACAGCCATTTGATGGCTGATGTTCCGCTGGGCGTTTTCCTGAGCGGTGGCGTCGATTCAAGCGCAGTTGCGGCGCTCATGACCAAGCTACGCCGCGAGCCGATCGAAACCTTTTCGGTCGGATACACCGAGCACGCTTATAGCGAATTGCCTTACGCGCGTACCGTCGCCAAACACCTGAACTCTTCGCACCACGAGGTCTCGGTCAGCTGCGACGAATTCTTCGACACTCTGCCAAAGCTGATCTGGCACGAAGATGAGCCAATCGTCTGGCCCTCCAGCGTGGCGCTCTACTTTGTGGCGGAACTCGCGCGCGAACGTGTCAAGGTTGTGCTGACCGGAGAAGGCAGCGACGAAACTCTCGGCGGCTACTCGCGGTATGCCTTCACCCTGAAGAACACGGCGTTCGATCGCGTTTATCGCAGAGCGGTTCCTGGTTTTTTGCGAAGCAGCATTCGACGGTCGATTGCGACCTCTGACTGGCTTCATGCAACCGTTCGGAGAAAGCTGTCGCACACTTTCCTCGGCCTGGACGGGGAATCCTGGACATCCTTCTACTTCGACAACTTTTTCTCAGCGTTCAGCGCAACTGACCAGGCGGCGCTCCTCAGGGATGAAATGGGCAGCGAGTTCCTTTCTGACTCGGCGTATCGCAATGTGCTTCGCTATTGGGAGCAGTCTTCAGGCGAGATGCTGCAACGCCTTCTCTACACCGACATCAAGACTTACCTGATCGAGTTGCTCATGAAGCAGGACAACATGAGCATGGCGGCGTCGATCGAGAGCCGCGTGCCTTTCCTTGACCATGTGCTGGTGGAATGGGCAACTCGTATTCCCGCGAAAATCCAGATTCACGGCATGGCGGGAAAGCGGATCCTGAAAAAAGCGGTCGCCGATCTGCTCCCGCACGAGATTCTCTACCGACCGAAACTCGGATTCCCCACGCCTTGGAGCGGCTGGCTTGCGGGGCCGAAACTCGACACAATCGAGCGCTTGCTTCTCGAACCACGCAGCGTGCAGCGCGGATATTTCAAGCCGGCGGCGATCGAGCGACTCTTTCACGAACACCGGACCCACTATCGCGACCACTATGATCGCATCTGGCGACTGCTCAACCTCGAATTGTGGCACCGGGTTTGCCTCGAGGGCGAGTCGCATGCCGGAACTAGCATGAAAGAATCGAGCCTAGCGCCCACAGTTGGATAGTTGGATTTCTGCGGAACTACTGAATTTCCAAGGGACCG
>Ga0126372_10000797_pt1 | contig 11807 bp, 10 predicted proteins | sample PanSoiMetaPlot_6_FD_92762 | JGI IMG/M metagenome (GOLD analysis project Ga0126372, IMG submission 92762) | Tropical forest soil microbial communities from Panama - MetaG Plot_6 | ecosystem: Environmental > Terrestrial > Soil > Tropical forest > Bulk soil | place: Panama | collected 2016-02-17
CACGGCCGTCAGCACCGTCTCCGAAAGATCTGCATCGTCGAGGACCGTCGGATTGTGCACCAGCGCCGTCATCGGGCGCCCCTGGCGCTCGAGAAACGTCACCCCGCGCTGGTCTCCTTCAGCCGGCAGCGGGACGGGCTTGCCGGCGGCGTCGACGTACGTCCCCGCCGGGTCGGACCAGTGCAGAACGGCCAGGGTTGGATCACGAAGAACGGTTCGCAACCGCCGCTCCAGCTCGCCGGGGGCGGGGTTCCGTCCGAGCTCGATCACGAGGCGGCCGGTTCTGGCGTCCTGCTGCTCGGATTGCAGCTGGCCCGTGATGAATCCGACCGGCACGATACGGAACTTCTTGGCGGCGTTGAGGAGCCGGCGGCGCGCCTGCTCCCGCGCGGCATCCGTCTCGAAGATGACCTGACTGAACCGGGCGAGCGCATTCTTCACGTGCGCCTTGTCGTGGACCGGCAACCGGCGGCGTCCGCGAGAGTCGATATACGCGAACGCTCTGTCCGGGAGGCGCGCTCGCTTTTTCGTGTTGAGGCGGGACATGCGGCAACGATAGCTCGCTTTCCACGACCGCGCGAGCCCGTGCGAACGCTACACTCAGCCGCCAGCAGATACTTCGACCGAGCTGAGCGATCTCCCGATCTGCAGCGGCATGGTCCTCGGTCGGCAGCGGACCACGCCGCGACTGCGACTACGACCTAGCCTTGGCTCAGGAGGAGATCAGAGCGATCGAACTCCGGGCTCGCGTCCTTCGGCTGCGCGTTCACGGGCTTGATATCGGGCGACACAGTGATCGCCTCGCTCGTCTTCGCGGCCTCGTTGACCGCGACAGTGCCTTGCGTGCGGGAATCGAGCGCCCAGCCCGTACTCAGGCCGACGACCACGACGAGAGCACCGAGGCCGATCATCGCGCGACGAGTCTTGTTCATCACCTATCCTCCCTTGGCAATTTCCGGAAGCCTCACGGCCATCTCTCGGAGCTGCGTGGCCGTCGGAGGCTCTCCGTTGTCTCGGTGGGCTTCTATCGCATACCTGATGCCAGCCCCAGGGAGTCGAAGAAGGTGATGATTCTTAGGTGCTTACAGGACGTGGGCACGTCGCGAGGGGTAAGTTTCTTGTCCGTCACTGTTAGAGAATTGTTCAGCTCATCGGCTCCCCTTCGCTGACCCTCCGAGCTCGCGCACGGCGGCGGCCCACAGAGCCGTCGATTCACGGGGACCCGGGCCAGCGGCCTCCTGCTTGCGAACCGCCGTGTGCACCATAACGAGGCGACTCTGCGGGTCGACGAAGATCGACTGACCGCGGACCCCAAGCAGCGCGAACATGCGTCGCTCGCCCGGGAAGATCCACGTCTGATAGCCATAGCCGAAGAAGCTGGCGGCGATTCCCGGACGGAGATACGGTTGGTCGGCTCGCACGGTGGTGGCATCCAGGATCCACCCTGCGGGGATGAGTTGTCGGCCGCGCCAGTTGCCTTCGTGCGCCAGCAGGAGTCCCAGGCGGGCGTAGTCGCGCAGGACGGCGTTGATGCAGCAGAAGGTCGCCTCCTGGCCTGAGCGATCGACAAGCCACGTCGCGTCGGCTTCGGCGCCCATCGGCTGCCAGATCTTTTCTTCTAGATAGGCGGTGATCGGGCGGCCCACTGCGCTCCGCAAGACGAGGCCCAACACCTCAGTTTCGACTGAAGCATAGTAGAAGCGGGTGCCGCCGGGCGCGATACGTTCATTGAAGGGCAGCACGGCCGCCACACCGCCGTCGCCCCGCTTGGCGAAAGTTGCGCGGGCGAGCTTCATGACGTCGTCGTCCCCAGAATATTCCTCGACGAATCGCACACCCGACGACATCTGCAAAAGATGGCGAAGTGACGTCCGCCCGTACTCGGTGCCTGCGAGCTCCGGCACGTACGCGGCGGCCTGGTCGTCGACGGACTTGATGCGGCCCTCCGAGAGCGCAATTCCGATCAGCATCGACGTCACGGTCTTGGCCATCGACCACGAGGTGAAGCGGTGGCGATCATGACGATCGTATTGGTAGCGCTCGACGAGGATCGTGTCGCCGCGTGCGATCAACAATCCCGTTGTCGGGTTGCGCGCCAGGTACGCATCGAGCGTCAGAGCTTCGCCGCGGAACTCCCATGGGATCGCCGGCTCGGACGCGGCGCGCACCAGGCGTGACGGTGTCGCCGCCTTGCCGATCACACGCCCCTCGAACAGCTCGTCGAGATGGCTGTGAGAGCCGACGAGCGATGGCACGCGAAGAAAGGTCGCGCGCTCTCCTTTCGGATAGCCGAGGCTAGCCCCGTACTCCTCGGCATCGGGACCACCTCTGACAAAACGTGGGCCCGCGTTGGATCCGTCGCCGTTCTGCGTGCTCGCCGGCGACGCGCATGCGGCCAGGAGCAAGATCGACGAGAGCGCGGCGAACTCTCGTCTTCTCCTCATCGTCATCTGTCTGGCAGAGGAAGAGCCGCCGAGCTGGCCGCTCAGGCGATGACGGCCGAGTAGGCGAGCGTACGCAGCTCGCGACGCAGCGGATACGGCGCCGGCAAACCCATCTGCATGATCTGCGTCATGAACACGACGATCATCTGCTCGCCGGGATCGATCCAGAACGCCGTCCCCGCGGCACCGCCCCACGCGAATTCACCCGGCGTTCCGGCGATCTGCGCGCGCGCCGCCGACTGCATGACGGAAAAGCCGAGACCGAAGCCGACGCCGGCATAGGCGGTCTCGGTGAACATCCCGGGCAGCGCCAGGTAGGTGAGATCCTGGCCGTCCGGAAGGTGATTCGTCGTCATGAGCTCGACCGTCTTCCGTCCGAGCAGTCGAATGCCGTCGAGCTCGCCTTTGTTCAGCATCATCGAGGCGAACCGGAAGTAGTCATTGGCCGTGGAGATCAGTCCGCCGCCACCGGAGAAGAACGTGCAGTCGCGGTAGATGCTCCTGGCCGGGTCGTCGACGAGCTTCAGGCTGTCGTCCGCCAGCCGCTGGTAGTTCGCCGCGAAGCGCTTGGTCTGCGCGTCCGTGACCACGAATGCCGTGTCGGTCATGCCGAGCGGCTGGAGCACGTGTTCCCGGAGGTAGGCGTCGAGCCGCTGTCCCGAGATGAGCTCGATCAAATGTCCGACCACATCCGTCGATACGGAATAGTTCCAGCGCGTCCCCGGCGAGAATTCGAGCGGCAGCGACGCGAGCTCTTCCACCATGTCGCGCGCCGTATAGCCACTTCGCGTCCGATCTCCCACACCGAGCTTGCGATACGCCGCGTCGACGTTGCTCCGCTCCATGAATCCGTAGGTGAGCCCGGAGGTATGGCTCAACAGGTCGCGCACCGTAATGGGGCGCTCGACAGGCGTCGTCTTCCACACCGGATGGTTGCCGCCGACGAAGACGCGCTGATCGCGCCACGACGGAATGAACTTCTGCACGGGATCGTCGAGCTGCAGCCGCCCCTGCTCCCAGAGCATCATCAGCCCCACGCTCGCGATCGGCTTGGTCATCGAATAGATCCTGAAGATCGAGTCGGGCGCGACCGGCCGTTTACGCTCGATTTCGAGATGTCCCAGCGGCTCGAAGTAGGCGATCTTCCCCTGACGCGCCACGAGCGTCAGCGTGCCGGCCAGCTTACCGGCGTCGATATAGCGTCGGAGATGATCGCTGATGCGTCCAAGGCGTGCCGACGACAGTCCGACTTCTTCGGGCTTCACGAGCATGTCACTCTCCTCACGCGACTTCGGTCGCCTCTTCGACCCGATGTATGGGGCGCGCCGTGCCCCGAACAACGTGTGCGCTGGACGGTAGGGGATTCTTCGGCCACAGTCAATGCATATACCGTCGGCCGCACCGATCGCCCTTGCGCAAGAAGGCCGGCGCGGTTGACAGTCTCCATGTCGGAGATCTATCTTCGTCGGTGATGACCGTGAGAAGAATTCTGATCTCGCTCGTCGCCGCGGCGCTTCTTCTGTTGCCGGCGTCCAGCCATGCAGGAGCGGGTCACGGCGGGCATGGCGGTTTTCATGGCGGCTTCCATGGCGGCTTCCACGGGCACGGATTCCACGGTCATGGCTTCCACGGTGGCGGGCTCGTCGTGGTCGGACCCGGCTGCTGCTGGGGACCGTGGTGGTGGGGATACCCGCCGTACTACTATCCTCCGCCGGCCTACTACCCGCCCCCTTACTACTATCCGCCGGCCTACTACGGTTCGCCGCCGGCCTACAGCCCGCCGGTCGGCTATGCGCCGCCCGCCGCGACGGTTTCGGTCACCCCGGCGCAACCGACGCAGAACGTCGTGCAGTTCGCGACGGGCCGGTACGAGCTGCGCGGCAACGGCGTGTCGACGCCATACCGCTGGGTCTGGATCCCGAACCCTCCGACCGCGCCTCCACAGGTCGCGCCCGCGGGCTCACTGCCCGTGGCTTCCGCGCGCTGACCACCCTGAATACGGCCATCGAGCTGTAGCCCTCGCGGGCGTCACGCCGTGGCCGTACGCCGGACGGGTGACCAACCCTCGGAGTTTGGGCTCAAGGCCCGCGCAGCTTGGTCCGCCCATGACGGCCCCACTGAGGCGACGGCGCCTCATCGAGCCACCGCGAGCGGGGCAGGCCCGGCCGCGGGGCCGCCCCGCGGTCTCGCTGAAGTTCACGAAAAGACAGTCGCCGATGATCTTCGCGGCGCAGTACGAATCGCGTGGCACATACCTTGCCCATCGTCTTCCGCATGGCGGAGACGCATGGCCCGGGCGCGACCGTCACCATCGACGGCAACGAGGCGGCCGCGCGCGTCGCCTACAAGCTGAGCGACGTCATCGCGATCTATCCGATCACGCCGTCGTCGACGATGGGTGAGTGGGCTGACCTGTGGGCGGCGCAGGGCGTGACGAACCTCTGGTCGACCGTGCCCACGGTCACCGAAATGCAGAGCGAGGGCGGGGCAGCCGGCGCCCTTCACGGTGCGCTACAGACAGGCGCACTCGCGACCACGTTTACCGCCTCACAGGGCCTGCTCCTGATGATCCCGAACATGTACAGGATCGCCGGCGAGCTCACGCCCACGGTGGTTCACGTCGCGGCGCGTGCGCTGGCGACGCAGGCGCTGTCGATCTTCGGCGACCACAGCGACGTGATGGCCACCCGGGCGACTGGCTTCGCCATGCTGGCGTCGGCCTCGGTCCAGGAAGCCGGCGACATGGCCGCCATCGCCCATGCCGCGTCGCTCGAGTCCCGAATTCCCTTCCTGCACTTCTTTGACGGCTTTCGCACATCTCACGAGGTGGCAAAGGTCCGGGCGATCGACGATGACGTCCTGCGTCTGCTCATCGACGGGCGTACCGTGCTCGCGCACCGGGCCAGAGCCTTGTCGCCGGAGCGACCGGTGGTACGCGGCACCGCCCAGAATCCCGATGTGTATTTCCAGGCGCGCGAGGCCGCGAACCCGTATTACTTCCGCTGTGCCGAGGTCGTACAGGCGGTCATGCATCGCTTCGCGAGCCTCACCGGGCGGGCGTACGGGCTCGTCGAGTACGCGGGCGTTCCCGATGCGACGCGTGTCGTCATCCTCATGGGCTCCGGCGCGGAAACGGCGCAGGAGACAGCCGATGCGCTGAACGCGGCGGGCGCGCGGGTCGGTGTGGTGAAGGTGCGGCTCTACCGGCCGTTCCCCGCCGCCGCCCTCCTCGCCGCGCTGCCTGCGACGACGCGCGCGGTCGCCGTGTTGGATCGGACAAAGGAGCCCGGGAGCGCGGGAGAGCCCCTCTATCTCGACGTCGTGGCCGCGCTCAGCGAGGCGGTCGTGTCCGGGCAGCTTCCCGCCATGCCGCGGACCATCGGCGGTCGATATGGGCTGTCGTCCAAGGAATTCACGCCCGGCATGGTCAAGGCCGTGTTCGACGAGCTCGCGACCACACGGCCGCGCAACCATTTCACGATCGGCATCCACGACGACGTGACGTTCACCAGCCTGGACTGGGACGACGCTTTCTCGGTCGAAACCGCCAATACCGTGCGGGCGATCTTCTACGGGCTCGGCGCCGACGGGACCGTCGGGGCGAACAAGAGCTCCATCAAGATCATCGGGGAGGAAACGACCGGCCACGCACAGGGCTATTTCGTCTACGACAGCAAGAAGTCGGGCTCGGTGACGATCTCCCACCTTCGCTTCGGTCCGCGGCCGATCCGCGCTCCGTATCTGATCGACCGCGCGACGTTCGTCGCGTGTCATCAGTTCTCGTTCCTCGAGCGCTTCGACGTGCTGAAGGCGGCCGAGCCGGGTGCCGTGTTCCTGCTGAACAGCCCCTATGGCCCCGGCGAGGTGTGGGAGCATCTGCCTCGTTCAGTCCAGCGAGACCTCATCGCCAAGCAGCTCCGATTCTTCGTCATCGACGGATCCCGCGTGGCGCGCGACGCAGGTATGGCCGGGCGGGTGAACACGATCATGCAAACGTGCTTCTTCGCGATCAGCGGCGTGCTGCCGCCCGCGCACGCCGTGGCAGCGATCAAGCGCGCCATCGAGAAGGCGTACGGCCGGCGCGGCGAGGTCATCCTGCGAAAGAATTTCACTGCTGTCGACGCCGCGCTGGCCCATCTTGCGGAAGTGAAGCTTCCCGAGATCGCGACGTCGTCGTTCGACGTGCGCCCGACCGTCCCGGCCTCGGCGCCGGCGTTCGTGCAGCAGGTGACGGCGCGCATCATCGCCGGCGAGGGCGACCGGCTGCGGGTCAGCGCGCTGCCCGCCGACGGCACGTACCCGAGTGGAACGAGCCGTTGGGAGAAGCGCAACATCGCACTCGAGATTCCGGCGTGGGACGAAGAGCTGTGCATCCAGTGCGGCAAGTGCGTGCTGGTCTGCCCACACGCCGTCATCCGCTCCAAGGTGTACGCGCCAGCTGCGCTCACGGACGCGCCAGCCGGATTCAAGTCGGCCCCGGCGAAATGGCGCGAGTTCGTCGAGGCCCGCTACACGCTTCAGGTCTCGCCGGAGGACTGCACGGGCTGCGGGCTCTGCGTCGAGAGCTGCCCGGCGAAGAGCAAGAGTGAGGTCAAGCATCGGGCGATCGACATGGTGCCGGCGCGGTCAGTGCACGACGCCGAGGTCGCCAACTGGGACTTCTTCATCAGGGTTCCGACGACGGAGCGCGCGCCGCTGAACCCGGCGCTTGTGAAAGATGTGCAGCTGCTGGAGCCACTCTTCGAGTTCTCGGGCGCGTGCGCGGGATGCGGCGAGACACCGTACCTCAAGGCGATTACCCAGCTGTTCGGCGACCGCGCGCTCGTCGCCAACGCGACCGGCTGCTCGTCGATCTACGGCGGCAGCCAGCCGACGACCCCGTGGGCGACGAACGCCCTCGGCCGCGGGCCCGCGTGGGCCAATTCGCTGTTCGAGGACAACGCGGAATTCGGACTCGGCATGCGGCTGGCGCTGGATCGTCAGGCGGCCTACGCCCGTGAGCTGCTCGGCCGCCTGCATTCGGCGGTGGGCGATCTGGCGCGCGAGCTGCTCGAGGCCGATCAGTCCACCGAGGCAGGGATCGAGGCCCAGCGTGAACGCGTCGCTGCCCTGAAGGCGCGGCTCGTCGCGATCGACTCGCCGCCCGCGCACGATCTCGCCAGCGTGGCGGACGCCCTCGTGAAAAAGAGTGTCTGGATCGTCGGCGGCGACGGCTGGGCCTACGACATCGGCTACGGCGGTCTCGACCACGTCCTGGCATCCGGCCGGAACGTGAACGTGCTCGTGCTGGATACGGAGGTCTACTCGAACACCGGCGGCCAGGCGTCGAAGGCGACGCCGCGCGGCGCGGTCGCGAAGTTCGCAGCCGGCGGAAAGCCAGCGGCCAAGAAGGACCTCGCCCTGATGGCGATGACCTACGGCCACGTTTACGTCGCGCGGATTGCGATGGGCGCCGGCGACGCTCACATGCTGCGCGCGCTGCGCGAGGCCGAGGCGTACGACGGGCCGTCGCTGGTGATCGCCTACAGCCACTGCATCGCCCACGGCTACGACCTGCGCCACGGCATCGACCAGCAGAAGGCCGCCGTGGCATCGGGCCACTGGCCGCTGCTGCGCTACGACCCGAGGCTGGCGCGTGATGGCAAGAATCCGCTCCAGCTCGACTCCAAGGCGCCCAGCGTGCCGCTCGAGAGCTATGCATACAACGAGACGCGCTACACGATGCTTGCCCACAGCGATCCCGACGGGGCACGGCGCTTGCTCGATCTCGCGCAGGACGACATCGCGGCGCGCTGGCGCTACTACGAATATCTCGCCGCGATGCCGGCCGCGGCTGGAGGTGCACATGATTGACCTGTCGACGCGGTATCTCGGCTTGGCGCTGACAAGCCCGCTAGTTGCCTCAGCCTCGCCGCTGTGCGAAAGCCTCGACAACATCCGCGCGATGGAGGACGCGGGGGCGGCGGCCGTCGTCTTGCATTCGTTGTTCGAAGAGCAGCTCGACGTCGAAAGCGCCCATCTCGATCGGTACCTGACCCAGGGGGCCGAGAGCTATGCCGAGGCTCGCGACTACTTCCCGGACCTCACCGGGTACAACCTTGGGCCGGACGCGTATCTCGAGCATGTGCGGCGCGCGAAGGAGACGGTACGGATTCCGGTCATCGGGAGCCTGAACGGCGTGTCGACGGGCGGCTGGACCGACTTCGCCAAGAAGATCGAGCAGGCGGGCGCCGATGCGCTCGAGCTGAACGTCTATTACGTTCCCACCGATCCCCAGCTGACCGGCGGCCAGGTCGAGCAGATGTACGTCGATCTCGTGCGAAATGTGAAGCGGGGCCTCTCGATCCCGGTCGCGGTGAAGCTCGGGCACGCGTTCAGCGCGCTCGCCAACTTCGCGCAGCGTCTCGCCGATGCGGGCGCCGATGGGCTGGTACTCTTCAACCGCTTCTACCTGCCGGAGTTCGATCTCGAGCGGCTGGAGGTGGCACCGCGGCTGACTCTGTCCAATCCGCACGAGGTGTTACCGCGTCTGCACTGGGTGGCCATTCTCTACGGCCACGTGCGCGCGGATCTGGCGGTGACCGGAGGCGTGCACGGCTCGGCGCAGGTGTTGAAGTCGATGATGGCCGGCGCGCGGGTGGCCATGATGACGTCCGCGCTTCTGCAGAACGGCATCGCGCACTTGAGACGCGTACGCGCGGATCTTCTGGAGTGGATGGAAGAACACGAATACGCGTCGATCGGCCAGATGCAGGGGAGCATGAGCTACCGATCGGTGACGGAGCCGGCCGCGTTCGAGCGCGCGAACTACATGAAGGTGCTGAGCTCGTATGCGCTGCGGACCGGCGCCCGGCCACGGAACGCATGACTGTCCGGTAGCGCATCCACGACACGTCGACTGCCAAGGTGCGACGGTGCCCCAACGGTGGGGCGCCGCCGCACCACCTACTCGCCCATCCCGCTTCACAACCCCGCGAATCGCTGTCGTTCTCGATTGGCAACCCGTATGCATTTCTGTCTAGACGTCCGGGCGCGATGATGAAACAGCCCGGGGAAAGGAGGACGCAATGCGGACCCTGGCTCCGTGGGGTGGCGAGTTGAGGCGGGAGATGGAACGTGCTTTCGACCGCTTCGCCGAGCCGGCCTGGGAGGCGTACGCGACCATGGCCGACGGCGCGTGGGCGCCGAGAATGGATGTGTCGGAAACGAAGGACGCCATGATCGTGACGGCAGAGCTGCCGGGCGTTGACGCCAACGAGATCGGTCTCGCGCTCACGGGCGACCTGCTCACTCTGAAGGGTGAGAAGGAGAAAAGAACCGAGGAGAAGGAGGAACGCTTCCACCGCGCCGAGCGGACCTACGGTGCGTTTCTCCGCAGCGTCCGGCTGCCGATGGCGGTGGACGGAAGCAACGTCACCGCGACGTTCAAGAACGGTGTGCTGGTCGTGAAGCTACCGAAGACGCCGGCGTCGAAGGGGACGATGATCCCCGTGAAGACCGAGTAGGAGTCCGGCGTCCCGCCGGGGAGGGCATCAAGGCCTCCCCGGCGGTTTCGATGCTGTGAAAGGGGGGGGCGAGCACCATGACCTGTCACGCTGCACGGCGTATCGGAGAGTTCGAGCGTCGCCTTCGCCGCGAGCGTCGCGAGGCATACGGCGCACTCATCGTGACCGACGACGAGCTCGTCAGCTGTGAACGGCATCATCCCGGCGACTTTCTCGACGACGCGGCGACGGGTACTACATGTCGTGTTCTCGCGAGACTCGAGGAGCGTGACCGTCGCGTGCTCGCCGAGATCGACGCCGCAGAGGCGCGCCTGGCGATCGGTACCTATAGCGTGTGCGAGACGTGTGCGCGGGCGATCCCGTTCGAGCGGCTGCGAGCCATGCCCACCGCGCGCCTTTGCGTCCCGTGCGAAAACATCATGGAGCGTACGGAGACAGCAGGGATGGCTTCCACGGTCGCCGCACCTGCGGCCTGAAAGGGGCAGACATGGAACTCACAGAACACATGATGTGCTGCCCGCTCGAGAAATGCGCCGCGACGGTGACCGTGCGCACGGATCCCGACGGCTATCCGTCTTCACGGCATCGCGACGTGACGGCCTGCTCGTTGCGGCCATCGACGTCGTTCGTCCTGCCGGCGAGACGGTCGTATCTGCCGGATGCGATGCCGCCCGTGTCGTATGTGCGCGACGCCAATCCAACGCCATACCACTCGTCGGCAGTGAAATGCTCCAAGCCTTGCCTGGCGGTCTTGAATGCCGCCGAGCCGGGGGCGGCCGAGTCCGTGCGTTGCACGTCCGGGCTCGCCGATGGCCTGGAGCTCGTTCGACAGACCCAGAGCCCGGCGATCGCGCGCGTGTTGTGGCTCTACAGCGTCTGAGCGCGGATGGAGGACGGCCATGATCACGGTTACGAGTCTCTGGATCGCCGCCCTGGTGCTGCTGCTGTTCTTCCTGGCTCGTAGTGTGCGAACGGTTCGTCGCGCGCTCAAGTGTCCTCTCCGGGGCACTGACGTGCAGGTGAGCGTCCTGGAGGCGGAGCCGGAGGGCCGCCCCATCGGGGTGATCGCGTGCAGCGAGTTCACACCGGGGACCGCGATCACGTGCGACCGCAGATGCGCGACGCTGCTCGGGCGCCGGGCAACGTCGCTAGCTGCCGGAGCCGAGCGCCGAGCTGGATTCGTCACCAGCGCGCCCGAGGATGCGCCCGCGTCATGACATGATGTGCACTCCGCCGTCGACGTACATCGTCTCGCCGCTGATGCGCCGAGCGTACGGCGTGGCGAGGTACGCGCACGAGAAGCCGACATCCATGATGTCCACGAGCTCACCGAGCGGGGCGCGCTCGGCTGCCGTGGCGAGCATGAGATCGAAGTCCTTGAGACCGCCGGCGGCGCGCGTCTTCAGAGGACCCGGCGAAATTGCATGAACGCGGATGCCCCGAGGGCCGAGCTCGTAGGCGAGGTAGCGGCACGATGCTTCGAGCGCGGCCTTCACCGGCCCCATCACGTTGTAGTTCGGAACGACCTTGTTGGCGCCGTGATAGCTCATCGCGAACATCGTGCCGCCTTCCTTCATCAGTGGAACGGCCAGCCGCGCCATCCGGATGAACGAGTGGCAGGAGATATCGACGGATTTTGCGAAGCCCTCCGCCGAACAGTCGAGCAAGCCGCCCTGGAGATCTTCTTTCGGCGCCCAGGCGATCGAGTGCACCATGATATCGAGCCGCCCCCATAGACTGGCGATCCGCGCGAACACGGAGTCCAGCTCCCCCGGTGCCGAGACGTCGAGAGGCTCAAGGATCGCGGCATCGAGCGACTTGGCGAGCGGCTCGACGTGGGGGCGAGCCTTGTCGTTGA
>Ga0126372_10000798_pt1 | contig 11805 bp, 8 predicted proteins | sample PanSoiMetaPlot_6_FD_92762 | JGI IMG/M metagenome (GOLD analysis project Ga0126372, IMG submission 92762) | Tropical forest soil microbial communities from Panama - MetaG Plot_6 | ecosystem: Environmental > Terrestrial > Soil > Tropical forest > Bulk soil | place: Panama | collected 2016-02-17
ATTCATAGCGGAAGGCTGCATCGGGAGCGCAAGCAGTTCGCCTCCCTCCGGAGCAACCAGCAGACCGTAATTGGCCTGCAAATTTCCGGCAATCTGGCCGAAGGGTGTTAGTTCGTCTGTAGGATCGAAAAAGAGGATCTTCCCGAGTTTGGGATCACGCAGAGTAGCAACTAGCGATGGATCCTCCAACCCGTCAGGCAACTTGATCGCGAGAATAACGTGATTGAAAGCCAAGTGTGCGGGAACGTCGGGTGTCACCGATCCACGCTCTGTGTTGATGGAAACGTGGAATGAGTCAATACCGATCTCCCGCAGCATGGAACTCAACAGCGTTGCCTTGTCCTTGCAATCGCCGTAGCGGTGAGAAAAGACCTCAGGTGCGGCATGGGGCTGCCATCCCCCAATCCCAAGTTCAATCGCGACGTAACGGATGTCATGTTGTACGAACTGGGCAAGCCGAATCATCTTTCCGAGAGGCGTCATAGAACCGGGAGTCAGTGCAGCCACCTTCTGCTTGATTTCGGGCGAGGCATCCATCCGGCCACTGATCAAATTTCGGTACCAGGTACCCATCTGCTGCCAGTCGGTAAAGCCGCTGGTGGAAATTCCGCCCTGCGGGAAGAACGAAACGACCATCAACCCGGCGACGCCTTCAATCGGCGGCATGTCTTCTTCTTTGCGGATTTCCTTTTGATCCGTTACAGCCCACTGCAATTGGCCGCCAGTCTCGTTCGGCTTGATCTCCGGATGGTTGATCCAGGACGCACGGTACGCCCAGCCTGCAGGCAACTGGAGAGAGTAGTGGCTTTCGCGAGTTGGGATTTCGCCCTGGAAACTCCAAAAATCCTGCAGCACAAAGGGATGAATTTCTTTCTCGTACTCATAGCCCACGACATTGCCGGGATCGGAGGCCGGAATCTTGAGAAATTTGGCCTTTACATCCGACACCAGTTCGCTGCCCTCGATTTTGGGCAGGGACACTTCCATACCGTCTTTGTCTTTCACCTCATAATCTTTGCCCTGCGTCGGAATGCACCAGCCATGGAGATTCGAGATTTTTTCGTGGGAGTTGAACGGAACAACAATTTCACCGTAAGTCCGGCCCGAAGGTCGCAGAATTTTATACGCCGTGCGCACAGTTTTTTTGACTTTGTCGGCGGACTCGACCGAGACATGGACTTCGGAGTAGAGGACGACAGCGTCGGTTTTTTCGTCGTGAGCCGGAATAGGAGTGGTGACCAGCGCGTGCATCCACGGGGGCGCATCTCCCGCCACGCTGCGCGGAACACAAACGAACAAGCAGAGTGCGAAGGCACCAAGCGTGATGGAATGCTTAGTTAGCCGCTGTGGCGGGTTGCAAGATAACCTGTTCCTCATCTCCCGTCCTCACTCCTTGAAAGAAATTGCGTAATGATGGGTAGTACTTCGGCTCCAGATACAACACATCCACATTCAACTTGCGTGTCCAGTGCAGAGCGCCCGCATCGTGGTCTACGGTCAAGCTGTAACCAATGACCTTTGCGTCCCGGTTCTGTGCTTTCGGCGCGCTCGTCACCTGCCAGCCGAGCGGAAGTTCGACCGTCACGTCATCTACTTTCAGCGTGGGATACTCGAAGTACACCGGGTGCACACGGTTCGCATGATCGAACAAATGTTTCTCGCCTGCACTAAACAGACCCACTGGCAAGAGGGCGCGACGCCCTGCCGCTGACGCCCAGCCGGGAACCTTCAGGTCGAACTCCGCAACCAGCGGTGGCTCCGAACTGCTCCACTCCGGCTTATTCGTAAGATCAACCTCGATGGCGGCGGGGATATATTCACGCACCTGGTCTTCCAGGAACTTCTTGCGATCGGTTTCATCCTCGTTTCGTTCCTCTATGCGACGCCACATGGCTTCGAGCCCGGTAAAAGTAACAGTGAGCTTCCCTTCGACTCCGCCGGTACTCTCGTTAAATTTCAGTTTGGCCGACCGCTCAATTCGTGATGCCGAGCTGTCGGGTAGGTCGGTCGTTACCCAGGTTCCACCGTCTTTATCGAGTAACAGCCCGCGCACACCAGTCTCGGTCCAAGGCACCATTCCGAAGGGTGCGAAAGCGGCTCCTGGATCGCAATAAATGTCTTTCCCGTTCAGCTTTACCTGCACCACATTGGCGTCAAGCTTCGAGGGATCCATCAGATTAGGCTTGAAAAAGTAATTTCGCCGATCCGAGACCCAAACGCCATGCGCTTCCAGGCCTGCGGCACGCACCAGCGCAAGGTAAAGCCAAGTCAAATGGAAGCCGTCGCTGTAACCGCGCTTCCATATGTCCTCAACATTACTGACGTCCTTCTCTTTGCTGCGCTTTTCTTCCTGCTCGGTTTTGCGAACCTCATAGGAAGTGTTACGAAATTTTTGAACACGGGCATAAATCTTGCGTAGCTTGACTTCGGGCGAGTCGCTGGGCGAGACGATCTGCGAGACGGCCTGCTCCATGGCCTTGCGCTTTCCGACGAAATCCTCCATCTGGCCATTCAGCTTCTTGCCGACTTTGTGCCAGAACTTCTCGACATCCGACTCGAACGGTTCGTCGCTGTAGGTAAAGTCGACGCGAGCCTTCAGCTCGTTCTCGGGAGGCATGAAGTCTTCGGTTTGGAAGGCCGGAATATTTTCTGCTTCAAGGCGAACAATGTGATCCGGTCCTTCTTTTGGCTGAGCGGTACCCGGCGGCAAGTCTTGCCAACTCCAGCGGCAATTGAACAGCGAATATTCATTGCGATAGGGCTTGAGAGAGAACTTAGCCTTCCGGGTGAACAGGTCCTGACTCAGGATCCAGTGCGAATCGAAGATATATAGCTCGGCAAGATCCCGGGTGAAATAGTACTCAATGATTCCACCCACCTGAACGTCAGGGAGCGTGAAAGTCTTCGCCAGGTACTTAAGCCCTTTGGCTTTGACAATCGCCTTGTCGAAGACCTTTCCGTCGAAATTGGCAATCGACCCATCGGGGCGTATGGTTCTTGCACCCACCCCAACGACTTTCTCACTCTCTTTATAGTAAGGAATCTCAACGTCGGCGTACTTGCGGCCCTCCTCCGTCAGAATTTTGATTCGGATGTAGTTGTCCTCGTGCGACGTCCGGCCATTGTCGTCGCGATCGACTTCGCGGAAAAGGATGACGGCCGGCGCGCCCGCCGCCTTGGGTTCGCCCGTCATCGCGAGTTCCTCTGGAACAACAGGCTGAAATCCGACTCCTGCCGCTGCCGACGGGACCAGTGATCCTAGAACAGCCGTCCACACACAAGCAGAAGCGGCAGCGATTCCAACATGACAGAGGAATGCACGTATTCGTACCTGAAAGGTTTTCATAGGAATCAAGGCGACCGGCCTACGAGAATGGGAGGGCAGCTTCTGGCTGCGGCTTGACGAAGTGACCCGAGCCATACCTTACTTGCACCAGTACAACGAATTGGTGTGCACAATATAGTGGGCAGGGATAAGAGTCAAGAGAATCTGGGGTGAGCCAGGTCACAGAGGAGTGTGACTTACATAGGAAGCTTTGCGGGATGCTGCTAAGTCCTGCTTCTTAAACCATTCAGTTTCACTTGCTTCCGATTTCTTGTTTTCCTAAGTGCCGCATGAAGAAAGGGCGATCCGGCGATCGCCCTTATCCAGTCAAGTTTCTCTTGATGTGTCTTAGAACCGGTACATCAATCCGGTATTGACGCGGAAGTTGTTCTTGTCGGAGACGCCCGCGAAGCGCAGCACCATCCAGTCGAACTGGACGGCGCGAACCGCGAACCGCTTCTTGCCCACGTCCAGTCCGCCACCGAACATCATCGCCATGCCGCTGTCGCTGACGATACTGTTGCCGGCGTGCGCGCCACCAAACAGTGCGTGAGCAAAGGGAGCAAGGCTGCCCCTATGGGTCGTGACCACGGGACCAAACGTGTAGGTGTAGAGATTGGATCCGGATTTATAGACTCCGCTGAAGTCCGCAGTTCCGCCCAGCCAGTTGGTGAAGTAGAAGTTCGCGGCTCCATTCCAGCCGCTCGCATGCCAGCCACCATCGGTGCTGGTGAATTGATAACCGCCATAGACCTCAGGCAGAGGCTTTTCCTGCGCCATGCCCAAAGCCGAAACCATACAAAGCAGAACGGCAACGCCGATAAGCTTTCTCATTATTCATCCCTCCATGAGATCGCACCGCTTCCGTCCCTTACCGGCGTGTTGGAAAGCCGGGGTTCCTGACGCGGCATAGCCGTACGAGCGAATCCCAGGGGTCCGGATCTTGCACGGGTGCTGAGAGAGATGGTCAACCAGGTACAAAATCTGGGCAAGTAACCGTAGAAAACGGAAAAAGCGCCATCAGGACGTGCACTCTTGCGTATCTGCAGGGAATTAAAGGGGAAAATTGTGGTCTGGGTAGGGCACAGGACCACCGTTTTCGCCTCTCTCCAAGATGTGAACACCGAGGGATTCGGTAGTGGACAATAACCGGGAACCAGCTCGCCGTTCAGAATCGCAGCAGGTAGGAAACTTTCACGAAAACCTGGCGGCCGTCGTTCAGAAATGGGTTGGGGACGCGCGCGACCTTAGTGTTGTCGTAGGGATCCGGGGTGAGACTAGGATCGATATTGGCGAGGTCGCTGTTGTAGCCCACATAAATGGCAGTTCCAGGATGAACCATATACGTGAACAACACGTCGCCATTGAAATCCTTGGCGTGCTGCAGCGACGTGAACGCCGGATTGGCCAGCGTCGCGTTGTACTGGCCGATAACTCGCAAAGAAAACTTGCGCGTGAATTGGTAATTCCACTTCGAACGCATGATGTGGTTATTGAAGAAATTCTGATTGGTGTTGACGTCGCGCAAGGAGTAGTAGAAGTAGGTGTTGTCGACAGTTAGTCCCCGGGCCGGGCGAAACGTGGCATTGAGCTCTACAAAGCGCGACTTGCCGGGCACCGGTGGCAATGGCGTGGGCACGCCATCCTGAGGGTCGTAGTTGGTGTCCTGGCCAAGATTGGCTTCGAGCGCCAGCGTCATCCAGTTGTACCGCATCGAATTGAAGAAGAACCCGACCTGGTGGTGTGGGAAGTCGACGTTGGTGGTGAGTTGTGGATAGTCAGAAGGCCTGAGCCGCTCATGGCCATAGTTGCCGTAGATTCCCAATGTCGTGCGCCCATTGAAGACCCAGCGGTAGTTCGTGTTCGCGAAATATTCGATGCGCAGGCCGCTGTGGTCCCAAATATTGCGGGTATAGAGGCTCGGCCCGTGAAACAGCAGGTGCTTGCCCTCCACATAGAAACGGCGCTGCGCGAAGTTACTGAACCAGCGAATGTCGGGGCGCTGGAAAAATCCAGTCCTCGTCTGGAAACCGGGAGCATTGTCCTTGTAAAGCGAATTGAATTCCAGGTTGCGGGTGCTGCGCTCTAAGTAGAGTTGGTAACCTGCGCCGTTTTCGTGCGTGCCATCATTCCAGACTGTCTGGCTGAAAACTGCTTGGCCGTCCAGTTGCCAAATTTTGTTGAATCGGATGTGACCGTCGACGCCCCCGACGCGATTGGTCCGTGTGAGGCATGGGTCATCCTGACATACAGTATTGGGAACGGTATCGAGCTCCCGGTCGGTGTAGAGAATGCCAATGTTGCTGCCGTTCTTTCCGAATTCGCGGCTGACGCGCACGATGCCGAAGTAGGCCTGCCGCCCAAAGAGAGGATCGTCAGGCCCGACACTCTCGCCGGGCGACTGATCGTCGGCAAACAGAGTTCCCACCGACCAGGGACCCTTCTTTCCTGTAAGACGAATGCCATAAAGAGGATCGGCAATACGCCGCGTGAACACTAAGTTAATTGGTGTGGTGAAGTAAGTGGAGTTCTCCTGGAAGAACGGACGCTTCTCGGGAAACAGAACTTCGAATCGCTGGTTGACGGTGATCTGTGGTTCGTCGGACTCCACCTGTCCAAAATCCGGATTAATGGTTGCGTCGAGAACGAAGCTGTCTTTAATGACAGCCTTGGCGTCCAAGCCTGCCTTCGCGTCGAAGCTCTTGGAGTCAAAGTGGAAATTGTTGGGATCGCGCTGGTCGAGAGCACGGAAAGATCGCGCCGAAGCGTAAGGTATCAACTGAAAATTGCGGCCAGGTGAAATTCTCTCGAGCCCTGAGAGTGAACCTTCCTGGGTCAGCAACCCCTGCACGTTCATGGAGTAGCGCGGGAAAAAAGAATGCTCCATGCTGTTGTGGGGAATATCGCGCTCGAGCAAAATTCCCCAGTCCTGCACTTCGGCGGTTGACTTGAATCGGAGTGACTTGAAGGGAACTGAGATGTAGCCGATCCATCCTTGTTTCAGAACGCGCGCGTCGCTGCTCCAGATCGTATCCCAGGAAAAATCAGGCTCCTCATCGCCTTCCATGAACGTACCTTCCTGCTGAATACCCGCCGGATTGATGAAGAAGAAAACGGCGTGACGACGATCATGAAAGGTGTCGAGAAAAATGCCCACCTGATCCTCTTCGTTGATCTGTTCACGGCGGACCATGTGATTGCGGAGCTTGTCGACCTCGTTGTCGAAAGCGAGAAAGATAACGTAGAGATTTTTGTCGGTGTACCCGAGATATGCCTCTGTTCGCTGCGACACAGGAACGCCATCCTTGGGATCATGCTGCCAGAACTGGTCAATTTTCAGCATCGTGCCGGCAACCGCCGGAGAAGGTTCCATATTGGCAAAGTCTTCCAGTTTCGGCTCCCGTGTGAGGCGAGGGATTTGGAGGGTTGTAAGGTGCTCAATAGCACCTTTCGTAACAGATGGGCTCGGTTGTGCCAATGAAGGCAGAGCTAGGATCGCGAGGAACAGGAGCACGACTGCGTGGGTTGTGATGCGATGAGGCACAGGGTTTGTGTGGTCCTGCGCAGCCTCCGAGTTGACTGCGGGGATGGTTCTTAGACGGTTCGCCAGAACAAATGTCACGGGTTTTCGTGTTTTGTATCTTTACGGGACTTCATTCGTAGCGCAGGCAGACAATGGGATCCAGGTTGGCAGCGAGATTCGCCGGGTAGTAACCAAAAAAAAGGCCAACGCTGACCGAGATCGTGAAACCAATCGCTACCCAAAGATACGACAGGCTTGCTGGAATTGACGGCACGAAGGTGCGCACCAGCGTCGACACCGCCGCCCCGATCAGAATTCCAATCGTGCCACCCGACAGAGTGAGAGCAACCGCTTCGAGGAGAAATTGCAAGCGAATGTCAGCGCGGCGTGCTCCGATCGCCTTGCGCAATCCGATTTCGTGAGTACGTTCGGTGACGGAGATGAGCATGATGTTCATCACGCCAATGCCGCCCACCACAAGACCGATCGAACTGATGACCCCGGTCAGAATTACGAGAGCTCCCGTGAGTTGGTTCCATAGATTGCTCAGAAAATCGGGGGAGCTGATCTCGAAGTCATTATCTTTGTCAGGAGGAACATGGCGCAGGCGGCGCATCGCCTGGATGACCTCGTCCTGGGCGGTCTCAACCTTGACGCGCTCCGGCACCGTAAAAGCCAGGATGAGTTCCTTGGCTTCCGGATAATGTTTCCTGAAGCTGCTGAGCGGTATCACAGCGAAAGCATCCACTCCCGGCCCGACAAACAAACCCGTGTCATGCTCGAAAACTCCGATGACTTCGTAAAGTTGGCCATTAATACGCACCGTTTTGCCGATCGCGTCTTCGTACGGGAACAGGGACTCGTTAATCGCCGCGCCCAGCACCACCACGGGTCGCGCGTGTGCCTCGTCAAACGCATTGATGAAACGGCCGCGCTCCACCGCAAAAAGCGGAATGGCATCGACGTATTGCGGTTCGGTTCCACGGACGATCACCTTGTCTACGCTGTGATTCTCGTAGGTGATCTGGTTCGTGTCTCCGAAGAAAAATGCTCGGGTGCCGAACGTGGTGATGATCTGCACGTGCGGTGCCGCATCCCGGATGTAGTCCGCGTAGTTGTACTCGAAGTACTTGCGGGTGCGAATGCCCTCGGGCCATCGCGAAGGATCCGTGCCGGGCGGAAAGCGGGAGAGAAAATACGTGCGCGAGCCCAAGGACTCTACCTTATTTTGTACGAACTTATTCAGTCCCTGGATGATGGCCGCCATCGAAATCACCGAGGAGACGCCAATGACGATACCCAGAATTGTGAGTGCAGAGCGCACTTTCGCCGAGCGCAGGGTTCCAACCGCTGCGAAGAAATTTTCACGCGCCTGGGATGCGGTCATGATGGCCATCAGTCCGACCTCAAGGCAACGATGGGATCAAGGTTCGCGGCACGTAATGCTGGATAGATGCCGAAGAACAATCCGACCGCGGAGCTAAGGAACATTCCCAGCACAGCCACGCCCTTCTGCACGGAAGCAGGAAAAGGAGTGTAGGAACGCAAGGCAAGAGCAACCAGAAAACCCAGCGAGATCCCGATCAGTCCCCCCGCGATGCACTGCACCACGCTCTCCGTTATGAACTGGCGCATGATGTCCAGCTTGGTCGCGCCCACTGCCCGTCGTACGCCGATTTCCCGCCGACGCGCAGTCACGCTCATCAGCATGACGTTCATAATTACAATCCCGCCGATTATCACGGAAATGGCGCTCACCATAATAAAGACAGCGAAAAATGCCGTGCTGATGCTGCGCCATAGCGCCATGTAGCTTTCCTTGGTCCCGATGAAGAAGTCATTCTCCGTCTGTGCAGTGAGGTGACGACGGGCACGCAAGACGAGTTGGGCCTGGTCCTGGGCATCCTGGAATCTTTGGGTACTCGCTTTGACATTAATTGTGAGACTACTGTGGGCGCCTTGCATGCGCAGGAAAGCGGAGAGTGGGACCATAACGTAGTTGTCCTGATCCTGACCTAGAACGCTACCCACCTTCTCCATGATCCCGATGACTGTGAACTCCTCGTTTCCAACGCGCAGGGCTTTCCCGATCGGATCGACGCCCAGGAAGAGCTGCTGCACTAATGTGTCACCGATCAGACAAACGTTGCTGCGGTGCTCACCCTCAGAAGCAGTAAAATAACGGCCGCGGTCGACCGTACGCGTGTCGATGTCGGCCATGCTGGGTGTCTCGCCGGAAAGGCTCACATCCGTGACTTCTTTGTTGCCATAGCGTACGCGCACCCCGCTCACCGACGCCGTGGCACCCACTTCTTCGCAAAGAGTGCAGGCCTCAGCGATTGCCTGCATGTCATCCAGCTCAATTTTGCGAAATTTCAGAGCCTTAATAATGATGTTGAAATCGGTGACCGCGAAAGGAGTGCGTGCAATCTGGAAAACGTTCGTGCCCAGGTTGGCGATCTTCTGCTCGACGTAAACATTGGCGCCCTGCACGATCGTCATCACGGTGATAAGTGTGGCAACTCCCATTGTGAGGCCAAGCATGGTCAAGGAGGCGCGCAGTTTATGCGCACGCAGCGCGCTGAAACATTCGGCAAGATTGTCTTGAATGGCAAGCATGGAGCGAACGGACGCCAATGACTGCGTGTGGTTATCCTAGCAGCGTTTGCGAGGGTCGGGCCGACGGATGCGATCTGCGGGCGTCCAGCATTGCAGTGACCGACAAAGTGGGGCTCGGTTCAGTGGAAATAAATCAGGCTCGCTTGGTGCCGCCAGCGGTTCTTCGCACTTGCGCCACCTTCTGCTCCAGCCAACCGCTGTGGTTTTCCTCGAAGGCAACGAATTCCTTATATAGGGAGCGCAAGTCCTTATCTTCTGTCGATTCAGCCAGCCGGCGATAAAAACGGACGGCACTCTCCTCGGCGGCCAGCGCGACTTCGAAAGCGCGTTCGCGTGGCGAACGGCCCACTTTCAGCTTGCTCACCGTGAAGATCTCGCCGTTTTCCAAGCGCGGAACCTCTATGAAATCAGCGATGTCCTCCTCCGTCATTGCACAGGGACGGGTGCCGTGGCGCTCGAAATAGCGCTTCTGCAGAGTGGTACCGTGACGACGCTCCTCATTGGACATCTCCCAAAAAGCAGCTGCGATCTCTAGAGATTCTGGATCCCGGAATTCTGCAAACATTTCGGAGAATTCGCGGTAGATAGTGGCGTTGCGCTCTTCAATGAAAATCGCGACGTGCAGCGCTTCTTGCGCGGTAAGCGAGGCGAAGTTGGGCTTCACGAGCTTCCTCCCCAAGGCGGCCAGATAACTGTCATAGCATACCCGTTCAGTAAGCGAGTTGTTAGCAGGAAGATGCTTTAGGCGCGGATCAGGTTCCGAAATGGAAAATAGATCGTATTGCGGATGAGTCTACGGGGTAAATGGCGGCTTTATAGAGTCCTGCTAGTAGTTGACGCGCTGCTCAGCGTGACGGCTCAAATACCAGCAGGGCTGGTAGCCAAAATGGGGAAACAGTGAACGAGTGCAGGTCACATTCATCGGTTCCTCATAGACGTACTCGGTTTTGTTGTTCTTCTCGGGGATCGCCTCGAACCGGCGTACCGTGACAACGCCGAAGAGCTGCCGGTTTGGCGGAATGCGATAGCGGACAGAGAGATCGTCGCCCACGTACAATGCGACCATCCCGGCAAGCGTGGCGAGGAGGATTCGGCGATTCATGGGCTCGGCTTCTGCCAAGATCATTCAGCAACCCTCGACAGCAGTCAAACCTCGCGCCCATAAGATCAACTCACGGCATCGGGAACCCACCGGAGAAGCCGCGCGAACGGTGCCGCCACTTAACGCCGACCAATTCGCGCATCGTCTGCTGGCCTGGTACGACCAGCACAAACGCGAACTTCCCTGGCGCAAGGACCGCGATCCGTATCGTATCTGGTTATCGGAGATCATGCTTCAGCAAACACGAGTTGCGGCTGTTCTGGAGCACTATCAGCAATTCCTCAAGAAATTTCCGACGATTGAACGGTTGGCCGCGGCTCGTGAAGCTTCCGTCTTGACTGCGTGGAGCGGGTTAGGCTATTACCGGCGGGCGCGCATGCTGCGTGCCGCAGCCAGTGTTGTAGTCCGAGCGCTGGAAGGAAAGTTTCCGCGTACAAGCCAGGACTTGCAGAAACTCCCGGGCATTGGCCGCTACACGGCCGCCGCGATTGCCAGTATTGCTTTTGATGAGCCGGTGGCGGTCGTGGATGGAAACGTCGAGCGCGTGTTGCAACGCTACGTTGGGAAAGCTACCGACATGGAGGAGGTCTGGCGAATTGCGAGCAGTCTTCTGAACAAGGGACGCCCGGGCGATTTCAACCAAGCCCTGATGGAACTGGGCGCGATGGTTTGCCTACCGCGCGAGCCGCGATGCCTGCTGTGTCCGGTCGCGGCTCTGTGCAGGTCACGGGGCGAATTGCCAGTTTCGAGAGCAGCGGCCCGGCAGATCAAGCGCACAATCCATTTTGGACTGGCGCGGCAGAATGGCGCGGTCTTCCTGGTACAAAGAGGTCGCAACGAATCGCTAATGCCGGGCATGTGGGAGCTACCGGAATTCACGCCGAACCCTGCAAGCGGCCATGCCGTCCTGTCACTGCGCCACTCCATCACTGTCACGGACTATGCGGTGCATGTATTCGAACTTCCCGGTCCGGACAATGCCACGGGAAAGTGGATTCCCGTCTCGCGAGTGCCAGCCCTCCCTCTCACTGGACTGGCACGTAAGATTTTGCGCCGGGCGACAGTCATCGGAAGCGCGACCCCGGCGGAATAGTTTCTGGCTGAGAGGCGGCGTGACGGAATGAAGGCGGCGTGGTTGTCGTTCATCTTTGCCGTACTGGCCAGAACCCACCCGAACACGGGCCTATCAAATCCAACACGGTTCGGTGAGAACACATCCCAGCGAGCTTATCTGGG
>Ga0126372_10000800_pt1 | contig 11799 bp, 9 predicted proteins | sample PanSoiMetaPlot_6_FD_92762 | JGI IMG/M metagenome (GOLD analysis project Ga0126372, IMG submission 92762) | Tropical forest soil microbial communities from Panama - MetaG Plot_6 | ecosystem: Environmental > Terrestrial > Soil > Tropical forest > Bulk soil | place: Panama | collected 2016-02-17
AGGATCCAGGGCCTGTTGCGCGAGGAAGTGCTCAAGCTGCGCGAATTGATGCAGCAGATGAAGTCCTTGGAAGTGGATTCGGCGAACTTCGCACGATTTCTGGTCGACACGGTGGAGAGATTTCAGCGAGAAACGGGAATCGGTGCGAGATTTGTGTCCGAAGTCGAACAGTTACATATGCCGCCTCGAGTTTGCCGTGAGCTAGCGCGCATCGTCCAGGAAGGACTCGTCAATGTACGCAAGCACTCCCAAGCAAAAGAGTGCCTGGTACGGTTTTCCGAGACCAACACTCATTGGCTGCTGACGATCGAAGATAACGGGAAAGGCTTCCCGTTCGAAGGGACGTTGAAGCCGGCAGAATCGCAGGCGCTTGGGAAGGGACCGACAGTGATCATGGAGCGCGTGCGTTTGATTGATGGTGAACTCACGATAGAATCGAATCCTGGCCGCGGGGCGCGGCTCGAAATTCGGGTACCCAAACATCGAGACGCCGAATATGGACATTAAAAGATCTCAGAACATTCGCATTGTGATTGCTGACGATCACCCGATCTTCCGCGATGGGCTCCGCCGTCTGCTGGAAGCTGAGCCCGGGCTGAAGGTGATTGGAGAGGCCTCCGACGGTAGTGATGCAGTCAAACTGGCGCGTCAACTGAAGCCGGACGTGATGCTGTTGGACCTGGCGATGCCCCGCCAGCCTGGCCTGGAAGCTCTGCGCGACCTCAGTACGGGAGGCGCGAATGGGGTCAAAGTAATTCTCTTGACTGCCGCCGCTGAAAAGCACCAGATCGTGGAAGCCCTGCAGTTGGGTGCGCGTGGAGTGGTTTTGAAAGATTCCGCCACGCAACTCTTGTTGAAGAGCATTCACACTGTTATGGCCGGCGAGTACTGGGTAGGCCGCGAAGCAGTCTCAAACCTGGTGCAGTACCTGCGCATGCAGATGCAGGCTTCCCATGAGGAGTCGCGGCAGAAGAAATTCGGCTTGACGCCGAGAGAACTGGAGATCGTTTCGGCCGTCGTTGCCGGGTACTCAAACAAAGAAATCGCGGAGTACTTCAAAATCAGCGAAGATACGGTCAAGCATCACTTGAGCAATATCTTCGACAAGCTAGGCGTGTCGACCCGACTGGAACTGGCCCTATTTGCTGTAAATCAGGGGCTGCCGTTGAAGGGCATTCCGTGAGCGAGGCAGCGGCCACCGATCGCAGTGATCGTAAGTTATTGAAATAGCACAACATAACTGCAGTATGGCACTAAAGTGCCATATCTGGTCACTTCGGTGCCATTGGTTCTACTAGCGGGAAAAACTAGCATTATGGCAAGCTACGCTTAGGCAAAAGTTTGCGCTTTTTGGGTCTGAGCGGATTGAGTCGAGAAATTTCGACCCGCGTAAGTGAGGGGAAGGAGCCCGAGATGAAGTTTTTGCAGCAGTTATGGCAAGAGGAATCTGGACAGGACATCGCTGAATACGCGGTGATGCTGGCTGTGATTCTCGTAATCGTGGTGGGCACGATCCGTTTGATCGGATCGAATGCAAACACCGTTTTCTCTCAAGTCGGAAGCGCAATCCAGTAGGCTGCCCGATCCCGAGTTACGCGATCTTTCCCTGTAAGATCGCGAGCACCCGTGCTCCGTTCTGGAGCGCGGGCATTCCGGTCAATTTCGATTTTCAACTGGTGGCAGTCCTACTTTGCAGTGGGTGCCTGAGCTGTGGAGGCGACCCTCTCTCCACCTGAGTTCGAAACTCGTGTCAGGTACGGAAACACCGGCGTCACTTCAAAGGGCATCTTCTCCCGTGCCGAAAGAAGCGCAACGGGTTTGGTTTTAGCCAGCGTTGCTTGATTGCTCCAAGGATCTACCTTGATGCGGCCGCCGAGCGGCAGGGCCGCGATCTGATCCTTCTTGCGTTCATCGAGTTGCGGAGCCGTGCTAAGAAGCGCAGACATGCGGAGTGTCTTCCCGATCACCAATCCATCCCCCAGGCGCGCGCGAATCAGATTCTTCAAGTCGGGCGCGCGATCTTGCAATGCCCGCAAGAAGAGCCCGGCGTTACTCAACTTGTCTTTATAGGGTGAATTCGAAAGTAGTTCGAGTGCCTTCTTGTCCGCCTCTTCCTCTTCAGCCTTATTGCGCTGGAAACCGATCGCCGAGAAGGTGTCTTCATCGGCGAAAAACAAACGGTCATTGAAAGCAAACTTTGTGTCCAGCTGATGGCCAAGCGCAATGTGCCCAAGCTCACGGGACAGGACCATTGCCAGAGAAGCTTCATCGGGAAGCACGTCCAGCAGACCGCGACTCACGACGATGGTGTGGCCAATCGTGAAGGATTCAAGGGGCGCAGTCAGCAGTACACGAGCCCGAACCTCAGGTTGAATTTCGAGGTTGTTGGTGACGATGAGATTGTTGACGACCGTAGTGAGAACCTTGTCCACGTCTCCGGGAGGGGCGAGCAGGCCGATCTTCTGAAGGCGCTCAACGGCATTGTCTTCCGCCTGGTGTTGCCACAAGCGCGAGGCCTCAACGGGCGTAGCGTCCTGTCCAGCTTCACTCTGGTCTTTCACGGTTTGCGGGGAGTCAACTTGGATTGACGTGAACTCGTCGGTCTTACCGAGATTCTTCAGATCATATCCCCACAAGCGGGTCTGCGCCTTGAAATGAAGGTTCTGCGACATGCGGTACTTCAGATCGGATTCTTCGCTATAGATGTAGGCGGGCAGCCACACGCCCGGGCGCATGTTCAGGCGCCAACTATCGAAGTGTAGATACAACGCGGTGCTGGCGTGAGGGGAATACGTGCCGTTAAATCGGACAATATTGAAATCCTGATCTTCGACCCAGATGCGTCCGAGAAAGCGGCCCTTGCCAGCGTTGTCCTTCGGTTGCACGTCGATCACAAGGCAGCGGGTTTCGCCGAGAAATTCGCGTCGCACGAAAGTGAGCGTGTAGTACTTCTTCTGAAAGTCGTTGTCGAGCATCACCATCTGCGCAAATCCGAGGGGAAGGAAGTGCATGGAATAGACGCTGGTGAGGCTGTTTAACATGCGGCGTCCGAAGCCTGGGCGGCCAATGAAGGTGCGGTCGTCGGTGCCGTTGCTCATGTCAAGGCGGCCGAGGAAGTAGTGATCCCCTACGGGGACGGTGCCCATCTCTTTGTCGCCCTTCATGTTCTGAATGTAAGTCTCGACCAAGGGGTGCATGTGCTTCATCTGAGCGACGAAGAAGTGTTCGCGTTCGACGACCCGGTCAAGAACCTGATCAAAAGACGAAGGTGCAGCCGGAGCAGTGGCGGCTGGTAACTGAGTGACTGTGGCCGGCGTCGTGGTGTCGGGATCAGAGTCCTGCGAGGCTACATTCTGCGCAGCCAAGCCGGAAACGAAACAGAACACCGCGAAAAGAGGGAACCAGACCGTTTTCAGACTACGCATTCGACCCCTTCATGAGCGAGCAGCTTCAGGCCAACTGGAAAATGATATGTAACACCGCCGTGGAATCCGAGGGCTGGCCATCCCGCAGAGCCGGTTTGAAATTGATTTGCTCGGCTGCGTGGACCGCAGATTCATCAAGACCGTGACCCAATCCGCGAACGACGCGGAGAACGCGAACTTTTCCCGAAGCTTCCAGAACCACCTCGAGAAGAACCTCGCCCTCCACCTTCGCGCGACGAGCTTCATCAGTGTAAGCGGGAGTGGGCTTGGAAATGATTTCGGCTGGCACAATGCGCGGAGCGGCCTCGGCAACCTTGGGACGCACGGCTTGCACGGCAGTAACATCAGCATCACCGAATCCTGCCTGCCGAACAATTCCGTTGCCCCGTGACGAATTGATCCGACCGCTGCCGTCTCCGGTAGCAACACCGTTTCCAAATCCTGTGCTGGCTACTACGCCGCGTACTCCCTTCGCGCCGCCTGTGCCATTCCCATACCCAGGACCAGCCGGAAGATCGAAGGATCCGAGCTGCGCGATGTTGGCCGGCTTGCCGTTCGAGTTGGCTTGCGCGGGCACGCCATTCGGATCACCAAAGCCACCGGTCTGCACCTTTTGCGGCGCGGCCGCGATCGTGGGCGTGGCGGAACTACCAGTAGAGAACACGTTGGTCTGCACCAGTCGCCTTGGGATTACCGGGGTGGCAGCTGGGAGGTCGGGCTTTGAGGCCGCGATCTGCACATTCGGTGCCTGCGTGTCCTCTACGTTCAGCTTTGGCTTTGGAGTCGGCGAGGGCAGGCGGAGATTTTCCGGAATAGGTGTGTTGAGTTGCGCCACGGGTTCGGGCACTTTGAACTCACGGACCGGGGCGGGCTTGTGATTCACAGGCGGCGGGGTGCTAACCAGCGCCATTTCGATGTAATTATGCTGCGGAGCGGGGAGAATTTGCGCGCGGAGGCCGACAATCCAAAGAATGAGAACGATTGCCGCTCCCTGGGTCACCATGCTGAAAACGAACTCTTTCCACGGAGGCCTGCGATCAGGGAGCAAAGCGAACGGCGTCTTCAAAGGATCGGAAGCCATAAGGGTCTCAGATGTCCGACAGCTCGGCAGAGCTGCCCCTTCCCTAAATTCTCGAGCGTTACAGGCATCCGATCCGATGGGCTGGTGAACCTGGAGACGGACCGGGACCCGTTCAGTGTACAACTGCGAAGCAACTTTACTGCAACCCGAAGGCCAATTGTTGCTGAGGATAAATCCTCTAACCGCTTATGCCGCCACGATTTAGATGCGATACGCGTTTCCTGCCCTTCTGTGCTTTACAAAGGGGCAAAAGTTTACAGCTTCTGGGTAGGTTTTCATGCCGGGCCCGAATTCGCGGCCAAAATTCGTACATTGAGGGCCTCGTCCGCTAACAGTGCACGATCTTTTCGCTCTTAATGCCCTTGGTAGCGTTGCGGGAGTCGACGACGAGCTGGGATTCCTGAACAATCTTGGCGTAGTCGTAGTCTGAGTGGTCCGTGACGATCAGCACACAGTCGTACTGGCCCAGATTGTCGAGAGACGCGCGTTTCATTTGCAGGTCGTAGCGGCGGCCCTTGCCAATGGTGGGAAAGTACGGGTCATGGTAACTGACCTGAGCCCCTTCTTTTTGCAAAAGTTCGATGATGGTTAACGACGGCGATTCGCGAAGGTCGTCGATATCGCGTTTGTAGGCGACACCCAGCACGAGCACACGCGAACCATTGAGAGATTTCTTGTGACGATTAAGCGCTCCGACCACTGACGAGATCACGTGGTAAGGCATGCCGGTGTTGATTTCTCCGGCGAGCTCGATGAAGCGCGTATGGAAGTCCCATTCTTTGGCTTTCCAGGAAAGATAGAACGGGTCGACGGGGATGCAGTGTCCGCCGAGCCCTGGGCCGGGATAAAAGGGCTGAAACCCGAACGGCTTGGTGGAAGCAGCTTCGATGACTTCCCAGATGTCGAGCCCCATGCGCAAGCTGAGAAGCTTGAGTTCATTGACGAGCGCGATGTTCACACAGCGGTAGATGTTCTCGAGAAGCTTGGTCATCTCGGCTGCAGCGGGAGACGAGACGCGCACGACGCGCTTGAAAATTGTTCCATAGACCGCGGCGGCCAGTTCTGCGGCTTGCGGATCGAGGCCGCCGACGACTTTCGGGATGTCGCGTCGAGCTACGCTGGTGTTGCCGGGATCTTCGCGCTCGGGAGAGAACGCTACGAAAAAATCAGAGTCGGCAGTTTGTTCCGGGCGCGCGGCTTTCAGACCTGCATTGTTTTCTTTCTCGAGAATCGGGACGAGTACCTCTTCCGTGGTGCCGGGGTAGGTTGTGCTTTCGAGGATGACGAGTTGGCCAGCGCGCAGGTGCGGGGCGATGGCATGCCCGGTGTTGGTGATGTAGCTCAGATCGGGCTCGTGATACTCATTGAGCGGCGTGGGGACGCAGATAATGATGGCGTCCATCTCGGTAAGGCGGGAGTAGTCGGAAGTGGCGGAGAGGCCGTTGGATCGGGCGGCGGAGATTTCTTCCGGAGTGATGCGGAAGATGTAAGAACCACCAGCGTTGAGTGTGTCCACTTTGCGCTGGTCGATATCGAAGCCCGTTACGCGAAGTTTTTGTTCGGTGTAGAGAAGCGCGAGTGGCAGGCCTACATATCCAAGTCCGATGACTGCGATGCGAGCCTGGCGATTTTCGATCCTGGTCTTGAGTTCAGTAGAAAGAGAAGATACAGTGCGCATCGTCATGATTTGGTTGGGAATCCTCAAGATTTTAGCATGCTGAAAACTGCCGATGAGCGAGGGGTTGGGCTGCAGATGAGATTGAACCTGCTTTCAGTGGGCAGCTCAGCTAGCCATGCGATGTTATCGATCGGAATCCATCGGGATGGGACGAACCATTGAAACTGTCGCGTAGGCTGCGCCTGGCTGTGCTGGCTATTTTGTTGTTCTGGCTGGTTGCCAGGTCGGCTTCACTCCTTGTTGTCGATCAACCTGAAAAATCAGATGTAATGCTCGTGCTGGCCGGGGAAACAGAGCAACGCCCCGCGCGCGCATTGGATTTGCTGAAGGAGGGCTATGCCTCGCAGATCATCTTCGATGTGCCCGCGGACCCGAAGGTCTATGGCTCTACATACGTGCAGTTGGCCCAGCAATGGGCCGCGGCGCAGCCACAGTCATCACAACTTTCAATTTGCCCTATTCACGGGCTCTCGACAAAAGCCGAGTCGTTCGAGGCCGCCGATTGCTTGCGGAAATTCGGAGCAAAGTCGGTCCTGTTAGTGACGTCAGATTTTCATACGCGGCGATCGCTGAGCATCTTTCACAAAGAGGCTCCAGAATGGATGTTCAGCGTTGCGGCAGCCTATGACGATACGCAATTTGGCCAACAATGGTTGAAGCACCGGCAGTGGGCGAAGACCAATGTGGATGAATGGCTGCGGATGTTCTGGTGGGAAGGGGTCGATCGCTGGGCGAAGTGAGTGTTCCAACTCGAGCGCTCTGCACCATCGGAGAGATTGACTCTCAACAAGTTACGGGCTAACATAACGCACAAAATTCCCTAGGTGGCCGTTGGAGAAGCAATGCGAACCTTGACGTTTCGCGGGGTCCTGAGTTGGCTGCTGATCATGCTGATGGCGTCGCCTTCGTTCGCGGCAGATTCAGCGGCAGCGATGCTGTACACCAACGGCACGGCGTGGATCAACGGGGGGACAATTCCCAAATCGTCGGCCATTTTCGCGGGCGATCTGGTGGAAACGAAATCCGATTCCGTTGCCAACATCAAATCCGGCGGCACCAGCGTATTGGTGCTCTCCGATTCATTCATCCAGTACCAGGGCAGCGCCGTAAAACTCGAACACGGCGGGATGAACGTCGCGACCTCGAAGGGTATGGCGGCACAAATTGGCGGCCTGAAGGTTGTGCCGGCTAATAGCGCATGGACCGAATTTGAAGTTCACGATACCGATGGTTCTGTGCGCATCATCGCCCGTAAAGGCGATCTGAAATTGATTGATGCCAATGGAACAGCCACATTGTCGGAAGGCCAGGAAACGACTCGCGACGAAACCAACGAGAAGGGCAAGAAGAAGAAAGATCGCGGCGCGGGCGGCGCAGTGCCAGGCGCCACTGGCGGTGTTCTGGATTCCCCATGGGCGATTGGCATCGGTCTAGGTGCAGCGGGCGGAATCACAGCATGGTCGCTTCTGCATGATGATGAACCGGTCAGCCCGAAGAGGCCTGGCAACTAACTCACACAAAATCTTTGAGATCGGACTGCGGTTGTCGTTCAGACATCGACGCGGGCGGGGCTGGTTCGACCTTCCTCAATGTTGTCTGCCTCGAGAATCTCCCGCATCTTACGGACCAGCGTCTCCGTAGAAAAGGGCTTGTTCAGCAGGATCGCGTCTTTGCCGATGTTCGCGTTCTCTAGCACGGCGGCTTCGGTGTATCCCGACATAAAGATCACGTGAACGTCAGGCCGCTTGCGGCGCAGCTTTTCGACGAGTTCTGGGCCACCCATGCGCGGCATAACGATGTCAGTGACCACGATGTCGATATTGCCGGAATGCTGGTCCGCGGCGACGAGCGCCTCGAGGCCGTTGCCCGCAGGCAACACGTGATAGCCGAGACGCTTCAAGGTTTCCGCTGCCAGCGTCCGCAAAGGCGATTCGTCCTCGGCGAGCAACACCGTCCCATGCCCTTTGGGAAGAACGGCATCGGGTTGGCTCTGGGTTGCTGTGGCTGGTTTTTCAACGGCGGGCAAGTAAACCTTGAACGTTGTTCCGACGCTAAGTTCGCTGTAGACGGTGATGTGTCCTCGGCTTTGCTTGACGATGCCGTAAACGGTAGACAAGCCCAAGCCAGTGCCCTTGCCGGGTTCTTTCGTCGTGAAGAATGGCTCGAAGATTTGCGCAGCCGTTTCGCTGTTCATGCCGCAGCCGGTATCGGTGACGGCGAGCAGCACGTAGTCTCCTGGGGCGACTTCGTTGTGGGTGGCCGCGTAGTGTTCGTCCAGAGTGCAAAACTTCGTTTCGATGATCAGCTTGCCGCGGCCAGAGATCGCGTCGCGCGCGTTCACGGCAAGGTTCATGATGACTTGCTCGAGCTGGCCGGGGTCGGCTTTCACGCGGCCGATCTGTTCCGAGAGACTGGTGAGCAGCTCGATGTCTTCACCGAGCAGGAGCCGAAGCATCTTCAACATGCCGCGTACAGTGTGATTGAGATCGAGAACTTGAGGTTCCAGAACCTGTTTACGGCTGAACGCTAACAACTGGCGAGTCAGACCGCTGGCGCGATCGCCTGCACGCTTGATTTCCTCGATGTGGGGCCGCGTCTCTTCATTTGCGGACTCGAGAACGAGATCGCTGTAGCCCTTGATAATCATGACGAGATTGTTGAAGTCGTGAGCGATTCCGCCGGCGAGCCGCCCGACTGCTTCGAGCCTGGCGGAACGCAACATGCCTTCGCGCGAGAGACGGAGGCTTTTCCGCATTTGCGCAAAAGCGCGTGTGAGTTCGGCGACTTCGTCCTCGCCATGAGCGATGATCGGAAATTCAAAATCGCCCTTTTCCATCTGACGGCTGGCCTGAACCAGATCTTCAAGAGGCCGCGTGATTTGCCGTGACAGCGCAAAGCCGAAGAGTGAACCGGTGAGGACCGCAACCAGTCCCATCGTGAGAAGTGCACGATTCAACGAGTCAAGGAAGCTCGTGGCCTGGTCATAGGACTTCAGGCAAAACAATCGCACGGGATGATCACCGGAGAGTTCGATCGAACTGCCGAGATAGCGTTCGCCGCCCAGGTCGATTTCGTGGATCGAACCCGAGGACAGCGTAGACTTCGTCAGCCACCGCTGGAAATCGCTCCACAAGGTAGCGTCGAGGGAACTGACAAGCACGCGCCCGTCACGTTCAAAGATGATCGGACCGCTCTTCAGGCCATCATTTCCTGCGATGCCTTGAGGAGTAACCTCACGGCCGAGAGCAACGATGCCGAGGGAGCGTGCTTCCGACCCTGCTCCGGCGGTGATTGGAGCGAAGGTCAGATCGTACAAATGGCCGTTGACGAACCACCAGTCATGCTTCTCGGTGGAGTGGAACAGCAGCATCCGCTGGCTCGATTTCGCAACCTTTTGGGACTTGGCGTGCAAGGCAAGGGTAGTGCCTGCGGGGTCTTGAAGAATGAGAACGTCGGCACCGCTGTTCTCGAGGATGGACTCCGACGCGTCCTGAATCGTCGGCGCGTCGTGAACGGACATCATCGCCTTCAAGCCGGGCATGTTGGCGATGAGAGCGGCGCTCTGTTCGGTTTGTTGGCGGCGTGCTTCCTGAACCTTGTTATAAACCGCAGATTCCGTGCGCAGTGCGGAGGCGAGATCCTCAGCGACGTGAGCCCGCATGTGTATCTGGACAAACGCAAGCACCGACGCGGTCAGCAGAAATACTACTGCCAACATAGCCGCGAGCAGTTTTGTTCGCAGATGTTCGAAGGCTCTCGGGAACATGCGTAGAGAGAAGCTTAACGATCATTTTTTTTAACCGCTAAAAACTTTAGTAATCCCGTGAAACACGAGTAACAACCCGTTGAGTACCATCGGATTTCGTTGCACTCTCCAACAATGGAAATGCGAATGAGAAGGACCCGAAAACCGCCAAAGAAGCATTAGGGCACGCCCCAGATATCGAGCGTGCCCAATGATCAAATCTGGTTGCCTTGGGTTATTGGGTCGTGGTCCAAACCATGGATTCACGGGCCAGGTCATAGTCCCAGCGCTGGAGACCGTCGATGATTTCGATGGAAGAGAAGCCCATTTTCTTCGCATTGTCAGCGACGTTGGAATACACAAATGAATAAATTTCGCTCTGGCGGACGCTCGTCCATTCCACTTGCAGAACGTCGCGCGCATCGCCAGCCAGTTGAACGCGGGCGTCAATGCCCCGTCCGCGCAGTTGATTTTCCATGTCCGTGGCGTAGGTAGAGCGCGAGTCCATCGAGGCCAACGCGCTGCTCATGAGCCAGGAGTGGTTCTGGGACTGTGCCACAGACACAAGTGCAAGGGTGGCCAACAGAAGGCAGCCGCCCAGGGTTGCGAGGTTCGGTGTCGAGAGTTTCATAGGGGTAACCGAGGGCTCAAAACTATCGCTTTCCTCGTGTAACACCTAGATGACCTTGGTAACAAAGCGACGGAATTTACGAACTGCGGCGATCAGATGAGCTATCGAGGTGGAAAAATCGACCGCGGGAAAGCTATCCCAAGGGATGACGGGGAGTCAACGACGGTTCTTGAGATCGCAAACCATCCGTCTCACGGTGACAGTTGCTGGGTAAGGACGTCCAACCCCGGGATTTTGAGACGCAAAGTGGAGGCTGGATATGCGATTTTCTCGAGTCTGGACCTTCTTGTGTACTGCAACTCTTTGGGCCGCCCCCGGACCAGCTGCTCCGAGCAAGCCACCCTACGACGTTGGGCCGAGTGCTTTACCGCAGCTGTTCGCTGAGAACGTTGTCTCGACCCAGGACGACGAAGTGGGAAGCACATTCAGCCCGGATGGCACCGAATTCTATTTTGTGAAACTGGATCAGTACACGAACTTCCCGCACTTGGGACTCATCTGCGTAACGCGTTTTCGTAACGGAAAGTGGTCAAAACCCGAAGTTGTTTCGTTTTCGGGTCAGTACTTGGACGCAACACCACGGTTTTCGCCAGACGGCAAGGCAATGTATTTCTCATCCAACCGGCCGGTCCCGGATTCAAAGGTTCGTCCGTGGCGCATCTGGGTGGTCGAACGACACGAAACAGGTTGGGGTGACCCAAAGCCTCTCCCCTCTCCGGTGAACGCTCCGGAGCAGGCCTGGAACTTCGGCGCTTCGGTGACGAAGGATGGAACGATCTATTTCAGTTCGAGCCGGGCGTCCGATGGAAGACTTCACATTTATCGCTCGCATCTGGAGAACGGCAAGTACACGGACCCAGAGCTGCTGGGACCGGAAATAAATTCCGAGTTTTACGAAACCGATCCTTACGTATCGCCCGACGAACATCTGCTCTTCTTCGCCTCAGCGGGTACTGGCCCTCCCAGTAATGGAAATCGCAAGGATGCCGTGATGGGTGGAGGCGTGCTCTATTCACGAGGCGACTTGTATGTGAGCGTTAATCAGAACGGGAAGTGGGGCCCGGCGAAACATCTTGAGCATGTCATCAATTCCTTTGGCGACGAAAGCGCTCCGACACTAACACCCGACGGCAAGTATCTCTTCTTCACTAGTGAACGGAGTGCGTTCACGGTTCCGATGCGGCCGAAGCTGACATACGTCAAGATGGAAGAGATGTTGCACTCCACCTTGAACGGCCA
>Ga0126372_10000801_pt1 | contig 11792 bp, 12 predicted proteins | sample PanSoiMetaPlot_6_FD_92762 | JGI IMG/M metagenome (GOLD analysis project Ga0126372, IMG submission 92762) | Tropical forest soil microbial communities from Panama - MetaG Plot_6 | ecosystem: Environmental > Terrestrial > Soil > Tropical forest > Bulk soil | place: Panama | collected 2016-02-17
ATGCGATCGGTCGCGAGATCTTCCATGTAGCCGTCGAGCAGGCTGGCACCTTTTCCATTCAGCACGCCATTGCGGTAGCGGATCACGGTGCGCGCGGCAGCGCGGGTTCCCGCTAACGTACACTGCCCCACATCGCGCGGGACGGGACGTAGGTCGGGATACCTCTCGGCGTATGGCCGTCGTTGCTGCAGTTGATTCGGATAAGGAAATTGATCGAGAGCGATCTGGTTCTGATCAGGATGCCCGGTCCAGGCTCCGTCCATCAGGCAATCGGCCTCGTTCTTCTTATCCTTTGCCAGTACATCGAGAGCGCGTCGATTGAGCTCTCGATCCTCACGGCTGGGATACAACGCGGTCATTCCCCCGATCGCCAGCACGCCTCGCTTGTGACAGACCTCGGGCATTAATTCGCGCAGGTTTTGAAAAAAAGGCACGTTGTACGGGATGGTATTGCGGTCGGGCAACACCCACTCCGGATCGCTCAGATTGAAATGGATGAGGCTGGCCATGTAATCCCAGCGGCCCAGATTGAGGCCCACAATGTGGTCCCGCAGGTTATAGAGGAATTCCTCCATTTGAAAAGCCAGCGGATGCGATTCCACCAAGGCCATGCACTTGATGTAGTCGCGTGGCCAGCCGCGTGCCTTGGCGACGGCTTGGAATAGATCACGCCACCACAAGGCTTCTTCTGCCGACTCTGATTTCGGAATGTAGAAGGCAAGGGGATGCTTGAGCTCGGCCGGATCAAGCTGATAAGCGGTCAGCGCCACATCGAACAACGATGCAGATGTGACTTGCTGACCGGCAACTCCGTCTTGATGAATGTGCAGTCCCCGCGGCCGAATCCAAAGGACACTTTGGCTGGGCCCAATGCCAACCAGCTTGTCGCGCTTCTTATCGAAGTACGTCAATGTGCCGCGCAGTGCGGCGAGAATGTTTTCGACCGCAAGACGCTGGTGATCCCACTGGTTCACCGTCGAGTCTTCCAGGTCGAGCATCACGCCAGGCGCGCCCGAATTGAGCATCTTTACAACCAGTTCCGCGTCGTCGGCAGGCCCGGTCATCTGGTTACGTTGGTCCTGGCACCACTGGGGCAGCTCGATTCGCCACCCATTGCGTACCGCCTCGCGCGGATAGCAGTGGGTGGGTTTGTTCCCCTCCAAGGACTCTCGAAGCACCCGCTCGCGCTCGCGAATCAACTCTTCCTGCCAGGGCGCGAAACGCTGGTGCAAATTCTGGAAGAAGTCGGCAAAACCGCGAGGCAGATCGCGCTTTACGTCGAAGCCGCCAGGCGGAGTATTCAGGTGGAACCCACTTCGCTGACCGACAACCATATTCGAGACGGCCATTCTTTCACCTCGCAATTTCGACCGATGCTGAGGATGTAGCCTGCCCAGAGTAGATCGACTTGCGGCAACCACGACTTTCCCTAGCATCGAGACCACTGCGGACTCTACGGGCCTCTGGGCCGCCCGGAACTTACTCGCAACCATCCTCAGGTCGAGATTCTGGTGCAGCTCCTGCTCTCGGTCAAACGGAACGTTTCTATCACCGTGATAAAAGTTATTTATCATACCTTCTACTTATAATAAGCAAACCTATGGCAAAACTTTGCATCGGTTGGGTAGCGTCATCCATGGCGGGGAAGGGCCAGGACGGCCATTCTGTGGAAGGAAACGGAGAAATGGAAATCGATCAAATCGAGACCTTTCTGGCGGTCTCAACCTTCGGCGGATTCCATCGTGCGGCGGATGCCTTGCGGTTGACCCAGCCGGCCGTCAGCGCGCGCATTAAGGCGTTGGAGGAATCGCTGGGCGCAAAGTTATTTACGCGCTCTCGTAGCGGCCTCACCCTATCTGATGCCGGAAAAACCCTCCAGCCTTTTGCCGAGCAGCTGCTGAAAACCGCCTCCTTGGCACGCCAGGCCGTGCACGAGCAGCGCGGGAGTCGAGGCCCTTTGCAGATTGCCTCGGCTCTGTCCATCTCCGTTTATTTCCTGCCCGACGTATTGCAGCGTTTTCAGCATGCTTATCCCAAGGTCCAGATCGAAATCCGCTCCGGCCATTCCAAGGCAGTTCTGGACATGGTGTTAGGCGGGGAGGCAGAAATCGGTCTGGCGCGCTCGTTGCAGCATCCCGAGGTCGAAACCTTCAGTTTGCGCGATGACCCGCTCCTGCTGGTTGTGGATGCGAAGCACCGACCGCTACGCTGGCGCCATGCGCTCTTGAACCAGGTAGCCACTTGGCCCCTTATCTTCTACGAACGGGGCTCGAGTGACTGGACGCTCACTTCGGGGCTCTTTCGCCGGGCCGGACTCGTGCCCAACGTCGTCTACGAGGTAGATTCGATCGAAACCGCAAAAAGAATGGTCGAGCGCGGGCTGGGCCTCGCCTTCCTTCCGCAACTCGCCATGTTGCGCGAGATTCGCTCCGCCCGCCTCACGGTGGTGAAGATCGTCGATGCCGAACCCCTGGGCCGCAGTCTCGATGTCATCCATCCACGCCGGCGGCCGCTGGGCCGCGAGGCCCGGGCCTTTTTACAGGTCATGCGACAAACAGCGTCTCGAATGGCTTCGGCGGGAAGCACAGCGAAGACCGGGAGCACGTCGACCTAAGGAGCTTTTACTGGGTTGGTTTCGGCCACGGCGGTTGCACCAGTTCTGGAAGGCTGGCCACAGTGGCGGTTTCGGGCGGCTTAAAGGAAAGTTGCTCAGCCAGGAAAGCTATGCGGTCACGAGTGGCCTCCGCATTCAGAGCATGCGGCGCCTTATAGAGTTTGAATTTTTTTGGCTTACTGACTAATTGAAAGTACTGCCGCGCCAGAGCGGCACTGACGAAGGGCTCATCCGTCGCGTGCTGCAAGAACACACTCGCCGGCGCAGCATGCGACACATACTTGCCTGCATCTATCCAGGAATACTTGGCGACGAAGGCGTCGAGTTTTTCTGGCCCGACCTTCTGCCGGTAATCCTGGTAAACCTTCGTCTTCCTATCAGCCTCGTCGGAAAGATTGCCGGCCATAAGTACGAACGCCTTATAGCGTTTATCGATTCCGCTCAGAAATCCTCCAGCCGTAGCATCGCAGCTATGACCCACGTAGGCCAGCCGCGTGGTATCGACATCTTTGCGGGCAAAAAGTAAATCCACGCCTCGTCGAAGGTTTACATCCTGTTGAACTTCCACAGCGATCTGCTGGTCGCTGGTCGGCGACTTGTCTTCTACAAAGCCTGGATGAACTATGACGTGGTCCGGCAACAGGGAGATTACCCCCGAGTGCGCCAGCATCAGAGCTTCGTCGAGAAACTCTGCTCGGTTCATCTTCTCCGATCCGGGCATGCACCAGTGCCCATAAATAACCGCCGGAAACGGTCCCTTTCCTGGAGGAACAATCAGCGATGCCGTCACCACACCTCCATTCGGTCCGATTAGTGCGCTCCGGTCTCCCACCGGGGCCGAGTACGAGATGTCATAGACAGTTACCCCTTCGCGCTCCCGCATACTCATCTGCTTCAGATCGAGTGGTGCGCTTTTGTCATAATCCCAGTGGTGCAGCAGTTGCTCGTAGGAGTCCTGGGCGAAAACAGATGAGAGCAGCAGAAGAAGAAGCGAAGCCAATTTTTTCATCGCAACTCCTGGGCGGGCCGATGTCGATGATGCTTGGTACTGGCCCGGGTTGAAAGCTATTCAGGCAACAGCTGATTAATCGTAAGCATACTAGCGCTGCGGCGCCGGAAAAATACAATTCTGGCACATACTCCGCGGTCCGTGCGGCTTTGTCGCCGGTTCGTTTTGCCACTACGACCTGTGGTGGTTCTTGGCGTGTACATACCGGGTGATAAAAGTCGTGGAACCTGCCCGTCGCCTTCCATGGCTGCGACAGAAGCCGTGAATACCCGGGGAAGATGGACTCTCCGGCTTTACCGGAGCCCCTCGAATTCGACACTGCCAACTCTATAGCCCTGAGCAAGGGCAATCTAGCGATTCTTGGCTATCACGGCTCAACCAGTTCACCTCCTTTGGTCGGAAAGGAAATTGCTTGCGGTATAGTCACCGAATGGACCATTTGCACGGCAAAGTTGCTCTAGTGACTGGCGCCAGCCGCGGCATCGGGGCCGCAATCGCGATGGCACTCGGAAAATCCGGCGCCGATGTTGCCGTCAACTATCGCCATAGAACGCGCGACGCAGAGTCGGTCTGCGCGCAGATCCAAGCTTTCGGCCGTCGCGCTCTATCTATTCAGGCCGATGTGAGTCGGTCCGAAGCTGTGCGGCAGATGGTCTCCCGAGTTGAACGGGAACTCGGCAGCGTTGCCGTTTTGATTAACAATGCCGGCATTGCCAGGCAGCAGCATGTCGACGACATTACCGAGAAGGATTGGGACGACATCATCGATACCAACTTGAAATCAACCTTTCTAGTTACGCAGGCAGTTCTTCCGCGCATGCGGAGCGAGCACTGGGGGCGCATCATCAACGTATCTTCCGTGGCCGCGCAAACCGGCGGAGTGGTCGGCCCGCACTATGCAGCCTCCAAAGCCGGCATGCTCGGGCTGACACGCTCGCTCGCCAATTTGCTGGCAAAGGAGGGCATTGCGGTCAACGCGATTGCCCCCGCCTTGATCGAGACGGAAATGGTCACATCAAATCCCAAAGCCAGTCGAGCCTACATTCCAGTCGGGCGTTTCGGGACGGTTGACGAAGTCGCCTCCGTCGCGGTGTTGCTGGCGACTAATGGATATATCACGGGCCAAACCATCAATGTGAATGGTGGCTGGTACTTAACCTGATCGCTCGAGCGATTGCGTTAGCATCTATCACACTCCGCGCCGCTGGCTCCTCCCGCCAGCACCAGCCTGCGCACGCCAGCGCTCGAAGGCGCAGGCTTGGCGACGCGCGTTGTCCGGTGTGCCGAGTTCCACTTGAACTCGGGAAGCCTTACCCGCTCCCCCGCCAGCGAGCATCAATGAGGGCCGCCATTCGGAGCGCCATGGATGTCATTACGACGATTCAATGCCCATCCCCGACCCCGTGTTGTGCGAAAGAAAAACCCCGGGGCTCGAGCCCGCCGGAGTCAGTAGGTGAGGGTATCTCCGTCGGCCTAGGCTGCTTTCCCTCCCGTCGCTCCCGGGTGCTCGCGAAACAACTTGACCATCTCCTGATTAAAAACGGGAATGTCGGATGGCTGTCGGCTGCTCACCCAATTCTGATCGCGAACTACTTCCTTATCAATCCACTGCCCTTCGGCGTTACGGATATCATCCTGAAGCGTGTAATAACTGGTAAGCGTGCGGCCATCCACGAGCCCGGCGGAAACCAGGAGCCAGGGTGCATGACAGATAACCGCAATCGGCTTTCCGCTATCATCCATGTAGCGGACGAACTCCTGGGCAGCATTCTCCATGCGCAATGCGTCGGCGTTCAATGTTCCCCCGGGCAGCAGAACAGCATCGAACTCTTCCGGATTGGCCTGATCGAGTGTCATATCGACGGAGAATTGCTCGCCCGGCTGATCATGTTTCATGGCTCTAACTTTTCCACTCTTCGGCGCAATTAAGGTTGTTTGCGCGCCCGCCTCATCGAGCACCCTGCGCGGCTCTCTTAATTCGGCCTCCTCCACCCCGTGCGTAGCTAGGATGGCCACACGCATGCCTTCAAGATCTCTTTCTGCCATGTGAGTTCCTCGTTCGATTGCCTCGTTCGGCCGCGATTGGATAATTTCGACTGCCAGGCTAGTGTTTGCTATACGACGTTATGGGAGACATCGGGTTTATCCTCTAGTTTCGGGGTCGAGCCCCTGTATAGCCGGGCATTGTGGAGTTGCTGTTCTGTGTTTGGAACGGTTCAGACAAGAACGACGAGGATGGTGAAAATCGGCAGCCGATTTCTTTTAAGGCTGCAACACAACCTCGTCAGGCCCGGCGGGAAGTTTGAAAACCACGCCACGTTCCTGATTGGCTCGAATCGTCGCGGCTAAATCAAGCTGGGCGAGCGCGATCTTTTTGGTCCAACCACCGGTAGTCCAGTAGTCGGTCTGTGCATACAACATGTCGCCGACAATGGCATAGCCATTGGTCAGTTCCGCTCGGCCATTTCGAAAAACTAGTACCGTGGCCGGCGGCGGGTTCTGAGCGGATCTGACCGGCCCTGGCCGTTGTTCGTGATTTTCTGGAGCAGGGGTGCTGATGGCTTCGGTGTTCTCGACCCGTACCCAATGCCCCCCTTGCCATTCGAGCAACAAGGGCTTTATCGGAGGACGCTCGTCCTCGAGGTGTGTTGTTGGGGGTTGGGGTGGCTGCACCACGACAATGGAGGCAGGCTGGGGGGTTACAGGTTCATAGCCCAGATCTGAGTAAAAGAATACCGATCCGGTTCCGACGCCGAATGGACGATGTGCGAAATTAAAGTTAGTTCCTGTTGGTTGAGGGATGCCGATCGTGGCAAAACCTGGGGTAACCGTTTGCGGAACTCCCATTCCGTGTCCGAAGCCTCCGCCCCCACGTACTTGCGCCTGCGCTATCGGGCTCGACACCGCGGCCGCTAACGCACATGTCGCGACTAGCAGCCGATGCATACTAATTACCTAAAGGGCGTGTAGGCAGACGAAAATCCAGGCCGCGGTCATCGTTCTGTTTTTGGGTTGCCCTCAAGTCGAGGTCGGCCAACGCAATCTTTCGGCGCGAACCACCTGAGAGATCGTAAAGAGTGTCTCCCACGATCGCGTAATTCGTCACATCAATCGAGTGACCGTCGCGAAAGACCAGCACGGTGTCGGGCTGGTCAGCCAAGGGCTTCTGCGGCTCGCTCGCAGAGGTTGTTGCCTTTTGAGCGGTTGCGTTCTCGATATCGTCCATCTGTTGTTCCAGCTGGTTCAGCCGATCGTCGTACTGAGGTTGTGCTGGGCTGTTTCCCGCAGGTTGCTGACGTTCCGATACTGGCCCGTAGCCCTGCTCCATGCTGTCATCGACGGGGTTGACGATGTCACCGTAGCCCCCATAGTAGTACGGCAAGGAATACAGCGGCAGCACGCCGAGGCCAAACCCGTTCCCCTGGAAGACGCGATGATGATGATTACGGTCAAAAGTAAAGCAACAGTTCGGGAAGGAGCCTTTGGGCGTGAAGCCGAGAGGCCCAAGCGAGGTCACACTGGCGCGCGGACCTGGGGGGAAAACCGGTGATCCACCAAGAGCTGTTACAGACGCACGGGTGCCGTTGATTTGACCTTGGAAAGGAGGGACGATCGCCATTCCGGCCAGCATCACCAGTGCAGGCAGACACCCCCGCATACTGAAATGGTACCGTACCCAGGAAGTCATACGACCTCGATTCCAGCGCCAGCCAGCATAGCGCTCCTTTTGATTAGATTCTAAGAATGCTCCCACAGCTGCAAAGTTGCGGTATTTTTCGTTCCGCAGGTACCCTTCGGCTCCGACCCTGGCTTCTCTCCGGGCCATGATTTGAATGAAAACCTTGCCCGAATCCCTCATTCTCCGGAGAAGCGGGCGTAAAAACTGGGCCTGTGCACCATTTTCGGCGCACGCGGCTGATGCAAGCTTTTCAGCAGCTGGCCTTCCGTGTCGAGTCCAGTACGCGGCTCTGGTGCTCTTGCTGTGAGCAAGGTTATTGTGGGCTGCCTTCATACAGAGGCCAAAGCCGATCGGGAGTGACCCTGTATATGGCATAGGCTGTGCCCGCATCGGAGATTTGGCGGAAGAGCAGTTCGCCCCGCCCATCGCCATCGGCATCCACCACGTCGACCAGCTGCATGCGCGGGTTCACATCAAGGTGTTGTGAATCGGTCACTACGGAGAGCAGTTTCCGCAATTCCCCATAGATGTCGGAACGCGCAACTAGCGTGATGTAGAAATCGCCCTTGGTTGTCTCGCTGTTCTGAGCAGGATGTGCTGTTGCGCTCAGCACCGCCACCGGCTCGTTGCTGTTGGATACATCGAACACTCGTAGCTGTATGTCCTCGAAACTCGGCTGAGGAGCCTTAGTGGCAGTTTTCGCGCCAGCTTTACGCCGAGGCGCAGGTGCGAGTTTCGCCGGCTTCCTGAACTCCTTCGCATGTTCCCGCAGTTCAGCGCTCGCCATCGCCAGCATCTTGGTGCGCAATGTCTCTTCTTCCCCCGGCTTCATGTCATAGCCGTAAGGACGCGGTTCCGGCCCGTCGGCATCGGAAACAGCGGGCACCGTCTCGACGACCGGGGCCTCGGTGGCGGGGCCCTTGTCGGGGCTCTTTGCGCCGACATTGCTGTTGCTTGCGACATTGTTCTTCACCGCCGGAGTAGCGCCCGATTTTGCTTCTGCCTCAACATCTCGCGTGGGCGCGCCCCGCCGCAACTTCGGAATATTGGGATCTTCCGGCGCCGTTTCCGGCTGCGGAGCTGGTGTAGTCTTCGCGGTCGAATCGTCAGCGCTCGGTGGTGGGCTTTCCGGCTTCGCCTCTGGGGCCGGGCTCACGGGTGTGGGCGGTGCCGATCCCGGGCGCCGTAGTACGGGAGGGCCCTCGTCCTTCTCTTCCCGCGGTTTTGTTTCCGCTTTATGGTTGGTCGAGGCGACCTTCTCGCCGTTGGCATGATAGGTGCCTTCCGCCATCCAGTTATTCTTCTGCTGTAAGGCCTGGTTTACGGTGAAGAGTCCCAGCGAGCTTCCAGTGCGCTCCGCTTCGTACACTGTGCCCTGCTCGAGGGCCATCGGAACCGGATCAGCTTTGTACGCGCCGGCGTCATAGAATCGCCCGTCCACCAGGATTGCGACTGGAATCAGTCGAGGTTGACCCTTTGGCGGTAGAACGAGCAACCCCACTGCCCGCGGACCCTTGCTCACCGTGTTTTTGCTGGCGAATTGTGCCCACAAGGCTCCCATCGAAGCGAGAACTACTCCCGTCGAGATGACGGCCCGCCACCCCTTGCGGTATAAATTTGAGCGAAACGGAGAATTACCCATGCAGCTTAATGATAAAGCTCCCGAGTTTACTTTGCCCGACGAGAACCAAAATCCGGTTTCCCTGAAGCAGTTCCGCGGCAAGCCGGTCGTTCTCTTCTTCTTTCCTAAGGCCGATACTCCCGGCTGAACCATCGAAGCTCGCGGGTTCCGCGAATCGTACAAAAAGCTGCAGAATGCCGGTGCCGTGGTTCTCGGCATCTCCGCAGATGACAGTAAAACTCAGAAAAAGTTTCAGACCAAGTACGACCTGCCCTACACCCTACTCTCCGATACCGACAAGAAGGTCGGCGAACAATTCGGAGTAATCCAAGAAAAGAACATGTATGGCAGGAAAGTGAAGGGAATCGTACGCACCACCTTCATCATCGGCCCGGACGGTAAAATCGGTCAGGTGTTCAACAATGTCAAGCCCGAGGGCCATGCCGAAGAAGTGCTTGCCGCACTCGAGAACGGAAAGAAGCTAACCGAGCGCGAGGGAACTTAAACCTGACCCCGTTGTTCCCTTTGCGGTGAATGAGCAGTTACCACAAAGGACGCCTTGCAGCGTCGTGCGGGCAGACTCGGGTTGCGCAAACTTCCCCTTCGCCTGTTTCCCAGCATGGAAAATGGTCTTCCCGCTTAATGACCATTACGCACCAAGCTGGCATTGAAATTCTGCCCGCCACCCGCCGCGGGGCTGATCGCCGACTCCAGCCGCAGGGCGATGTGTATCCGTTCGGTATCGAACCCGCTATCCTGGATATTCGACCCCGATGGGGAATCTCGACCAAGGTTGCGAAGGACCATAGACGAACCGATGCCGGCCGCAAAAAACAGACTCCTCATCCTCACGCGTGAGTTCTATGATCGCGACCCGCGCGCGGTTTCGCGCGACCTGCTGGGCAAGGTGCTGGTGCGGCGCGACCGTCGGAAGTTACGTCAGGGAAGAATTGTGGAAGTCGAAGCTTATCTCGGCGAGGGTGATCCCGCCGCCCACGCAGCGGCCGGCCGCACCTCACGCAACGAGGTCCTCTTTGGTCCGCCCGGCCATGCTTACGTGTATTTCATCTACGGAAACCACTGGTGCTTCAACGTGTCCTGCCTACCGGATGGAATAGCCGGTGGAGTCCTGTTCCGTGCGTTGCAGCCCATCGAGGGTATCCAAGAGATGGCCAAGGCACGCCACCTGACCATTGCCACCAACCGCGATCTGAAGCGGTTGACCAGCGGTCCCGGTCGCCTCGCCGAAGCTTTTGGAATCACCCGCGATCGCGACAACAATAAAGATTTAACCTCACAAATGTCAGACTTGTGGATTGCCGATGATGGCTTCCGTCCTCCACAAACGCTGGAGACTACGCGAATCGGAATCACCAAGGCAGCCGAGATGACGTTGCGTTACCTAATTGCCGGCAACAAGTTTGTGTCGGGAGGAAAATCGCTTCCGGTCAAAACTCCCTGAGCAGACCTCTCAAACGCTTTTGGGTTCAGCCGAATTGCGCTTTCTCTTCTGTCTTTGATTGGAATGCGTCACGAGTTTGTCTGTATTCCGGGGTCTTCGGAGTCCACCTGTCACGTCTCCTAGGTCGGAGCCGGATTCGGAGAGAGAGAGGCCTTCATCGCCATGTCCCGGTACAAACCACGGCGATGGCAATCGAGGTCTGCGACCCGGCGAAGCTGGCCACGCTCACCCCACCCACTCGGTGTTGATGTCTAGCCGGTCACGAGGAAAGGACTACGCCAGAGACCAACTTGCACGTGGCGTAACACGTGGCATGGCGGCCCAAACCGAAATCAACCTTCGTCCACACCATCACAAGACCAGAATGCCGATGTGCACGTCAAGAATTTCTCGTCCTCGTCGCCCATCCGACAGGCGTTCTGATTGCTTTAGTGCATGGTCCGACTCCCGATTTTCCTGTCGTTTGGTTATGCGATACTGAAAACATGCAGCCCGATCCCAAGTCGGTGAAGGTGAACGTGACCGCCGGCACGGGCATGGACATCGAATGGAAGGACGGCCACCGCTCCAGCTATAGCTTCATTTTCCTGCGCGACGCCTGTCCCTGTGCCCTGTGCGATGAAGAGCGCAGCAAAACACACCGCCAGCCAGGCGATCCGCCCAAGCTTGCCGCCGGTGCCCTCCCGATGTTCAAGCCGGCGGCCAAGCCGACCAACGTCGAGCCGGTCGGTAAGTATGCGATTCGCTTCCAGTGGAATGACGGCCACGCACTGGGCATCTATTCCTGGCAGTTCTTGCGTGACGTTTGCCCCTGCACCGAATGCAAGTCCGCGCGGATCGCCGAGAAAGCCATTTAATATTGGAAGTGTTTGTCTTGAGCGGGGTGAGCGGTCCAGGTCTTTTTAAGTTAAGGATTACCGTTGTCATTTCTGGAAGAGTTAAACCCCCAGCAGCGTGAAGCCGTCGAGAATACGGAAGGCCCAGTCCTGATTCTGGCAGGCGCCGGCAGTGGCAAGACGCGCGTCATCACCTACCGCATCGCTCACCTCGTCGAGAACAAGGGGGTCATGCCGGAGTCTATCCTGGCAGTCACCTTCACCAACAAAGCTGCCGCCGAGATGGCCGAGCGCGTGGACAAACTGGTGGGCAGTTCTGCGATCGCCAAGCCCGTCATCTCAACTTTTCATTCATTTTGTGTACGTGCGCTGCGCCGCGACATCGAGGCTCTCAAGATTCCTTCCGCAACTGGGGGCGGGAAGCCCAGTGGGCTTAACAGGAGGTTCGTCATCTACGACGAATCCGAGCAGCAGTCGGTAGTCAAAGGCGTGATGCGGCGCCTCGGCCTGGACGACAAGCAGCTCACGCCGCGCATCGTGCAAGGCCGAATTTCCTGGGCTAAGAACCATA
>Ga0126372_10000802_pt1 | contig 11791 bp, 9 predicted proteins | sample PanSoiMetaPlot_6_FD_92762 | JGI IMG/M metagenome (GOLD analysis project Ga0126372, IMG submission 92762) | Tropical forest soil microbial communities from Panama - MetaG Plot_6 | ecosystem: Environmental > Terrestrial > Soil > Tropical forest > Bulk soil | place: Panama | collected 2016-02-17
CCGCTCGTCCCGATCGACGTCTCTCAGTGCGAGAGCATGCCGGATATTGCCCGCGGCCGAACGGCGAAGCAGCACCGGCTTTTGAAATACCATTGCTTGGCGGCGGGCGAGCTCCTGATTGGGCCGGAGCCCCGCCCACAAAATCTCTCCGTCGCTTGGGGCAATCAGCCCGTGCATGAGCCTCAGCAGCACGCTCTTGCCTGCGCCATTTGGCCCCATCACCACGGTAATTCCCGGCTCCTCGATTCTGGCGTCGACGCCATCAATCACTCGCTTGCCGCCTGTCTCATAACTAAGACCGCAAAGCTCGAGCGGGAGAAGCGGGGGCCCTGCATTGAGTGAGCTCTTGCGCAAGTGCGGGGGCGCGGCGGGATCAAGCATAGGCGAGACGCAGCGCGAAGCGCCGCACAGCGAGCAGTGCGCTATTTACGGCGAACGAGGTGGCGAGGAGAACCATTCCGAGCGCGAGCGCGAGAGCGATATTGCCTTTCGAGGTTTCAAGCGCGATCGCCGTCGTCATTGTCCGGGTCACATGGTCGATATTACCGCCGACGATCATCACAGCACCGACCTCGGCGATGGCTCGGCCAAAACCTGCAAGCACCGCCGTGAGGAGCCGGTAGCGGCCGTCCCACAGGAGAGTTGCGGTGATCTCGCGAGAAGAGGCGCCGAGCGACCGAAGCTGCTCGTCATATTCCTCGAGCAGGTCTTCGCAGTGCTGGCGGGTGAGTGCGGCGACGATGGGGATCACGAGCAGCATTTGCGCCACGACCATGGCTGTAGGCGTGTAGAGCAGATGGAGGACGCCCAAAGGGCCTGCGTTGGAAAGTAGGAGATAGACGACCAGTCCGGCGACGACGGGAGGCAGGCCCATCAAGGCGCTCAGCACCGCCGTGACCGCCCCCCGGCCCGGAAACCGATACACGGCAAGGGCACCGCCCAAGGGGAAGCCGATCGCGCTCGCAAGAATGACGGCAAGGAGACTCACTTGCAAAGAGAGCCCCACGATTTCGATGAGGCTTGGATCGAGAGTGACGATAAGCCTCAGAGCCGTATGAAAAGCAGCGATAAGATCAGCCATGGGAGGGCTAGGACAGCCTGACTATATTAGGGGGAGCGTCCCGATTTCGGTGGTTATTAGACCGGTTGCGACGCAAAAAAAAGCGCCCTTGCGGCGTTTGTAGCGGCTGGACCCGCCCCGAAGACCACCTGAGCTTGCGGCTGATGACTTGTCGCTGTATCACCGACCCGTCATGCTGTCGTACCGCGTAAATGTGCTCAGACAAGCCTCGTAGGGCAGGGGTCTAAGACTGGAAGGTAGGAAGGTGGAGCAAAAGACCCCGGGCAGTGGCGGCCCCGACCGGCCGGCAAGACATGTCGGGTCACGCAAGCGAGCGCGGGCCTTCCCGAAGGGGCGGCAGCTCGATGCTGAGGCGCTCCAACAGGTACGCGAGCTTCTGAGGGATAAGCCGAGGCGTCACGACCTGCTCATCGAGTATTTGCATCTCATTCAGGACCGCTACCACTATATTTCCGCCCGCCATTTGCGCGCGCTCTGCGAGGAGATGCGACTCCCGCAGGCCGCGGCTTACGAGGTTGCGACCTTCTATGCACATTTCGATGTGGTGAAGGAGGGCGAGACACCACCTCCGCCCACCACGGTGCGTGTCTGCGATTCGATTACCTGCGCCATCAAAGGCGCAGAGGCTTTGTTTCAGGCGCTCAAATCCAGTGCCGATCCTGCGCAAGTGAGAGTCGTGCGTGCCCCTTGCATGGGGCGATGTGATACCGCGCCTGTGTGCGAGGTCGGACATCTCCATGTCGACTATGCCACCCCAAAGAGGGTCGAGAGGGTCGTCAAAGGTGGCGACCACGAGCCCGAGATCCCCCGTTACGAGACACTCGCGGAATACCAGGCGCGGGGCGGCTACAAATTGCTCGCGAGCTGTCGCAATGGAGAGCGGAGCGTCGATGCCGTCATCAAGGAACTGTCTGACGCCGGCTTAAGGGGCCTCGGCGGCGCTGGCTTTCCTGCCGGACGCAAATGGCAGATCGTTAGGTCCTATCCGGGCCCGCGGCTTATGACCATCAACGGCGATGAGGGCGAGCCCGGCACCTTCAAGGATCGCTTCTACCTCGAGCGTAATCCGCATCAGATGTTCGAGGGCGCGCTGATCGGTGCGTGGGCTGTCGATGCCGAACGCATCTATCTTTATATGCGCGACGAGTATCCGGCCGTTCTGCACATTCTTGCCCACGAGATTGCAGCGCTGGAGCAGGCAGGCATCATCGAAACAGGAAAGATCGAACTTAGGCGCGGTGCCGGCGCCTATATTTGCGGCGAAGAGTCGGCAATGATCGAGTCGATCGAGGGCAAGCGCGGCTATCCACGCAATCGTCCGCCCTATATCGCCGAGATCGGGCTATTCGGGCGTCCGACGCTGAACAACAATATCGAGACGCTTTATTGGGTTCCCGAAATCTTGCTGAAGGGCGCCAAGTGGTTCGCCGATCACGGCGTTAACGGCTCCAAAGGCTTCCGCTCGTGGTCGGTCTCTGGGCGCGTAAAGAAGCCTGGAGTCATCGTCGCGCCGGCCGGCATCACTGCGCGCGAGCTGATCGAATTGGCCGGCGGTATGGAGGAGGGGCAAGAGTTCAAAGCGTATCTGCCCGGCGGCGCCTCTGGCGGTATTCTTCCCGCCAGCCTTGCCGACGTACCGCTCGATTTCGGGACCCTCGACAAGTACGGCGCCTTTGTCGGCAGCCATGCCATCGTCATCTTTTCCGACAAAGACGATGTTGCCGAGATCGCCATCAATCTCCTCAGTTTCTTCAAGGACGAATCCTGCGGCCAATGTACGCCCTGCCGTGTCGGTTGCGACAAGGCGGTCGCCCTGCTTGAGCAGCGCGAGTGGAATAAGGAGCTGCTTGCCGAACTCGCCCAAACCATGCGCGATGCGTCCATCTGCGGGCTTGGACAGGCTGCGCCCAATGCCTTCATCTCGGCGATGCAGTTCTTCCTCGACGAGCGGCTTGGAACCGAGGTGGCCGGGCAGGCTTGATGGATAGGAATGTGAACACCAGAATCGTGAGCAGAGCCCTTCAGCGGCAGGAAATTGCGCCATGACCGATCAGCTGCTCTTTACCCTCGACGGCAAAGTAGTGTCAGCCCGTTCGGGCGAGACGATCTGGCAAGTGGCTCAGCGTGAAGGGACCGACATCCCGCATCTTTGCTGGCTGCCGGAGCCCGCCTATCGCGCCGACGGCAACTGCCGGGCGTGCATGGTCGAGATCGAGGGCGAGCGCGTGCTCACGGCCTCCTGCATCCGCAAGCCCACCCCGAATATGGTGGTGAAGACTGCGAGCGAGCGGGCGGTGAAGGCTCGCCGCATGGTCATGGAGCTGCTTCTCGCCGATCAGCCGCCGCGCGAGGATTCTCCCGACCGCGTCTCGAAGTTCTGGCATTGGGCCGAAGTTCAGAGCATCGAGACTTCGCGTTTCCCTGCCCACGGTATCCCCAAGCCGGACCTTTCGCATCCCGCCATGGCCGTCAATCTCGATGCCTGCATTGATTGCGGGCTTTGCGTCCGCGCCTGCCGCGAGGTTCAGGTCAACGACGTGATCGGTATGGCCTTGAGGGGCATCGATGCCAAGCCTGTGTTCGACTTCGATGATCCAATGGGACTTTCGACCTGCGTAGCCTGCGGTGAGTGCGTTCAGGCCTGTCCCACCGGCGCGCTAATGCCGAAGTCGATCGTCGACCCCATCACCCAGCACGGCAGCAGGGAAGTCGAGCGCGAAGTTCACTCGGTCTGCCCCTATTGCGGCGTCGGCTGTCAGATCACTTACGAGATCAAGGACGACAAAATTGCCTTCGTGCAGGGGCGCAATGGTCCCGCCAATCAGAACCGGCTCTGCGTCAAGGGCCGATTCGGCTTCGACTACGTCACCAATCCGCAGCGTCTAATGAAGCCGCTGATCAGAAAGCCGGGACTTCCGAAGCGGATCGATGTCGACCCGTCGAATCCCTACACCCATTTCCGCGAGGCGAGCTGGGAGGAGGCACTGGATTCCGCTGCGCGCGGTCTTGCGAGAGTCGCCGAGACGCATGGCAATGGGGCGATTGCGGGCTTTGGCTCGGCCAAATGCACCAATGAAGAGGCCTATCTGTTCCAGAAGCTGATCCGCACGCGGTTCCGCAATAATAATGTCGATCACTGCACGCGGCTCTGCCATGCCTCTTCCGTGGCAGCGCTGATCGAAGGCATCGGCTCCGGCGCGGTTACGGCCACCTTTAACGAGGTCGAGCACGCCGACGTCATCATGATCATTGGCGCTAACCCGACCGAGAACCATCCCGTCGCGGCGACCTATTTCAAACAGGCAGCGAAGCGCGGCGCCAAGCTTATTGTCATAGACCCGCGCGGTCAGGCCTTGCGCGAGTACGCGACCTATATGCTGCAATTCAAGCCCGCGAGCGACGTGGCGCTACTGAACGCGATCATGCACGTGATCGTGGAGGAGGGGCTCTACGACGTTCAATACCTGCAAGCCTTCACCGAGAATTTCGAGCGCTACAAGGAGCATCTCGTAGCCTATAGCCCCGAGGCGATGGCCGAGGTCACGGGCATAAGCGCCAAGACCATCCGTGACGTTGCGCACACCTTCGGCCGTGCCGAGCGTGCCATGATCTTCTGGGGCATGGGCATTTCCCAGCACGTGCACGGCACCGACAACGCCCGCTGCCTTATCGCGCTTGCGCTGATGTGCGGCCAGATCGGGAGGCCAGGCACGGGGTTGCATCCCTTGCGCGGTCAAAACAATGTGCAAGGCGCTTCTGACGCCGGCCTGATCCCGATGTTCTATCCGGACTATGCCGACGTGAAGTGCGATCCGGTGCACAAAAAGTTCGAGGACCTGTGGAAGACCGAACTCTCGACCAAGCCTGGCCTCACCGTGGTCGAGATCATCAACGCCGCGAACAAGGGCGAGATCAGGGGCATGTATATCCAGGGCGAGAACCCGGCAATGTCCGATCCGGATCTGGATCATGCGCGTGCCGGCATCGCCAAGCTCGAGCACCTCCTGGTACAGGATATTTTCCTCACCGAAACCGCGATGATGGCGGACGTGATCCTGCCTTCTTCGGCTTGGCCAGAGAAGTCGGGCACCGTCACCAATACCAACCGGCAGGTGCAAATGGGGCGCAAGGCGCTCGACTTACCTGGTGAGACACGCGACGATTTATGGATCCTCGTCGAGGTCGCGAAGCGGCTCGGCTTGCCCTGGACCTACACGCACCCGTCTCAGGTGTTTGCCGAGATGAAGCTCGCCATGCCTTCGCTCGACAACATCACCTGGGATCGGCTCGAGCAGGAATCGTCGGTGATATATCCGTGTCCCGCGCCGGATCATCCTGGCGAGGCCGTGGTCTTCGGCGATGGCTTCCCCACCAAAACCGGGCGGGCGACACTTGTCCCGGCAAAGATCCTGCCTCCCGCCGAGGTGCCCGACGCGGAATACCCGCTTGTCCTTATGACCGGCCGCCAGCTTGAGCATTGGCATACCGGCGCCATGACCAGGCGAGCGGATGTGCTCGACTCGCTCGAACCTGGACCGACCGCGAGCCTGCATCCGAACACGCTTGCCAACTACGGCGTAAAGCCTGGCGAGTTGATACGGGTCACGACTCGCAGAGGCAGCATCGAGCTCACCGCCCGGGCGGACCTCGCCGTCAGGGAGAAGATGGTCTTCATCCCCTTCGCCTATGTCGAGGCCGCGGCCAACATCCTGACCAATCCGCAGCTTGATCCGGTCGGCAAGATTCCCGAGTACAAATATTGTGCGGTGAAAATCGAGCGGGCGACCGGCAAAGAGCCGTCGGTGCCGGAGCCAAGCCTGAACGTGACGGCCCTGGGTCTCTAGACCTAGATTTCTCGAATGAGTCCAGGAGAAACTGTCATCGGCCTTCTTCTTGCCGGTGGCAAGTCGAGCCGCATGGGTGGCGGCGACAAATGCCTGCGACTGCTCGCTGGTAGGCCGATCATTGAACGCATCATTGAGCGCCTGAAACCGCAAGTCTCCGGCATCGTGATCAATGCCAATGGCGACAGCTCGCGTTTTGCCGCCTATGGCCTTCCTGTCGTCGCAGACCGTATCGCCGGCTTCGCAGGGCCTCTAGCTGGCATCCATGCCGGCCTTGAATGGATCAAAGCGAACCGCGCTGGCGCAAGTCATGCTGTCACCGTTGCAAGCGATACCCCGTTCTTCCCCCTCGATCTGGTCAGACGCTTTCTAAATGAGCGAAGGCAGGACGATTCGCTTCTCGTGGCGCGATCTGACGAAGGCGTGCATCCAGTAATCGGGCTTTGGCCGATCACGCTTGCCTCCGCCATCGAGGACTTCCTCAAACGTGAGAAGCGAAAGGTGGGGCGGTTTGCCGAGGAAGAGGGATCCATTGAGGTGTATTTTCCCAAGACCGAAATCGGCGGCGTGTTGATGGATCCATTTTTTAATATCAACGAGCCGGAGGAGCTTGCCAAAGCAGAAATGCTACTGAAGGAGCAAGCACGATGAGCCCGCCGCTCTTCGGCGTGGTTGGATGGAAGAACTCGGGCAAGACCACTCTCATGGCAAATCTCGTTAGGGAGCTCAGCGCACGCCGCTTTGCCGTTTCCGTCATCAAACATGCGCATGAACGTTTCGACATCGATCATCCCGGCCGCGACTCCTTCAAGCTGCGTGAAGCCGGCGCGCACCAGATTGCCCTCTCCTCGCCGCGGCGCTTTGCCCTGATGCGCGAGCTTCGTGACGAGCCAGAGCTGCCATTCGCGGAAATTCACCGCTATGTCGGTCCGTGCGATCTCGTGCTGGTCGAGGGCTTTAAGCGCGAGGTATTTCCCAAAATCGAGATACGCAGGGATGGCGCGGCATCGCGGGAGCCGCTCCACGGCAATTTTCCTCGGATCGTCGCCATTGCTTCCGATCATCCTTCTAGCGAGCGCGATCCTCTACCAACCTTCGATCTTGGCGCTACAAAAGAGATCGCCGACTTCATAGCCGAACATCTCGGGCTCAAGCAGCCATGACCCTCAAACTCGACGACGATTGCTTCGTCCTCGACAAGGACAGGCTTCCTCATCATGAGGCGCTTGCCATTCTCAAGGCGCGCGTGCGTCCGGTTGTTGGTGTCGAGGGCGTGCGCCTGGCCGATGCGGCGGGGAGGTTTCTCGCCGAACCGGTCGTGTCGCCCCGCGCTATCCCGGCGCACGACAATGCCGCGGTCGACGGTTACGCGTTTGCCTACGCCTCGTATGACAAAGGGAAGGGCGCTCGCCTTGTGATCGCAGGCCAGGCTTCGGCGGGTCATCCATTGTCAAATGCGCCATTGCCAGGTCACGCGGTCCGCATCTTCACCGGCGCAGTCATGCCACAAGGCTTTGACACGGTGGCAATGCAGGAGGATGTCCTAGTGGAAGACGAAGGGGACGGGCGCTGGGCGGTTATCCCGCCCGGCCTTAGGCAGTGCGCAAACAGGAGACTAGCCGGTGAAGATGCGAAAGCGGGCGCCGTACTGCTCGAGCCTGGCGCACGGCTCAGGCCACAGGATGTGGCAAGCGCAGCCGCTACAGGTCTCGACCGGCTTCGATGCTACGTGCCTCTGAAGATCGCTATAGCTTCGAGTGGGGATGAGATCCTCCGCTCCGGCGAAGCCTTTGGGCCAGGCAAAGTTTATGATGCCAACGCGCCGATGCTAGAAGGGCTAGCCAGGGCTGTCGGAGCCGCCGCGGTCGATCTCGGCGTCCTGCCCGACAAGGCCGAACGGGTGCGCGCTGCCCTCTCCCAAGCAAGCAAGAGGTACAGTGCAATCATCATCTCCGGCGGGGCAAGCCAAGGCGCGGAGGATCATGTCGTCCGCAGCATCGATGCGCTTGGCAAGCGGCATCTTTGGCAGATCGCGATCAAGCCAGGCCGACCGATGAGTTTCGGCCAAATCGGCGACTCTGTCGTGCTCGGTCTCCCGGGCAACCCGGTCGCGGTCTTCGTCTGCTTTTTGATGTATGTGCGGCCGGTGCTGACCCGGCTCGCGGGCGGCCTGTGGCCAGAGCCGGTGCGCTTTCCACTGCCCGCAGCTTTCACCCAGAGGAAGAAATTAGGCCGGCGGGAGTTCTGGCGGGCAAGACTAACGAGGTCTGATGGAGGACAATTGCAAGTCGCAAAGTTCCCGCGTGATGGCTCCGGGTTGATTTCCTCTTTGCGGGAGTCGGATGGCCTGGTCGAGGTTTGTGAGGAGGTCGAGGAGGTGCGTGCCGGCGAGATGGTCAACTTCATCCCGTTTTCCGAGTTCGGCCTCCTGTCGTAATGAAGCCGGGTCGGGCGCAGACCATGGCAGATGGAACCACCCCCGTTATTGCGCTGAAACACAGAACACAAAGGACTTCCGCGAATGCTAGTTTTTCCGCATTCCCGACAGATGAGCGGCTGACGCCGCGAAGCACGGAATAGCGTTCGGCTATCGACTCAAAAGCCAACCGGCATTTCCGTCGAAACGGCCTTAGTCCGATGCTCCGTGCTATCGCCGCGGCCGTTCCTTTCGGCCGGAGCACTAGCCAAAGGAGTCAAACGGATGTCTCGATTCACGAATAAAGGCCGTCTCGGCCGCACCCCCGTTCTTGCCGGCGTCGTGTTGGGCGCGAGCCTTGTCGCCTCGGCCGCCGTCGCCGGCGAATGCCCCGCAGACCAGAAGAAACTCAATGCCACTGCCCCAGTCGATTACAAGGCGGTCGGCGTCACCGACACGGTCATCGCCATGATCGACGTGGAAAAGGAGCCAGCCAACATCAAGGACCGCAAGTTCCGCATGCGCAAGCTCACCATCGAGCCGGGCGGCATTGTGCCCTGGCACAGCCACGGCGATCGGCCTGCCATCATCTACATCATCGACGGCGAAATTAACGAGTACGCATCGAATTGCGCCGTGCCGATCGTGCACAAGGCCGGCGACGTCGTCGCCGAGACGAGCGAAGTTTCGCATTGGTGGAAGAATACCGGCAACAAGACCGTCGTGTTGCTGTCCGCTGACCTGCTCAAGGATCCGAACGACAAGAACATGTAGTCCCCTCCCAGCTCAGGATGTGGCGTCCTCATCTTGCAAGGGCGTCACATTCTTTTCTCTTCCCTTCGCGGACGACGCCATGACTGAGATGCAGCATGCCGTTCCAGCCTCAAGCGGCAAGGCCCAAGCTCACTCTGCGGTTGTCCTCCTTCGTTCTACCGTCATCGGACTGACAGCCTTCCTCACTGTCGTAGACCTTTTCGCGACCCAGGCTATTCTCCCGTCGCTCGCGCGCCATTACGGCGTCATGCCGGCGGCGATCGGCTTTGCCGTCAATGCCTGCACCCTCGGCATGGCGGTGTCGGGTCTCGCCGTCGGCTATTTCAGCCGCGAGATCGACCGGCGCAAAGGCATCTTGATCAGCCTCGTCCTGCTATCCATCCCAACGGCTCTGCTCGCGAGCGCTCCCAACCTCACGGTGTTCACCGTTCTGCGCGTGGCGCAGGGGCTGTGCATGGCGTCGGCCTTTACCCTCACGCTCGCTTATCTCGGTGAGCACTACAGCGCCGCCGACTCGGCGAGCGCCTTCGCCGCCTATATCACCGGAAATGTCGCGAGCAATTTGGTTGGGCGTCTGATCTCCGCCGCGGTAGCAGACCATTTCGGTCTTGCCGCCAATTTCTACTTCTTCGCCTCGCTCAACCTGATCGGCGCAGTGCTGGTCTATTTCGCCGTGGAGAAGACGCCCTGCATGCAGTGCGTGACCCCCGCCATGAGCTCGGACTTCCAAGTCTGGATCATGCATCTCAAGAACCCATCCTTGCGCGCGAGCTTTGCCATCGGCTTCTGCATCCTGTTCGCCTTCATTGGCACCTTCACTTATGTGAATTTCGTCCTGGTGCAGCCGCCGCTTGGCGTGGGCGCCATGACACTCGGCTTCATCTATTTCGTGTTCTTGCCGTCGATCGCCACAACGCCGCTCGCAGGCCGCGCGGTGCGGAGCTTCGGCACGCGGACCACATTCTGGAGCGCGCTGCTTGTTGCCGGCATAGGGCTGCCGCTTCTGATCGTGCCGAACCTTTCGGCGGTGCTGGTCGGCATGGTGTTGGTCGGCGTCGGTACCTTCTTCGCCCAAGCCTGCGCTACGGGGTTCGTCGGTCGTGCGGCGCTGTCCGACCGTGGCTCGGCGAGCGGGCTCTATCTCGCAAGCTATTTCTTTGGCGGGCTGGTGGGCAGTGCCGTACTTGGGCTGATCTTCGACATGTTTGGCTGGGCGGCATGCGTCGCCGGCATCGCCGTATCGCTGCTCATCGCTGCCCTGCTTGCCATTTTCCTGCACACGCCAATGGCGCCCAAGTCGGTCGCTCGCTGACCATAGGCGGCACTTTTATTCTGCTGCGAGCTTGTGCGGGCGGTCTTCTGCACTGGTTGAGAAGCGAGAAATCCACCAGCTCTTTAAGTGTCTTGCGCAGAGGCTCGGTCGAGTAATAGCCGGCATGATCGGCGCCGAGGGGGATATGGGCGCCGAGGAATGCGCGGGTGTGCGGCTCGAAGAACCCGGAAATGCCCTTGGTCAGCGTCATCCATGATGCGAGCACATCGCCGGCGCCGGCCCAGGCGGGAAACGCGCCCCAGAAGTTCGCGCGCTCCACTCGTTTCCAGAATTCCTTGAGCTTCGGCAAGCGGTCCTCCGGCTTGTTGCCGGTGATCAGTGCAGCGTTGATGGCGCCGATCGAGGTGCCGATGATCCAGTCCGGTTCGACTCCCGCCTCATGCAGCGCTTGATAGACTCCGCCTTGGTAGGCGCCGAGTGCCCCGCCGCCTTGCAGCACGAGCACGACCTGACCGTTATTGTTGCTGCGGATCTCGTTGACGGCTTCGAGCGGCGTCAGGGTCTTTTTCCTGGTCATGGCTGATCCTTCCTGGATGACCTGTCCATTTGATAATGCCCGTGGCGCACCTTGTCGGGAAATGCCCGCTGGCTAAAGAGTCGATAGGGGAGCGCTATGGCCGGCAGCGGCCCCCTATGCACCTGGAAAGGCTTGATTTTCTGGCTCCCAGGCTCAAGATCACGTCATATCAAAAATGCGGGGGCGCACTCCCAAATCATCTCGACGGCAAAGTCCCATCAATCGTACAACTCGGCTAACAACAAGCGCGAACCAACAATTCCGAGTCGATGATCATTAGCATCGTGAGGAACGAGGCCAGAATCCGTCCGGCCCGGCCGCGACGGCGCGCGGCTCGCTCCGCCACTTCACCGAGAAATTAGGGCAGCGGAGCGCATCTCCTATGGAAATGCACCAAGTCCGCTATTTCCTCGCGGTAGCGCGTACGCTCAACTTCACGCGCGCTGCTGAGGAATGCAATGTGGCCCAGCCGTCCCTCACGCGCGCGATCCGGCAGCTCGAGGGCGAGCTCGGCGGCGACCTATTCCGGCGCGAGCGCCCGCAGGCTCAGCTAACCGAGCTCGGCCAGCGCATGCTGCCTCTGCTCAAGCAGTGCTACGAGAGCGCCATCAGCGCCCGCTCGCTCGCCACCGCCATCAAGAAGGGCGAGGTCGGTTCCCTTAGGATCGCGCTGTCGCGCACGATCGATCCGTCGCTCGTCACGCCCCACGTGATCGAACTCGGCAAGCTGTTCGAAGGCCTTGAGTTGAAGCTCTTGCGCGGTACTTCGAGCGAAGTACTCGACTATTTGAAGCAAGGCGAGGTCGAGCTCGGAATTGCGGCAAAG
>Ga0126372_10000803_pt1 | contig 11790 bp, 9 predicted proteins | sample PanSoiMetaPlot_6_FD_92762 | JGI IMG/M metagenome (GOLD analysis project Ga0126372, IMG submission 92762) | Tropical forest soil microbial communities from Panama - MetaG Plot_6 | ecosystem: Environmental > Terrestrial > Soil > Tropical forest > Bulk soil | place: Panama | collected 2016-02-17
ACGTTTCGTTGTCGCTACCCTGAAAAATTAGTTGATACTTAAACAACTCGCCTTGCAGTTTACACCAGGCGAGACTATAGGATTTCCTTAGCTCGATTACGTCGTGAGTATTTGAATGAGAACAGGAGACCTTGATTAATGAGACTGCCGCATAGGGATCCGATTCGTTTGGGTCCAACACCCTATGAAGTTTTTCAGGAGAAGGAAGGCATTCCTTCCGTCAAAGGGTTTTTTATTGAAGATCTGATGGACGTCGAGGTTAAACCGTGGGAGAGGATGGGCGCGTTGGGTTCGTATCTAAACCTCGGCGAGCAACAAGAGACGGACGCGTATATCTGTGAGCTACCGCCTGGAAGCCAGACGAAAGCGCAGCGGCATTTGTTTGAAACGCTTGTTTACATGCACAAAGGCCGTGGCGCGACGACGGTGTGGTTCGAAGAGTCTGCCAAGCAGACTTTCGAGTGGAGCGCGGGAGCGATCTTCGCCATTCCGCTGAACGTTTCCTATCAACACTTCAACGCTTCCAACGAGCCGGTGCGTTTTCTAGCCGGTACAAATGCGCCGCACGTGATCAATCTTTTCCACAACGACGATTTCATCTTCCGCAATCCTTTCCAGTTCCGCGATCGGTTTCGTCCCGAGCGCGAGTTCTTCCAGGAAAACAAACGTCTCACCGTGCGCTCTTGGGAAAGCAACTTGGTTCCCGACGTAAACGCATTCGCCCTGGATGACTATCCGATGAAAGGCAAAGGCGTACGCATCATGCGATTCGGTTTGGCAGGAACGACCTACGGCTGCCATATTCAGGAGTTTCCGGCAGGAAGCCGCAGCCTGTTTCATCGCCACGGCCCAGGTGCCATCGTCACCGTCACGCAGGGAGAAGGTTTCGCAATGGTGTGGCGCGAGGGTGAAAAACGGACACGTTTCGAGATCAAGCCAGGCTCTATTTATTCGCCCGGCGATCTCATGTATCACGGCCATTTCAATACCGGGCCCACGACGCTGCGCCACTTCGCGATCCGCGGTCGAAGCCCAAAGTACAGCCAAGACCGTTACCGCACAAAACTACATGAGATGATCCCACTCGATGAGGAGCCGCCGGAAATTCATCCGGCATATCTCGAGGAACTGAAACGCAAGGGAATCAAGGGCGAAGTTCAGTTAGTCGAAGAATAGGATTGTTTAAGGTTGGGAGAAGCTAAAGAAAAATTGGTTCCAATTGTTCAAACCGTTCAAGCTGTTCAAATCGTTTAGGGAAGAACGCTGAATGGAGTACCAAAGCAGCGCAAGTAGCACAAAGGGAAATTTGTGCCTCTCCCCTGTTTCGGGGAGAGTTCGTGCGGAAGCAAACGGCAACCAGAATCGAACGAAGAAATTTTTGCCGCAGCAAATAACGAAAGAACATATTCTGTACTGAGGAGAAGAAATGTCAGAACTCGCATACACCGATTTTCGGTCGTTTATAGAAGAAGCAAAGCGGATCAGTGACTACCGGGTGATCGAAGGCGCCGATTGGGATGGCGAAATCGGCGCGCTGGTTGAGTCCACGGCGGAGCTCGTGCCGCAGCCGCCGATGCTGCTCTTCGACAAGGTTAAAGGTTATCCGGCGGGCTTCCGGGTTTGCAGTCTTCCGTACGCAGCTTACAGGCGCGTGGCTCTGGCGCTGGGTCTTCCGACGGACAAACCGAAACTTGAAATTTTACGCATGGCGGCGCGCAAGGTGAAATCGGCGCAACCGATCGCGCCGAAAGAAGTCAGTACCTCGCCGCTGTTTGAGAACATATTGAAAAACGCCGACGTCGATCTGCTCAAGTTTCCAGCGCTACGTTTCCATGAGAACGATGGCGGCCGGTATTTCGGACCGGGCGGTGGATTAATCAATCGTGACCCTGATTCAGGTTCCGTAAACACAGGAACCTACCGGATGCAGCTTCACGACAGGAATACATTGGGTTTGTGGATGAGTCCCGGGCAAGACGGCCGGCAGATTTGCGCGAAGTATTGGGAGAAGGGCAAGAGCTGTCCTGTAGTCGCAACTTTCGGTCAGCATCCGTTGGTGTTTATGCCGTCGTACACGAAGTTTCCGTTTGGCTCCTCTGAAATGGAGGTCTCGGGTGGGCTCATCGGTAAACCGCTTGAAGTCTTGCGCGGACCCATCACCGGTCTGCCAATTCCCGCGTCTTCGGAAATCGCTATAGAAGGAGAAGTCCCACCGCCGTCGGAAGAAGCGCGCGATGAGGGACCGTTTGGCGAATGGCCGGGCTATTATTCCGGCGGAACTGTTGGCACCGGCGACAAGCAACCCATTGTTCGAGTGAAAGCGATTTATCACCGCAACGATCCGATCCTCGAAGATGAGGCGCCCCTCTGGCCGGGCGCAGTGAAAATGGATCTGCACATTTCAGCCGGAGTTTTGTGGGACCAGCTGGAAAGCGCCGGCATTCAAGACATCGTCGGGGTATATAACCACACGTCCTATCTGACGGTGGTCTCCATCCGACAGAAATACGCTGGTCATGCCAAGCAAGCCGGCCTCGCGGCGTTAAGTTGCGCGGCTGCTAATCGGAATGGCCGCTACGTCGTTGTCGTCGACGAAGACATCGATGTGACCAATGTCAAGGAAGTGCTGTGGGCGATGATGACACGGGTCGATCCGCCAACCAATATCGACATCATCGATGGATGCTGGAGCACACCGCTGGACCCGCGCATGCCGCCGGAGAAAAGGGAAAGCCGGGACCACACCAATGGCAGGGCAATTTTCTATGCCGTCCGGCCTTTCGCATGGCGGGACAAATATCCGAAGGTCAGCCGCTCCAGCCGCGAGCTGCGCAAAAAGACGATTGCGAAGTTCAAAGGGATTATTCCGTTTCCGGGAGTGTAAAGTGAAATGGAAGCTCGGCCCTCACCCTAACCCTCTCCCGCGAAGCGGGCTAGGGAACAAGATAATGGGTGGGATGTATTTATGATCACCAAAGAAGAAAACGAGCTCCTTACCCGGACCGATCCGGGAACTCCTTGCGGCGAACTTTTGCGGCGATACTGGCAGCCTGTCGCACTGGCCGAAGAATTGCCTGCGGGAGGGGCGCCCCTGAGTGTAAATATCTTGGGCGAAGAATTGGTTTTATTCCGCGACGACAAAGGGCGCGCGGGGCTCTTGGGAATTCACTGCTCCCATAGAGGCACGAATTTGAGCTACGGGCGAATTGAGAACGGTGGACTTCGTTGTCTGTATCACGGCTGGTTGTATGATGTTAACGGACGCTGTCTCGAACAGCCTGGCGAGCCTGGCGGTGGCGAGCATCGTGATTCCATTTGTCATCTTGCTTATCCGTGCAAGGAAACAGGTGGAGTCGTTTTCACCTATATGGGGCCGGGGGAGACTCCGTTGATGCCTAACTATGAATTTCTCAAAGCTGATCCCGATCATCTTTACGTTGCGAAGATTTTTCATGAGTGCAACTATCTCCAGGCCAACGAGGGAAACATCGATCCGGTTCATCTCTCTTATCTCCATCGCTTCCTCGAGAATCGAGAGGAACAGTATAGAGGGGTGCGGGGCGCCGACGAATCCCATTATAACCTTGTGGCGAGAAACATCGCTCCCACCATCGATGTGGAACTAACCGATTTCGGCGTGCGCATCTACACGGTTCGGAAACTAGCAGACAACAAAGCCTATCTGCGCGTCTCGTACTTTATCTTGCCCAACTTTAGCGCCTTTCCCGGCCAGACTGGAGGCGAGGGTTACTCGGTCAATTGGCATGTTCCCATCGACGACAGCCATCACTGGAAGTATACATTTGTCTTCAGCTCCGGACGGCCTCTCAAACAAGAGCTGCTCAACAGGGAACGCTCCGAGTTGCAGTCCTATAGATTGGTGCGCAACCAAGCCAATCGCTACTTGCAGGATCGGGAATCGATGAAGACCAAAACTTATGCAGGTATGGGTCATGGCTTTCAGGCCCACGATGCCTTTGCCACCGCGAGCCAGGGCACAATCCAGGATCGCACGGAAGAGCATCTCGTTTCCTCGGACAAAGCGATTGTTGCTGCGCGCAAGCTTCTGGAGAAAGCGATCAGAGATGTCCAAGAAGGACGTGAACCGCCCCATGTAGTCAGGTCACCGAGTGAAAACCGGTTCCCCCACTTGCTCGTGGTCTCAGATATGATTCCCGACACCAGCGACTGGAAGGAATACACCAAGAGGCTGGCCGTTGAAGCGAGGGCAAGACTCTGAGTCCAAAATTGCGCATGGGTATGGCAGGCCTCGGAGTCGCGAGCACGCAAATCCTGCCCGCGGTCTCTCGCTTACCTTACCTACAAATCACCGCCGCGGCCGATTTACGCGCGGACGCTTTGGCAAAATTCCGCAAGGAGTACGATGCCGCGGCATTTAGCAGCGTCGAGGAAATGTGCCGGAGTTCGGACGTCGACTTCATCTACATCGCGACACCAAATCAGCTCCATGCGGAACACGCCATTACAGCGGCCACGCATAAAAAGCATGTCATTGTCGAAAAGCCCATGGCGATGTCGCTCGAAGAATGCGAAACGATGAATGCAGCCGCCGAAAAATACGGTGTAAAGCTGCTTTGCGGTCACACACACAGCTTTGATCCACCGATTCGCAAAATCCGCGAGATCGTAAAGAGCGGCGAGCTGGGCAAGCTCTGCATGATCAACACGTGGAACTACAACGAATTCATGTACCGGCCGCGCATGAAACACGAGCTGGCGACGAGTCGAGGCGTGGTGTTAAATCAAGGTCCGCATCATGTGGACATTGTGCGCCTCATCGGCGGCGGCATGGCACGGAGCCTGCGTGCCATGACCGGCATCTGGGATAAGGCGCGCGGCTATGAAGGAAGCTATACGTGTTATCTTGAATTCGAGGACGGCACACCGGCGACGCTTGTCTATAGTGGCTATGGTTTTTTCGACACGGCGGAGTTGTTCAGCTGGGTTGGGGAAGGAGGACAATACCGGGAACCAGAAACGAACCTAAAAGTGAGAAGACGACTTCGAGAAGTGCGCAGCGCTGAAGATGAGGAGCGGCTCAAGGAGGGCATGCGTTTCGGCGGCCGGCGCGAAGGTGAATACAGCCATCTCTGGAGTGGCGAGCGAAAACAACCGTTCTTCGGATTTACGCTGGTGAGCTGCGAGAAAGGCGATATTCGCCAGACTCCGACGGGGCTGTTCATTTACGGAGAAAATGACAAGCGAGAAATCGATCTGCCGGTGGGCAGCCGGGGGCGCGAGGCGGAAATTGAAGAGCTCTACAATGCGGTGGTACATAAGCGTCCCGTCTTTCACGATGGCCGGTGGGGCGAGGCAACGCTGGAGGTGTGTCTAGCGATGCTCGAGTCGGCGAAGGAACGGAAAGAGATTTTACTCTCGCATCAGGTGCCGAGTCCGGAATAAAGCGAAGTCCAGAGTCTCGGGTCTCGCGTTTGACATTGACGATGCGGAGATTAACTCGCGCAAAATGAAATAGGTCAGAAAGGAGAGAGCCGCACGATGCTTACAACGGAAGAAAATGAGAAGCTAACGCGCGTGGGTCCGGGGACACCGGCGGGAGAACTGCTGCGCCGCTATTGGCACCCTGTTGCCATCGCAGCGGATCTTTCTGAGGAGAATCCTGTGAAGTTCGTCAGGATTCTTGGTGAAGACCTGGTGTTATTTAAAAGCAAGAGAGGAGAGGTGGGTCTTCTGGAAGATCGTTGTTCACACCGCGGCGCTTCACTTTCTTACGGCAGAGTCGAAGAACGCGGCATCGCATGCGCTTATCATGGCTGGCTGTATGATACGAAGGGCAATTGCCTGGAGACTCCGGCGGAACCGCCTGCGAGTAAATTTGCGCTCACCGTCAAACACACCGCCTATCCTGTGCAAAAGCTCGCGGGGCTTTACTGGGCCTATCTCGGGCCGGAACCCGTACCCGCGATACCAAAATACGATGTCTGGGCGCGCACCGACGGCTGGCACTGGCTGCGTGCGATGCCGCAGCTAGACTGCAACTGGCTGCAAGCGATGGAAAACTCTGTGGACACGGCGCATTTGCATATTCTTCATCAAGAGCTGGTCACCGACGGATTCAAAGTCACGAGCACAACGCGCGGCACCATCGACAACTTGGTTAAATATGAAATGGAAGAGTTCACCCACGGTATAATCAAACGGCGCTATTTCAGAGATGGCAAGGTGGAAGAGCATCCGTTGCTCTTTCCCACCGTGCTGCGGCAGGCCAACCGCACGCAGATCCGCGTGCCCATCGACGATACCCATACCTATATCGTTTACGTACACTTCGTGCCGGATTCCGCCGAGCCGCGTCCAGCCAACGGCGAGGTGCCGGTCGTTTACCGCAAGCCTTTCAAAAATCCAGTCGGCGCGCGCCACCCGTTTACCAAATTTCGCCTTGATGAAGTCGATGCGCAAGATTTTATGGCATGGGAAACCCAGGGGCCGGTCCTCGACCGCACGCGCGAGAGGCTGGCGGGGTCGGATCGCGGCGTCGTCATGTACCGCCAGATGCTGGCACGGGAGATCAAAAAAGTGCAGCAGGGCGTCGATCCAATGAACGTTTTTCGCGATCCCAACCACGGGATTATCGATACCCGAATGGACAAGTCCGTGGAAGCCGGGAAAGCGGGATCCGTGCACTACCATGTTCCGCCGAAAACTTAGCGCGCTGCGCGCGCGGTTCAAAAGCATGTCCTGAGCCCGTCGAAGGGTTCAAGAGTTCAACGTTCAAGGTCTCCAGATGCGGCGGTCCAACCAGAGGGCCGTAAGTGGCAAAGACGAAAGTAGCGGTTCCAATCGTTCAAGCCCGTTCGTTTCATCGAGATTGGATTCGGAATAATTGGCCACGGTTGAGCTGGTTGGGGCACGTGAAAGTTCGTCATGCCCGTGCAAACGGGCATCCAGGTTTTGGGCGTCGGTCGTGAAGCAGAGCCTGGATTCCGCCCTTCGACGGCGCTCAGGACATGCTTTCGCAGGAAGGACAGATTAGAGAACAGTCAACTTGAGCCGATAATTGCCAGAGCGTCGGGGTAATTCATTGGCCGGCATGGCTGAGAAAAACGGGATGGTAGTCGTTATGCGCCTCAGCCTTTTGCTATTCGCGCTACTACAGAGCTTCGGTTTTTCCCACGCGGCCGAATCCAAGCCAGCGTGGCAAGTTGATTGGGAAAAAATCGTTGCTGCGGCAAAAAAAGAAGGCGAGGTGCGGTTGTGGGGCGATCAAGAGATCACACATCCTGACATCGTTGCCGCTTTTACCAAAGAATACCCTTTTATCAAACCTGTGACGGTGAGCGGCCGGGTCGGCGAGCTGATGCCGCGCATCATCGCTGAGCGCAGAGCGGGCAAATATCTGGCAGATCTATACAGCGGCGGTTTAGGAGGCAGATCCTTTTTCGATTTCCTCAAGGCTGGTGTCCTCGATCCAATCAAGCCGCTTCTGGTGTTGCCTGATGTCGTTGACGGATCAAAATGGCTTAACGGCGAACACTATTATGCCGACAGCGAAAAGCGGTTTGTATTCATGTATGAGGGCAGCGTGGCGGGCGTCGGTCTTCACTACAATACAAAGTTGGTCGATGTCAAGGAATTCAAATCGTACTGGGATCTTCTGAATCCAAAATGGAGGGGGAAGATACTTCTCTACGACAGAGTGGGTGTTGGCTCTCCCAGCGTGGTGAGATTTTACTATAACTCCCAACTAGGTCCCGATTTTCTCCGCCGGCTCTTGACCGAGATGGATCTCACCGTGTCACAGGACCGACGCCAGTCGAGTGATTGGTTAGCAGCAGGAAAATTTCCCATCTGCATGGATTGCGGCGATACGGATCGAGCGAAACAGCAAGGTTTGGCCGTTGACGAGTTTCCCCACGCCAACCTCAAAGAAGCGAGCTACGAAATCGGCACGAGTGGCAATAGCGGGCTGGCTTTGATCAATAACGCGCCCAATTCCAGTGCTGCGCGGCTTTTCATTAACTGGTTTCTCTCGCGTGAAGGTCAAACCGTGTGGCTGACGGTCATGAACACGAAGGTCTTGGAACCCTCGGATTCCATGAGAGTAGACATTCCCAAGGACAAAGTCTCAGCGCCGGCGCGACGCGAAGAGGGCAAAAAATATCGCGTCACAGGTTTTCTCGACCCCGATCCGGCGGAAAAATTGTTTCGCGAATGGTTGAGTAAAGAGAAACGGAAATAGTTGTTCAAATCGTTCAAACTGTTCAAGCCCCCTCCTTCATCCCCGCGTCGCGGGGGAGGAAAGAGGTGGGGGTTTGACCTGCTTGAACGGCTTGAACGTTTGGAACCGTTTGAACGACCTGTGGAGGTTACGATGTCTGCCTCGCCTGATTACGAACCAATCGAGATCAACGCATTTTTCCGCTCACACACTCATTTGCCGCTTTGGGAAATCCTCGATAAGGCCGGCTTTTGGAAACAAGTCGGTATCAAAGTCAATTTTGAATTCTGCGATAGTTCGTCAGAGGCCGAAGCCGCGCTGTTTAGCGGGAAGATTGATCTAATTTCCGGCAATCATATCTCGCCCTATGCGTTGGTGGCGCAGGGAAAACCGATTGTATCGCTGGCCTCGCCGACAAATGGCGTCACTGATCGGTTGGTTTCGCGTGAACCGATTGCATCGTTGGCGGAAATTCGCGGCAAGCGGGTCATCAACACCACGATTCTGGATAGTGGCGGCGGCTACAACCACATCCGCGGCAACCACATGCTCTATATATTGGAGGCCGGATTGGAGCTGGGCGACGTGCACTGGGTTGAGATCACCGACAAGATGTCTGGCGAGTTTCGCGCTGGGCAGTACGAAGCGATGAAAGCCGGGGAGGGCGATGTCACGTTTGTCACCGGTGACACCCAAAGGTACGAGAAGGCCGGCTTCTCTGTACTGCAACTGCCGAGGCTACCGATGATCAATGGGCCGACGCTAACGACGACGATCTCAGCGCTCAATAAATATGACCGATTTGGCGAGCGACTGGTCTTGGCGCAGGTGTTGGGTATTCACTATGGGCGCACTCGAAAGGAAGAGACGGAAAAAATTCTCGAAGGGTTGAAGAAACGGGAACCTGAAGCCCGTAACATCTCGTACAACAGTGTTGCCAAACTGGCGGCGAAACCTTACCCAGATCATCAGGCGGTCGCGAACGCATATCGTCTCTGCTGCATGAAGGCGCCCGTGGCGAAAGAAATCAGCCCGTTGGCGATGTGGGACTTGCACTTCCTGCGGCAGTTGGATAACTCGGGATTCATCAACCAGCTCTACGACGGCCGATGATCACACGAGCGGCACCGGTGACGGGCAATCTCGTCGTACGAATCCGAACTTCTTCCCCCTCGACGGGGGAAGATTGAGATGGGGGTGCGAGTCGAAAATCAAGATCACCCCTTCCTCTGTCCTTCCCCGTCGGAGACTGTGTCGCAATAAGGCGACCGAGGGAAATGAACATGAAGCTATCCCACTTTGAATGTCGGGCGAAGCGAATTTAGGGATGACATCGTTGTTTTCGACCGAAATATGTTTGCAATTTTCCACCGTCCTCCGAGTTTTCGAATTGCGACACAGTCTCTCGGGGAAGGATGGGAAAGGGGAAACTGCTCACGGGAATTTTAAGCTTCCTACTGCTTGCTTTTTCGGTTGCAACAGCTCACGCCGCCGAGTTTAAAACCAACTGGCAGGCGGACTGGGAGCAGACGGTTCAGGGAGCCAAAAAAGAGGGCAAGCTCTCGCTCTATCTCTATCAAGGGGAAGGCGAGCTTGGCGAAGTCGCGCAAACATTTCAAAAAAAATACCCGGAGATCAGCGTTACGACGGTGACCGGGCGGGGCAATCAGCTTGGTCCGAAAATTATGGCGGAGCGCCGGGCGGGAAAATTTCTCGCCGATGCTTACATTGCCGGACTGACGTCGACCTATGAGATCCTGTATCGCGGTAAAATATTGGACCCCGTCCGCGCCACTTTGATTCTTCCCGAGGTGCTGGACGAATCCAAGTGGTGGCAGGGGCAGCATCATTACATCGATCCAGAAAACAAATACATATTTGTTTTCGTCGGTAATGTCAGCCAGTATGTTTCGTATCATACCAAGTTGGTGGATCCCGCTGAGTTTCGCTCCTACTGGGATTTTCTCCAGCCGAAATGGAAAGGGAAAATCCTGTCGCGCGATCCCAAGATCTCGGGCAGCCAACGAATTGGCCTAAGAGGTTTTTATTACACGCCGGAGCTCGGGGCTGAATTTATTCGCCGTCTTTACGGCGAGATGGACGTCGTTGTGGCGCAGGAGTTGCGACAGACCACCGACTGGCTCGCCAACGGCAAATTCGCTATTTGCTTTTTCTGCTCGGAGATTTTGAAGGCGAAATCTCAGGGGTTGCCGGTGGATGAATTTCCCACTGCCCGCTGGAAGGAGAGTCGCGCGATCTCCGCCGGGAATGTCGGCTCGGTGGCTTTGCCGAGCCAGGCCCCTCATCCGCACGCCGCGCGCTTGTTTGTAAACTGGCTGCTTTCGCGGGAAGGGCAAATCGCTTTTCAACGGGCTGCCAATACGGCCACCAATTCGGAAGAGTCCATGAGAGTCGATATTCCAAAAGATATGATTTCCGCGGATGTGCGGCGGATTGACGGCGTCAAGTATTTTCTAGCCGACAGACCGGATTTTATGAATATGGCGCCGATTTATGAGGTTTTGGATAAAGCTCTGGCGCAATCAAAAAAGAGGTAACTTCGACTGATTCAATGCACCTGCCACGTGAGGGTAGAGACTGCCAATGGAACTACGCCTCAAAACTGGCGAGTTGAGGCGAAGGATTCATGACTCATCTTTTTTTGCAATTACGATTGATCGTCTTTTTTCCGGCGCTGCTAATGCTTGCCGCAACGAATCTCATTACGGGCGGCGTCCACGGCGCCGAGTCCAAACCAGGCTGGCAGCAGCAATGGGAAAAGACGCTCGAGACGGCGAAAAAGGAAGGTCAAGTCGCAGTCTACATCAGCGGTTATGAAGAAATACTGCCTGAGTTTCAGAAGGAGTACCCGGAGATCAAAGTCATGCCGACCACGGGCCGCGGCTCGCAGATCGGCCAGCGCTTGCTCGCCGAGCGGCGCGCGGAAAAATATCTTGCGGATGTGGTCAACGCGGGAGGCGTCACGACATACCAGCAACTATTTCCCGCCAAGGTTTTCGATCCGATCAAGCCGGCGTTGCTCTTGCCAGAGATCAACGACACTTCGAAATGGTATCAAGGCAAGCATCATTACTCCGATCCGGAGAATCTCTACATCTTCGACTACGTCGCCACGGCAACCTATGGCTCGATTAGCTACAATACCAAGTTAGTCCACCCAAAGGATTTCAAATCCTACTGGGATCTGCTCGCGCCCAAGTGGAAAGGAAAATCATTTCACGCGACATTCGCGTTGCCGGCACCGGGTCGGGCAACGCGCGGCTGTTTTACTACCTGCCCGATGTCGGTCCGTCGTACATCAAAAAACTTTATGGCGAGATGGACGTGACGCTGTTTCGCGATTATCGCCAGGGCACCGACTGGCTCGCCGTGGGCAAAGCGGCGATCTGCTTTTTCTGCGAAGCGGATGTTTCCAAGGCGCAGGGCTTGCCCGTCGATACTTTCGGTCCTGGTGTCTTCAAAGAAGGCGCGGGCTTGGTGAGTCAATACGGCACCCTTGGATTAGTCAATCGGGCGCCGCATCCAAATGCGGCGAAAGTCTTCATCAACTGGCTGCTCTCGCGCAAAGG
>Ga0126372_10000805_pt1 | contig 11783 bp, 12 predicted proteins | sample PanSoiMetaPlot_6_FD_92762 | JGI IMG/M metagenome (GOLD analysis project Ga0126372, IMG submission 92762) | Tropical forest soil microbial communities from Panama - MetaG Plot_6 | ecosystem: Environmental > Terrestrial > Soil > Tropical forest > Bulk soil | place: Panama | collected 2016-02-17
AAGACAGGACATGGTCGGCGGAGAGTGCGGAGGGAAGGCTGCGGATCAAGGAGAACACTTTTCCACCTGACACGTACCCGACTCAGAGCGGGACTGCGCGTGTCCCAAGGGTGGGCGAGTGTGCAAGCTTACGCTTGACTGCTATTCATCCGCGATAAGAACCGGATGCGCTCATGAGCGCCCGTCCGGGTCTGTGCGGGGGGCACCGGGCAACTGGTGTCCCTACCGCGATCGTCAAAGAATCACGACGGCTTTGTGAAGGGTTCCAGATCCCGGTAGCAGGGCACCGCCTTTTCCGCGACCTTCCTCCGAATTCAACCTACACTTGATGTACAGGAGGGAACCCTGTGACGAGCGGAACGACACATGTCAGTCAATGCCAGAAACCGACAGGATGGCTGGGTCGATTCGTATTGTGGAACATGAATTCGAGGCATTCGAGGGTAACAGATTGGGGATTATCGAATGTTTCGATAACAAAGGCAGATACCATCCTCGATGTTGGTTGCGGAGGGGGCCGAATGATAAGTAAATTGGCCGTCAGCGCCACCCAAGGCAAGGTTTACGGACTCGATTATTCAGAAACCGCCGTGGCCGTTGCCGCGAAGACAAATAGGCAATGGATAGCTAAGGGCCGAGTTGACATTCGGGAAGGATCGGTGTCTCAGTTGCCCTTCGCGGACGAGACCTTCGATGTCGTAACGGCAGTTGAAACACACTTCTGGTGGCCAGACCTTCCGCATGACATGCAGGAGGTTCTAAGGGTGCTGAAGCCGGGTGGCACACTTGTTTTGATCGCCGAGATATACAAAGGAGCGAAGACTAGAACCGCAAAGCTGGCCGAGAAGTACCTTCCGTTGTCGGGCATGAAATTATTGACTGTCACCGAGCATCGCGACCTGCTCCGAAGTGCTGGTTACACAGATATTCAAATCATGGAGGAGTCCCACAAAGGATGGATTTGCGCCACAGGCAGGAAGCAACGTCAATGAGTCAAATCGCGATTTATCGACAGTGATTCCGGAAGCACGAGGCCCCGGGTTTTGGCCCGGGGCTCGCTAGTGCTGTCAGCAGCCGTCGGCGGCTGTACACAAAACGGGCACACCGTATCTTCTTGCCCCCTGTTGATAAAGCGTGACGCTCAAAACCAAATCAGGTGGGACGGACTCGGGAAAGAAAACGGAAACCAGTATTCCGGGAGTTCCGCCAAAGGCAGGCGGTTCTCGCTCTCCGCAGAATACGACTATCCCGGACACGGCATTGTTGGATTCGTTCAGGGACGTGAGACAGTTCACACTCTTGCTACCTGTTGGAACGAACGCTCGAATGACCTGGTTATTCATCGACGGGTCGATGTGGGCGTTGGTGAAGTTGAGCGAGACGGTATTCAGTGTACCCTCAAATTCAGACGCGAAACTAGGTTGACGAAGTGACACAAGCAGGGCTACCGAAACAAGCAGCATGGCGGAAAGCAAAGTTCTCCAGGACGAGAGCTGGATGACCCTTACCGCAGAGCCAAACCAGTCGAAATACGCCCAAAACTAAGCCGAGCATGGTGCTCGACTCTTCCTTCTAGACGGTTGCAAAGTCGATGCCTTCTGGGCGATCTAGTTTTAGCGAACGACAAGTGAAGGTAGTCTTTTAGAGCACTTGTGTATACCACTAATTCAGCTTTGTCCATCGCAGCAGCGGTTAGTTCTCAAGTTCCCCTGAAAAATCAGAGTTGCTTGTTTCGGCCTCTCTGCACGACAAATCACGACAGCCACCTTGTCATGCTACGTCGCTTGCAAAGCAGGAGAACAAGGGGCATGCTGCGAATTCGACTCGAGAGTACTTCAACGAGCGGGGCCCTTTTAGGCAGGAATCGGAGAGAAGAATCGGACAAATCTCGCATCGCAGCAAGATACTGGGGGCTGTTGTAGGCAAAGCATTTGAACTCCTACCCAGCGGCGAAGGGACGATTCGGGTCCTAGTTGCCTTGCAGTAATTATCGTTAGACGTTGTGCTACCGAGGACGCCGGGTCTCAGGGGAAGGGCTCGGCGAAATCGGTTGAAACGGACAAAGCAGGTAACCAACTCGAAAGGTTATTCAATAGAGGGCAGAACATGACACCACATACTTCTAGGACAGCTTTTACCGTGTTAGCTTGGCTAATTCTCGTGACCGGTTTGGCAGCGCTGACTTGGGCACAGGAGCCCTCAACTTCGTCACGTTACTACGATACATTCACCGAGCACTGGCTTAATCCCGCCAAGTGGGAACCAACTGGGCCGTTCTGCGCTCAAGGTTTGACTTTGGAGTGTGTCCGTGAAATTCAGAACGGACATTTGCGCCTCGCCCTCCGAAACGTGGGGGATAGCGGTTCGGACCTCGGGGGACAGTACAGCGATGACCAACTGATTTTTACCAACCCTAATGCAATCCAGAGCGTTAAGGTGGATGTTACTCTGCGACAGGTTCAGCTAGTTGCATGCCCTACCAACAATGATCTGGCTACAAGAGCCATCGCGAAAATCAACGGAACTTTCTTCAATACGGGCAGTGGAGACCCTGCCGACGATGTCGGAGACTCCGTGTTCCTTTATACGGATACTAACAACCCCGACACAATTAGTGTGGTCAACTGGTTCTGTTCGGCAAACGGTCCTTGCTATGGAATTGAACTCGCGACGTACCCAGTGGGCACACCGCTGACCGTTACCAACGCATGGGACAAGGCTAACCACCAGTTCATCTCAACTGTCAAAGCCAAGTGGGAGCCAGGTCCGGGAAAGAGAGCAGTACTGCCCTATTCAGTCTCTGACACGACTCCCCCGGCGAATGTCGAAAGGGATTTGAATGTCACAGTAACTACGCCGAATTGCACGAGTACTCGAACCTTTGCTGGCGCCGAAGGCTGGTTCGACAATGTCATCGTAAATCCGACTCCCTAGTCTGTAGGGCGTTTGCTGTTACGTCTTCGCGAACTCTTGGCTGGTTCCCGGTCACCAGGTCAGGTGTTGGGCGGGACCAGCTAAAGAGTGGAGAGCGCTGTTCTAATCAATGACGCTCAAAACCGCTGCCAAGGTTTGGCTGACAGTAGTGACTCCATCCAGCAGGATGGTGTGCAAGGTCAGGTCTTGGCTGTCGCATCTGATGGAATTGTGGTTAAGACCGTCTGGAAAATGGCCGGATACCCCAGATTGGAATAGCTATGGCAACTGTCTTCCGTCACTTCCACTCTTGTTCTACTTGCGATGCGGTCTGGAGCTGCTTTTGTTGGCAGTGTTATCGCGACTGGGATGAGCGAATGTGCGACCAATGCACGAAGAACCAAGCTCATTGGGACGAGCAGCAATTAAAGATCCGACCGACGTTGAGAGTGCAGAGTCGCCGCTTCCACATGGTTCGGGTTTTTCCGCGAAAAGCGCGGGCACTTCAGCGTCGTCTGCCGTTAAAGCCTTCTGGCATCGCTCTCTGATCCGTTCGTCAACAGGATGAATTTCCACTGATCAGAGACTATTGAAAGGAAAATTGTGAGTTCAATACGGAATGCAGTGTACGGCATTTCCTTTAAGTCCTGAGCCACATTGCCCAACACGGTCCCCCCGTTAAAAAATTTGTCGTTGATGGCTGCTCGTAGAATGTTTTAGAAGACGCGATGTGTGGCCGGTGAGTCCTTCACCAATCTTGCCAATCGTGCCGGAGAGAGACGGTTGACAAGTCCAGTCGTCAACCGGCCACCCCAGTCCGTAGAGACATCTGCTCAATGGGATGATAATTTCCGCGGCATTCGGGTACGAGACTTAAGTTGCCGCGCCCGGGCCTCTGTTGCGTTCTCTCCATCCTGGGCGCGGCTCTTAGCCATGACGTACGAAGAACAGCAGCGCCTTCTTGAACTACCCACACTCATCGAGCGCGAGACAGACCTACAAAATGCATTGGCGATGGCAGCCGAGCTTGCCGTGTTGCTGGAGTTGAAACTGCGAGAGCACCCGCACCCAAGCCTTTGAGGGACGCCCACACACGCTCAGAGCCACAGCCGGTCAATCTCGCACATAATCTGACGGCACAAACCGCTCAACGCACTCGTTGCAAACGAGGCTGCAATGGCCCATCAGTAATACATGTAGGATTCGAAACACTCACTCGTAATCTGTTCCGTAATCGGTATCCGCGTTAGGCTTCGCCTTTACTCATCTTTGTGAGGCGTCGCGACAAACTGCGTGGATAATCCAAAGGCCGTCATTGAAGACCTAAAGTCGCTATGCAGCTACGCCGAGAGCTTTCCTGAAGGAAAGGAACGCCAGTTTGTTCTTAAACAAATCAGAGCCCTTCTACTAAAGAATCCAGAGCTTCTCCACACCATGCCCGACGATCTGCATGAGGCGCTTGGCAGACTCTTAAATTGGTGAGCAGCTAGGGGCCCTCGGGAAGCGTTCGGGCTCTCCACATCCAGGGAGTCTTAGCGGATCTCGGAAGCCCCTGACCCTTGAGCGGCCCTGTGTCCGCTGAGGGCTAGCGCGGCAATATGCTCTTCAAGGCAGGAGAAGACAAGCCGTGAAACTACTCTATTTCGCGAATTGCCGTGGAGACAAACTATCGTAACGTTGCGCCTGGTCAACGATTGATCGAACATGGGATTCAACACGGCCGAACTAGAGATTCTCGTCTACACCGATTTCTTTGTTGAGTGGATTAGGGGAGTTCTAAGCTCAACAGAAGTTCGGCCCGATCACAGTCAATCCATTGAACCCAGCCCAGGTTAAGCGACTCCGCGAACTGCCAAGTCTGATTGCTAACGAACCCGACGCGGAAAAGCTGGAAATTCTTGCCGCCGAAATGCAGGAACTCGCGACGATAGAGTTGGACGAAATGCGCTCCAAGTTTGTTCGGTCCTGCCCCACATGTGGCGTTGAGCTTGGTGTTCATACGGCTGAAATGCTAGAACAATGCGCGAACAAACAGCGTGATCTGTAGAAAGCAAGATCCTACTTCTGGTTCTGTTGCTTTCCTTCCTTTTTGTCTCGATACACGGTAGTTTGCGCCGCGAGGGCTTCATCCAGTTCTTTGCACAACACAACGAGTCTTTCGGGACTCTTCTCTTTGCACAAATCCGCGGTAATCTCCTTCCACGGACGTAACGCACGGTCGTACCGCCATAAAAATGCCTCCAATGTTGCTAGGGAACCTCAGACGAGGAGGGAGCGATTATGTCACCCGAAATTTGAACCATTCCAAACCGCGTTTTCACCGTTCAGACCGTTCGAACGGTATAACACCCGCGCAGGAAGTGATCAGGGGCGGGCTCCTCCGAACTGGATCCGACGTCTGTCAGGATGATGGATGTCAATAGGTTTTTGCAATCAGTTTGCAGACCCTTGACAAGATCGTTCCATCGATGTCATAGCGTTCGCATCGTGCGCTTCCCTGCTAGTCACTTATACCTTGTCAGTCGAGTCTGAAGAACATCAAGGAGGCAAGGACTATGAAAGGGATGCACGTTCGCGCTTTGGTTTGCATGTTTGTAACGGCCCTGCTTTGCACCGGCTTTGTCTTAGCCCAGAGTGTCAGGCCAGAGGCAATAAATGGCGACCTTCTGTCAAAGTCGAAGCAGATGACAGAACCCGCTGTCCAAGCCTATGGCAACTTGCCGCTGAGTTTTGAGCCCAACACGGGCCAAGCTGATGCACGCGTAAGATTCCTGTCACGTGGGCCGGGGTACACCCTTTTTCTTACTTCCGAGGAGGCTGTGCTTGCTTTACCCGCGTCCCAAGGCACAACCGCCAGAGGTGCCGGCCGTGAAAACCCACCCATTATGACAATGCGATTGGTGGGCGCCAATCCTGCGTCCACGATCTCCGGTGCGGAGGAACTCCCGGGCAAGAGCAACTACTTCATAGGCAATGACCCGAGCAGATGGCGCACCGACATACCGAACTATGCCAAGGTCCGATATCACGCGGTCTACCCGGGTGTAGATCTCCTGTACTACGGCAATCAGGGACGAGTCGAATACGACTTTGTGGTCGCTGCGGGGAGCGATCCACGGGCGATTAAGTTGGCATTCGAACAGACGAGTCGCGGTGCAAACCGATGGGTGGGCGCCACGGCGCCGTTGAAAATTGACCAAAGTGGCGATTTGCTGGTGTCGCTCAATGGTAGCGAGGTTCGCTTGCACAAACCCACCGCGTACCAGTTGACGACGGATCACGGAACTAGCGTTGGAGCCAGGCAATTGGTAGATGCCCGCTATGTGCTGAGATCCGACGGCCAGGTCGGAATCCGATTGGCGCCCTATGACAGGACTAAGGCTGTAATTATCGACCCGGTGCTGACGTATGCTACTCGGCTGGGTGGGAGCACTGGTGTGATCAATGCTGTCATTGCGGCTGACGCGGCAGGAAATGTTTATGTATCCGGGACAACGGGAGCGTTCGATTTTCCCGTGGTCAATCAGATTCCTGGTGCCTGTCAAGGAACTTGCAGCACTAGTTTCGAAACCGTTTACGTTACAAAAATCAACGCCGCAGGCACAGCTTTGGTCTATTCGAGTCTCATCGGCGGGAGCAATCTGGACGAAGGCTTTGGTATCGCCGTAGATGGTTCGGGAAATGCATATCTGAGTGGTTCAACGAGTTCCTCCGACTTTCCCCAGGTAAACCCAATTCCGGGTGCCTGCGTGGGAACCTGCGGTACAGGAGCTGGTGATGCCTTCGTAACGAAAGTCAGCGTGGCAGGTGACGCGCTAGTTTACTCAAGCTTGCTTGGGGGCAGCAATAACGACAGCGCCTTTGCGATCGCTGTGGACGGCTCAGGTGATGCCTATGTGACGGGCTCGACAGATTCAACGGATTTCCCACAGTTCAACCCGATACTGGGCGCTTGCCTCGGAACCTGTGAAACGAGCTCGTTCCCTCAAAACGCCTTTGTCACTGAGATAAATGCGGCGGGGAACGGATTCATCTATTCCAGCTACCTTGCAGGTAGCGGGTTCACCGAGGGATTCGGTATCGCTGCCGACAGCGCGGGCAACGCCTACGTGACAGGTGTGACGATATCGTCTGACTTCCCTCGGATCAATCAAATCGCGGGTATTTGCTCCGGAACGTGCGGGACCGGTAGCAGTGACGGCTTCGCCACCAAGATCAGTGCGCAAGGCGCCTCGGTGGCATATTCCAGCGTCTTTGGCGGCAGCGGCTTCGATATCGGGTTCGCCATTGCTGTGGACGGCGCCGGGAATGCTTATCTCACGGGTACAACAGAGTCAACTGACTTCCCGCAGATCAACCCAATTAAGAAGGCATGCTCGAAAGGTTGCGGAAACGGTCTCGGCGATGCTTTCGTGATCAAGATCAATAGTGCGGGCAGTGCTGCGGCATACTCCAGCTTGCTTGGCGGTGACCATGACGACGAGGGTACAGCCATCGCCGTGAACACTCTTGGCAGTGTCTATGTGACCGGCTTCACGAAGTCACCGAACTTTCCTAGCTTGCGGCCGATCCGAAGTGCCTGTTTGGGAACTTGCGGCAAAGCCGCCACCACGAAAGTCTTTGCTGTCAACGTAAGCGCTGGCAGTAACGGGTTGGTCTACTCAACCTTGATCGGGGGCAGCGACATTGACGAGGGGCAAGGGATCGCCCTGGACGCGTCCGGCAATGCCTACTTGACAGGCTTCACGCAATCGGCAGATTTTCCTATCGTGAACCAGATTCCGGCTGCCTGTGTGGGAAGCTGTGGAAGTCCATTCCATCAAGACACTTTTATTCTCAAGCTTGCACCGTAGCGTGAATGAGCAACGGGGACATGCCCGCAAGATTTAAAGCCTTCTACCAGGTTCTCGGAATGGTGTGAGTCGTGATCTTCGAGCCACGGAATCTGAACTCACTGAACGGCGGCGCGGGAAACGCGCTTCGTGATAAAGATGTTCGCGGGTTTGATGTCACGGTGGATGATTCCAGCGGGGTGGGCGGCATCAAGACCATCAGCGATCTCGATGGCAGGCGAAAGGATCGAATCCGTGTCCATGGGACGGTTGCCGATTCGATGCTTCAAAGTCATGCCATCGAGATGCTCCATAACGATGAACGTTTGACCGTTTTGCTCATCAACCTCGTGGATCGTGCAGATATTCGGGTGATTGAGTGCAGAGGCAGTTCTAGCTTCTCGCTGGAATCGGGCTAGAGCCTGCGGGTCTGTGGCTACCTCGTCGGGCAAGAACTTTAGAGCGACAAACCGACCCAGCTTTGTGTCTTCAGCTTTATAGACAACTCCCATCCCGCCGCCGCCCAGCTTCTCAATGACCCGGTAGTGCGAGATGGTCTGCCCCACGAGTTGGGACGTGTAGCCCTTGACGGAAATCTTAGGACGGCACGCAGCGATCAGAATCAATCTCTCCATGCGTGAACGTACCTATGTCACGCATTCATCGTGGCGGCGGTAGCGGCGAACATGTTAATGAGCGTGATAGGGCGCGGACGTCCTCGGGCGCGCGCCCGACCTTCCGTCCTCATACTGTGATGTATGATTCCGCACCTGCGAGGCGAACGCCGGCGCTCTTGATTCCTATGGTTATGGAACAGCAGTGGAACAGAAGCAGGTGGAAGAGATTGATGAGAAAGGTCTTGCGACGAGAGATTTCCTCGTTCGCAACGAGGAGGCCACCGGTTCCATCCCGGTCAGCTCCACCATGTTCTCAGGCACTTACGCACCTCCGTAATCCAATCTTGTCACAGTCTGTCACGATAATTTAGGAACCCTGTCGGGGTTTGCCTCGACAACTGGTCGTCCAATCGCGATCCCCACCACCAGCTTCTTGTCGCATGGGCGGACAAACATCTGCCGTATAGTGAAGCTAAGAACGGTGTGCTCGACGCGCTTACGATTCCAGGTGGACTTCTTGCTGGCATCTTCTATCCTCAAGGTGTTCATACTGGATCGGGCACCTCACAATTTGTGTAATATGTCCTCGTTGGGAATTTCCTCTTTTACTTAGGTGTTTGGTATCTACTCGTTTGGCTTGGTAGTCTGCCTTGGCGCAGTCATCGAGGGTAGAGGGTGCTGATTCATGCGACAGCCGCGGTGATGAAGTCGTGGTCATTCGCTGGAAGTAAAGGGCCTGTGCAACTGAGAGCCCAACTTTGAGGACTGATTGCGACAGCAGCAAGGAGAGTAACGGCAACTAGCGCAGACACAGACTGTTTCCTACTGTGAATTGCTCTGGTTTTTAGCGGCTTTCAAATGAGATCGCTTCTAGTTACCAGACGCCCCCCTGGTTGTGGAAAATGCGCTTGTTCAGATTCTGCAAATCTTTCTGCTGTTCTTCTCGCGTCGGAACCTGGACCGCCTTGCGCACAGAATCAGTAAGCAGGCTGCCATCGTAGGGTTCGTACGTGTACCCTTTCGTTTCATCACCGTCATATTGAGTCCCGAAAATCTGCTTTCTCTGGATGGACTGCAGGTATCGATCCAATGTGGCGGCCGACAACCAGGGAGCATCGGTGTCTCCTTTGACTACGGCGACTGTGCAAAGGACGTGCGCTAGCAGATAATCGTCGGGAGTACTGCCGTGCTGAAGAATTAGTGCGGCGTCGAAGTAGTCACCAGCAGTTACCAGACCTCCCGACTGATAAATTTCTTTTGCACGCTTCAATCTGATGGAATCACGGCGCCCGAGTTCGTCCCATTCGTCTTTGGACTTGCTGATAAGGCCTCGGCGATCATCCTGATCGGCGACTCGGAGACGGTGAATCTCACTGTCACCGGTTTTAATTGTGTTTTCGAGCTTGGGAACTTGCGCCAGGAGGGTAACGATGACAAGCACGAGTGCTGCAAGCGCCCCGATTACGCGAACCGTGCGAGCACTCTTGCTGATTTTCATATGTTCAGAAGTTGAGCTTCAGTGCAAACTGCATCTGCCGTGCGCCTGTGGTTGAATCGGGACGGCGAACTTCAGAGAACGACTGCCCGAATGTGGGAAAGTCAATGAAGTTCACTGGCGGTCCAAATTGCACTCGATTGAACGCGTTGTAGGCTTCCGCGCGAAATTCCAAATTCAGACGGTCGGTTAAATGCGTATTCTTCGATATGGCCGCATCCCAATTGTTGGTATAGGGGACACGAAATGTGTTCCGCCGCAGCGTGCCGATGCTGCCGAATGGTGCAGGACTGACGAAGCCCGGATTTGGCCCGGTCTGGATGCGGGGATTTCCAACGGGTACGGGTGTGGCCTTGGGGTTGTAGTCGGGACGCTCCTCCCCGCCGAGTCCGGTACCTTGTGAGTCTCTGAATTGGAAAATGTCATACGGGAAACCGCCCTGGAAACGTGCGATTCCGGATAACATCCACCCCTCGAGAGCTTTTCCTAAAAAGCCGCTACTCAAGATGGATTTGCCCTTGCCAAAAGGTAGTTCGGCGGTGAAGGAGAGAACCAAGGCCTGACGAACGTCTTGTGCACCATTTCCGCGCTCCTGACGAAGATCATGAGAGTTAGCGGGCAGGAGAGCGTTATTGGCGGAGGGCGCAAAATCACCCGCTGAATCATCGATCTCGTGTGCCCAGGTGTAGGCAGCTCGCAGATACACGCCTTGCGAATAGCGTTTCGTCGCCGTGACCTGGAGCCCGTTGTAGGTAGAGCTTCCCGCGGTCTGGACGACTTGTGCATGATTAATGGCATTGTTTATGACGGCATCGAACGGAAGAACACCGATCTCCGCACCAAAATAAAGATTCTGGCCTTGCACTGTTTCCTGGGAGTCATTCAGATTCGGGCCGTCCTTGCAGTTAAACGGATTTGGCTGTTGGCAAAAAGTGCGAAGGGCCGCAACCTTGGCAGGGTCCGGAGGGTTACCGTCGATGGAAGACAACAAGCGTTTGCTTTGCACACCGACATAGTTAATTTCAAGTTGGGTGTTTCCAGGCAGCTCGCGCTGCACCCCGAAATTCCAATTTTGGCTGTAGGGCAGATGAAAATTAGGGTCGACCGTCAACGGGAGTAAGCCAGAGCCCTGAGGGGCGCTCGCACTGGAAACAAAATCAGCCGGAATCGGAAGCGTCGTAATGGTGCTGCCTGTGAACCCAGTCACGGAGGGCGCGAAGACGAACTGAGTCTCTTGTTCGGTGAGTGGGGGATTGCCTCGAACAGAATTTGCAACCGAGAAGAAAAGATGCTCGCGGAAAACTCCATAGGCCCCACGGATTGAGGTCTTGCCGTTGCCAAACGGATCCCAAGCAAAACCAATGCGAGGTTGTAACGCAAATCGATCGGAGGGATAGAGAGATTGCCCAGGTCCTGCCGCAAGCTGAAAGACAACCGGTGCTGGACCACTCAGGGTCGCCAGCGACGCCGCCGATAACAGATTATTGGTCTCATACGGGGCACCGTTGAGTTCCCAGCGCAAGCCGTAGTTGAAGGTAAATTTCTTGGTGACCTTGAAACTGTCTTGCCAGAACAAAGCGTAGTCGTTCTCCCGCATATGGATTAGGTCATTCGGGAGGCGCATGCCTGTCACGTCGAAAAACTGCGCCTGCGTCTGGGTGGATACCTGGCCAAAAAGCGTCCAGAGCGAATCTTGGAGAGATGCAATGGCGTCGGCGGGTGTGTTCGTGACTGCTGCCGGCGTGCCGAAGATGAGGAAGTTGCTGAAGGAAGTCTGAGGACGCGAGAAAATTCCAAACGTTGTGCTGGAATGAAGCGCCGCAAACTCGGCCCCAAAACTGGTCGTGTGACGTCCAAACACCCGGACCATGTGATCCGACAACGAATAGGCTTTTGACAATTGTGTAAAGCCATTGGTCTGGCCTG
>Ga0126372_10000806_pt1 | contig 11782 bp, 7 predicted proteins | sample PanSoiMetaPlot_6_FD_92762 | JGI IMG/M metagenome (GOLD analysis project Ga0126372, IMG submission 92762) | Tropical forest soil microbial communities from Panama - MetaG Plot_6 | ecosystem: Environmental > Terrestrial > Soil > Tropical forest > Bulk soil | place: Panama | collected 2016-02-17
GCTGAACGACTACACCGTCAACTTCGTCAACCAGAAGGACGCGAACGGCTGCGTCCCGGCGGGCTGATTGGCAGATTGACGGGTGGGGCAGGGCCGGTCCTCCCGACAGGGCCGGCCCTGACCCGTACCCTCTTCGGGGAAGTAAATCCGAGCGGCAAACTGGTGGTGAGCTGGCCACGCAGCGTCGGTCAAGAGCCCCTATACTACAACGCCCTGAACACGGGACGGCCTCCGGGCAATGCTGATCTCACTCATCCACCCAAAAATTCCGACGATCGATATTTATCGCGTTACCTGGACGAGCAAAACAGCCCACAATTTCCATTTGGCTATGGGGGATCGTACACCCGGTACAGTTATGGCCAGACAAAAATCAGCAGGCAAAGCCTGAGCGCGGCTGAGTTAAATCTCAGGCTCGGCGATAAGGCCAATCCGGTGGTCGAAGTCCAATGCGATGTCTTGAATTCTGGTTCGCGGTCGGGAGAAGAGGTGGTCGAACTCTACATCTCATTGCGAGGAACAAGCACGGCTCAACCCATCCGAGCGCTGAAGGGATTTCAACGTATTGCCCTCGGACCCGGAGAAAAAAAGACGGTCGAATTCGATCTGCCTTCCGATGCCTTCGCGATCTGGAATGATCACAATGAGTTTCGGGCGGAACCCGCCAAAGTAAGCTTGTGGATCAGCCCGGATTCTGCGCGCGGATCAGCTGCGGAAATGGAGATCCTGCCGTAGAGCGGGGTGGGATTTGTTCAAAATACCTGGAAGACATCGAGGCTAAGAATCATGGGATCGTGGAGAGGTAATTTGGAAATTGCGAGCGCGGCCCGCACGATGTGGTTCGTTGCGGTATTGTCGTTTTGTTCGGCGGCGGCGACAGCGAATACGGACTACTATCGCCACGTTGTTTTCGATAACAGTCTCACCGCGGATCGCTACTTCTACAGCGCAGCGACGGCCAACGGAGGCAGTTTTGTTGAGCAGATTGACTCTCGTCTTCCCGTGGACACAAAGACTTTCCTCACACCACCGAATGCTCTCCGCCTGAAATGGCGGTCGCAACCGCAAGGAGGATGGGAGGCCGAGGTACGGATTGTCAAGTTCCGCAACCGGTTCCCGGAATTCTTCGGACACAACCTTTATTTTTGGTGTTTTGCTCCGCAGGCAATTTCCGCGGGCGATCTGCCATCGCTTGTTCTTTCCACCTTACCAGAAGGTTTGCAGGTAGCAGAATTTCCCGCATCGTTCACAGAACCGTTGCCACTGGGCAAGGTGGTGGGCGATCTTCCCGCCGGACGGTGGGTTCAGGTGCGTATCCCTCTGAGCGAGTTCAACACCGCTTCTATCTATGAATTCCGTCCGCAATACCTAGAGAACATCATTTTTCATCAGGGCCGCGCAGATGGCGTCGAGCACACGCTCATCGTCGATGAATTTCGAGTTGATGACGACCCAGCTAGCAAGTCAGCCACAACACTGCCCGTGCCGGAGAACGTACACGCGGTTGGCTACGACCGCCATGTGGAAGTGCGCTGGAATCCGATCGATACTCCTCGCCTCGGGCGCTACGTGATTTACCGGTCGCTGGACTCAAAAGCCTTCGAGCCGATTGGCATTCAGCTGCCGGGCACCAATCGCTACTCGGACTTTTTGGGCAAGTCGGGCATAACGGCAGTGTACAAGGTTGCCGCTTCCGACCACGACTACCAGGAGTCCGCGCTCTCGAAAGCAGTGAGCGCCTCGACCCGCGAGTTCAATGATGACGAGCTGCTCACCATGTTGCAGGAGGCCTGTTTTCACTATTACTGGGAGGGCGCAGATCCTTCTTCGGGCATGGCGCGCGAGAACATTCCCGGCGATGACCGCATCGTGGCCACGGGAGCAAGCGGTTTCGGTATTGCCGCCCTCGTGGTGGGCGCGGACCGCGGTTTTATCACGCGCGCCCAAGCCGTCGAACGGCTCACCAAGATAATTGGCTTTCTTGAACATGCGCAGCGCTATCACGGAGCCTGGTCGCACTATATGAATGGCAGCACGGGCCAGACGATGTCCGTATTCGGCATGTTCGACAACGGCGGAGACCTAGTGGAAACGTCTTTCCTGATGCAAGGTCTTCTCGTCGCGCGGCAGTACTTCCACGGAGATACCCTCACCGAGCAGGATCTCTACCGCCGCATTTCACGGCTGTGGGAGACGGTCGAATGGGATTGGTTCCGCACCGACCCGAAAAGTAAGTTCATCTACTGGCACTGGTCTGGGGAATGGGCCCAGCAAATCCACCATCCACTCATCGGATTTAACGAGGTGATGATCACATATCTGCTCGCAATGTCGTCGCCGACACATGGCGTACCGGTCGACATGTACTACTCGGGTTGGGCCGGACAATCAAACGATGCCGTGGGCTATCGTCAAGGCTGGTCCGGAGCAACCGAAGGAGGCCATTATGGCAACGGCCATACCTACTACGGGATCAAACTCGACGTGGGCGTCGGCACCGGCGGTCCGTTGTTCTTCACCCACTATTCATTCTTAGGTTTCGATCCGCGAGTCTTTCACGATCGCTATACCTCTTCCTACTTTGAGAACAACCGCAACATCGCTTTAATTAACCGGGCATATTCGATCGAGAATCCTAAGCACTTCGCAGGCTACGGCCAAGAAGCCTGGGGTCTGACCGCAAGCGATGGCCCGGACGGTTACGTACCCTACGCTCCCGATCCAGATCACGATCGCGGAACGATAACGCTGACCGGGGCACTGGCGTCTTTTCCCTACACACCTGAGGCATCGATGTTGGCGTTCAAGCATTATTATCGCGATCTGGGCGCTCAGCTTTGGGATATCTACGGCCCGCGCGATGCGTTCGATCCCGGCCGGGACTGGGTTTCATCGATCTACATGGGACTCAACCAGGCACCAATCGCCGTTATGGTTGAGAACTACAGGAGCAATCTAGTATGGAAGAGTTTCATGTCCAATCCCGAGATCACCGACATGCTCAACAAGCTGGACATGCTGAGTGCAAGACAACACTAAGCTAATCCGCTTCCGACGGGCAGAGTGCAGCCGCGAGCGGGCCAAACGCGTTCTGAGATCGGAACATACATCTGTGAGCCTTGATCACCGCCGGCAGATCGCCAGATTCGGTCAAACTCTCAGCATTCAGCTGTGCCATTGTTCGCCGCAGCGTAGCACTTTAAAGGGCTGTCCCAACTTCCTGCATTGGTGAATGAATTCATCGGGTGAGGCGGTATTGAATCGAAACATGTCGAAATGACACGGTATTACCAGTTTCGCCTCAATGTCTTTCGCCAGCTGGGCTGCCTCGCTCCCAGATAAGTTAGCGGGCACGCGCCCTTTCGCTGCCCGCCCATTGATGGGAAGAAGCGCGATATCTATTCGAAAAGGGCGCAGTTTCTCTGACATGCCTTCGTACCGGACGGTATCGCCGCTGTGATAAATCGTCCAATTCCCGAATTGCAGAATATATCCTAGGCATTTCGCACGACCCTGCTCATCATGCTCCAACGCTTCGTGCGCCGATGCGACGGCAGAAAACCTGATCCCAGAGATTTCGACCGAGGCGCCGTCGTCAAGACCAATCGCATCACCGGCATCAATCTTTAGACGTTCCGCCACAAAAAGGCGATTGGCTTCCGCGATCACCAGCTTCAGATCGGGATTTGCGGCAAAAATTGGACAAAGTGTATCTGCGTCGAGATGATCGGTGTGGTTATGGGTGGAAGTGACGATATCTGCAATCGAAAGCCTGCCAGGATCGATTACCAACTCCGTCATTCGGACGTGCGGCGTCTCAGTCTGTTTGTACTTCTTGGTCAGTGAATCGGATAGATAGGGATCTAGCAGTACGTGGATACCCTGCCATTGCAGCAGGAAGCCGCTTTGTCCCAGCCACCATAGCCGAAATCCTCCGTCGCGCCGGTCGGAGGCTTGGATATCCGCCAGCAGTCGATCATGAGAGCGCAGCGCCCGGATCACCCGAGCCCCAATTCCTGCCGCACGATGGCCACCCCACTCACCATGTTGGCCAATTTCTTCCTTGCCGCCCAACGAGCGGTTTGACTGAGCCCGCAATCGGGCGCAAAGGAGAGTTGTTCCGGGGGTGCATATTTCAGGCAGAGGCGCACGCGTTCGGCCACGTCGCTCGGGGATTCGATGTAGTAGCTCTTCACGTCGATGATTCCGACCGCGACATCAATACCGCGGTCTATGATATCGCGAGTCATTTCGATTTCCGAGAACTCACGACTGGCCATCTCCAAGTGCATTTCATCTACCGGAAGGTCGAGGAATGCAGGAAATAGCGGCGCATATCGTCGCGGACCAACCGCGCGGCCTTTGTAATTGCCAAAGCACAGATGAGTCGAAAGACGGCACCGTCCGAGGATCGGTTTAACCGTCTCGGCAAAAATCTCGACAAAGCGGCGGGGATCTTCGCGATGAGCATAGCAACTCATCGAAGGCTCATCCAGAGTGATCTCGCAGCAGCCACATTCCACCAACCGGATCAGTTCGTCGCGCACAATTGGAATCAGAGCCTCGGTTACGTCCCACCGGTCTTTGTAAATACCGCCGGAATTAATTCGGCCGCTGAGCGTGTAGGGACCCGGCACGCTGGCCTTCAGGACCGCACCAAAGGGCGCCACCTTCTTTAGAACCTTAAATTCGGCTACTGCTCCGAGTCCGTGTTGGCAGCGCATGTGGCCGGTTACTTCATACTTTCCGCGTTGATCGTGGGCAGGGGGGCCGAAATGTCGGGACGCAGGCAACGGCTTAAGGCCTTCCAGCCGGCCGTAAAAGGAGAGATTAAAGTCATAGCGAGTCTGCTCGCCATCAGTGATGACGTCTAAACCGGCGGCAAGCTGATCGTGAACCGCCGCGATCACCGCATCGGTACGAAGTTCCTCGATGTCGGCCTCGCCGAATTCTTCCTGGTGGGCCGATGCGAACTCAAGCCATCCGGGAAAGGGATAGCTCCCAATCACCGTAGTTTCGAGAGGACGACGTTGCCGCTTTTGAAACGCGGGCATCGAAGCAAACTCGTTGGCAGTGGCCGCGGACTCTTTCGTGTCTCTCATTCCGTCACCGTCCATCCCCGTTCACCTAAACAGCCTGGCCGGTCATCGCACTTGAATCTTTATTGCAGAAAAAAACAAGCCGTCTCGGTCACACCCTCCGCGTTCAGAAAGCATTTCGTCAGTGTGGGCGTCTGGGGATCACGAACTGCCGTGATCGCCGATCGCCGTGGACCAGGCCTTTACCGCGTACGCACCGCGCCTGAAGCTACGGGCTGCGGTGCCAACACGCTTCCATATGGGAAACCCCTACACCGAAACCTCCCAACATCCTATTCAAACAAGTGTTTGAGACTCTGCCGGTATGCCTCGTAAAAAGCGTCTAGTTGCTCGGCGGCGCTAGTGTTGCCCAGGAACTGATGGCTGGGCAAAATGACCGGCTTGATTCCCCTTGCCAGCAGTGCCTCGGCGACGCCGCAGCGAATCATGTTGATGATCATGGCGCCGGTAATGGTCGATACCGGTCCGGTACTCCACTCGAGGCCATCCAACTTGAGCAGGCAGTCCCCGGGGGGACAACAATTGTCGATGACGAGGTCGGCGCAATCCACAAGCTTCTTTCCCGACGAGTGCACCGCTTTTGCTTTTTCCGAGTGAGCCTTGGAAACGATCGCGATTACCGGCAGTCCGCGGGCTCGAGCTCCCATCGCCATTTCGACAACAACAGGCCGAATCCCGCTTGTCGAAATGATAATAAAGGCGTCATGTTTGCCAAAGCGGAAGCTGCGTAGAATCCGATCGGCGTAGCCCTCATAATTTTCGAGGTAAAGCGAGGAGCGCAAGCCGTTCGCTCCGATGATTGCCGCATGGTTTGAGAGTGCCGTTTCCACCAAAGCGATAAAACCGGGGAATCCACCTTGACGAGGTGTCATTTCCTCGCACATCATGCGGGAGTGCCCGTTGCCGAAAAGAAAGACAAGCCCTCCGCCGGCGATGCGCTCTGCGCAAAGCTCAGCCGCTTTCTGAATTACCTCTGATTGTGTGTTTTTTAAGTCATTCAGCAGGTTCATTGCGAGGTCGTAGAACAATAGGCTCGCTTGCTTGCTGACAGTTTTGTCGAGGGAGGAATCACTCACAGATGTTTCTTTGCTCCTTCGCCGCGAACCGAAGACCCGCGACGAGGTCGGCTTGCCCGTGCGGCCGCTCTGCGGCCGTCATATCGCTCAGTAGAATTGCACAAAGTAGGTATAATGCACAACCTATTGTGAGCGAGAGATCTGCCAGCTCCGATGCGCTTGAGTCTCTGGCTATTGGCGTTGACATTGGCGGAACCGGGATCAAGGGCGCCATTGTAAATAGCCGCGGAGACTTACTCGAGACTCTTCATCAACCCTCACCAAGAACTACTTCTGCTTTGCGTGATTTCGTTCATTCGCTCGTGAAAAGAGCCGAGGCTCCCGTGCGGGGCATTGGCGTGGGCTGCAAAGGAATCATCGACGCCGGTTCCACCCGCGTGAAGAGTTCACCGGGCGACTTGAACTTCCTCGAAGGCCAGCTCTTGAGCGAAGCCATCGGCGCTGGTGATCTTCCCGTCTGCGCTGAGAATGACGCTCGCGTCGCGCTGATTGGCGAAGTGCTTTGGGGCGCTGCCCGAGGCCGACGAAATGTGGTCATGCTGACGCTTGGCACCGGCGTTGGCGGAGCCGTGTTGGTCGATGGCGTAATTTTGCAAGGAGTCAATGGCGCCGCCGGGCACCTGGGTCACACGACCATTGATCCGCGGGGTGGATTGTGTATCTGCGGCAATTATGGTTGTCTGGAGACGCATTTTTCCTCGCGCGCCATCGAGTCTGATTATTGGGCTCACATCCACCGGGCGGCACCGACGAAATTGTCAATAACTAGCACTGGCGAGCTTCCGAGTTCAGAAGCGATCTTTCGTGTCGCTGCCGCTGGCGATGAATGCGCACGTTATGTCGTGGATCGTGCGCTGGAATATCTGGGAGCCGCCTTAGTGAGCTTTTTGCATACCTTCGATCCCGAGATTTTCATCCTGGGAGGCAACATCGTAGCGGCCGGTCCGCAGTTGATCGTTCCAATTCAGGATAGGGTCGCCCGTCGGACAAAGACTTTGCTGGGGCGGGAAGTTCCGATCGTATTTCAGCAAATTGTCGGCCTTGGCGGGGTGGCCGGCGCGGCGGGCCTAGTCTTTTTAAAACAGAATTTGTTGGCTATTTGAGTGAAGATCGAATGCGGCTCTTAGGGGGGAGTCATGCAGTCGGAATCACCAATCTCAAATATGGGGTTAGAAGAAGGCTCAATTCGCTCCGCTTACCTGCCAGCCATGACAGCCGCTATCGGGGGTTTGCTGTTCGGTTTTGACACGGCAGTCATTAACGGCGCGATCGTCTTCATCCAGCAGCAGTTTGGGCTGAGCGATTCCAAAACCGAGATTGCCGCCAGCAGCCTTCTGCTGGGATGCGTCGTCGGGGCCAGTGTTGCTGCCTTCACCAGTGACCGCTTCGGAAGAAAACGGGTTTTGCTGGGCGCGGCGGCTTTATTCACTGTGTCTTCGATAGGTGCGGCCTTGCCTCGCGATTTGATCGAATTTTCCTTTGCACGACTGGTGGGTGGCGTCGCTATTGGAATCGCATCTACGCTTTCGCCACTATACGTCGCAGAAATCTCGCCAGCACAAAAACGAGGCTTGCTCGTTTCTCTAAATCAACTTGCGATTGTGACCGGAATTCTACTGTCTTACAGCGTGAACTATCTCCTCACCGGTGCGGGACCGACCAACTGGAGGTGGATGTTTGCCTCGGCTGCCGTACCCTCGGTGGCTTTCTTGTTGACGTTGCTTTTTATTCCCGAGAGTCCGCGCTGGCTGGTGCAGCAAGGACGAGAGCAGGAAGCGAAACGCTTTCTGGCGCAGATTGTTGGCCTACAAGCGGCCTCCAGAGAGATCGAGGCCATCCGTGCCGCCATCTCGGAAGAGAGTGGGGACTTGCTCGACGTCACATTCCGAAAAGCGCTGATGGTGGCCATCCTGATCGCCCTATTTAGCCAGTTCACCGGGATCAACACCATTATTTATTATGGCTCGCTTGTTTTTATGCAACATGTACCCCATCAAACCGCAAGCTCGGCGCTATGGGCAAATGTCATTATTGGAACGATCAATTTCACGGCCACGATTGTGGGAATGCTGCTCATCGACCGTTCCGGCCGAAAGTCACTGTTGATGTCAGCTTTCGGTGGAATGGCTCTCTCCCTGGTTGCTGTTTCAACCGCCATTCATTTTCAGGCCTCTGGCATCATCGTTCTGGCCTTTGTGCTCACTTATGTAGCATGTTTTGCGGTAGGCGTGGGCACCGGCACGTGGGTATTGATGGCCGAAATCTGCCCAACGCGGGTGAGGGGACGGGCGATGTCGATCGCTACCGTCTGCCTCTGGTGTGGAACACTATTGGTTACTTTGACCTTTCTTTCACTCGTGCACTTATTTTCTGCGGCGGGAGTTTTTCTACTCTATGCGATCGTCTCGATCGCTGCGCTGCTCTTCGTCTGGCATGGCGTTCCAGAAACCAAGGGAAGGACCTTGGAAGAAATTGAAAAGTTTTGGTCGGGTGAGGGTTTTAGCTAGCTCGGCTCCGACATGAGTGCGCTTTACGGAGGACTTGCCCATGCTTCATTCCGTGTCCACCCATTCGATGCTCCACAAGCCGTCACTTTGCACCTCTGCTTGCGGCCTTCTGCACCCGTCGGAATACGGCATCAAGCGATTGAAGCACGCTGTGAAGGGAAAAAATTGTCCTCCGGCACTTGCCGGCGTGAAGGCGTCGGGGTGTGGTGGCGGATCAACCAGCCATGTGCAAGTTTGACGCGCAATGCGAAGCCATGATAGTGATTCACCTGATATTGATTCGTGAAACTGACTTCGACCGAGCGCAGGACTGTTCTTTGCGGCAGTTCTGAAAAACGGGATGGAAACGATCTTGCCAGTCGATGCGATTACCCGCTGGCATCAAGCTTGCAACCGTGCCATAGACGGCTCGAAGCGGTGGATTCCGTTGTGATGACCGTTAAGAACTGAGCGAAAGGCCCTTCCATGTCCTTATTAAGAAGTACGGAATTAAGAAGTCGGAAAAGCTATTGAACTTTGAATAACCCATGTCGCGCAACAGATCCTCTTTCGGCACCCGACTCGCTGTTCTCAGCGTGATCGCAGTTCTCCCGTTCGGCACTACACTCTCCCATGCGCAGGAGCACAAGCTCTCACCCGAGAAACTTGCTCTCATTGAAACTGCGGTTACGAAGTTCATGGCCTCTACTCACGTCCCCGGCCTGGCAATCGCGGTTGTCGAGAACGGTGAGTTTGAATGGGGCAGCGGTTTTGGTTTCGCCGACCTGGAGAATAACTCTCCCGCAAGTGAACACACTCTGTTCCGGCTGGGATCGATCTCGAAGCCCTTAACCTCAGTTGGAGCTTTGCAGATATGGGAGCGCGGACAACTCGAGCTCGACGCTCCGGTTCAGAAATATTGCTCCGCATTCCCGCAGAAACCGTGGCCAATTACGACTCGTCAGGTCCTGGCACATCTGGGCGGGGTCCGGCACTATAAGTCCCAATCGCAGGATGATCTCGAAGTCGGCAACACCCGGCATTTCGACAACCCTATTCAGGCCGGGCTTGACTTCTTCAAGGATGACGCGTTGGTTACAGAACCTGGTACACACTATCGTTATTCGACGCAAGGCTACACGCTGGTAGGCTGCGTCATGGAAGGTGCCTCCAGTACGAAATACGTGGACGTCATGCGCCAGAACGTCTTTGGCCCCGCCGGCATGGAACACACCCGGGCGGACGATCGCTTCGCCATCATCGCTTACCGTACCCGTTTCTATCAGAAAACCAAGTCCGGCGCCGTCGAGAATGCCGACTTCCTCGACTCCAGCTATAAGATTCCCGGCGGCGGCTGGTTGTCCTCAGCTGAAGATATGGCTCGATTCGAGGTGGCCATTTTGAACGACAAGCTGATCCGCCGGCCGACGCGCGAATTGATGTGGACTCGGCAGAAGCCTTCTGATCGCTCCGAAGCCGAGCCGACCTACGGCTTAGGTTGGGTTATCCACGACAAAGACGACGTGCCAGCTTTCGGTCACGACGGAGGCCAACAGGGAACCAGCACTGCTTTCCTGATCTCTCCTGCACGAAAGGCAGGAGTCGTGGTGCTCGCGAACATGGAAGGTATCGAGTCGGGTGATCTCGCAATGGAGATCCTGAAAATGCTGGTGGGAACGTCAGGACACTAGTGTGATCTACCCCAATCCCTCGAGGCGGGACCGTGCTCTTGACAATGGTCGCGAGATCCTTGCGCAACCGGCCAGAGTCCGCCGGTTACGGTCGGCGTTTGCTAGCCGCTCCGATTTTGTTTCCTGCGTGAACGCCTAGATACTTCCATTCAAATGGCTGCCTTGTCTTCGGCGGCACCTTCGTCGGAATCGCGGAATTGAAATGCGAACTAACCGGTGAGTGTTTGCGATCAGGCCTGGCTCACGCTCCAACCAACGGCAGACACTTAGGTCGCCGAAGGTTCCCGCGGATGATCGGCGAGTTTCCTTGCGCGAGGATCTTCCTGGGCCGACGTCCGCTCGGTTTGAATCTCAGTAACCAGCTAAGGCAATCTAAAAGTGACTACAATCTCAGTCTCGACCACAACGGGCTGGTTATTCAGCTGGTACGGCTTATAACGCCATTGGCGCACAGCGTCTACCGCAGCTCGGACAAGCAGCGGATGACCACTAATTACCCGCACCTCTTTCACCTTTCCATCGGTGCCAACTGTTGCCCGAAGCGAAACCGCGCCGTCAACTCGCGCCATTCGTGCCTGTGGAGGATAGCTTGGTTCCACCTTGTGCTCAAGCCTGCCTGGCGTGATCCCTTGGAATCTCAAGGGTGGTGCGGGCACGGATGCAGGAATAGATAGAACACCACTGATGAAAGCAGCCCCTTTAGCGGGGGGAAGAACATCGGCAGATGGGGGGGCGTTCTCGATGTCGCTATTCAGGGATACAACCGCTGTTGGCGCATTGAAATCTCTCATCTTCACGTCAATCGGCTGGTCGATCCGAGGATCCACTTTTGTTGCCATGCTCGAATGTTTCCGGATGGAGGGACTCCCGCCAACGACAGTGCTTGTTTCGCTCGTGTCCAACTCTCTCTTATCCGGGCCGGCGTCCGTGCTGGAATGCTCTGCTTCATTCAATGACGGCGCTTGAGCGCGTTGTACTTCGGCCTTTTGTGGATAAGATTCATGGTTCTTTGGGCGATTTCCCCAATGGAAAACGCCAAGCAAAAGCATAACGATGGTAGCAACACCCCCAACTATTGCCGGGTACAGCGATTTCCCAGAGTTTTGGGCTGGCTTGGTTTCGGTGTCCGGGTAAACCTCTTTTCCGACAGATTCTTCCTTAAGTCCTGGCGCAGGAGTAATACTCGGTACTGCACCCGCGGTTTCCGGACAAGGGACAGGAGCAGGAAGGATATTGGAGCCATCAGCCGGATACCACATTGCGGCAATCGCAAAATGTGCTAACTGTTTTAGCTTTTCGATATCAAAATCGCTAAACGCTCGTGGTGAGGTTGAGAATACTTCGAGAATACCACTGACTGCGCCTTGAACACTTAATGGCACAGCAACAATCGACCGCACACCCAATGCGCGACACGCCTGAGCGTCCAC
>Ga0126372_10000807_pt1 | contig 11777 bp, 7 predicted proteins | sample PanSoiMetaPlot_6_FD_92762 | JGI IMG/M metagenome (GOLD analysis project Ga0126372, IMG submission 92762) | Tropical forest soil microbial communities from Panama - MetaG Plot_6 | ecosystem: Environmental > Terrestrial > Soil > Tropical forest > Bulk soil | place: Panama | collected 2016-02-17
CGGCGCAATACCGCGCTCCGTTCGGGTAAATCGACGGACCAGCCCAACACCGTCGTGCTGTGGTAGTAGAGCGTGCCGAGCTCGAGGGCGACGAGCAGAAGAAGCACCACCGATCCAATCTTCCCTGCCCGCCACGCCCCCAACACCGCGAAGCTCGCTGCCCACGACAGCGCCGCAAGGCCGACGAAGCGACGCACGTCGACACCGCTCGCCGCAGCCCGGTAATCCGGAAGCTGCGTCCAGTACAACGACCATCCGAAAGCGAGCGTGCCGAACAGGGCGGCCAGGGCGATGCCGATCCAAAACCGACGCGGTGCGATAACCCGATCGAGCCCACAGCCTGCCAGAAGTGCCAGACCCAGGCTGGTGAGGATCGTATAGCGACCTGGTGCGCGGAACGCTCCCGAGGCGGGCAGATGCAGAAAGGCGTAGTAACCCGCCGGCCACCAGCTCGGCATCGTGGCCATCGCGAAGCTCGCCGGCACCACGAACCGCCACAGATCGAGCGCACGACGTCGCCGATAGGTCGCTCCGACGAATGCCAGGACGAGGGGGACCGTACCGACGTACAAGCAGGCTTCGTAGCCGGTCGTGCCTTGCTTGAACCAATACGGATCCTCCGGGCCGCCACTCAACCCCTGAAATAACCGCGGAATCGCGAGCTCGGACCAGTGCGCGACCGGATACCAGAAAAAGAACAGGTCCTGAAGTGATCGACGGGTCGAACCCACCAGGTGCGCCAGATCCCAGCTCAGGACGAGCTGCACGGCGGCAATTCCGGCGCCGCAGATCAACGCGCCCGCAGTCGCGGTCGATCTCCAGGGCGAGGATGTTCCGTCGGCGAGCCGCCAGAGCGCGGTGGCCAGCACGAGCGCCGCCGTCCAGAACTGAATCTGGAAATGGCCGATGGTCAGCTGCGCGCCCCAGATGAGGGCCAACAGACCGAGCGAGGCGGCTCGGCCCTTGGCGAGGTAGCGTTCGCTGACGTGCAGCGCGAGCGGGAGAAATGGCAGCGCGGTGTACAACGGTTCGTGACTGGAGTGGATCGCCAGCGCGCCGCACAGCGTGAATACGAGCGCCGCGAGCGCCGCGCCCCACGCGAGCAGGCCGAGGCCGCGCGCATACACATACATCGTCAGCGTCAGCGCGAGGTAGTGTAGCCACATCGCCAGCCGATACGCCGTCGGCACGTCGAACACGCGATACAGGACCCAGTTCGGCGGGTAGAAGGCCGCGACCTGGCTCTCCGCGACGAGCGGGACGCCGAGGCCGAAGCGATCGCTCCAGAATGGCAAGCGGCCGTCCTGAAGCGAGCGCGAAAGCTCGCTCTTGAGCGGGCGGTAGACACGATCGGGATCGCCGCCGATCGGCTCGTAGCCGATCAGCAATCCCCCGAGGGCCAGGCCCACGACCAACACGACGATGGTCAGCGGCGAGCCGAGTCGAGCCCGGAGCGCTTCGATCACGGATCCGCCCACCCGCCGGACGCCTCGTTAGCGCTGCGGACGCAGACGAAAGTGCCCTGCCACATATGTCGCCAGTGCGCGGCCAATCGCCTCGTTGCCCTGGGCGGAGAAGTGTCCGTCGGTATGGGCCGGATCGTACCCATAGCGACGCATATCCAGGCCGCGGAAGATGTCGAAAAACGAGTACACCTGAAATCCAGACGCCGTATACACGCTCTTATCGCGATCCTCGATGAATCCCGTCGCCAGGCTTGGAATGCGCTGCCGTCCGGTCAGCTCGCCGAACGCGTGGATCGCGTTCTCCATGTTGTCCCGGCCGATGAACGCATGGTATCTGGCCGGCACCAGATCCTTGCTTCGTGTCGGGTGAGTCGGACCGTGAGGCGAATCCCGCTCGCGCGACACCGGCGCACCAACCAGGCCCGGAGTGAACAGGAGCAAGTCGGGCGCATGTTCCGCATACGGTAAGAGATGTTGTCGGCCGAAGCTGGAATACAACAGCGTGCTCCACGCGGTGGTGAGCAGAACACTGTGATGGATCGCATAGTTCAGGCCGACGAACCGGGGCTGAATGTAATTCGAGATGTGCTCGTCGTTGATGCAGTACTGAAGGATGATCAGATCGGGCTCCAAGCGCAACGCCTTGGCGCGGAGGACCTCCAGCTCCTGCACCGTGTTGTAGCCGGGCACGCCGAAGTTGAGGACGGCGAATCGTTGCTCGTTGGCGGCATTGAGGTGGTATTCGAGCCGCGCCGGAAACGAATGCGCCCAATTCGGAATGTCGAGCGAGTACGCGTGGGAGTCGCCGATGACCGCGATGACGACACGGCCGCGCAGGGTCGCCGCGTCGATGTCCTCCGGCCGTCGGGCGAACGCGTTCATGCCCGGGTACGCGGGATTCAGCTCGTAAATCAACTGACGGTTCGTGCTCGGAACAAAGGGAACGGGTCGGCGCGGGAACAGCAGTCGTGCCGCCATTTCCGCAGCAAGAAACGAGACCACGAGCATGATCAGCGCGAAGATGACCCTCCCGCCGCGCCTCACCGCCAAAACACCTGAATGCCAGGACCAGAGCTCACTTGGGCGAAACCCTGGCTGAGAAAGAGCAGCGGTGGGACTTCGCCGGTTCTCACGAACGCCCAGCGAATCGAAGGCGCCAGGCGCGGATACCCTGCCGGCTTGTTCTCGTCGAGCCGGTAACTATACAGCGAGCGGCGCGACGACAGCGGCGCCGCAACCTCGTACGCGGTCAGGACACCGTCCTCCGGCCCGACCTGGTCGATCCAGTAGCGAAGCGGCTCGCTCTCTGCGAGTGAGATCGGCCTAGGCACCTTGGCGAATAGAAGCTGAAGCGCGACATTCGATGCGCTCAATCCCGCGATCATGAGCAGCAGGGCGGCCGGCGCCCACCCTCTCTGAGGGCGCCGCGACAGCCATGATCCGATGCGCGCATACCCGACGAGAGCCGCCGCGAGAAAGAGCGCGGTCATCGGCACGGCGTATCGCACGTGATGCCACGATTCCATCTCGAGCGTGCGGACGGTCCAGAGCTCGTGCGAGACCCTCCACAGCCACGGCAACGCGAGAACGGCAACCCGGGGCGCGAATACCGCACACACCGCCCACGGACCGAGGCCAATGATCAAGAACTCGAGCGCGGCGGCGACGATCTCCCGAATCGGTGCGCCCGTGCCAGCGAACTGCCCCAGATAATCCGCGGGAGCGTGCGGTCCCACCCGCCAGGCCAGGTATGGCAGGAAGACGAATGCAAACCAGCCAATGCCAACGACGAGAGCAGCCAGGGCCCAGCGGCGTCGTTGGTCCGCAGTCTCGGGCTCTCTGGCCGGCACGATCCATAATCCCGCGACGACGAGCGCGAACTCCTGCCGACACGCGAGCATCCCCGCGATGCCCGCCGCGGTCGTGACCCGGTTTCGCTCGCGCCATCCCTGGATCGCCCACAGCACGAAGGGGATCGCGAGCTGTAGCTCACGGAAGTCGTTCCAGACCAGCGGCCACGCGAGCGGCGTCAACGGCGTCAATGCCGCGCCGCTGATAGCCAGCGTCTCAGACTTCGATTCCGATCGGATCAGCGTGTACGCGGCCGGGATCATCAGCCAGAAGACCGCGTTCTGGACGAGCAGCAGCGTGCGCGGATCGGGAACGAGGGCATAGAGCGGCAGGATGGCGAACCGGATTGGGGCGATGTAGTTCATCTTCCACACCGACGGCCCCTCTTCCGCGTACGCTGCGAGCGGGCGCACGGTGATCAGTCCGTCGCCCCGCGTCATGGCCCAGAACCATTGGTTGTAATACGCGAGGTCCCACGAAAACCCGCTGCGGAACTCGCGATAGCGCGTAAACGATTGGTGCGTGGTGATGGCGGCCAGCGCGAGGGTCATGGCGATGATCACGAGCCACGAACGAGCATCCGACAGGCGAAAGCGCCGCCGCGACGGGAGGGTCGCGACAGGAGGATCGTTCATGACGACGACCTCGGCTCGTCGAGCTCCCGCAGCGCGCGATGGATTCGACCCGCGATCGTCGCATACCCCACCGGGCGCGGATGGGTATCGAAAGTCCAGTACTGGGGGACGCCATCGGATTCCGCCCGCATGAGATCTTCGGTGGTGTCCGCGAGATGAAGATGAAGCGTCGCGGACAGCTTCGCAAGGAGCGCATTCTGCCGTCGAAAAATCGGGTCGTGATACAGCGCCAGCGCGATGTCGGCCGGCATGCCCAACCTGATGAGCGGCGCAGCGTAACGCGGGTGAACGACACCGGAGAAGGGAACGTAAGCCACAAGGAGGCCCGTTCCATACGATGTGCACAGCGCCTGGATGCGCCGCAGGAAGCGCGCCGGCGATCCTCCCCGTTCGAAATCATGCGCCAGCATGCCGGGCATCGTGAGCGACTGCTCCATGAGCCACGGATTGAGCGTTGCCGCCGCCATTGCGCGATACATCGGTGGATCGAGGCGGTCTGGCGGCTTCGTCCCCCGGCTCCATGGATTGGTCGGATCTGGAACAGGCGCAAAGAAGCGCACCGGCGCGTGCGGCCACCGTCGATATATGGGCTGGCTTCGCACGATCCGACCGAGCAGCTCCGCCCCACGGGGCACCCACCACGGCACAGTGCGGCGTTCAAACGAAAGCGCCGGCTGATCCAGTTGCGCAGCATACTCAGGTGCCGGTAAATCGTTCGCGTAGAGAATGACCACGATCGTCCGTGGCTTCAACAAGCCCACCGTATCGCGTACGAGTGCCGTCAGCTGAGGCAGCGACGCTGCGATGACCCCGAGGTTGATGACTTCGGACGGACGACGGTCCGCTGTCATGAGCCGGGTGAGCTCCATGGCGATCGTGGATGAATCCGGAGCGCCCTGTCCCTCGGTGACCGAATCGCCGACGAGGAGAATCCGCGGACGGTCGGCCGCAGGCTCGACCGTGAAATCCCTCCCACGAAATCCGTACAAATTCAGGCTGTGGATCTCGCGAAAGCCGTCCGGTTCGCTCTGGAGCAGCAGCTTGTCATAGACGAGTCCGCGCCGAACGCTCTCCTGCACGTTCGGGTGTGCCCCCATCAGCAGCTGATAACGGATCCGATTGAAACCCACGACGTCGGGCAGCGGAAACTCCAGGCGGAACACGAGCTCCTGCCCGACGACGATGAGGAAGGCGAGAGCGACCGAAGCCATTCGAGCGTGCCGCGTCGAGCGTGTCATCGTGCGTATTTCACGATGCACCAGATGGCGCGGAGACCATCCGTCCACTCGATCTTCTTCCCTTCCTGGTAGGTGCGTCCGGCATATGAGACACCGACCTCGTAGACGCGGCAGCCCAGTGCGGCGACCTTTGCGACGATTTCCGGTTCGAAGCCGAAGCCGTCCTCTTCGAGCTCGACGCGCTCCAGGACCTCTCGGCGGAATGCTTTGTAGCCGCTTTCGATGTCGGTCAGGTTCAGGTTGGAGAACATGTTCGAGAGCAGCGTGATGATTCGATTGCCGACGGCGTGCCAGAAGTAGAGCACGCGGTGCGCCTCGGAGCCCAGGAAGCGGGAGCTGAAAACGACGTCGGCCTTCCCATCGACGAGCGGCCGCAAAAGCCTCGGATAGTCCTCGGGATCGTACTCGAGATCGGCGTCCTGAACGAGGACGAGGTCACCGGTGGCCTGCGCGAATCCCGTCCGCAGCGCGGCGCCCTTGCCTCGATTGCGTGCGTGGAAGAGGCAGCTGATCCCGTCTTGGTGCACGTTGCGGAGGACGTCGGCTGTCCCGTCGGTCGAGCCATCATCGACGACGACGACATCTCTCTTGAGACCGGCGGTCGGCGCCGTGCGCACGCGCTCCAGGACAGTCGCGATCGTGCCAACCTCGTTGTAGACCGGGATGACGACCGAGACTGTTCGGGGCGTGTGCGGCGCGCGCAGAGGCAATGCTGATTCCGTCATCAGTGTGCCGGCCGAAGCTGGAACAGCCGGACCGGGAAGAGCACGCCCGGCGGTGATCGATAGAGCTGTTTGTCGTCGGTGAGCCCGGTCTGGAGCCGTACGGTTTCGAGGTACGCCCCGAACGTCTGAGGGTCGACGTGCGGCGGCGGCTCGAATGAGCCCCAGAGCACGTGGGTGACGTGATATCCGAACGGGCCGTCGCCGATGGTCTCCAGATTCCGTCGTGCGCTGAAGTTCCGCGGCATGAGGATCGTCGTCCGCTGGCTGAGCAGACGCAGCTCCCACGGAAACCACGTCATGATCCGCGCGTCGGCGGGAACCGCCTCAGGGTGCTGACGAATCCAGCCCCCCGCCTCGCGCAGAGCCGGCAGATGCAGCTGAAACGGCTTGGCCAGCCACGAGGCGTCGTAGGCCCACGTCGGATCCGACCACAACAGCATCGCGAGCGCGGCGACGGCGATTGGCCGGAGCCGACGCGACACGTGCGCGCTCCAGCTCAGCATCGTCGCCGAGGCCCTCGGCAGCAGCAGACAGTACAGAGGGAGGTAGTAGCGACCGAGCTGAGCGACCTGCGTCACGTCGGCGAGGTAGATCAGGGTCCCCACGACGAACGCAGCCGCGAGCAGTGGCGACAGGCGACCCATGTCGCGCGCTCGCGGATCGCCCGCGGCATGGCAGCGCCAGAGCGTGGCGGCGACGACAGGCACGCTGAGGATCATCGTCGAGTACAGCGCGATGATGAGCAGCGACTTGAGCTTGACGCGAACGATCTCGGCGGCATTGGCGAGCGTGAAGAAGCCGGCCGCGGTCGGCGCGCCGGTCTGGTAGTGGTGGACCGCCCACGAGAACGTGTAGCGGAAGAAGGTCCCATACGTGAAAAACGGTTGGCCGTACGCCTGGTACGTGACCCAGGCCCACGGCGAGATCGTGGCCGCTATGGTTGCGGCCCACACCACCATCGCCTCGCGGTGCGTCCGCCAGTGGACGAGGACACCGTAGAGCGCGCACGCGGCGAGCAGCGCCAGCGCCGTGTTGCGGGCAAGGACCGCCAGACCACCGGCGACCCCGGCGACGATGGCCAGCACAATGGCTCGACCGCCGCGCGCCTGCCACGTCTCCACGATCGCCCACACCGACAGGATCGATGTCAACGCGACCAGGCTCTCGCGCAGCTCGAGTCCGGCGTAGATCGCATGCACGGGCAGGATCGCGAGGAGGCCCAGCGCGACGAGTGCCACGTCGTGGCCGTACAGCCGCCGCGTCAGACCGTACAGCGCCGGCAGGCACAACAGGTTCAAGACGAAGCTCGTCCCCTTGGCGACCGCAAACGTCGCCTCGACGGATGCGCCGGGCACGATCCCGACAAGCCGGTACGCCGCGGCGAGAACGTACGCGTAGAGCGGCGTCGCCCAATCGTCGAGCGTGCCGCGGCCCTCGCGGATCGCCGGATAGTCGATGAAGAAGCTTTCGACGTAATGCTTGACCGGTCCCTCGCCGCGATAGACCGAGGTTGCCACTTCCACATAGTGAGAACTGTCGCCCGGCACCAGCGGCAGATTGCCGCCAGCGATCCATACGACGGCCCGGATGGCGTACGCAACCATGAACACCGTCCACCAGTGACGTCGATGCCTGTCGAGGCGCCCAGCCAGCAACAACCCGAGTGCAGCGAGCATCCCGAACACCACCACGTGCCACCGCGCCAGGAGCAGCTGGCTCGGGCGACGAATGGCCGCCAGCATCGGAATCTCGTAGAACTGGTGAGCGACGAAGTCGAATACTCGCGCGAACCAGCCGGTCTGAGCGTCCGCGACGCCGCCGACGACGAGCGCTACGATGATGACGATACCGATCCACACCCGACGGCGGTTCCCTGCCCTATCGTCCCGGACCGGACCGCTCGAGATCATGACGATGGTCGTCGAGCACGCAACGTCAGCATGGCCCGAATGATGGCGAATCCATCTCGAGCAGGTCGAATCTTCGAACGGCTTCCCGGCGGTCGACGCCGAAGGTTCACCGGCACCTCGATCACGCGGAAGCGCGCGAAGATCGTCTTGATCGTGAATTCGGTGTCGACCTGAAAGTCACCGCTTGTGAGCCGTACGTGCTGAACGACCGCGCGGGTGAATGCCCGATATCCAGACAGCAGGTCGGTCAGCGACATCCTGAACAGTAGTCTCGACAGCAGCACGAAGAACCGGTTGCCCCAGCGGTTGAGGACGTCGAATTCGCTGGTGGCGGCGGGGTGCAACCGGGAGCCGATGACCATGTCGGCTCGACCACCAAGAATGGGCTCGATCAGCGACTGCACCGCGGCGGCCGGATACGTCCCATCACCATCCACCAGAACGTACACGTCGGCATCGACGGTCCGGAACATGGATTGGAGCACGTGCCCTTTTCCGCGCCGTGGCTCCTGCACGACATGCGCGCCCGCGCGTCGGGCCTGACTCACCGTCCCATCGCAGGAGCCGTTGTCGAACACGTAGATGTCGGCATGTGGAAGGGCTGCGCGAAAGTCCGCGACCACCCCGGCGATCGTCACGTCTTCGTTGAAACAGGGTATGAGGACGGCCACTCGGCCAGGCGCGGCATCCGGTTCGCGGTTTACGTTGCGTCTCGTGGAAGCCTCGGGGAATCGATTCCGGAATCGTGCGAATCTCCGTTCATCGTGCGCGATACTGCTTCGGCGAACAGCGGGAGTCAACCGCAGCCATCTCACACGTGAGGCATGGCGACGATCTCTAGCGGAATGGCCGAAGTGCTCGTCGCGATCGGGCTGAACGCGTCGTTCTGGGCCGGCGTCGGCATCCTCGCGAGGAGTCGCGTCCACCACGACGTCGTTGACCGCGTGCTGGCGACGGCCATCACGGGATTCGCGCTCGTCGTGGTGTCGCTCGAGGTCCTCGGCCTCGTCGGCCTGATCAACCGTACGGCGATCGGGACCGTCTGCGTCCTGACGGGATGCGTCGGCCTCCTGCGGTGGCGGGCCACTTCACGCGCCGGTGATGTTGCCGGTCACGTGTCGAAGGCGCACGCGGCGCCGCCGGCAATACCCTGGCAAACCGTGCTGTCGCTCCTGGTGCTGGCGCTCGTGGTCTGGGCGGCGCTGCTCTATCTCCTGCTCGGCCTCGTCTTCCCGGTCGAGCCGGTCAGCGACGCACCGATCTATCACTTGTATTTCGCCGCGCGCTGGGCGCGATCGGGATCCGTCGAGCTCGTGCCGACACCCTTCGGCGAGGAGGCCGCGACGTATTTTCCGGTCGATGGCGATCTGTGGCTGACGTGGCTCGTGTCGACGGGAATGGGACCGTTCGTGAAGACGGGTCAGTGGCCGTTTCTCGTCCTGGGTGCCATAGCACTCTACGGGCTGGCGCGCCGGGCGGCAGCTCCATGGCCCGCCGCCGTCCTGCCTCCGGCGCTATGGGTGAGTGTGCCGATCATCCTGATGCAGTCGAGCTTCGCCAACGTCGATCTCGTCTGGGCGGCATTCTATTTCAGCGCGACGTATTTTCTGCTTCAGTGGCTCGAGGTTTCGGATGGCGACCCGCGCCGACCGTTTCTGCTGTTCGCGCTCGCCTGTGGGATCGTGATCGGCACCAAGACGGTCGGCGGAGTCTTCGTCGTCTTGTTGCTCCTGCCGGTCTTCGCGGTCCTCAGCCGGCGGGGGTCACGGCTGCCTCACCTCGCGTGCCTGACGATCGGGATGCTGGTGCCGTCGGCCTATTGGTATGGGCGTAACGTCTGGCTGACGGGCAACCCCGTGTACCCGCTCCAGCTGTCGCTCTTCGGACGCGTGTGGGCCGATGGTTGGTACGGCCGGTCCGCGATGGAGGCGACGGCCTATCACCTCCCGGTCATCGCGTGGGGAACGTTCGTGGTTCGTCTGTGGCTGGTCGCGGGGGGAATAGGCCTGACACTCGCCACGGTCGGCATCGTGTCGGGTGGCGTTCAGGCATTCAGCTCATCGAGCGAGCCGCGGGCGCGGCGCGCGCTCGCGCTGTTCTCCAGCCTGGCCGTCATCCAGGTCCTGCTCTACTGGTACGTCGTTCCATACAACACGCAGGAACGGTTTCTCTCGGCGGCCTTCGGCTTGGCGTTCGTGCCACTCGCAACGCTCGCCGCGCGACACTCGGTGCTCCACGCGACAGTGTGTCTGCTCGTCGGATGGCAGCTCGTGGCGCTTCGATACGGCGGCGGATTCACGTTGCTGCGTCTCACGGACAATCCGCTCGCCCTCGGCAGTGTGTGGGCCCCATGGTGCCTTCCCGCTTCGCTCGCGATCGCTACGGTGGCGTTGAAGTGGGTGCGCCGCGCGCGCTGGATCGTCGCCGGAACCGCTGTCCTGCTCGGCTGCTGTCTCGCGGCTCGGCCGGCGGCGAGCTGGCTCGCGGAACGACCACTCCTGCGGTTCTATCCGCGGACCGAATTCGCGGCTCGTCTCTGGCCGGGCTGGGAGATCCTCGAACGCGCCGCGCGCCCAACCGGATCGAGAATCGCCTATACGGGAACGAATCTCCCGTACTACCTTCTCGGGACCGGCCTTCGGAACGAGGTCTCCTACGTGAACATCAACGCCCATCTGGACTGGCTTCCTCACGACTATCATCGCGACCGGCATTCCGCGGCCGCGTTGGCGTCGGCGCGCGATCCCTGGCCGCAGTGGTACCGCACGGACGCCGATTTCGACTCCTGGATCGGCAACCTTCGACGGCGGCAGATCGAGCTTCTGTTTGTCGCGCGAGAGAACCGCCACGGGCGGATCGAACCGCGACCGGGTGAGCTGCCGCGATTTCCGATCGAAAAAGACTGGGCCGACGCGCATCCCGAGCAGTTCGCCGATCTGGGACCGTTCCTGTATCCTCCCGGCACGATCCCCTGGGTGCGCGTGTATCGCGTGATCTCGGCGCCGTAGGCCTCGATTGCGAGTGCGCGTCTCGTCGTTCTGGCTGATCCTTGTCGCCTCGATCGGTCTGCGCGTCCCCGGGATGGTGCACGACTTCTGGTTCGACGAGGCGTGGTCGGCTTTGCTCGTGCGCGAGCACGTCGCTTCGCCGCTCGACATCCTCACACGGCTGCACATCGACAACAATCACCCGCTCAACAGCTTCTTCTTGTACGCGCTCGGCGACCGGTCCGCCTGGATCGTCTACCGCATCCCATCCTTGATCTTCGGGCTCGCGTCGGTGGTGCTCGCAGGCCGAATCATGTCGCGGCGTGGCCGCGCGCAGGCGATCGTCGGCATGATCCTGATCGGCGGCTCGTACCCGCTGATCGTGTATTCCTCGGAGGCGCGCGGCTACGCCGCGATGATCTTCTTCGTGCTGCTGGCCATGGATGCGTTCGAACGATATCTCGTGACGCGCGGGTGGCCGGCTCTGACGACGTTCTGGGCGGCCGTCATTCTCGGCTTCCTGTCGCATCTCACCTTCGTGCACGCTTATGGTGCGCTGCTTCTCTGGGCCGGGGACGAAGCACGAACACAGCGCGAGTCCGGCGCCGTCGCCCGCCTGGCCGGCACCCACTCGGTGCCTCTGCTCTTTCTGCTCGCCTTCTATCTCGTCTACATCCGCCACGTGCACGTGGCCGGCGCGGCGCCGACGCCGTTGGGTTCGGTGCTCGCCGAGACCGTCGCGGCCACGCTCGGAACACCTGCCCACGGAGCATGGCTGGCGATCGCGGCGGCAGCGCTCGTCCTGATGGTGGCGGGCGGGCTGAGGCGCGTCGGACGCGTCGACCGCGGACTCTTCGTGTTCTTCCTCTCCGGGATCCTCATCGTCCCGGCCGTCACCATCCTCGTCGAGTTCCGGCGGGCGGTCTTCATGGAGCCGCGCTTCTTTCCCCGATACTTTCTCGTCA
>Ga0126372_10000809_pt1 | contig 11764 bp, 11 predicted proteins | sample PanSoiMetaPlot_6_FD_92762 | JGI IMG/M metagenome (GOLD analysis project Ga0126372, IMG submission 92762) | Tropical forest soil microbial communities from Panama - MetaG Plot_6 | ecosystem: Environmental > Terrestrial > Soil > Tropical forest > Bulk soil | place: Panama | collected 2016-02-17
GCTCGCCGAGGACTGGTTCCGGCGCTTCGAGGGCGCCGGGCTCGACGGCGTCATGGCCAAGCGTCTGGACGAGCCGTACCGCGCCGGCGAGCGCACGATGATCAAGATCAAGCACTCGCGGACGGCCGACTGCGTGGTTGCCGGCTTTCGCTGGCACAAGAACGGCGCGGGCACGATGGTCGGCTCGCTCTTGCTGGGCCTCTACGACGACGGCGGGACCTTGCACCACGTGGGCGTCACCGCCGCGTTCAGCAATGCCGTCCGTAAGCAGCTCGTCGCCGAGCTCGCACCGCTGCGCGCGAACGCGCTCGACGGCCACCCCTGGCGAGATTGGGCCGACGCGCAGTCGGAGGCGGCCGAGGCCGGGCAGCGGATGCCGGGCGCGAGCAGCCGCTGGAATCGCGGCAAGGATCTCAGCTGGGAGCCGCTGCGGCCCGAGCGGGTCTGCGAGGTCGCCTACGACCACATGCAGGGGACGCGCTTCCGTCACGCCGCGCAGTTGGTGCGCTGGCGCCCGGACAAGCGGCCACGTGACTGCCGCTACGACCAGCTGGAGGTCACGCCCGCCTACGAGCTCGAGCGAGTCTTCGGCGCGCGCGGCTCACGCCGCTCCGGATCGAAGTCGCGCCACGGATCGTAGTCGGGATCGGGCGGCTCCTCGGCCGGACGGTCGCGCTCGGCCACATGCCTCAGATTCAGCCTGATCCGCGTCCACGTGGACGATCGGCCTCGCATCGAGTCGACGAGGACGTCGTCCACCGCGAGCAATGCCGCGGCCTCGGGATGTCGGAGCTTCCAGCGCTCGAGTCCGGCGAGCGCGTCCGCCTTGTGCTGCGCCTTGGCGACGACGATGAGCGGCTGGGTCGAGCGGCGCCGGCCACTCGCGGTCTTCGTGGCGTCCGCGCCCTCCTCGGCGGCGACGCGCTTGCGCCGTGACGGCATGACGCGCGGCGGCTCGTCGCGCTGCTTCTTGTAGTGCGGCGGCCATGGCGCGTCGCCGAGGCCCGCCGCTTCCTGCGCGGCGGAAAGCTCGAGGAGCCGGTCGAGCGATCCCGGCTCGGCGTCGATCGCCGCCCCCGCGTCGCCGCGCTCGGCCAGCCGCGCGGGCGCGGTGACCAGCGTGAACGCCGCCGGATCGCAGTCGCCGACCTCGTCCCATTCGAGCGGCATCGACACGCGCGCGTCCGGCGTGGGCCGCACCGACCACGCCGACGCCACCGTGCGATCCTTGGCGTTCTGGTTGTAGTCGATGAAGACGCCGTGGCGCTCTTCCTTCCACCACTTGCTGGTCGCCAGCTCCGGCGCGCGCCGCTCCACTTCGCGGGCGACCGCCAGGGTCGCGCGGCGCACCTGGTCGAAGCTCCACCGCCGCGCGATGCGCACGTAGACGTGAATGCCGCGTGAGCCCGACGTCTTGGGCCATCCACGCAGATCGTGCTCGCCGAGCACGTCGCGCACGATCAAGGCCACCCGTCGCACATCGTCCCAGCTCGTTCCGGGCCCTGGATCGAGGTCCACGCGCAGCTCGTCCGGGTGCTCGAGATCGTCGGCCCGGATCGGATGCGGGTTCAGGTCGATGCACCCGAGATTCACGATCCACACGAGCTGCGCCGCGTCGCTCACGACGACTTCGCGCGCGGTCCGGCCCGAGGGGAAGCTCAGCTCCACCGTCTCGATCCACTCCGGGTGCTGCTCGGGAGCGCGCTTCTGGAAAAACGGCTCGCCCTCGGCGCCGTCGACGTAGCGCTTGAGCACGATCGGCCGCCTCGTGATGCCGCGCAGCGCGCCCTCGGCGACCGCGACGTAGTACCGGGCCAGGTCGAGCTTCGTGTAGCCGGCCCGCGGAAAGAACACCTTGCCCGGGTTGGTGATCGCCACCTCGCGCCCGGCAACTTCCAGGATGGTCTGCGCCGCCTTCGCCACGCAGACAGTGTTGTCAATTCACGACCGGCGCGCAAGACGTGCCCCTCGGGTGCGAACTCCGCTTTCTAAGCGTACTGTCGATTTGAGCCCCGCTCGTTCGACTCTCTAGTGAGACACGGACAAACTCGGTCCCGGATCCCGAAACGAGCCATACGAACGGCCAGACCCACGAACAAGGAAGGAGTCACGACGATGCCGCAGATCCAGCCGTACGTGTTCTTCGAAGGCCGCTGCCAGGAGGCGCTCGACTACTACCGACGGGCACTGGGCGCCGAGGTCACGGCGCTCCTGCGCTACAAGGAAAGCCCTGATCCCGGCATGATCCAGCCCGGCTCCGAGGACAAGGTGATGCACGCGAGCTTCCGGGTCGGCGAGACGACCGTGCTGGCGTCGGACGGCCGGTGCAGCGGTCAACGGAGCTTCCAAGGATTCGCGCTGTCGCTGACGGCGGTCAACGAGGCCGAGGCCGACCGGCTGTTCGGCGCCCTGGTCGACGGCGGGCAGGTGATTATGCCGCTGACGACCACGTTCTTCTCCCCGCGCTTCGGCATGACCACCGATCGCTTCGGCGTCTCCTGGATGGTGTATGTGCCGCAGGAAGGGCAGGGCAAAGGCGGCAGGAGTGAGGCGCTCGCCAGGCAGTTCGAGGCCAAGGTCGCGGACGCCGTTGCCACACTCGAGCGGCTCGGCGATTCTGACTGGAAGAAGGTGACGCATGCCGAGAAGTGGCCGGTCGGCGTGACCGCGCACCACTATGCAAGCGCGCTCGAGCCGATCGCCGGCATGATTCAGACGGTCGCGTCCGGTCGTCCGTTCGAGCCGTTCTCCCCGGGCGCGATCGACGGGATGAACGCGCAGCACGCGCGCGAGCACGCCGGTTGCACCAGGGTCGAGACGATCGCGCTGCTCCGCAAGGGGGCGGCGGCCGCCGCGGCGAGCATTCGCACGCTGAAGGACGATCAGCTCACGAAGACCGCGCTGGTGATGACGGGCATCCCGCCGATGAGCGTGGAGCAGCTCATCGCCGGAGGGCTGCTCGCACACATCGACGAGCACTTCGTGAGCATCCGCAAGACGGTCGGACGCTGAAGGAGGGCGCGATGATCAAGGGACTTCGCGGCGCAACGACCTGGAGCGAGAATCTCGACAACCTGCTGCCGTTCTACCGCGATCTTCTCGGTCTTCCCGTCGCCGTCCAGACTCCAGGGTTCGTGGTGCTCGGCAAGCTCGGCGCTGCCACCCTGGCGCTGGGCACCCACAGCGGGGTGCACGGCAAGAACGCGGATCCGGCGCGCCACATGGTCGCGCTGGAGACTGACGACGTCGACGCGGAGTCGAAGCGGCTCGAGGCGGCCGGAGTGAGCTTCGTCGAAAAGCCGACCGACTACGATCGGCTGCGCATCGCGACCCTGCGTGACCCGGAGGGCAATCTGATTCAGCTCCTCCAGCCGATTCGCGGGTGAGGTGACCGCCGGGGCTCTTTTTGCCGTTGACACGCTCCGGGCAAGGCCCTAGGTTCGGTGCGCCCTGTGGGCGAGCCGGAACTTCCGTTGGCCTGGAGACGTGCAATGAGATTTCTGTTGGTGGTGGTCGCGCTGGCGGCTTCGTTTTTGACGTTCTCGTCGACTGCGGGCTCCGCTCAGGAGACGCTGACGAATCAATCGATCGTCGAGATGCTCAAAGCCGGACTCTCGGAGCGCGTGGTCATCGCGAAGATCCACGCGAGCCCGTCGAGCTTCGATACCAGCACCGACGCGCTGATCGCGCTCAAGAAGAACGGGGTATCCGAGAAGGTCATCGAAGCGATGATGTCGCCGGCGCCGGCCGCCGCTGCGCCCGCGCCGGCGCCGAGCGCTCCGGCCGGGAGCGTCGCGATGGCGCCGCCGCCTGCCGCGGGCTATGCGCCCGCGCGGCCGACGGTCTATCAGATCGTCGGAGCCAGAGAGGTCGAGCTGATGGCGTCGGGCGGCGAGGTGCAGCGGAATCGAACGCCGTACTCTCGCTCGACCGAGCTGGTGCTTTCCGGGAACAAGGCAAAGCTCCGGATCGCTGAGCGGCAGCCCGTGTTCGTCGTCACGTCCGAGCCGGGCGAGATGCCGCTCGTCCGTCTCGATCCCGGCAAATCCGACCGCAATCTGAAGATCGGCAGCGGCTCGCGTGTGCCCTACGCCGGCTCGACGTCGACTCGCGGGCTACGCAGCGAGGACCTGATCGAGGTCAGCGCCGAGCGAGACAGCCGCGGGTTCTATCGGATCAGGCCGCGCGCCCCGCTGGCGCCGGGGGAATACGGGTTCGTCTCGGTGCGCGGTGGCAGCCCGAATGCGGCTAGCACCATCTACGATTTCGGAGTCGACTGAGCGCCTCCGCCCTCACTCGAACGGGCGCCCATACCGCTCGAGGTGGGCGACTTCGCGCAGCGCCTTGCGCTCCTTTTTGCCGCGCCCCACGGCGCGCGCCGGGTAGCCGAAGGGAAGGATCGCGAGCACGTCGAGCGCGGCCGGGATGTCGAGCAACGGCTTGACCGCGTCGAGCCCGCCGAAGCCCACCCAGTTCGAGCCCACACCGTCGGCCCACGCCGCCAGCAGCATCGATTGGATCGCGCGGCTCGCGTCCGAGACGGCGAAGCGCGACTTGTCCGTCGCCACCACGACGGCCAGCGGCGCCTGCGCCACGTAGCGCCCGCTCGAGGCCAGGGCGGCGAGCCGGCGTAGCATCTCCCGGTCGCGGACCACGATGAAGTGCCAGGGCTGCCCGTTCATGCCGCTGCCGGTGAGCCGACCCGCCTCGACGATCCGGTGCACCACGACGTCGGGGACCGGCGTGTCCTGGTAGCTGCGCACGGCCAGGAGCGTACGTACAGTCTCGAACGTGTCCATCGATCCCTCCCGGGTTGGCGTCCGCACCAGTCTGCGCCCGGATACTGCCGTGTGCCCATCCAGCGAGGCCAGTCGGCGTAAGCGACTTAACCGACGGTTTTAAACGAATGTATAATTAAGTCGTGAGGCGGAGAGCGATCGGGAATGCGAGAAAGGCCGTGCCGACCGTGCCCCGCGCCCGCGGGCGCCCGCGCCGAAGCCACGACTCCGCGGCGACGCGCAAGTCGCTGTTGAGCGCGGCAGCCGCGCTCTTCGCGGAACGCGGCTTCGACGGCGTGTCGGTGGCCGAGGTCGCGCGACTGGCCCGCGCCAACAAGGCGCTCATCAACTACCACTTCGGCGGCAAGCTCCAGCTCTACCGCACCATCGTTCGCGAGATGTTCGCGGAGCTGCTGAGCCGGCTCGAGCCGCTGCGCGCCGATCCACGCCCGCCGGACCAGCTGCTGCGCGAGCTCATCGCGATCGTGGGCGACTCCGCCAACCGCCGTCGCCCACAGCTGTCACGGATGATGCTCCGGGAGGTGATCGCCGGCGGGCCGCATCTGGACCAGGAGGTGCTCGTCTATCCAATGCGGGCGTTTTCCGTCGTGCGCGAGATCATCGAGCGCGGCGTCCGGGAGCGGGTGTTCCGGCCGGTCGATCCCATCATGACGCACCTCAGCCTGCTCGGGGGCCTGGTCTTCTTCTTCGCCACCGCCGACTTCCGGAGCCGGATGGCGGCCGAAGCGTCGATTCCGTTCGCGGCGACTCAGCCCGACGCGTACGTCCGGCACATCCAGGAGCTGATCGCGCGCGGGCTGGCGGTGGACGACACATGACACGCCGGCGGATCGCTGTGGCGCTGATCCTCGTCGTGGCGCTCGCGGGAGCGGGCGCCTACTACGTGATCGCCTCGAGGCCGGCGGTCCTGGTGCTCACCGGCATCGTGACCACCGACGACGTCGTCGTCAGTCCGCAGGTCGGTGGCCAGATCGGCCGGCTCCTCGTGAAAGAGGGCGACGCGGTCGTGCGCGAGCAGCTGCTGGCCGTCATCACTCCCGACGAGCTCGCGGCCGACCGGACGTACTACGCCCAGAGCGCCGAGAGCGCCTCGTCGCAGGTGAGGGAGAGCGAGGCGGCGCTCCGGTATCAGGAGCAGCAGACGCGCGATCAGATCCGCCAGGCCGAGGCAATGCTGGCCTCCACAGAGGCTCAGCGCGCGGCGGCCGAGGCCGATCTGGAGATCGCGCGGCTGAGCTTCGAGCGCAACCAGCGCCTCGTCAAGGACCAGCTCATCTCCGTGGAGCAGTTCGACCAGGCCCGGACGAGCTATGAGGGTGCGGCCGCGAAGGTCGACTCGCTGAAGAAGCAGGCTGACGCCCAGCGCGCGGCGGTCGCGCTCGCGCGCTCGACGGCCGAGCAGATCGCGATGAAGCGCCATCAGCTCGAGACCAACCAGCGCCAGCAGGCGGCGGCGACGGCGCAGCGGACGAAGGCCGAGGTGCGGCTGCGCTACACGGAGATCCGGGCGCCGATCGACGGGATCGTGGACGTGCGCGCCGTCCGCCCGGGCGAGGTGGTGTCAGCCGGCCAGCCGATCGTGTCGCTGATCAACCCCGACGACCTGTGGGTGCGCGTCGACTTCGAGGAGACCTATATCGAGCGCGTGCGTCTCGGCGACCGGCTGACGGTGCGGCTGCCGTCGGACGTCGAGCGGCCGGGCGTCGTGTTCTTCCGCGGCGCCGACGCCTCGTTCGCCACGCAGCGGGACGTGAGCCGCACCAAGCGCGACATCAAGACGTTCGAGGTCCGGCTGCGCGTCGACAACCGCGACCGGCGACTCGCGGTCGGCATGACCGCGTACGTGCTGTTTCCGGTGCGCTGATGCCGGCCGCGATCGAGGTCGAGAACATCGTCAAGCGGTTCGGAAGCTTCACGGCCGTCAACGGCGTGTCCTTCATGGTGGAGCCGGGAGAGATCTTCGGCTTGCTCGGGCCGAACGGCGCCGGCAAGTCGACCCTGATCCGCATGCTGACGACTCTGCTGCCTCCCACAGCGGGGACCGCGCGCGTCGGCGGCTTCGACATCGTCGCGCGCGCCAACGACGTGCGGGGCGCGATCGGAGTCATCCCGCAGGCGATGACGAGCGATCTGGAGCTGACGGTCCGTGAAAATCTGTTGATCCACGCCAAGCTCTACGGGGTGCCGCGGGAGCGACGCAAGCGGATCATCGGCGAGCTGCTCGAGTCGGTCGAGCTCACCGCGTGGGCCGACAAGCCCGTCAAGAATCTGTCCGGCGGCATGCGTCGGCGCGCCGAGATCGCCCGCGGCCTGGTCCACGAGCCGCGCATCTTCTTTCTCGACGAGCCGACGACGGGCCTGGATCCGGTGTCGCGCGTAGCGGTGTGGGAGATGCTGCAGCAGATCAAGTCGCAGCGGGATCTGACGATCCTGTTGACGACGCACTACATGGACGAAGCCGACAAGCTCTGCAACCGCATCGCGATCGTCGATCACGGCGAGCTCGTGGCGCTCGACGCGCCGATGACGCTCAAGGCCTCGATTCCCGGTAAGAATGTGCTCGAGGTCAGCTTCGGCCCGGCGCCTGCCGACTGGGAGCAGCAGCTGCGTGCGCTGCCGGGCGTGGAGAACGTGCTCGCGCGCGATCACGTCGTGCGTCTGGCGTCGACCAACGGCCCGGCCACGACCCTGGCCTTGATGGAAGCGGCGGAGCGCGCCGGAGTGACGGTGCAGTCGCTCTCCGTGCAGAGCACGTCACTCGACGATGTCTTCGTCCACTACACCGGGCGCGCCCTGCGCGACACCGTGCACGACGCGGCGCCGCGCGAGAGCCCGTTCGTGATGCCGCGGGGGTAGGGGCGTATGCATCGGGTGTGGGCGCTCGTCGAGCGCGAGCTGCGCCGATTCCGGCGCAGCCCGACGCTGATGGTCATGTCGCTCCTGTTCCCGGTGGTCCAGCTCGTGGTGCTCGGCTACGCGTTCGGCGGCAACGTGAAGCACCTGCGCGTCGGCGTGGTCGATCAAGACCACGGGCTCGCGGCCGTCAGGCTGCGCGAGCTGACGCGGGCCGTCGTCGGCGGCGCCAAGACCTTCGACGTGATCGAGTACGCCGATTCGGGTCACGCGCTGCGCGACCTCCGCGACGGCCGCCTCAACGGCGTCCTGTTGATCCCGCCCGAGTTCTCGCGAAAGACGCTGGCGAACACCGATCCGCGGCTCGCGTTGATCGAGGACAATACCGACAACGTCGTCGCCTCGACGCTCGCCGCGACGGCCGGCGGCCTCGTGCAGGCCTTCAACGAGCCGTCGGTGGATGCGCGCCGCCTGCCGCGGCAGGCCTCCCTCGATGTGATCGAGATCTATCCGTACGTGCCGTACATCCAGTACCTGCTGCCCGGCTCGATCGTCATGGCCGTGTTCATGATGGTGATGATCGGGGGCGGGATCATCTACATCGACGACAAGGCTCGCGGCCTGCACGAGGGCTACCTGGTGACGCCGGTCACCAAGCTCGAGCTCATCGCCGGCTTCAACCTGTCGGGCACTATCAAGGCGGTGATGGCAGGCACGGTCTTGATGCTGGTCGGCTCGTTGATCGCTGGCATCCCGGACCCGCTGGCGCCGCTGCGGCTGCTCAAGCTCCTGGTCGTCATCACCGTGACGGCGCTGGCCCTGGTCAGCCTGATGTTCCTCTTGATGGTACGAGTGAACGATCCCCTCGTTCCGCGCGCGATCTTCGGCGTGCTGAACACCGTGCTCTACTTTCCCAGCGGCGCTGTCTACCCGCAGGAAGGCTTCCCCGCCTGGCTGCGGGCGATCGCCGCCGTCGACCCGTTCACCTATGCCGTCCACGCCCTGAAGAGTCTCTTGCTGAAGAACACTGGGTTCGGCGCGATCTGGCTCGACCTGGCGTACCTTCTTGCCTTCGCAGCGGTGGCGATGGTCCTTGCGACCGTGCTCTTCCGCCGCACGCTCTGAGCGCGGCTCGCGACGTCCGGATTCGTCGCCCGGCGCGCGCGGCGAGCGCGCAGTATAATCGGGCCGCCGAGCGAAACCGCGAGCGCGCACGGAGGAGAGCCACATGCACGTCGGCCTCGTGATGGAATGCGACTACCGTGAGGGCAGGACGCAGGAGGAAGCGTTCGCCGAGGCGATGAACATCGCCGGGATCGCGGAGACCGAGGGGCTGGACGGTGTCTGGCTCGCCGAGCGGCACTTCGCGATGCATCGGCGGCCGACTGACCCCATGGGCGCGGGCATCCCGTCGATCGCCTCGGTGCCGCTGGTGCTGGGCGCGGCGATCGCCGCGCGCACGAGCCGCGTGCGGATCGGCACCGGCGTCAGCGTGCTGCCGCTCTGCCATCCCATTCGCACCGCCGAGGAAGCGGCCACCGTCGATCAGATCAGCAAGGGCCGTCTCGACTTCGGCGTCGGGCGCAGCGGCTTTCCGCGTGCCTACTCGGGCTACGGCGTGCGCTACGACGAGAGCCGCGAGCGCTTCCAGGAGTCGCTCGACCTCATCTTGAAATCCTGGACCCAGGAAGGGTTCACGCACACGGGCAAGTACTTCTCGACCGACAATCTGACCGTCGTTCCGCGCCCGTACCAGAAGCCGCATCCGCCGATCTGGGTGGCGGCGACGACGCCCGACACGTTTCCGATGGTCGGGCGCATGGGCTTCTCGCTCGTCACCGGCCTGCGCGGCTTCGACGTGCCCGAGGCCATAGGGCATCTCGCCGCGTACCGAGCCGCGCGGCGCGAGCACGGCCACGCGGGAGACGGCAACGTCTACCTGCGCATTCCGGTCTACGTGGCCGACACGGCCGCCCAGGCGCGCTCGGAGCCGGAAGACAGCACGATGCGGTCCTATCGCCGGCTGGCGGAGAACTTCGCCTCGTCGGTCGGCGCGACCGGAACGACGACTTCCGAGGAACGTGCCGAGCGTGCCGAGCGGCTGTCGAACCTGACCTACGACGACGTGCTGCGCGATCGAGTCGCGTACGGCACACCGGACATGGTCGTCGACCGGCTCTCGCAGCTGCGCGAGCAGCTCGGCCTGAGGGGCGTCATCATCGAGCCCAACGTCGGCGGGCGGATCCCACTCGAGCGCGTGCTCCATTCGATTCGCCTCTACGCACAAGAGGTCGCCCCGCGCCTGCGCTGATCCGCGGCGACGAGGGTGACCGTGGCGCGCTGCAGGCCGTCGCGGGGCTGGGGCCCCGCCGGCCGAGGCGCGCGGATGAAGAGGAGAGCGTCATGACGGACAATCGTCGTTCCTACGTGTACGTGGGGCTGGCAGGCGAAACCGCGCCGGGACGGCCGGTCAAGTCCGGTCTCTATCGGATGGCCGTCGGCGACGATCGGTGGGAGCTCGCGACCCGAGGGCTTCCCGCGGCGCCCGCCATCCGCGCGATCGCCACGCATCCCGAGAGCTCCGAGATCGTCTACGTCGGCACGCAGGACGGTCCGTATCGGAGCACCGATCACGGTGAGCACTGGGAGAAGCTCGACGTGCCGGACCACGGCCTGCCGGTCTGGTCCCTGGCGTTCGATCCGCGCAACGCGCACGTTGTCTACGCGGGCTACGAGAACTGCGAGATCTATCGCAGCGACGACGGCGGCGACCGCTGGCGGCAGCTCCCGGTCACGGTGCGTTTTCCCGAGGTGACGGTGGCCCCGGGGTCCAACCCGGCCAAGCGCGTCTTGAAGCTCGCCGCGAACCCGGCGAATCCTGACGAGGTCTACGGCGCCATCGAGGTCGGCGGCGTCATCAGAAGCCTCGACGGCGGCGAGCACTGGGAGAACATGAGCCACGGGCAATACGTCAACGACGACACCGTCGACATGCACGGTGTGCTGGTCGGCCGCTGGCGCCCCGGCCAGGTCTTCGCGATCGGCCGCGCCGGACTGTTCGCGAGCGCCGACCGCGGCGAGCACTGGGCCAGCGCGCGGCTCGAGCCGCTGAACCCGAACGGACAGACCTACTGCCGCGACATCCGCGAGACTCCCGGCGACTCGAAGACCCTCTGGGTCGCCGCGGGCGCGACGTTCCAGAGCGAGGTCGGCGTGCTGTTCCGCAGCAAGGACGGCGGCGCCAGCTGGACGAAGGTCGACATGGGAGTGAAGCCGCGGACGACGATGTTCGCGCTGGCGTTCGACAGCAGGCAGCCCGGGCGCATGTACTGCGCGACCAGCGGCGGCGAGGTGTTCGGCAGCGAGAACGGGGGCCAGAGCTGGGCCGCGCGTCCCTTGCCGGAAGGCGCCACGCAGGTCTACGCGATGGGCTGCGCGTAGCGGCCGTCGTCTCCCAGTAGCATGGGCGGGCGCTCCGTCGATCGAAAGCTCGCCGCCATTCTGAGCGCGGACGTCGAAGGCTACAGCCGCCTCATGGGCGACGACGAGGTGGCGACCGTCCGCGCCATCACCGCCTATCGCGACGTCATCGCGTCCCGAGTGGCCGGCCACGGCGGGCGCGTCGTGGACGCCCCGGGCGACAACGTGCTGGCGGAGTTCGCGAGCGTCGTCGACGCGGTCCAGTGCGCCGTCGACATCCAGCGCGAGCTCGAGTCCCGCAATGCCGAGCTCGCGTCTTCCCGGCAGATGCGGTTTCGCATCGGCATCAATCTCGGCGACGTGATCGTCGAGGGCGATCGGCTCTACGGCGACGGCGTCAACATCGCCGCGCGCCTGGAAGGGCTGGCCGAGGGCGGTGGGATCTGCATCTCGGGCACGGCGTACGACCAGATCGAGGGCAAGCTGCCGTTCCGCTGCGAGTCGATCGGCGAGCATAGCGTCAAGAACATCACCAGGCCGGTTCGCGCCTACCGCCTTCGCCTCGACTCGAGCGAGTCGCCGGCGCCGTCGCCGCGCGGAGCGCCGCGACACGCCATGGCGATCAGCGCCGTCGTGATCGTGCTGGTGCTCCTGGGCGGCGCCGGGTGGGTCGGCTGGTACTGGCTCAAGCC
>Ga0126372_10000811_pt1 | contig 11754 bp, 10 predicted proteins | sample PanSoiMetaPlot_6_FD_92762 | JGI IMG/M metagenome (GOLD analysis project Ga0126372, IMG submission 92762) | Tropical forest soil microbial communities from Panama - MetaG Plot_6 | ecosystem: Environmental > Terrestrial > Soil > Tropical forest > Bulk soil | place: Panama | collected 2016-02-17
TGTCCCCTTTCTCTTTCGAGATCCAGGTGAGCCATCAGATCCAGAGACACCTCCTCCAATCTCTCCCCGCTGCGCGGGGGTTACAGCACTGCGCCTCGTGGCGCAGCGACGATCATGAAGGGTCCAGCCCGTCCATGAACGTCACCAACCAGGCGAGCATCACCAGCGGGCCCGATCAAGTCGCCGCGCCAGAACCCAAACCACACACCATCGCGCCGGCTGCCCCATCGGGAGATCGAGTCGCCGTCACCGGTCACCAACGTCGAACCCGACGCATCACCACCGACGTGTATGTTGCGGTTTTCTGCCGGGCTTGCACCCGTTCGCGAGCCGACCAGCGCCAGCACCGAGACCACCAGCCCCACCAACGCCGCAAAACCCGACAACACACTTGACCACTGGTCCGCCACCTCCAGCGTCCTGCCGGCCAGAAACCAGGCCCACACCCCGAACCCGGCAAACACGACCAACCCGCCACCCAACCACAACCACGGATGCCGACGCATTCGCCCAACGTAGAACCTGCGCGACAAACGGCGACGCAGTGACCTGCCCATTCGACCCATTCGGGGTGTGTCAAACGCCCGCGTTGAACGGGCCGCGACGATGTCCGCGCGTAAACCAGAGCATGCCGTAGCTGACAGCGCGTGAGGTTTTGCGGAACAACGACGCTGAATCGATGAACACGGTCAACACCCGCCGTTCCAACGTTTCCGGCACGATCTTCCGGCGCGCCGTGTCCTCGTACGGTTCGGGCAGGTCGTTTGGCAGGGCTACGTCAAGATGACGTTGTGCGTTAGTTCGTCACTTCAAGTAACTGGCCGTGGAGCTGAAAGTCCTGTTGCCGCGTTGCGGCTAGGGGTCCGTAAGTCTTGAGGTGGCCTACCCCCACGCCGAACCGGTCACCCACCGGCCTGTTGTCCTGGGGGTTTACCCCCGGTTTACCCCCGGGCCGAAGATGGGTGGTTACCCCGTTCCGGCTGGTCCGGCCGCTTTCTAGCGTTGGTTGTGACGGCTTGGGAGGTTCGATGATCGAGGCGCGGGGGTTGGTGAAACGCTACGGCGCGACGCTGGCTGTGGACCGGTTGAGTTTCAGTGTGCGACCGGGGGTGGTGACCGGGTTTCTCGGGCCGAATGGCTCGGGAAAGTCGACCACTATGCGATTGATCCTGGGTTTGGACGCGCCGGACGCCGGTGGGGTGCGTGTCAGCGGTCGCCGTTACCGCGATCTGGCGTGGCCGTTGCGGGAGGTCGGGGCGGTGCTCGACGCCAGGGCGTTTCATCCGGGCCGAAGCGCCCGTGCCCACTTGGCGGCGTTGGCGGCGAGCAATGGTATCGCCGGGTCGCGGGTCGAGCAGGTACTGGACGTGGTCGGCTTGGCGAATGTCGCCGGCCGGCGGGTGGGCGGGTTCTCCCTGGGCATGGCGCAGCGGCTGGGTATCGCGGCGGCCCTGCTCGGTGATCCGGGGGTGCTGTTGCTGGACGAGCCGGTCAACGGCCTGGATCCGGAGGGCATCCGGTGGATGCGTGAGCTGCTGCGGTCGTTGGCCCGACAGGGCCGCACGGTGTTCGTGTCCAGCCATCTGATCAGCGAGATGGCGTTGACCGCCGAGCATCTGGTGGTGATCGGCCGGGGTCGGCTGCTGGCCGACACCTCGGTTGCGGTGCTTGCCGCCGGGTCGGCCTCGCTGGAGGACGCGTTCTTTGCGTTAACCTCGGGTGCTACCGACTACCGGGCGGATCGGGTTGACGGCGACCGGGACTCCACGGCGAGGACGGCATGACTCGCGCGACGGTGACCCGATCGGGGCCCGGCACAGCACACGGCCGTTACCGGTTGCGGCACGTGGCCCGGATGGAGTGGATCAAGCTGCGGAGCGTGCGCTCGACCTGGTGGCTGCTGGTGTGCGTGGTGCTCGCTATGGTCGGCGTCGGGATCGGTGTGGGTGCCGGGTACCGGTCGCACACGCCGGTTGCCACGGCGGCGCAGATCGTCAACAACGCCTTGGGCGGGGCGGTACTGGCCCAGCTGCTGATCGGCGCGCTGGGCGTGGTCGCGGTCACCGGCGAGTACTCCTGCGGCCTGGTCCGGGCGAGTTTCGCCGCGATCCCGCACCGTGGCATGGTGCTGGCCGCGAAGGTGGGGGTCTTCGGCGTAGTCGCGTTCACCGTCGGGGAGCTGGCGGCCTTCGCCGGGGTCGTTGCCGGTCAGGCGGCGATCGCTGGCTCGCCGGTGCCGCAGGTGTCGCTGGGCGATCCGGCCGTGCTGGGGCCGGTCCTGCTCACCGGCGCCTATCTCGGGCTGATCGGTCTGCTCGGGGTGGGGTTCGGTGTCCTGATCCGGCACACCGGCGGCGCGATCGGCGCCCTGTTCGCGGCGATGTTCGTGCCGATGTTCCTGGCCGCGACGTTCGGCCCGGCTGGGATCGCGGTCCTCAAGTTCGTTCCGCTGTTCATCCTGGTCAACTCGGTCGCTGTGGTCACACCCGTGCCGGGCACCCTGCCGGCCTGGGCCGGCGTGGGCGTCATGTGCCTGTACGCCGCGCTCGCGCTCACCGCGGGTTGGCGGCTGCTGGTCCGCCGGGACGCCTGACCGGGTGACAATGAGCGCATGACCAGCCCGGAAACCTCATGAGCGACGCAAACCTCATGAGCACGGTGCGGCCCGCCGGTGATGTGGCGGTGGTGCTGCGGGCCGCGGTCGGTGCGCCGTTCACCCGGCGAGCCCTGCGCGAGTTGCTGTTCTGCCTGATCGGGGTCGGGTTCGGGGTGGGCGTGCTGGTCGTCCCGTACGTGTTCTTCGGGTTGGGGGCCCTCATCGGGTGGGCAACGGTCGGCCGGGACCAGCCGGCGGGTCCGGTGGGCCCCGGCTTCCTGGTCGGCTTCACGACCGCCCCGGTGCTGTTGGTCATCCTGGCCACGCCGGTCGGCCGGGGGCTGGGCGCGGTGCACCGTCGGATCGCCGCGGCGCTGCTGGGTGAGACGGTCCCGCCACCGGCCCCGCTGCGCTTGCGGGGCGGGCCGTTGGCCCGGATCCGCGCCGTGCTCGGTGACGGCGCCGGGTGGCGGGCGGTGGCGTACTCGCTGCTGAAGCTTCCCATGGCGGTCCCGGCAGGGTATGGCGTGTTCTGCTGGCTCGCCGGGCTGGTCAACCTGACCTACCCCTTCTGGTGGCCGTTGTTCCGTAACCACCCGCCGCAGGTGCGGCTTGACCCGGTCGCCGTGGTCACCCCCTTCGGCGCGTTCCCGGTGGCCACCTTCGCCGGCACGTTCGCGGCGTTCGCGGCCGGTGCCGGCATGGTTGTTGCCGCGCCGTGGATCGCCCGCGGCGCCAGCATCCTGGACCGGGCACTGATGCGCGGCCTGCTGGGTCCGGGCCGGCTGGCGCAGCGGGTCCACGATCTGGAGCAGACCAGGGCCCAGGCGGTCGACGACAGTGCCGCGCTGCTGCGTCGCCTCGAACGCGACCTGCATGACGGCGCCCAGATGCGGCTGGCCGCGCTGGCCATGAACCTCGGCCGCGTCAAGGAACAACTCGGCGCCGACGGCGACCCGGCCGACCTCGCGAAAGCCCGCGAACTGGTCGACGCGGCCCACCGCAACGCCAAGGACGCCCTCGCGGAACTGCGCGACCTCGCCCGCGGTATCCACCCGCCGGTACTGGACAACGGTCTGGCCGACGCGCTCGCCACGCTGGCCGCCGGCTCGGCGATCCCGGTCCGGCTCACCACCGACATCGCCGTGCGTCCGAGCCCGGCGATCGAGACGATCGCCTACTTCAGCGCCGCCGAACTGCTGACCAACGCCGCCAAGCACAGCCACGCCACCACCGTCACCGTCCACGCCGGGCAACACCACAGCGTCCTGCGGTTGTGCGTCACCGACGACGGCGTCGGCGGCGCCGACCCCGGCCGCGGCAGCGGCCTTGCCGGCCTCGCCACCCGGGTACGCACGGTCGACGGGCACCTCTACCTCGACAGCCCACCCGGCGGCCCTACTCGGATCACCGTCGAACTCCCGATGCGGGCGTGAAAGCATCCGCCCCATGCGAGTGGTGATCGCCGAGGACGCCACGCTGATGCGCGAGGGCCTGGTCGGACTGCTGCAAGACCGCGGCCACCAGGTCTGCGCCGCGGTGGCCGACGCCCAGGCACTGCTCACGGCAGTGGCCCAGCACCACCCCGACGTCGCCGTGGTGGACATCAGGATGCCACCCACCCACACCGACGAAGGACTGCGCGCCGCCCTGCTGCTGCGCCGCCAGCATCCGCGCACCGGGATACTGGTGCTGTCCCAGTACATCGAGACCAAGTACGCGACTCAACTGCTGGCCGGCCAGGCCGCGGGTGTGGGCTACCTGCTCAAAGACCGCGTCGCCGACGTCGCCGACTTCGTCGAGGCGCTGACCCGTGTCGCGGCCGGCGGTACCGCCCTGGATCCCGAGGTGGTCGGCCAGCTGCTGGGCGGCCATCGCCACGGGCGCGGCCTGGCTGAGCTCACCCCACGCGAACGCGAGGTACTCGCGCTCATGGCCGAAGGCCGATCCAACACCGGCATCGCCGCCGCCCTCACCATCACCGGCGGCGTCGTCGAAAAACACGTGGCCAACATCTTCGCCAAGCTCGGCCTGCCACAGACCGAAGGTGACAACCGGCGGGTCCTTGCGGTGCTCCGCTACCTGAAATCCGCCAACACCTGACAGCTGCACGCGTTGGAAAAGTGAGATCGCAAGGGCGACCGCCGTTGGGTGCGCTGCCTCAGTAGCCGAGTGGGAAGGTGTACGAGGCGGGTGGGTTGTTCTGCTGGTCGGCGGTGCCGTAGACCAAGGCGATCTCGTCGTGCGCCTTCAGGACGACGCCGGCCGGGTCGCCGGTGTCGGGCTGACCGTTGATGTAGACCTTGAACAGGTGAGTCTGGTCGGCGGTCAGGCCGCCGAGGTTGGTCGCGGACAGGGATACCTGCCATTCGGTGAAGAACTGGCCGAGGGTGAACTGGGCCTGGGTCGGTGATTCGACGTGGACGATCCCGGTGGTGTTATGGGTGTGCAGCGGGCTGATCTGCTGGGTCGACTCGTCGACGCCGATCTGGGCGGGCACGTTGACCGGTTTCCCGTCGACGATGACGTCAAGGTGGGCGTGGATGTGCAGTGCGCTGCCTTCCTCGCTGAGCATCGGCAGACCGGCGGCGGCCACCAGCTGGGCGGGGTTGGCCGGTGCCGGCCAGGGCGGGGGGCTGGTACGGCCGGGTACGGGGCTGGTGGCCGTGGTGGTGGGACTGGCCTGGGACGGTTGGGGCGTCGACCCGCGCAGTGCGACCACGGTGACGGTGATCGCGACCACGACGGCCACGGCGGCGAGACCGAGTCGTAGGTTGGCGCCGGCGCCGCTGCGTGTGCTCGCCGCGCGCCCCCAGGAAGCCACGCTGGATGGCCCGTTCGTGAGATCTTGGATAAGTTACGGCGGGTGAGATTCGATCGGCACGAAGATATTGGAAGCCCGACCCGAAGATCGCCTGCAGAGCCGCCGGATCGATACCGCCACCCTTGGTTAACCGAAGGAGGTCACCTTCACCGTCGTACGCAACTGTCCAAGAGTAGGTACGCTGATGGAACTGCACAGACAATCTGATACAAGGCTCAGGCTCGTCGGCGATGGGGACATAATTCTCGTGGAGCACGTCTTGGCCAGTGCCCAACTCCACCAAATCGCCATTGAGGAGGAAGCCGCCCACATCGTCGTCGCCCGATATTTCCTGGGACTGCCGGAGGATGGCCAGCGCCTGCAGAACAGTGCTCTTACCAGTGGAGTTGACGCCGGACATGAGGGTGTAGCGGGCCAGTGGGACGTCGGCCACCGCGAAAGCCTTGAAGTTGGTGACGATGATTCGGCTAAGCATCGGGGACTTCTTTCAATATCCTATCAATTTCCCTGAAACGTCCCCGGACCTTGGCGACATCACCTGTTCCCACCGAAATCGCCTCCTCGAATTCGCGTGACGTGAACACTAGCTCCGCGAGTTTTTCCCTGAACCAGCTCGCGCCGTTCATACAGCCTCTGCAACTCGAACTCCGAGCACTGTGCGAGATTAACCGAAACCGCCTCGAACAGCGCTTTGTTGACCGGACTGCGCCGGTACTGGCGGGGATAGCGTTTGCGAAAAGCGTAATCGCCAAAAATCTTCCGTGCCGCACCTACGGCCCTAATGAATTCATCCCGCAATCGAGACACCCGGTCCTGGCTGAGCTTGTTTACTTGCCGCATGGCGTCACGCAGGAACTCGTCAAAGTCGGGGCGGTATTTGTCGGGCCCGGTAAGCCTGAAGGCAATGAACCGCAACACCATCTCGCGATCGGACATGCGTGCCGGGGAAACGAATGCAGGGTGGCGTTCTGGTATTCTGGTGATTGGGCAAGGTCCCGCAGCAAATCCCGCGCCGGCCCCGGAATCAGCGCATGCCGCAATTCCTGACTGGTTAGCGGCCGGCCACCGGTGTTGATCCAGGCGAAGAATGTTGAACATCACTTCTTCGGGGTGTGCCACGCCGGATAACGTGCAGCACGACTTCGGTCTCGAGGAGCCTGGTTTGTAGCCGGCCTGGCAGCTCGTCAAAACCCTTACCCTCATAATCCTTGAGGTACTCCAGATTTGTCAGAACCAGCCGTCTCGCGCCGATACTGTCAGGCCGCGACAAATCGTGCTATCGTAGTAAGCCGTTGAATTCCGTCGACGATGACCCACCGCTCGGCGGACTCGACCGACTCGGCGGCGTAGAATGTTGGTAAAGGTATGCGCAGCAACATGGACTCAATCAGCCGGCTCTGAGCCTGAGGCGTCCAGATTCCGGCAAGCCGCTGGAACTCGGGCTGCAGGTCGAGGACGTCTCGCCTGACTCGAGACAGCAACAGGTCCACAGTTGGATTGCGCGTGGTAACATCGATCTTCTCTGGGTCGAACGGCTCCCGGATCGCTTGTTCGGGGATCTCGAGCTCAACGCCCACGCTGCGGCCGGAGAAGTCGAGCTCGACGGCAATCTCCTCCGTACCTCCGTGGCCCGACATTTCCTCGGTCATCACGTCTCATGGTCCCCCGGCCCGGCTCCGGCCCATCGATCGACCCGTTAGCCGCCGATGGCGGACCCACCCTAGTGTCACGTAATGGAATCAGCTTTGCGTGTAGCCGTGTTCGACCAGCACGGCGACCTGCGGAGACACGTTGATGGGGCGTAAGATACTTCCATTACGCGACACTAGCCGCAGGCTTCAGGCCATGTAACACAGTTGTGTTCCCATTCCAGCCAGGCCGGGTCGGCTTGCCACGGCGGTCACGCGGGTGCCGGCTCGGTACACCCCGAGCGTTCGGCGTAGCTACGGTGAGGCAAGTCGCGCTTCGGCGAGCCCGAGAGAGCGCGGACTGACGCACGGTCAAGCCTCGGTCCAGGGCCAAGAGCACCTCAGGACTATCGTGCTCGGCTAGGACCGCCAGCCGGGCCGCGGGATGGATACCGCGCACTTGCCGCATCAGCCGGTTCGCGGGTCGCCCGGCGAAGCAGGACTCGCTGACGACCACCGGCACGCGGTCCCCGTGCTGTCGGCCACTACGGCCATGCGCCGGCACCGTGTCATGCGGCGGCCGGCTCGGCGCGTAGGTCCTCCACGGGCACCACCCGCCGACCCAGCGGCCAGAACGCCGCCGGCACCAGCTTGAAGTTCGCGACGCCGAACGGAATCCCGATGATGGTCAGGCACAGCGCCACCCCCGCCACGAGGTGCATCAGCGCCAACCACCAGCCGGCCAGGACCAGCCACAGCACGTTGGCCACGCCCGACGCGAGACCGGCACCGGGCTTGGCCACCAACGTGCGACCAAACGGCCACAACGAAAAGGACGCGAGCCGCAGCGACGCCACCCCGAACGGGATCGTCACCACCAGCACGAAGCAGATCAACGCGGCGATCCCGTACCCGATGGCCAGCACGATCCCGCTGCCGAAGACGAGCCACAACACATTTAGGATCAGCCTCAGCATGCTTCCATCATGCCCAGTTACTCGCGTGACCGGCGGTCAGCCCTGCCGCAGAGTCCGCCAGCTTCTCGGCGGTAGTCTCGGCTAGCGCGTACTGGCGTCGGCCGAAGCGGTGGCTCACCAGGTGACTGGAAGCGCACTCAGGGAGCGGATGGCCAGGCCGGCTTTCCATGGCAGGTCGGCGATCTCCACAGCCGGCGCCAACGTGGGGAAGCGGTCCAGCAGCGAACCGATCAGGATTTGAAGCTGAAGATGGGCCAGCGCGGCGCCGAGACAATAGTGCGGGCCGTAGGCGAAGGCCAAGTGCGGTGCCGGTCCGGTTCTGGTGATATCGAAGCGATGCGGTTCGGGAAACACATCGGGATCGCGGTTGGCCACCCCGATCAGCGGGAACACCGCCTCGCCGGCGCGGACGGTCGTCTCGCCGAGTAGGACGTCCGCAGTTGCGATGAGGGGTAGGTCGGAGCTGATCAGTCGGGCGTGCCGCAGCAGTTCATCCACCGCTTGCGGCAGCAGTTCCGGGTGCTCCGCTAGCAGCTTGGTCTGCTGGGGGTGCTGAAACAGCGTGACGATACAGTTGCCGATCTGGCCGACCATCGTCTCGTGCCCGGCGATCAGCAGCAGCTGGATATTGGAGGTCAGCTCGGATTCGGTCAGGTAATCGCCCTCGTCGGTGACGCCGATCAAGGCGGAGATCAGGGCGTCGTCCGGCGCTTGCCGCTTCACCGCGATCAACTCGTTGAGATAGGCGCTGGACTGGCCCATGGCTTCGGCGATATCGGTTGGCGTGTATGCGGTATCCGCGACCATCCTGCCCGCCCAGTACCGAAACTTCGCACGATCCTCGGTGGGGATGCCCAGCAGCTGGCAAATCACCATGATCGGCAGCGGTTCGGCGACCAGGGTTACGAGATCCGCGGGTTTGTCATGAGCGGCCAGTTCGTCCAGCAGGCCGTCTACGAGTTTATGTATCCAGGGTTCGAGGCCTTCGACCGTGCTTCGGCTGAACGCTCTGGCCATCAGGTGACGGACCCTGGTGTGTCTCGGCGGGTCCATGCTGACCAGGAAGTCGGGATTGGTGCCGGCCGGGTTGAGCGCCGGACCACCGGGGCCCGCGGCCGCCTCGCGGCTGAACCGCGGATCGGACAGGGCCTGACGAACCACGTGATACCCCAACGCAAGCCACACCTCGTGGCCGTTCATAAGGGCCCGTACCATCGGCCCTTCCGCCAGCAGGCGGACGCCCTCGGGTTCCAGGTCCGATCCGGCGGGTGTGTCGAATGGGTAGGTGACGTCCACGAGCGACCTCCCGTGTGGCGATCAGGTCGAGACTTTCGAACAATAGCCCGGCCGCGGGTGGCGAATACAGCTGCGACCGACCAGGGCTAACTACTCGCCGGGCCAGGTCGTGACCGAACCGTGACACCGGGGGCCCGGATTGTCGACTCAGCGCAGTTGCGGCTGGCATGATATTGTGATAGATCACGGTTGCTTGGCTGGGTGACCGGTCACGAACATTTCAGGTATCCGCATTGCCAGGCCGAGGTTGCCCTGGACGTTGAAGGTGCCATCGTCTCGCAGGAGCACCGCCGTAGGATCCTGTCCGGTTGCCAGTTGAAGGAATCTTGCCGCGTTGAGGCGGATCGCGACGGTGGGTTTGTTGGTCGGGCCTCGGTGGGCGGTCGCTCGCTGGTTCTCGATGGTGAGTGTCCAAACGCTTTCTTGGCCGCTGGTTTTCGGGAAGTTGAGGATGATCTGGATTGTTCCGGTGAAGCCGTTCGCTTTGCCTGGTTGGAAGGATCGGGCCATTGCGTGGAACAGAATTCGTTGACTGAGTGGTAGCTGGAGTAGTCGTTCCAGGTCGGCGTCCGTTCGCCGGCTGATGATCCTGTCGAGCGTCGCCGCGGCGTGGCGGCTGGCGGGCCCGGCTAGCCGGGCGGATGCCGTGGTGATGGACGCCGCGATGATCGGCCACTGTGTATGACACGGTGTGTGACGTGGTGTGTGACGTGGCGTCTCGCCCGTTCTGGCGAGGCCCGTCCTGGAGAGGATGGTGTTGATGGCGTGGTTGAGTTCGGCGGTGGGGTCGGTTGCGGGTCCGGCGCTGCGCCAGCCGATGAAGCGGTCGGGGCGGATGAGGATTGCGCCTCGCGGAGTGATGCCGCGGTGACGGATCCAGGTGGAGCGCGGGTCGAGGTAGTCGCCGTCGGCGTGGCCGATGCGGGCGGTGTCGATGGCGGTGGCGGTTTCGGCGGCGAGTTTGGCGGCGGCGTCGCACCATTCGTGTCCGTCCTCGCCCGCGATGAGCAGAAAGCGGCCCGGGTGCACCAGGTGCAGCGTGGACTGCCGGCCGCCGGTGTCGCTGGTGAGCCAGGCGTGTGGCAGGGGGTGGCCAGGCCTGGTGGACGGCTGGTACACGCGGATCGGGTCGATGGCCCTCGGCGCCGGCGTGCCGTCGTCGACCACCGCGGTGGAGGTATAGGTGTAGCCGTACTCCACGTTGTGGTGGTCGAACTCGAGGGACATCACGGCCAGTGCGCGATGGACGGCCCTGCGGGCGTCGGCACTGGCCTCGTCGTTACTCCACGCTGCCCGCAGCAGCCGCCAGGGGGCGTCCGCGTCGCCCGCCGGGTCTGCGAGTCGCTGATCTGTCACGAAATGGTTCATGGCGTATTCGAGTGACCGCCGCACATAGCTGGACGTAATCGGTTTGCGCTCGGTCTCGTAGCTGTCCAGCAGTTGGTCCGAGGCTTGCCCGCTCAGCGTCGCGGCGAGTTTCCAGCACAGGTTGTGCGCATCCTGCACCGCGGAGTTCAATCCGAGCGCACCGGTCGGCGGGTGCCGGTGCGCCGCGTCGCCGAGCAGAAACACCCGATCTCGCCGAAACTGCCGCGCCACCACACCCTCCACCGACCACCGGCTGATCGCGTGGATATTGGCGTCAAGGTCGGGCACTCCCAACGCGGCATGCATATCGGCGATCACAGCGGTGTCATCCAACGCCCTTGGATCGGCGGTGTCGTAGCTGAAATGAAACGACCACTCCCGCGAATCGGGCCCCCATCGCCGCGGACCGTGCGGCACCAGTGCGGCCCCCACCCCGGCGCCGGGCAGCCATAGCCAGCGGATCAGCACATCCGGGTCCCGCGCCCATGCGGACAGGTCCGCCGAAAGGTGCACCGACACCATCCGCACCAGATCGCGCGCCCCGTCCAACTGGATGCCCGACAACCTGCCGACGGTCCGGCCGCCATCACAGGCCAGCAGATACCGCGACCGGACGCGGTACCGCCCACCACCGGGCACGTCCACAATGGTCGACGTCACGCCATCGGTATCCTGTTCGAGGCCGACCAGCTCATGACCGAACCGCACCCGCCCCGGCGCCAATTCCTCCGCCTTCGCCCGCAAAATCGGTTCCAACCGATGCTGCGGCAGATTGGTCGACAAACACGGACTCGCCGCAACCCACTCGGGGAGCCGCCCGCCCGCACCCCAACATTCCGCACGGCCAATCTCGCGACCATGGTCACTCGTCGGCCCGTGAAAACCCGCATACCAGGCCGAGTAACGCATGTTCGCCGGCGGCGTGCTCCGCTCGTACACGAGCTCCGCGACGCCGAGATCGGAAAGGATCTCCATCGTCCGCTGGTTGAGCAGGCTCGCCCTCGGCAATGTCGACGTGGTTGGACGGGCATTGACCAGCAGGCAATCCACGCCCAACTGCGACAA
>Ga0126372_10000812_pt1 | contig 11754 bp, 8 predicted proteins | sample PanSoiMetaPlot_6_FD_92762 | JGI IMG/M metagenome (GOLD analysis project Ga0126372, IMG submission 92762) | Tropical forest soil microbial communities from Panama - MetaG Plot_6 | ecosystem: Environmental > Terrestrial > Soil > Tropical forest > Bulk soil | place: Panama | collected 2016-02-17
AATTCTTTTGATGCCTTGTTTTCTGAGGAGCAGCGCCACACGGGCGCTGGTGGCTTCGTTTGGGCAAGTACAGTAGAGGATGACTTCGCGATCAGGCGGGAACCGGTCGCTCTTGTCCTCCAGCTCGTTCGCGGCGATGCGAAACGCACCCGGGATCGTTTCCGGGTCGGCTTCAAAGTCGAGCGAATGGCGCAAATCCACGATCACCAGTTCTTCGCCCGCATCTATTTTTACTTTCAGTTCTTCCGGCGTAATTCGCCCGATGCGCAACTCGCGCAGAAATCTTTGCCGACCGATGAATTTCCAGGTGATGTATCCGCCGAGCGCAGCAACAATCAGTACCATCAACCAGCTGCCCAGAGACTCCGCACGCTCCGCGATCTTTTCAATCTGTTCGCTAAAAATGTAACCGGTAAGGAGAAATGCCCCGGCCCACAGAAGCGACCCAACGGAATCCCACAGGAAAAACCTGCGCCGCCGCATATGAAAAATGCCCGCGAGCGGAGGCGCTGCCGTACTCAAACCTGGGACGAACTTTGCAACAAGAAGGGAACGAGCGCCTTGTTTCGCGAACACGCCTTCCGTCCGGCGGACGCACGAATCGGGCTCAAGAGAGATTCGGCAAAGAAACTGAAGAACGCTTATGCCTTTTCTGCGTCCGAGCTGATACCAAAGACCGTCCGCAAGAACCGCGGCAACAGCGGAGAGCGCCAGGCAGAACCAAAAACTCATGTGGCCCCTGCCGGCGAGCGCTCCTGCTGCCAGCAGAAACGGAGTGGCAGGGAAGGGAAGCCCAACTTGCTCCGCGAAAACAAGAGCTGGAAGCACGTAGTATCCGTGCCGCAACAAAAATTCCAGCGTGCCGTGCATACCTCCGAGCTGTTCCCCCGTCATCGCGCGTCCTGGGCTCCCGTGCTTATTTCACGAATTCAGCAGTATGCCCCCATTCCCCGCTCATGACAAATTCGCGAATTCGCTTGCGGGTCCTCGGAGCTTTCTCTCTACTTTGATACGGCTCCGGCAAAGAAGATGCATCGCCGGGATAGCCGATTGCCATAGCAGCAATGGGTTCCCAGCCTTGTGGGATGTTGTAGGCCTCTTTTGCTGTCTCCGGGTCAAACCCGGCCATCTGATGCACGACAAGTCCGCGCGCCGTCGCTTCGATTGAAAGTTGCAGGCTCGCCGCACCGACATCGTATTGCGCGTTCCGATTGGGTGCGTTGTTTTTCGCAAACGCCAGCTGCGCGACCGCAATTGCCAAGACCGGCGCCTTCTTCGCCCAGCCGGCGTTGAACTCCACCAGCGCCCCGAGTGCCTTCTCAAAATTCTCTGCGTCGTCTTTCGTCGCGACAATATACGCCCAAGGCTGCTCGTTATTGCTGGAGGGTGCCCATCGCGCGGCTTCGAAAAGGCTCCGCAAAACCTCCGTGGGGACTGGTTTGTCGCTGAAGGCGCGCGGGCTCCATCGGTTCTTGATGACATCCAGAACGGGATATTCCACTGGTGCCGGATTATTCATGTTCGATCTCCGAAAGCAAAGCAGGCAGCGTTATTTTGCAGCCTGCTTGACCATCTCCATGTCTATTGTGATGCTCACCGTGTCGCCAACGACGACACCACCGCCATCCATGTTCGCGTTCCATTTCACACCGAAATCCTGTCGATTCAACTTGGTCGAAGCGCTTACCGCGGAACGGGTATTGCCCCAAGGATCTTTCACGGCAGGGCTTGGACCGTCCACATCAAGCACAACTTCTTTCGTGACGCCGTGCATGGTTAGATCACCGGTCACCTTCAGTTTGGCTGCGCCGGCGTTTTCCACCTTCTTGGACTTAAACGTCAGAGTCGGATATTTCTCGACCTCGAAAAAATTCGCACTGCGCAAATCCTGATCGCGCTTTTCTTCACCGGTGTTTACCGTCCTTGCATCAATCGTCACGTCCACGGTGGATTTCGTCACATCCTGATCGTCCCAGATCACCGTGCCCGTTACGCCTTTGAACTCCCCGCGGACCGTCGAGATCATCATGTGCTTTACAGCAAATTGCGCGGCGGTGTGCGCCGGATCGATTTTCCACGCGATCGTCGTCGCAGACGCCTGAAACGTCAACCCCACCGTTAAAGCCGCCACTACCGCAAATTTACGAAATGCCTGGCCCATGGTCTTCTCCTTTTCCCTTTGAGTTGAAACTTAAGATGCTTCGGAATCTTCGTTCGGTGTTGGTTTTTGACATTCCCCAAGCAGTTCTTCGAGCTGCTTGAGCTTTGTGGCGCCGACATGCGCAAAATGCTTTTTGTGCACTTCACGCACGGGCTGATCCAGCTTCTTTAATATTTCAAGCCCCTGAGCGGTAATTCGTGTTTTGACCACGCGGCGATCGTCCCTTTGACGTTCGCGCACAATCAGTCCCCTTTTTTCCATGCGGTCGAGCAACCGCGTCATGTCCGGATCGTGCGAAATCATTCGGTCCCCGACGCTTTTGCAGGGAAGACCTTCCGCGCCCGCCCCGCGCAGGATTCTTAGTACATTGTATTGGGTTCCGGTAAGCCCGTGAGATTTGAAAAGCTGCTCGCCTTGCTCTCCTACAAAATCTGCGGCACGGAGGATAAGTACGGAAACGCGCTCTTCGAGCGACGGTTGGTACCTGTTTGCTCGTGAACTCATGCGACTAATATAGTCGTGATAACGATTATTGTCAAGAGGAAATTCAGGCTTTCCGCAACGGCCTCAACTCCACCCCACTCAGGAAACTTTGCTCGCCCTGCATCGCGATCATTGCCACTGCGTGCGCCACATCTTCCGGCTTCAGCACTTTTGAGGGATCTTTCGGCCCGCGCCCTGAAAATTCCGTCGCCACGCTCCCTGGACATACCGTGCTTACGCGAATTCCGTGCTCGCGCAGCTCCTCCGCCATGCAACCGCTTAATCCTTGCAGGCCCCATTTCGAAGCACAGTAAATGCCGCCACCCGCGAACACATTTTTCCCCGCAAGGGAACTGATGTTGACAATGTCTCCGCCACCTCGCCGGATCATCCCGGGGATCACGGCGCGCGAAACGAGAAACACGCTTTTCAAATTTGTGTTCATCAAGCGGTCCCACTCTTCTTCGGTTTTTTCATGCACAGGCCCGAACAAGCCCATGCCGGCGTTGTTCACCAGCAAATTCACTGGTCCAAGTGTTTTTTCGACTCGCTCAACGAGCATGCCGACGTCACTCGTTTTCGTAATATCTGCGGTGACCGAAACCGGGCGAACTTTCTTTGCCAGCAACTCTGCTTCGGTTTCTGCGAGTTTCGCTGCATCTCTCCCGCAAATCGCTACGTTCGCTCCTAAGGTCGCGAGCTTCAGGGCGATCGCGCGGCCGATGCCGCGGCTCCCTCCGGTAACCAGCGCAACTCTCCGGCTGAGCCGCGTGTTTATACTTTGTTGCGCTTCATTTGTTTCTCTTATGCTTGCCATGAGAATTCCTGTCTCCCGGGCCTCTTTTTTTGTGCGAGACTCATCATATTCTCAGGGCATGCGAGTGGCAAAAAAACGTCCCCCTGGCTCGGGCCCCGTTCTAGCATTGGAAGGCGAGGCAATGGGATTATCTGGCGTCTCTTCGAAACCCCTGCACTTTGCGGAGATATTTTCTACAAATTGCTACATCGTTACGGCTTGCGGTGACGCCGCGCCTTTCCTTATAATCCCAAAGTTTTCAGGGATGACGAAAATCTAGGCAATTGAGTATTTTGTTGTTCCGCCGGACTCTTTCTGCGGCGCAACGGAGTCTAATCTTCCAGGTTCCTAGCGAGGAGAATCGGAATGAACGCAACACGACGTTTAACGGGGCTCGCGGCCTTCATGGCCTTGTGCCTTGTTCTTGGCAGCGCTTCCAGCGCCTATGCCCAGGCAGCCGCAGCGGGCGGCCAGGATCAAGGAGCGGGCAAACAGCCATACACCATGGCGGAGTACAACTCCTATAAAGCTTGCGCCGACGACAAAGTCCCCGCTTCGCAGCTTAAGTGCCTTGATGATTTCGTTTCCAAGTACCCGAATTCCGCACTGCTGATTTACGTTTATCCGCTCTATATTCAGGCATACAGCGCACAAAAGAATCCGCTCAAGGTTATTGATGCGATCGACAAATATGTTGCTCTGGGCGACAAAGTCGCTGCGCTCGACCGGGCCAACGCGCTGGTCGCGCGCGGCAGTACCTATATCAGTTTGGCTGCGGCCGATCAGACTGCGCAGGCAAAAGCGCAACGCGATTCTTCTGCGGCCGGCCTAAAGGTTGTGGACGAGGTCAAGAAACCGGACAACGCAACAGAAGAAGCATTTGCAACCTGGAGAAAGAATGCGATTACCACGCTCAACAACGCGGCCGCTCAAGCCGCCACTGTCCAAAAGGATTTTGCCGGCGCCGCGGAAGCCTTTAAGAAGGTGCTCGCGGTATCGCCCGACGACCCTGTCACTCACTACTTATTGGGCAAGACTTATCTTGCGACGACGCCCGCCCGGTCGATGGACGGGTTCTGGCACGTTGCAAAGGCCATCAGTTCCAAGTCGGCAACGGATGCCCAAAAGAAACAGCTCACTCCTTACTTGAAAAAGCTGATCCTTGCTTATCAGGGCGGTACCGTCTGTGACAGCCTCTCCGACTCCGAATACAACGAACTTTTGCAGCTCGCAGGAACCACGGCGGACCGTCCGGATACCTACAAACTGCTAAGCTCGGCCGACCTCGACGCCGCGCGCAAAGACATGACGATTGCTTCGGTCATCGCAGACCTCAAGGCTGGTGGCGACAAGAGCAAGGTCACTTGGTTTGCTTCCTGCGGTCTTGAATTCCCGGATGTCCCCGGGAAGCTTTTGGAAGTAGTGGCGCCAGCCGCCGCTACTGATCCCGTTGTGCTTAAGATGGCTTTCGTTACTAGCCAGGCCGAATTTGACGCAGCCACGACGTCGGATATGGAAGTGAAAGTCGTCGGCCAGCCGGAAGCGGCAAAGCTGAACAAGGACGAGACTCCGACGCCACGCTTTACCGGCACGCTGATGAGCTACGATCCGGCGCCTTCTTTCATGTTGCACTGGGATAAGGCCAAGGTGAATGCGGAAGATTTGCCCAAGGAAAAAGAAAAGCCAGCCAAGAAGCCGCCGGTTCGGCGTCCTACCAGGAAGCCAAACAGCTAATCAAATTCACTCAATTTCAACAAGAAGCCCTCGGTCTCCGCGAGGGCTTTTGTTTTACATTTCGACTTTGCACGCCGTGCTATTTCTTCCGCCCGTGCCCGTTCAGATCCAGCTTGTACTCGCCAATCTTCCGGCTCAGGGTATTGCGGTGAATCCCTAGAATCTTCGCAGCACGGCACTGGTTGCCCTGTGCCCGGTCCAGCACACTCTTGATGAACCGTTTTTCAAACTCTCCGACCGCCTCATCGAACAAAATACCGCGGTCCACCATTTGCGTGACTAGCCCTTCCAGTTGGTCTCTCACGATGACACGCTCCGCCTGCCCTTGAAAAGCCGGCTAAAGAATCTGTTAATCCAATTCGCGGCCAACCAGGATGCGATATGCTTCCCGGTACTTCGCCCGCGTTGCAGACACAACTTCTGCAGGCAATTCCGGACCGGGCGGGGTTTTCGGCCATCGGATTTGCTCCAGATAATCCCGAACAAACTGCTTGTCGAACGAAGGCTGCGCGCCGCCCGGTTTGTATTGGGCCGCGGGCCAGAAACGCGAAGAGTCCGGCGTCAGCGCCTCATCAATCCAGATCAGTTCGCGGTTCAGCAGCCCGAACTCGAATTTCGTGTCGGCCAGCAGAATTCCGCGCGGGGTCGCATACTCCGCGGCTCGCCTGTAGACTTCGATGCTGACCCTGCGCACTTTCTCGGCAAGCTCCTTGCCGATCATTTCCGCCGCGCGTTCGAACGGAATGTTTTCATCGTGTCCGCTCGTTGCTTTCGTCGCCGGCGTAAAAATCGGCTCTGGCAATTTGTCCGACTCCACGAGCCCCCCGGGCAAAGGGATTCCACAAATTGCTCCGGAGCCTTTGTAATCTTTCCAGCCAGACCCACTCACGTATCCGCGCACCACACACTCGATCGGCAGCGGTTGCGTTTTCTTCACCACCATCGAACGCCCCGCAAGTTCTGCTGCATGTGCGTCAAAAGGGGCAGGGAACTGCGTCGCGCTGAGGACATGATTAGGAACCACGTCTTTCAGCAAGTTGAACCAGAAAAGCGAAAGCTGCGTCAGCACTTTGCCTTTGTCCGGAATCGGCGTGGGCATCACTACATCGAATGCAGAGAGCCGGTCTGTGGCTATGATCAGAAGTTTGTCGCCCAAATCATAGATGTCGCGCACTTTTCCGCGCGCGCTCGGCGTCAATCCGGCGAATTGGGTTTCCCTCAAGGTTTTCATGACAGGCGAAGAGGACACGGACCACAACCCCTCGACTCAGTTCGCACATTCTAGCGCACGCAAACGTCGCCGCCAAGGCGGTACAAGAGACTTGCCTGTGCAAATTTGTCGAAAAAAAGAGAGCGCAGTGAGCGCGCCCTCTTTCAAACTGAAAATGTCCAACTGTTCCTAAGCCGCTGCAGTCCGCGTCTTCTTTGACTTTTCTGGAGCTTCGTCACCTTCCCAACGCACGCTGACGATCTTTGAAACGCCAGGCTCCTGCATGGTAACGCCATAGAGCACGCTGCCGGTTTCCATCGTCTTTCGGTTGTGTGTTACGACGATGAATTGCGTTTGCGCGCTCATCTCGCCGATCAAGCGCGTGAACCGGCCGACGTTGGCTTCGTCCAGAGGTGCGTCAACTTCGTCCAAAATACAGAACGGACTGGGCTGATACCGGAAGATGGCAATCAGCAGGGCCAAGGCCGTCATCGCCTTTTCACCACCGCTCAGCAGCAGCACATTCTGCAATTTCTTTCCCGGAGGCGAAGCGACTACGTCAATTCCCGCATCACCGCTACTGTCCGGCTCAGTCAAACGCATTTCCGCCATGCCGCCGCCAAAAATCGTATGGAAGGCAGTCGAGAAGTTCGTGTTAATAGCGTTGAACGCCTGTTCGAACTTGTCTTTCGAAATCTGGTCAAGCTCCGCAATCGCCTGCTGTGTGTCCGCAATCGATTGCAGCAAATCATCTCGCTCCCGCGTGAGGAAAGTGAACCGTTGTTCGCATTCGTTGAATTCCTCGAGCGCCATCATGTTCACCGCGCCCATGTTCTCGATGCGTTCTTTCATTTCGCGGTAGTTGGTCTCGGCCTGCGCCAACTCTTCACCGCTCATGAACGCCGTTTCGCTCGCAACTAGATCTTCCGGCTGCGCATTCACTTCGCTCATGCACGTCTCGCGCAAATGCTGCCAATCACTTTCGTTTTTTGCGCGCTCCACTTCCGCATGACTTCGCAGCTCGCGCATCTCTTGCAGCGATTGCCGCCCCATCCGCAGGTGATCTTCCATTTGCGTCAGGCGGGTGCGCGACGCTTCCCATTCATGCTCAAGTTCCTGTTGCCGCGCGGCCAGGCGCTCCTTCTCAACCCGGAGTCCTTCTAGCTGACACGCCAATTCTTCGGTTTGAGTTTTCAGTGTTTCCGCCTCTGCAGCATTCGAAGTTTCCTGCAGCCACAGCGCTGCTTCGCGCCGTTCCAGTTCCGCTCGTTCTTCAGCGAGCCGCGTCGCAAGCGCTTCCGCTGCGTTAAGTCTCTCGTTCCTTGCCGCAAGTTCTGCGCGTCCTGCTGCCAATTCATCCTGTTCGGTTTGCACCGACCCGCGCAGATCCGAAAGCTCCGTTGCCAGCCGCGCACTTTTCGCTTCCGACTCCGCGCGCGTTGCCGCGGCCATCGCGTGCTGGCTCTTTGCTTTGGAAGCCCGCCGCTCCGCTTGCTCCACTTCCTGACGCAGGCTTGTCAATTCGCTCTGGCAGACCGTCAACTCCAATCCCAGCCGCGCGAGTTCGCCCTGTGTTCCTTGATGTTTGTGCGTCGCGCCAATCACGGCGCGCTCGGCTTCTCGCTGTTGGGTCATTACACCGTCAATACTCTGTTCGGTCTTCTGCAGTGATGTCGTGACGCGCTCCATCTCCGCCCGTATCTCTTCCATTCGAGCTTCGAGCTGCAGCACTTCCGCGTCGAGGACACGCAACTCGCGCTTCATTCCAAGCGGCCCTGCCTCATCTGGCCGCCCGCCCGTCACCATCCGTCCTTGGTAGCAAGTACCATCCGGCGTCACGAATGCGTACTGCGGATTGTCCTTTGCAAGTTTTTCCGCCGCCACGACGCTGTCCGTCAAATATGCCGAGCGCAGTCTCGGCAAGAACTGCTTCGCCGCCGCACCCAGAGGGTCGCGGAACTCCACCAGCCTGTCCATTCGCGAAACCACGCCGTCTTCCGCACGGAAGGGAATGATTGTTTCGTACTCGTCCACCTTTAAACTCTTCGTCGAGTCCACAAAAAATGTCGCCCGCCCACCAACCTCGTCGCGTAGAAGGGAAACTCCGGCTCGCGCATGATCGAACGTCTCGACGACGACATACTCCAATTCATCCCGCAAAAACTGTTCGATCGCCCCTTCATGTTGCTCTGGTACTTCTGCGTAATCCGCAAGCACGCCCACGGCGCGAAACTCCTGGCCACCGCCGCGCTCGTTCGCCGCGAAAAGTTTTTGCACTGCGTCTGCCGTGTACGAGCGGTCGTTCAATATTTGCGTCAGCGTCGCGTGACGCGCCCGGACACTCGCAAGCGAGTCCCGCAATGCCTCCGCATGTTTCGCGGAAGCTTCGCGCTCCGCCCGCAGGCCAACAATTTTGGCCTGCAGTTCGGCCGCTTGCTGCTTCAAGGTATTCAATTGCAGGTTCGCCGCTTCCAATTCCCGGGCAGCCTCTTCCGCTTGACCACGCGCGCCAATTGAACTCTCCAACAATTCGTGTTCGCTTGCCTCGCGACGTCGCAGAGCCTCACTCTGATGCACCAGCGCTTCTTCCGCCTGCTTCTGTTCGCCGTGCAGACGCAACAAGCTGTCGCTCGCCCGCGCTGCGGTAACGCGCAGCACTTCTATATGTGCTTCCGCTTCTGCAATTTGCGTTGCGCGCGTCTGCGCTCTCCGCGAAATCTCTTCCAGGTGCGCTGCCAATCCCGCCGCCTCTTCTTTAAGTGCCGCAACATTCTGTTGCTGCGAAGCGCTCCTGGTCTGCCACTCACCCGCCTGCGCGCTTACCTGGTTCAGGTCAGCACTCAACTGCCCGTGCCGCGCAGTCAGCTCGTCCGCGCGCTGTGCGTTGAACGCAATCCGATTTTCCGCACGGTCCGCTTCCAGCGCAGTCAAGTTCAGTTGGTTCTGGTTCTGCCGGATCTCCGTATCTAGTTCGTAGACGCGCTGATTCAGCCGGTCCTGCTCGCCTTCCTGTTGCTGAATTGCCGTCGCGTGTTGCAATTCCGACGCTGCGAACTCTTCCAGCTGTTTCGAAATCCGCGCCGCGGACGCTTCCATTTCGCGCGCCTTACCTGCCAACATCTGCCGCACAATTGCGCGCATCTGCTCGCGAATTTCTGCGTACCGCCGCGCTTTCGCCGCTTGTCGTTTTAACGAGACAAGCTGCTTTTCCACTTCCACCACGATGTCGTTGACGCGCGCAAGGTTCAGCTTCGAAGATTCCAGCTTTGCCTCGGCGAGGCGCTTTTTCGTCTTGAATTTCGTCACGCCGGCCGCTTCTTCAATGATTGCGCGCCGTTCCATCGGCTTCGTTGAAAGGATTTGCCCGATGCGACCTTGTTCGATGATGGCGTAGGAATCCGGACCCAGCCCGACGCCCATGAACATTTCCTGAATGTCCCGCAAACGCGCAACACGTCCGTTGATCAGGTATTCGCTCTGTCCGCTGCGATACAAACGCCGGCTCACCACGACTTCGCCGGGTTTCGTCACAATTTCCGGTTTGTCCGCCTTCTTCTTCCTTTTGCTCTTCAGGAACGTAGAGGCTTCGCCACCTTCCGGCACAACCTCGGCAACATTTTCACTGGCGGGCGTCTCCGTCAACGAAATGAGCTCTTCCGCAACGGCGGGTGTTTGCGTGCTCTCCGCAGCAGCTTCATTTGCTTCTTTTTCCGCGCTCTCCATCACAAACCGCGCCGCCTCAGCTAGCTCGGGGTCCTCCATCGTGATCGTTACTTCAGCCAATCCCATCGGAGGCCGTTTTACAGTTCCGTTGAAAATGCAATCGCTCATGCGCCCCGCGCGAAGACTCTTGTGGCTTTGCTCGCCCAGCACCCAGGAGATTGCGTCCACTACGTTGGACTTCCCGCACCCATTCGGCCCGACGATGCAAGTCGTGCCCGATCCGCTGAACGTCACCATCGTGCGTTCGCAGAACGACTTAAACCCCGTAATCTCCACTTTTCTTAACTTGAGCAAGGTGTCCCCTTTGGTCTCTTCACGCCTTCCGCTTACAAGGGGCCAGGCACACGTCGCGCGAAGAGAGACGACTCAGTATTCCCCAGCTGGAGGTGTCTTTTCGCAACAACCCAACCGGGTTCCGGTTGGGCGTCCACTTCAACCCTAAAGTGTTGAAGGGACACACGTTTGGCAGGTTCTCTATCAGAGGCCCAGCCGCCTGGCGCTGCATCGGATGGCGGTACGGGTGAAAAATGTATCACTCTGCCCAGCCGCTGTAAAGCGCTACTCAATACATTGTGGCCCATCCCTCACCACCGCAAGGTTCAAAACTCCCTTTCCCGCGTCAATCTTGGCTATCCTATGCTCCCACGCTAAACCATTTGGCTTGGGTCGTCGTCAGGTGTTTACCTGACCCTCCATACAGGCCTTTACTTGATTGAGATGTAGGAGTTCTGAGTGATACTCCTTTAACCCAAAGTGCTGCTGCGACTTAGGCCTTCCAGTCGATCTCAGGCAGCAGGAGAGTGTCTTCATGGCAAAACGTGAAAGCCCCCCTCGCGGGTCTGCGCTCAAAGATCCGGACAATCTCGAATTGGCTCGCAACGAGGCCCCGCCAGAGTTATTACGCGAACTTGTCGCTCACCTTCGGCAAAACCGAACTCATCTTCGCGAAGAATGGCTCCGCAGAATTTCCGAAACACGGCTCCTCACCGCCATGACCAAGGAAGAAATCTTCGCGGAAGCGACATCGGTCTACGACAGCTACGTGGAAGCCCTCGAAACCGGGACCTTTGAAGCCCTCCAGGCTTACGCCCGCAACCTTTCCGAAAGAATCATCCCGCGCGGAGTTGAGACACACGAAGTCATCGGTATCGTGCTTTTGCTTCGCGACGTCCTGGCGCGCTCGCTCTTCGCCAAACACCAGGCAGATTTCGAAAAACTGAATCGCATTCTCGATGCTTACGAACCCGCGGCGAATCGCATCGCCAACACTGTGGCAGTTGGTTTCGTTCAAGAACGTGAACGCGTCATTCGCCAACAGCAAGAGGCTATCCGCGAACTGTCGACGCCTGTTTTGCAGGTCCGCGAGCGTTTGCTCATTCTTCCCATCATCGGCGTAATCGATCCGCAGCGAGCCCGCCAGTTAACCGAACAATTGCTGCGCGGCATTCGTACCAACCGCGCCAAAGTCGTCGTGATTGATATTACCGGTGTGGCTGCCATGGACGTTACCGTCGCAAACCACCTTGTGCAGACCGTCGAGGCTTCGCGCCTTCTCGGCGCCACGGTCATTGTTACCGGTCTTTCCCCGGAAATCGCCCAGACTCTCGTCACCATTGGTGTTGATCTCGGCAAAATGAACACCGTCGG
>Ga0126372_10000813_pt1 | contig 11752 bp, 11 predicted proteins | sample PanSoiMetaPlot_6_FD_92762 | JGI IMG/M metagenome (GOLD analysis project Ga0126372, IMG submission 92762) | Tropical forest soil microbial communities from Panama - MetaG Plot_6 | ecosystem: Environmental > Terrestrial > Soil > Tropical forest > Bulk soil | place: Panama | collected 2016-02-17
CCAGATGGCTTACCCAGACGTCGGTCCCGGCGAACGCGTCGTTGACCCAAGCCTTCCAGTGCTGCTGGTCTCCGGAAGCGGTCCCCATGTGGCAAAGTCGTGGCGCCTTGACGGGATCGGCCAACTCCAGGGCGTAGCGCAGCAGCGGGCTTGGCGCCAGCATCGTACGGTCACCACGCTGAAAACCACCGGAAGTGGCCAGGATGGTCGGAGTTCCCTCAACCATAAGTTGCAACCACCACCCGAATAGTCCAGCCCGGGCTTGATCTCGATAACACTGACGTTTCGATACGCCCGGCGCAGCTCACAGACTAGACGGTATCACGCTTGCTTAGCCAAGGATCAAGCATTTGATTCGGCACGCCAGGACCCTCTTGCCGAGTGGTGGCGCTAACCTTCGCTGGCCGGGGGTGCGTAGTACCGGCGTAGCTCGGGTGTGGTCGCGCCGATAAGCGCCACTGCCGCCACGCACAGCAGGCCACCGCTGACCAGGGCGGTCATTCCCGAGGTCATACCAGCGATCAGGCCGCCGCGCATGTTGCCGAGGTCCGGTCCGGCCTGGCCGACGATCTGCTCGGCGGCGGTCACCCGGCCGAGCAACGCGTCTGGGGTGTACAGCTGGACAATCGTACTGCGGGACACGACCGAAACAGTGTCGGCGATGCCGGCTAACACCAGGAAGCCGAGTCCCATCCACGGGTTCGGCGCGACACCGAACAGGGCAAGCGCCACGCCCCAGGCGGCCGAGCCGGAGAGCATCACCAGGCCGGGGCGGGGCAGCCGGGTGAATGTTCCGGAGAAGATCGAGGCGATCACACCGCCGATCGCGATCGCGGAGAGGAACAGCCCGAGGGTCCGCGGGTCGTTCCCGAATCGTTCGGCATTGATGAGGGGAAACAGACTGATCGGCATCGACAGCACGGTGGCGGCCAGGTCGGTAAGCAGCGCGCCCCGCACTGTTGGGTTGCCGGCCAGGAAGCCCAGACCTTCGAGCACTCCATGCAGCCCCGGGGCGGACGGCTTGCCCTCCGGCCGCATCGGCGGTAACCCGAACGCGCCGTAGAACGCCAGAGCGAAGGTGATCACGTCGATCAGGTAACAGCCGCCGACGCCCAGCCAACCGACGACCAGGCCGCCCAGCGCCGGCCCCAGCAGCATGGCCGCCTGGAACGCGATCCGGTTCAACGCCAGCCCGGCCCCCAACTGGGCGGTGGACAGGAGCCGGCGAATGAACGTGCGCGACGCCGGGCCGCCACCGGCGACGAAACACGACTGCGCGGCGACCAGCAGCAGCACCCAGGCCACCGACAGATGTCCGAGAAACCCTTGTAGCGCCAACAGAACGGAGCACCCCGCCTGGCCGGTCGTGACGATCAGGTAGAACCTCCGCCTGTCGCTGCGGTCGACCAGCGATCCGGCGAACAACCCGAACATGATGATCGGAACCGCTTGGGCCATGCCGACCATGCCGGTCCAGATGGTGCTGTGCGTCATCTGCCAGACTTGGAACATCACCGCGACCAGCGTCATCTGGCTGCCGAACGCGGAGAAGGTTCGCCCGATCCATAGCCGGCGGAATTGCGGTGACGACCGCAGTGGGGCTACGTCGATCAGCGCACGGCTTACCGCCATGCGACGTCCTCGGCCAGCTTCTCCCTTCACGCCGCCGGGGGCCGACCCGGACCGGTCCGGGTCGGCCCCCATGGCGTCAGAATTCACCAGGACGTCGGCTTGGCGGGTTGGTACAGCCAGACGTCGAAGAAGTGCGCGAGGTCCATCCCGCTCTCGCGTTCGGCGAGCGCGATGAACTGCGGCGTCGTCACGTTCCCGTACCGATTCTGGGTCGCCCAGCCGCGCATGACACGGAAGAACGCCGGGTCGCCCACCTTCTCCCGCAGCGCCTGCAATGTCATCGCGCCTCGGTAGTAAATGGTGCCGTTGAACAGGAACGCCGGAGTTCCGGGGTCGCCCGGTGGCGGAGTCCAGAACACCGTGTCCTGGGCCGGCGTGTTATAGAGGGTATTGAAGTACTGGTGCGCCGACTTCTGACCGAGGTACTCGCTCCAGATCCACTCCGACCATGTCGCGAAGCCCTCGTGGAGCCAGATGTCCGGCCACAGGGTCAGCGTCACCGAGTCGCCGTGCCACATGTGGGACAGCTCGTGCGCGAGCGTCGCCTCGTCCGGCACCTTGTCGAACACCGGCTTGGTCTGCGTTTCCAGCGAATACCCGACCTGCTTGGCGTCGTCGACGATCGCGCCGACCGCGTCGAACGGGTACGGCCCGTAGATCGAGGTGTAGAACGCCACAATGTCGGGCAGCTTCTTGAGAACCGAAGCCTGCGACAGCGTCGGGTCCACGGCAATGTAGACCGGAAGACCGTCAGCGAGCCGGTACTGGGTGAGGTCGAACCGGCCCAGCGTCGCGGTCGCCAGGTACGGGGCCATCGGCAGGTCCTCCCGCCACACGAACGTGCTCGCGCCACCGGCCGAGGTCTGCGAGACCAGCACGCCGTTGGCCATCACGGTCAGACCCGCGGGAACGGTGACGTTGAAGTCGTAGGTCGCCTTGTCCCGTGGGTTGTCGTTGACCGGGTACCACCCCGGCGAGCCCTGCGGCTCACCGACGACGAACGCGCCGTCATCGGTCGGCACGAAGCCCTCGATCGACTCGTCCGGGTCGGTGATCACCTCCGGCACCCCGGCGTAATCCACCGCGACGGTGAACGACTGCCCGGCCCGCAGCCGGACCCGCGGAGTGATCACCAGTTCCTGCCCGTCCCGCGTGAACGACGCCGCACGGCCGTCGACCGCGACGCCCGAGACCTCGAAGCCGCGCAGGTCCAGGTCGAACCGGAACAGGTTCTGCGTCGCCGTCGCGCTGACCGCCGCGGACCCGGCCAGGCGACGCGTCCCGGGATCGTAGGTGAGCCGCAGTGAGTAGTTCGACACGTCGTAGCCGCCGTTGCCGGCAAGCGGGAAGAACGGGTCGCCCAACCCTGGCGAGCCGGCGACGAAGGTGTCCGCGGCCCCGGCCGGAGCGGGCACGGCAAGGATCGCCCCCGCCATCAGTACCGCAGCGCCGAGCCGGAGCATGGAGCGTCTGAAGCTCACCGTAGTCTCCTTTCGATCGACTCCGTTGACGATCACGCGCCGGACGGTGGCCCGCCGGGCGCGTCGTCGCCGACCCGGCGTCGACGACCGGATCCGCCTTGGATACCAAGGCCAGATGGTCTCCGCACCGTGCAAAGGTCGGCTCCCTGGGCCCGATCCTTGCCTACCCACCGGAGCCACAACAGGTGTCAACATCCGCCGAACCCGAACGCGTCACCCCCGGCATGATCGGGCTAAGAGCTCGTCGAGGTAGGCGGGAACGAGCCGCCACATGGTAGCGACCGCGATACTATCGCTGCCGATACTATCGACGTTGATAGTATCTTGCGCTTAGTTGGGGGTTCCTCGTGCGCCGTTTCATCGGTCGGGATCGGGAACTGCGCGTCCTCCGGGAGGCGCTGGACGGGGTCCGGGCGGCCGTTGGCTCGGCGCGGCCGGGCCAGTGCATCCTGATGCGCGGACGGCGGCGGGTCGGCAAGTCCAGTTTGGTCGAGGAGTTTCTCCGGCGGGCCGAGGTGCCCAACCTGTTCTTCACCGCCGCCGGCGGTTCCGCGGAGGCCGAGCTCGCGGAGCTGTTCGATGCCGTGGCCACCTCCACCCTCCCGCAGCGCGGCCTTTTCGCCGAGGAGGCGCCGGGCCAGTGGAACGCGGCGTTCAGGCTGCTGGCGGAGATGCTGCCCGACGATATCCCCAGTGTGGTCGTGATCGACGAGGTTCCCTACCTTGTGGACCGCATCGACGCCTTCGAGGGCATGTTACAGCGGGCCTGGGACCGGCTGTTGAGCCGCAAACCGGTACTGCTGCTCCTGATTGGCTCGGACCTGTCCATGATGGAGGCACTGAACAGCTACGACCGTCCCTTCCACCAACGCGGTCGCGAAATGGTGGTGGGACCGCTCAATCCGGCCGACATCAGCGAGATACTTGACCTGGAAGCGGCCGAGGCCTTTGACGCGGCGCTGATTACTGGTGGGCTTCCGCTGATCTGCCGGGAGTGGCTACCAGGAAACTCCATGTGGCAGTTCCTCCGTACCGCTCTGGACAACCCAATCTCCGCTCTCTTGGTCTCGGCCGAGCGCTCTCTCGCCGCCGAGTTTCCGCCGCACGCGATGGGCGGGGACGTGCTGCGTGCGATCGGAACGGGGGAGCGGACCTTCACCAACATCGCTAGCGCTGCCGGCGGCATTGCACATACCACCCTCAGCCGAGCGGTTGAGCTCCTGGTGAGCAAACGGGTGATAGCAGCCGAGCTGCCCATCGCATTACGACCCTCCAGGGAACGCCGCTACCGGGTGGCGGACCCGTATCTGCGTTTCTGGCTCGCCTTACTCGAGCCGCACATGGCGGAGATCGAACGCATGCGTGGAGACCTCACGCTCGCCCGGATCAAGCAACAGTGGACGAGTTGGCGAGGTCGTGCCATCGAACCTTTGGTCCGCGAATCCCTCGCCCGCATCCTGCCGGACAGCGGGCTGCCCGCCGCGCCAGCGATCGGCGGCTACTGGACCCGCGGCAACGATATCGAGATCGACCTGGTGGGTGCCGACCGGCACCCTGTTGCTCAACGCATCCTGTTCCTCGGCTCGATCAAATGGTTGGAGACCGCCCCGTTCGACGGTCGTGACTTGGCCGTATTGCATAAGCACCGGGCGGCAGTCACCGACGAACTTGTCCCGCTCGTCGCAGTCTCACGAAGCGGGGTGAGCTGCGCTGGCCTCCAGGCCATGTACGGCCCGCAGGACCTGCTTCAAGCCTGGCGTCCGCGTTGAACCGGCCAGCCCCGCCAGCGTCACGCCGGGACCCGGATTGGTTCTTCGTCGTGCACCCCACTTTCTTGATCATGCTGGTGAGCGGCGGAAGCAGCGAATCAATGTCCGAGCCTTCGCGGTGTACAGCAAGTTTCTACCGGCTCTATACACTGTTGCGAATGTTTTCCGGGGCTTTCGTATACGTAGCTCCATTCTTTCGATGTTCCTTGTGGCCCCGTGCGTAGTAGTAAGGGCCGGGGCCAGTGTTCGGCGAGCTGGCAGGCTGAACGGGTTGCTTGATGACGAGGCCGGTTTCGCCGATGTCGAGGGAGGATCACGGTCTGTTGCGCCATGGCCTAGCTAGCCGCGCTGGCGCAAGGCCCGCCAACCGGTGTGGCCGCCGGCCAAGACCGGCACCGTGGACCTGTTCACACCGGCGCCGTTCGGTACCGACCAACGCGGCCGATGGGTGAGCCTGATGCTGATGTTCACCAGCGTAAAGGGTCCGAGCCGGTTCTCTACTCCGTCTCCGCCCACTTCAGCAGTGCCTTGAACTCTTCCCGGAAGCACAACACCGCACCCTCCACAATGAGGATGGCCGCTAGAAGCACAAACAGCCACTTGTAGCTGACGACGAAGTTGGCGGCCGTGCACTTGAATCCCGTGGCCGGGTGCTCCCGGCCGTACAAGTCGCCGTAAACCGTGTTGCAGGTTGCCACGAAGCTCGCGAGCTTGGCGGGCAGGACAAAGGCCAGGACGACCGCAATCGCGCCAAGGACAACCTGTCCGCCGCCCAGGATGCGCGCCAGGCCCGGCCTGCCGTCCAGGCTGTCGTCTTCTACTGCGTCCATGACCAACTCCCCTACGAGCCGTGCGCCGTGCAATGAGATCGAGTCCAGGAATCAAGCTGTTGTTCCACGCTGGCGGTCTGCGCTGCCACGGCAAGCTGCGCCATGAGGAAGCTGAGGGGATCCGTAGCCTTCTCGCCCAGGTTGTCGGCGGTCTGCTTCCAGGCGTCGCGGTAGCGGGCTACCGCTGGTTCGATCTCCGACGGAGCCACGGCGTCGAGCTTGGCGAAGAAGTCCGCAAGGTCGGCGGGCGCGCCCATGACCGTCGAGAACGCCCCGAAGGGGTTGTCGCTGGCCTTGGCCCGTCGCTGGGAGGCAGCCCACTTGGCGTGGAGTCGTTCGCCCTCGGTCTGCCAGGTCTGGCAGTAGGCCTTGACCGAGCGGCGGTCAGCACCGGTGAAGTGCCATACCGCCAGCACGATGCATACGGTCACGACCAGGAGCAGGACGACGACCTTGGCGAGGGCCGCCCCGATCTGGCGTGCGGGCGGTGATGGCGAGGGGCTGGTCATGCCTGGTAGCTGCCTCGACGGTTATCCTGGTGGGTGACCCTGTGCATGTCGGTATCCCCCCTCGGGAGTGGTTTTCGTCCCGTGCATGGTGGTCACCTGAGCGGGGACGATGCGTGGCGGTCCCGGATACTACTCATAGGTCTGTAGACCTAACAAGTAGCGGGCGAAGCAGCGTCCCCCTGTGAGATGGAAGGTGACCTCCAGCGAGCCGTGGGTCGTAACCTGCGCCGATACCGGCAGCAGTGCGGCCTGAGCTAGGGATTTCGCCGAAGTGGTCTGCGTGCACCGTACCTACTGTCGATGGATATGTTCAACTTTGCGCCGTCCGTCTGGTGCGAAATAAGCATGGCGTATTTGGTGGATCTCTGGTCCAGGTGATGGTCAGCTCACTGTCGTCACTATCGGACCGCACCCGTAGAAGGCCACTCCGCGCCATCGTGGCTATCGCGCGCCGGGCACGTGCGACGCTGGTGGCGGATATACCCGTCGTGGACAATGACGCTGGGCGTCGTCGATCCAGCGTATGGTTACTGGGGGTAATGCGCCCAGCTCGCGGGTGATCTCGTCGCGGTAGACCCTCGACGATGTCATCGGCCAACGCTACCCGGACCAGGCAGAAATGGCACCGGTAGCGGCACAACGGCACCTCGGCCCACAGATGGAACGCCGGTGAGGCTCGCAACTCGGCGTCCAGGTCGGCGAAGAAGCAAGCAGCACCGTATCCCGTGTGATCACCTGGGAAGACGTGTGTGGAGGCTTCAGCGAAAGTGTAGCCGAGGAGATGGTCGTTGGCCGGATCACGCAGGACCACCGCCGTCTTACTCGGCGGAAACGCAGGGTTGATCACGTCGAGGCTAGCCAGTGAGTCCGCACGCGAGTAATGGCTGACATGGCTAGGGATTGGCTCTGTCACGGAATCACCTCTCAGCTCAGAGATTGCCGATCACTCGTCATAGAATGACCAGTCCGACTGGGGCCGATCAGTACGGATCGAAACCGTGCCGCAGTCTGACGATTATAAAGTTAATAGCCCCTTCGTATCGCTCGCTGCCACGGCTCGGCGACATTAACGCGCAAGTGCACATAGGTGCCGCCCCTGGGTTCCCATGTAGTAACTGGCATGGCGCGAACAGTTAGATCAGACGCTGGTCGTTGTCGACGGGAGAGTTCGCCATCGGCTATCTGTGCCGGCACCAGCCACTCCACGTACCGATTCGCCCTTGTGCGTTTTGAAATCGTGTGTCACAACAAAGCTACCAATCGCATGTGGCGTGCTCCATATACGCTGTGGGGTAATTCAGCGATACGGATATACGAACTGGCCCGCACTGGGTCAACCGCGGACCTCGGCGGCTCCGACGAAGATCACAAGCTCGCGCACATCGGCCGGGATGGCACGCTTGTAGGTATCGGCTAGCCGCCGGGCGAGCACCCGGGCGTAGCGCTGCCGGCGCAACCACGATGGTGCCCGGTGGCGCAGGTCAACCAAGATCGCTAGGGCCTTGTCCTTCTGCCGCATCTCCAGGTGGGCTGCGGCCACGTCCAGCTGGAACCGGTGGTAGCCGGTGCTCGGACCGACCGGCGGTGCTGCGAGCCGCGCAACCCGAAGGGCGGTCTCGATGTCGCCAAGGACCAGCGCGTTCTCGGTGGTACGCCAGTCGACCACAGCAGTCCCGAATGTTGTCCCGTCGCCTCGGTAGTCACCTGCGGCGTCGACCCGCACCGCAGCCGCACGGGCGTGAGCCATCGTGTCAGCGGCGACGTCTGGGCGGTTGTTGCGTACTGCGGCCGCCGAGGCGCCGAGCATCAGCCACCCCCAGGATGCGACCTGCCGGGCCGGGGAACGTACGAAGGACGGCTCGATCGCCTCAGACGTCGCCAGGGCGACCGTCTCAGCTTCGTCGAAACGGCCTTGGCGTATCAGCAGCCATGTCTCTCCAGCGACCGAAGAAGCGACCAGCACCAGATCGCCGGCCGCGTGAGCGGCCTCCATGCCCAGGCCGAGAGCGTGGTAGGCGAGGTCATCTTTACGCATGTGGATGAGCAAGTTCCCGGCCGTGGTGTAGGCGGCCGACAGCAACCGCTGCGCCCGCTCACCACCATCGGCGGCCACCGCAGCGCGAGCCCCGACAATGAGAAGTGGTACCGCCTGGACGGCGGCCACAAAATTGTCGGCGTGCACCATCCTGCGCGCCAACAGGATCGAACGCTCCAACTCCCCGAGGTTCGGGGCCTGATCATCGTCGGCGAACTTGACCGGTTGTCCGCCTGGGCGAGGCGGTTGCAGCACGCGCCGGATCGCATGCAGATCATCCCGCTCATCGTCATCGGGCAGAGCCGTCAGTTGTGGCGCGGGACAGAACAGCGTCATCGTAGTCACGCCCAACGCGGCGGCGAGCCTGTGCAAAGTAGACAGCGACGCCGAGTCCCGTTCCAAGTGCTCGAGCTTGCGGATCACCGAAACACTAACCCCGGACCGGTCAGCCAACTGCTCTTGAGTCATGCCACGGTCGCGGCGCAGCCGGGCAATCTGCTCCCCAAGAGGGAGTTGCGAGTCGGAACGCTCTGGCATCTGGCACCACCCTGAGGCCGCAATGGCCTCATCGTATCGAACTGGCAGTACAAGGCGGCACCGACAACCCCGAACCTTCTGCCTACCAGCAGCGCCTCACCACAAAGATCACCAACCAGGACTTGGCCGTCACACTGCTGACCTGGTTCCACCCCGACATCCGCCGCCTGCTCGCCCACCCGGCCCTGCGGCACGCGCTCACGCTGACACCCAGAGCCCGGAACCGGATGCGCACACAGGCCCGCGAGTTCGCCGCCACCCGCTACGACCACCCCACCGCCGTCCAGGCATTCCTGGCCAGGTCCGCTCCATGGCTTGACCCGTGACCGACTCATAGCTGACTCGTTCCACGATACGTACCTGTATGTTCAGGGCACCTTTACGTTTCCTGTAGCCGAGCGGACCCCTCTTCACGTAGCAGATGTGGATGGTCCTGCGGGGCGCTCGCGGGTGAATGAGAATCGCCCGAACTAAGCAGTGTGTAGCGGATCAAACTACACAGTTTCTGTCTGGAGGCGATTTACGTATCAGCCAAGATAGGCTTAAGCTATGCAGTATTGGATAGGCTCTCGGTGAGCGTAGCCCCGAAGGCACATGCAGCCCTTGCTCACTTACCCACAAGTTGGTTCGATCGCGGTTTGTCCACGGCTTGGTGGAGAGAGGCTGGGTGTCGTGTTGGCACTTGAAGGCTTTCGACCTGTTGCCGAGGTTACGGCTGACGAACGCGCACACGTTGCTATTGGTAAGGCGGGTGTTCATGAGAAGGAGGACGTCGAATACACGTGAACGCACCACCGTTTGTGCTGTTGTGCCTCCGTGGTGCGGGTTGCTCGTTGGCGGTTAGCGTGGGAGACGAGGACGCGGCTTATGCGACGTGCTTAAATGTTCGCATCCGTCAGTGTGGAATCCGAAACAGGCGCGCTAGCGCAGGACTTTACGGGTAAGGGCGCATGTTTGGCATGGACAACTTGTCAAGGCTGGTTTTGTTGTAGCTCGAAGGTTGCTTTACGGATGAGTTCTCGTGCGGTGCGTCCGCGTACTGCTGATTGCTGGAGGAGTGTAAATGCTTTGACGTGCACGGCAATTTCTCGTGGTTGGGTGATGTCTAGGCCTGCGGAGACTCCTTCGACCTGCACTCGTTCCTCGTCGAATATCCAGAAGCTTCCTTGCGCTAGGCAGCGGCGTGGAGCTCCGGCGGGTATGATCCCGAGGCTTACTCGGGGTAGGGACATGACGGCTAGTAGCCGGTCTAGTTGTCCTAGCATTGTGTCGGTTCCGCCGACGCGTGTGCGTAGGGTTTGTTCTTCTAGCACGAAAACGAATCGCCGGTTCCCGGTGTAGAGAATTCGCTGCCGTTCCATGCGCGTGGCGACGGCTTCGTCTATATCACTGGATAGGTCGAGGAAGTCATTCCAAAAGGTTAAGATCACGGTTGCGTACTCGGCGGTATGGAATAGGCCGGGCAGGAACGTGTTTTCGTAGCCGCGAAACAACTTGGTGCGTTCATACAATGGGACTGACGAGCTTTGCGTTCGTTTCAGTCCGGCTCGCATGTGCCGCTGCCATTCGATGTACATCGATTCGATTGCGCGTGCCGTAGCGATCAGGTCGGGTATCTGATCGCCTGCGTTACAGGCGCGGCACCAAGCCTTGATGTCATCGACACTGGGTTTTTGGGCGCCGTTTTCAATCTTGCTGACTTTGGTGAAATGCCAATCGTGCATAGCCGCCAGGGCCCGCCCTGTTAACTTCGCTTCGGTGCGAAGTTCTCGAAGGCGGGCTCCCAGCGCCGCTCTGGCCTGCTCAACTGGTGTGGTAGACAAGTCAGGCCGGCTTGTACTCGTTGTGCGGAATGGCTCGCTTCCAGGCTTGTTCGAAAGCTGATGCGCACGCGGTGACGATGGTCGGGTTGGTTGTCATCTCGTGGCCGAGCACGCGCCCGTTGCCGGAGAAATGTGTGAACGCGACTGTTTCGCGGTCGAACATCCAAAAGTCGTTCCCCGGTAGCAAAAGGGTGGATGTGTTACGTCGCGGCAGCCAGCGCACATCTTCACCGGCTGCCACAAGTTGGGCGGCATCTAGCCATTCGAATCTGATATAGTCCGTTACTGGCTCGGACACAATACGCAACCTCCGCAGGATCTTACCGGCTTCGTTATTGCGCTGCATCAACTCAAACCACGGACGCCACCACTTGGCTTCCGAATCCGGGTCCAGGGCTTCACCGTTTAGCCACGTGGCGAATCGATCCTTTTCTATATCCGTGGCATAGACGTCACGCATCTCGACGTGAACCGCCTCACGCCTGAAAGTCGAAAGGAACTGGTCCCGTTTTTCTTCCGAAATTGGCTCCAAGGATTCACCCGCCAGCTCGCACCGAAACAATCAACCTAGACACATGCACGCAGGTCTCATGGTCCGGGATACTCATCTGACCCAACATTGTGGTGTCGGTGACTTGTTTGCCCTGAATGATGTAATTGCCGTCTCCCGTGACGTGAACTATGGGCGGCATGGGGTTCTGTGGTTCGGTTTCGAAGCAGTCCTGAGGGAGATGGTCCAGCAGTGCTGCCGGTACCTCGACAATCGTCTCGTCATCGGGCACGACAAGTCGAGCAAGGATGCTCTCGTCGGTGACGATCCATCCTTGAATTACGTACGAATCCTGGTCGGTTGCGTAGAGGGTCGGTGAGTTGGTAGGTGTCGATTCCTTGCCGAGAAACCTTAGCAGCACTGTCTTCTCCAAACTCGAAGGTTGCTGAGTGTTGCACGATCGACTCTCAGCATCAGCTCACCCGAGCAGCACGTCAAGAGCGTGACCATCGGTGACGGAAATCCATGGTATGTAGGCCAATAGGGTGGACACGGGTTGCACCCTCGGGACCCGGACTCCTCCGATGCTCCTGCCTAGAGCTCACGTGGTCACCTCGGTAGCCGCTAGTTGAAGCAACATTGAGCA